>SDBV01008175.1_pt1 | contig 14165 bp, 31 predicted proteins | sample 2277081 | NCBI WGS metagenome assembly SDBV01 (sample SAMN10402039, study PRJNA504765) | marine sediment metagenome | isolation source: marine sediment core GS10_PC15, 223 cmbsf | place: Arctic Ocean: Southern Knipovich Ridge | collected 2010
ATTGAGAACGGGGTCATTGTGAAAGTCGATTGTGAGAGAGTCTATTTGTAGACTTTCTAGAAAAAAAGAGAAAGGAGAAGACAGGATGGGTAAGAATCAGCTTCATCAGTTACTAGCTGTCGAGCAAGATCGCAGAGGAAGGGCTACGGAGATCCTTCAAGAGGCAGGTGTGTTGTTCACGAAGAAGAACGAGCACCTTGACGGAATCGTGAAGGTCTACCGTCCGAAGGATGACACTGGAGATGTGATCCCGGATGAGATCAAGGAGATCGTGACCACGGTTGCAGACAAGTTGAAGTACACCGTTCCGTTCATCTCAAAAGCCATTGATGCACAGTTGTCGAAGGAGGAGACAAATGCCAGTGGGCTGGCTCGTGCAGAGCTATTGATTGATGATCACAGCTTCGGTGAGTTGGCGGCAACATCGCTACTTGCTCTAGAGCAGCACCTTCAACGGTTGCTTGGTTTGTATCGGGTGATCCCGACTCTAGATCCAGCAAAGCGGTGGAGTGAGTCAGACAATGAGGGTCACACATTCGTCTCTGATACAGAGGTGAAGTTCCGCACCAATAAGGTCGAGAGCTTTGATGTTGTGGTACAGGCGACCAAAGAGTTTCCGGCTCAGGTTGTGAAGGTGACGAAGGATGTGCAAGTCGGATCGTGGGAGACGATCTACAAGTCAGGTCGGATCACACCCTTGCAGAAGAGTGAGGTGTTGAGTCGAATCGACCGGTTGATTGATGCTGTGAAGACAGCGCGGTCAAAGGCCAATGAGGCGGAGGTAAAACAGATCAAGGTCGGGGAGTCCCTTTTGGGATTCATCAACGAAGGCATTCTCTAGGACTTGGATGAGTTCTAGATGAGTTTATACGGCTATTTTGTCAGCCTTATCCACGAGCCTACCTATGGGTCACTCGCTTGTGGTGAGCATGAGTATCAGCATCAGTCTATTGCCGTGTAGCATGAGTCTAAATTGAGATGGTCGTAATGCTTGGTGGACGTGATAAATCGGGAGCGCTTGTTCGAATCAAGTCGGGATCTCCGTTGTTCTTTTTCACAAGAGGCAAGGGAGATCCCGTAGCTCAGTGGCAGAGTACCGAGATTAGCATAGCCGAAGCCGTAGACAACGATCAGATCACACGTACAGTCTATAATGACTTGAAATCATTATGAGTACATATGCTGGGCGGGGGAACAGGATACGTTTCCTCCGCCTTTTTTTCTAGAGGAAAAAGCACAGATGGCGGAATTGGTAGACGCGGATGTCGGCTATGAACCGGCACAATCTGGAAGCCTGGGGGTGATCCTTGTTCAACTCAAGGAATAGACTCCGGTGGCGTAGCCCTGGGTGTTTGCAGGTTCGAATCCTGTTCTGTGCAAATGGAGCTATAACATATGGCAGTTAAGGGAAAGAGATTCATCCTCTATCATGGAGATTGCAGAGCGGTCATGGCAAAGATGCGTGAAGAGTCGGTTGACTCGATTGTGTGTGATCCGCCATACGGTTTGAAGTTCATAGGGATTGAGAAGGAAGCTGAGTATATAGAGATCGGAAAACACAGACTACAGGAGATCGAGAATGCAACGATTCAAACTCAGTGAGAAGTTCATTGAAGAGTACAAGACACGGCAACCGGACTGGGGCGCGCTCGGAGAATTTGTGTTCTATCGGACATATTCTAGACGAATAGAGGAAGAGAACAGAAACGAGTCATGGTGGGAGACGGTGCGCCGAGTGGTAGAAGGCACCTTCTCCATCCAGAAGGACCACTGTGCAACACTCAGGCTCCCATGGAACGGGATGAAGGGACAGCATTCAGCTCAGATCATGTACGAGAAGATCTTCAGCTTCAAGTTCGTTCCTCCGGGGAGAGGGCTATGGATGATGGGTACGCCGTTCATTTATGAGCGGGGTGGCATGGCGCTCAATTCATGCGCCTTTGTGAGTACTGAGGGTATCAAATATCGGGGAGTGAGTGTGTTCCTGTTTACAATGGATGCGCTGATGAATGGTGTCGGTGTTGGGTTTGACACCAAGGGGGCAGGTCAAGTTACGATCAAGACACCGAAGAGCTTTGGTGAGAAGGTGTTCGTGATTGAGGATTCACGTGAAGGTTGGATAGACGCCACTGGTGCGATTCTGAAAGGCTTTTTCAATGGAGATGATATTCCATCGTTGGACTACTCTTTGATACGTCTCTACGGGGCAAGAATCAAAGGGTTTGGAGGTGTTGCGAGTGGAAAAAAACCGTTGATGATATTGCATGATACTCTAACTCGTTATCTAGAAAATTGTATGGGTGATGAATTGACGAGTACCATGATCGTGGACATTATGAACATGATCGGAAAGTGTGTTGTCGCCGGGAATGTCCGCAGGTCAGCACAATTAGCGATAGGTGCTGTGGATGATAAAGAATATCGAACACTGAAAGATCCAGAGAAACACCATCAAGAGTTAATGGATTGGAGATGGGTGTCTAACAATTCTGTGTTTGTCACTGTAGGTATGGACTACTCTGAAATTGTTGACAGCATCGTGAAGAACGTTGATTTGGGATTGGTGTGGCTAGATAACATTCAAAACTTAGGACGTATTATTGACAATGGTGAGGGGAAGAAAGATTTGCTGGCGAGGGGCGTTAACGCTTGCGCAGAGCAAGCTTTGGAGGATCGAGAACTGTGTACATTGGTGGAGACATTCCCATCAAGACATGAGACCTATGAAGAGTTTGAAGAGACGTTGAAGTCAGCATATTTGTACGCTAAGACAGTGACGCTAGTTCCCACGCATTGGCCGGAGACGAATCAGGTGATGATGAAGAATCGTCGTATCGGAACAAGTCAATCAGGGATCATTGATGCGTTTGTGAAGCATGGTCGGCGGGAAATGCTTAGGTGGAGTGACAAAGGATATCGGTACTTGAAGACACTGGATCAGATCTACTCTGATTGGTTGTGTATTCCTAGGTCCATCAAGATTACTAGCGTAAAACCCTCGGGCACAGTGAGCCTATTACCGGGAGTGAGTCCAGGGATTCACTACCCACATTCGGAGTACTACATCAGACGGATCAGATTGGCGAAAGGATCACCCTTGCTTCCGATTGTACGCTCGGCTGGATATCACATTGAGCAGGATCTATACCAGAGTGGGACGGATGTGGTTTCGTTCCCAGTGCACGAACAATTCTTTTCTAGAAGAAAAGAGGATGTGAGTGTGTGGGAGCAAGTTGTCAATGCTGTTGACTACCAGACGTATTGGAGTGACAATAACGTGTCAATCACGGTGACGTTCAAACCAGAGGAACAAAAGGATGTGGTTCGTGTGCTAGAAGCATTCGAGGATAGGCTCAAGGCGGTGTCCTTTCTTCCACTGTCAGGGCATGGGTATGCACAGGCTCCCTATGAAGAGATCACAGAGTCAGAGTTCAAGTCGATGACAAAGCATATCAAGGATATAGATTTCACAGGGTTGGTGATTGAACCAGAAGGGTCAAAGTACTGTGACGGTGACGCATGTGAGATTGGAGGTGTGAGATGAATGAATGGTTGACGTTAGGTATTACATGCGTAATGGTGATTATTGGAGTTCTAGTTGGTACATGGATTGGTTCACGGCTTGAACATAGAATTGAACGTAGGAGTGCCCAGAGGAAACGCCGATGAGAAAACGACCAAAGTGGCAGCAACGAAATACTCCAAAGAGTACGACCGAACGGGTCAAGAAATTGTACCCTGCTAAGGAGCAGACCGAGGAAGAGAAGTCGAATGTGAAAATAGATCTAGAAAGTTTGATGAAGCACAAGAGTGAGCCTGATATTCTGGTTGGGCTGTCTCGCTCTGATTCCATCAAGCATCTGAGAGCGCGACAGATCATGGCTGATACGGTTGTGAATGTCAGTATGATGTTTCACAAAGAAAAGCTTGATAAAGCTGCCGGTTTAGTGATGATGGAGGAAGGTGCAAAGAAAGCTATTCGATTGGTTGGAGTCTTTCGTGCAATGAGGGCGTGGGGGGACTTGATACAGCTTCTAGAACGTGTGAAAGACGGGAAGATTGATGGTGCGCCATTGATGCACGATTGGATGTTGATTTTTTGGCATGAGAAATACACATGGCAGACTGGTAGAGCGGCAGGAGGGAGGAAACATGCTCGTAAGACGAAGGCAAGTGTGGGTGCATCTGCAGACAAACGATCATTGGAAAGTGCTGCGAGTACGCCGGAGACGAAAGCAAGAGACCCAGGTCAAGTTGGGCAAGTGGATGCTTCGTCTGTACGTGCCTCACATCAGCGAAAAAAAGTGGGTGACTCTAAGTGAGTTGCTTTTCAGTTATGCTCGAAAACGATAGATGTAAGGTAGTCAGGGAGGATCACATTGGATTCACAGAAGACAACACCGAAGGCAGTGTCACAGAAAGTCAAGTTGGATGAGCTTCGGCTTGGATTGTTGGCTAATGGAACGATCAAGGTTGGGATCTTGGGGAAGGACGGGAATCTAGATGATAGAAAATCCAAAGACATCTCTGAGGACTTCTACAACATCATGCAGACAATTGGCGCATTGCAGGCATTGATGTTGAAACGACAAATAGAAGAGCAAGCAGAAGCACAGAAGTTGCCATTGATTCTTCCTCCAGGTATAGGGAGTCCCACGAATGAAGACTGATGTGAAGAAGAGTAAGCCAAATAGCGGCAGAGCATTTTCTCTAGAGTTTCCGAAAGGGAGACGCCGGAAAGCCCGAGGGCATGAGCTGGCACCAAGGTCTCTACGGAAGCATAGTGGTGTGCTGTTGTCAGAGTGTTCAGAAAAGCAACTGAAGAAGGCAGGTGTGTTGTGACGTTCCTCTCTGTCATGGGATTGGCACGATCTAGTTTGCGGAAATTGGTTGGATGGTTTGGGAATGCCGACGCGATGGAGTTTCATCGGAGCATGGCAAAGAGATATCCGGAGAAGCCGAAGTTAAGACGCATACCAAATACACGGATGACACAAGCCATAGCGTTTCATAGGAGAGGGTGATGAGGAGTTGGAGTCAAATTACTGTGTTGAAAGGGAAACCAGAAGAGTTTCCTGGAGATCCGGCATTCATTCGGATACCAAGGGTAGACGACACACCAATGGTAAAGCCGGTGGATTTTGTTAATCCTGTTATTTTTCGCGTAGATGAGTTCAAGGTTCGACGGCTGGTAGAAGAGTGCATCGATCTTTTTTCTGGAGAACGGTCTACTGTTCTAGACCATCGTTTTGTGATTGCTGATGTGACTGCCGATGATTGGGTGACAGGTTTGGAGCAGAGAATTGAAGAGCTGAATGATAGTGTGAAGACAGCATCGTTTTTGACTAGATTGAGATACCTAATTACAGGGAAATTGAGGAGGAAGAAGTATGTTGACAATGGAAACGGAGATCAGAGGGGAGAAGGTTCCGAAAAACGCACTAGTCGTACAGATGCTTGGAAAGCTAGAAGAACTGGACGCCGAGATAGGGTTGCTTCGAACAACCTTCTTGCCGAAACAACTGTTTCTTCGACTCAAGATGCTGCAAGTAGAGATATGGAGCTTGATGTCATACATCGGGAGTAAGACACACAAGCTTCCTGACAATGCATCACTGTTGAAGTGGATTGAAGCTGTACGAAGTCTGGTAACACCGAAAGGCTTTGTGTATTCTGGTGATGACAAAGATTGGGCGAATGCACAGCTCAACAAATGTCGTGTTTCAGCTAGATCAGCGGAGAGGACGTTCATCACATATGCCGGAGCTGGAATCGCAATAACAACGGAAGAACCATCGATTGAAGATAAGTTGGAACGGGAATGGGCGAAGTATTTGAATGCACTAAGCAAGTACTTCTATCTACTGATATGGGACAAACTCTAGGAGGAGTGTGATGAAAACAGAGATTGTGAAGTACATCCGTGATCCAAAAGATCATGACGTGTTTCTAGGTGTTGTGTTGGCCATTGGACCGGGAAGGGTAGGCTATGCGAAGACACATGAGAATGATCGAAAGACATGGAACCGGAAGTTGGGATTGCTCATTGCCAGAAGCCGGGCGACATGTACGAGTCGGCGTAGGGTGGAAGAGAATATTCCAGATGACTTCCATAAGCCATATCAGGAGATGATGGCACGAAGCATGGAAGAGTTTGGGGCCGCGTTGGATTCGACTAGTCAGAAATCCTCATGAGGACTGGCTAGGACTGGGGTTTGACTCCCCACGGCTCCATTGGTGAAGGCGCAACGGACAAGGCTTTGGCCGGTAGACGAAGAGCGTATAGTCGGAGGGTTATGTAGTTGCCCGTTTTACGACTACTCGTCACTTCAATCCGGGTGGGTGGCAAGTGGTTGACCAGCCTTCACCTTATTCTAGACTTTGGGATCGGACGGTAGTGATTTGCAAGTCACCGAAACGCATTGTAAGCAGATCGCGTTGAGTAGGTTGGCTGGTCGGCAAGACAAAAGGGTACTACCGTCCTTCTGCCGTCCGATCCTTTTTTTGTAAACAAACAGGTCAGAAGTGGGTAATATAAAGTAGATGGTACATCAATTGTATAACGTAACCAATCAGACCGAGGATATCTCAACATCGATGGAGTTTCTTCAGATTGTGCATCTGACCCAGCATGGAAAGATGTACGCTCTAGATTTGAGCAGCATGGAAACTCGTATCATGCACGATGGCCTTATCAAGGAACATGGGATTGGAGTTCAACCACAGGTTGAAGAGAATGAGTTTTTGTTCACTTCAGTTAGAATGAGAACGGTTCAGAGGGCTACGGCAGTGTTGATCAAGGCGTTGCTATTCGACGGCTTTTCGATTATGCCGACTACGATCTTTGTTGGGTCATGGGGAAATCTAGAACCGAAAAAGGCCAATCGCTTTTGGGAGTTTCCCCAACTTGACGCCGTTGCTACTCTTCACCGAATTATGACGGAGGGAGGGTAGAGTGATTCCAAAGGCTTTCCGCGCATTGGATATGCGAGAGTGTGTTTCCACTAGGTGCCAGCTCGTCTCAGGAAGCCGGACGCAACATATTAACTTGATCAGTTCTATGGCTGGCATGTCAGGACAAAGGAGACTCCAATGTTCTAGAATTGGGGGAGTAGTTCTCCTCCACCAACTAACAAATGAAATCGCCATTCAACCGCTAAATGATATGGGCCAATCCGAATGGGTATAGCGGCATTCATGGAATCACGTGGATTGGCCCTTTTTTCCGGCAGAAAACTTTCTGAGATTTCTGCTAGAAAAAGGTTGACAGGTACTTCTTCGTTCGCTATGCTTAGGGAAGAGGTGATGGAATGACATTGGAAATTGCTGAACAGCGTGCTGTTACGATGATGCAATTATCGTTTGCACTTGGTGAGATGATTAAGTCCACCATGAATGATGCCAAAGTGGCGGAACATTATACCAAAGAAAACAAAGAAACATGTGAAGCATTTTGGTGTCATGCCGAAAGCACAATACACGCATTGCGCGAACTTGCCCCACGATTGGATCGACTAGTTTTGATCAAAGCGGTAGGACCGTAGTTGCAACCTATGAATAGCAAGGAGACTGAGATGATATACAGAGTCTACTATCGGAAGATTGAGAGGACTGCAGAGAGATCAGCATTCGCAGAAGTTCCCATTAGACAGTCCGACATCCCTGAGCGATTCTACTTCATGGCAACAGTGGAAGCTGAAACTGCAAATGATGTGTTTCGCATGTTCAACAACATCGGTCATGTTAATCCACTGACAACGCCAGATGGACAGAAGCTTGTTGAAAGGTCGAAAACCTTTCACACCAGCATGAGTGTCAATGATGTGCTCTACTGTGGTGAAGCAGATACATGGTTGCAGTGTGCAAATCATGGCTGGAAGACGATAGATGATGGAGCCTTTACTGAGTGGCTTACTACAGTCCGTAGGTTGGTCACAGATCTAGAACTGACTGAACCGGATGAAGATCTGCCTGATGTTTTTCCTCAGTCATGGGTGGTGATCAAGCATTTTGAAGCAGGTCTGACTCCAGAGCAGACAGCATATCTGATTCAGTCGGAGGGGATCTAAGATGGGTGAGAGACCAGTGGATATCATTTTTCCTGAAGAACGGGAACGGCGGAATCAAGGCAAGTGTCCTATATGCGAGGGAGATGCGGGAGAGTTCAGAGACCTATTATCTAGAAGGGAGTTCACCATTTCCGGCATGTGCCAGAAGTGTCAAGATTCTGTGTTTGGAGGGGAAGCGTAGACTAATGCCGTGCATCAAATGTGGGTCATGTTGTGAAGGACTGTTTGTTCCCAATATCACAGAGCAGGAGTTGTTTTCTAGAGATGGAGATCCGAGCATTGAGTTTATTCAGCAGCATTGGAAGGTAATTGCACAGGAAGAGGGAGAACAAAGAGCGTCGTGGGTGCACCTTTCTAAGTCAGTTATTTATCTAGAATGTGATCAGTTTGATTTGGATTTGCAGGTGTGTACGGCTTATGAAGAGCGCCCGTACATCTGTTCGGGATATCCCTTCTATAAAGGTTTGTCTACTAAGGCTGACGCTCTTCCACCAAAGTGCGGGTATAGAAAGGAGTGTGATGACAATGGCTGATGGAATGAATGCAGAGGCGTTTCTCAAAGTGGCACACTTTCTTGGGAAGGCAAGTGGTTTGTCAGAAGAGGAGGTCAATGCGGTTCTCGGTGGTCTTCTGATGTTTGACGAAATGATGAAGGCTGTTGTGTTGAAGAATGAACGAGATGGATACTACGCCGGAGCTGTTCGAAAGACGTGTGAGGAGAGTTGTCCAGACTTTGCCGATTGTGATATGAAGGGTGAGGGGTTTAAGATTCTAGAGAAGACAGCGTTCATCTTTGATACGTCAGAGGAAGCTGAAGAGTATGCGGAAGAGATGAGACTGCGTTTGAAAGCAGACTTCATTCAGAGTATGAAGCAAGGGATAGGGAGATGATTAGTTCAATACTGACGGCAATTCTGATGGTAGTGGTGGCCATTTACATTTTGTGCGCATGGGTCATGATCATAGTCAAACGGAAGGGAGTGCCAGTCTTCGCAATGTACATGCTACCACGGACTGCATACGGCCCATGTCATGTATGGTTGTGGGATCATTGGAAAGAGACCACTGCGAAAGGCAAAGCGCAACGGGGAATATGTGTTGCTGGACTAGAGATTGTGATCAATCCGTCTCATGGTGGGTTGGAAATGGTTCGAAGGCTCAGGGCGGCTGCGTTGTCTGGAGGTGAGAAATGAGACCACCAATCAGGAAACTGGATGTGTTGCTTGACTTAGATGATGATTCTCGGATGATGATTCTCGGATGATGATATCAGAGGATGTTCTGATCGTATTGTTGAGGGAGGCATTTATGAGTGGCCACCGGCGGACCTACACTTTTGAGGAGTTCAGAGAAGCGGTGCTTTATGGAAAGAACGTCGTGGACGCGGAAGAGAGGTTGAGTGCTCAATGCTAGGTATAGTGAACATCGACGAGAATCCACGTCAGAGTGGCCGACACGAGTATTCGCTAAGACTCAATAATCTAGAAATCTGCAAGTTCCACCACAAGCGTGAAGAGTGCATGAGTCGGATTCTGGATCGAGCAGCAGACGCGGTGAGAGCTGTAGAGCGTCGTGGAGACCCTGTACAGATGGCCAAAGAACGATTTGTTGCAGAAGAGTTGATGAGAGTGACAAAGATGATAGGAAGGATCAATGATCTACGAACATGACCGAGGGATGTATGTGCTCACATGTGATTCATGTGGCGCGGATGCAGAGCAGTTGTTTGACGGGTTTCGTGATGCCGTGGACTGGAAGAAGGACGGGTCCAATGGATGGCGAAGCAAGTTAGATGACGCTGGGGATTGGAATGATCTGTGTCCCGACTGTGTTGAACAGGGACCCGACGCATCAGGGGAAGGGGATTTACTAGAATGAGTGACAGGGTTTACCGGTGTCGTGGATGTGGAGAAAAGCAAGTTGCTGACGTGCCTGTGTCACGATACACTGCGGCATTTGTTGAGTGTCCAAAGTGTGGGACTGAGAATCGAATAGGTCCATATGGGCAACCATCTCATCCATTCAACGGTTCAGATATTCCGGGTGATGCTGGTCATCGGACTCTGTGCGAAGTTCTAGGCGATATGCGGGAATGTCTGAAGACACACAACTTCAGCTATCTTCCGGGACTGATCGAAGAAGGGCAGTATCGAGCCAATCGCATGGAGAATGCTATTGAGTTGGTCGGTGGCTGGGAAGGGGTTCAGCAACAAGAGAAGAGGCGTATCAAGCTCAAGAAGGAAATCACAGAGCTAGAAACAAAACGTGACAAGCTCAAGGAAGAACTGCCAGAGGAGGACGAGAAGAAATGAGATTCTTTGAACTGATCGGAGAGATCACTAAGCTCAACTGGAGACTGCTCATTGACTTCTGGTGGGTATGGTTGATCATAGTTGTGGTGGTTAGTAGCATCCTGATTCTAATGAATCGGAGAGACTAATGTCTTGGCTACCGATGCTGGAAGTTGACAGTTATTACAGTCTGTTGTGTAACAACTGGAATCATTTCGTGGCGGCATGTCGGAAAGAGGACGAGGGTTTACCTGAAGTGGCTATTGGATCTAGAACATTGCATGAGATTGCGTGTGAAGATCAGACAGATTACAGCGGTATCAAGATCAGTCAGGAAGATCTGGAAGAGGTTTTGATGTGGCATTTGAGAACGGGGAGAGGTGGTTGAAAGAGGGTGTGTGACTACGAGCATATTCCAATTCATTTGAGAATCACGTGTCGGTGGTTGATAGATCCCAATTACCATGAAGCTGATTACCACAGGCGTGAAGACTTGATTGATGAGTGTAAAGGTGGTGGGCCGTGGGCTAGAAAATATGTCCCTGAGGGTGTCCTTGCATATCTGTATGAGATGGGTCAAGATACGCCATCAGATGCTCTACATAAGAACCAACGTGTCAAATGTGCTGCAGCGGAGATGCAGATGTTACCTGTGGATCTAGAGACAGCACTGACTTCATATACCAAAAGGTTGAAAAAGGAGAAGGTTCGTGAGACTTAGAATGATTGTGAACTGTATTGAGTGTGGTGCTAAGATCGTCAAGCGTACCATTTATGTTGGGAGTGATGATAATGATCCGGCAATCAATGTGGATGACTTTGCCCAATCGGATTGGTACTGCCCAGAGTGCCATCACACCACATGCATTGATGACATTGACAGGGTAGATAGGGAGGATCTGTGATGGGTGATCAAACGCCGAACGTGAATGCGGGATTTAAGGAAGTGGTGATGAGTAAGCAACCATGCACAAGAGGACAAGTGAGTGATCAGCAGAAACATGTGACGCGGTATGTGCTTGTGGCAAGTGTCGGGGAAGACGATACGCCGGTTGTTGATCTTTGCATTGGTGATGACGATGGATATTCATTTGTTCGTGAAGCAAAGATGGGTGAAGAGTTTGTCTGTGCCTACGAGTACGACCAAGATATCAAGATTCTAGCGGAAAGTAAGGAAAACTCTACACGCATTGACAGAGAGCACAGAGAGCGGATGCAATCCACGATTGATCGATTGGTAGATGAGCGCGACGAGCAAGCCGCCACTCTCACTCGGCTGCAAGCCAAAATCTCTGAGTTCATTGGTGAAGAGAGCTATGGAGAGCCATGGCCACCAGAGGCGGATCGATGAGACGACGGAAAGAAGAGGCTCTAACCATTGATTGGTTGGTGAGTAGAGCAGGCAGGGGATGGAGTCGTGAGGGTCAAGCAATAGATATGCAAATGGGAATGCTAATGGAATTGAGTGCTCTAAAGAGGCAAAGTAGCGATCTGTATCATAGCGTTTTGCGTGGTCATACAAAGGAGCGAAAGAGTCAAGAGAAAGAACAACGCAAGCGTATGTCGAGGTATTTTCAAGGAGAAGAAAAATGAAGAGTTTTACATGGACTGAGATTGAAGCGGCCTACGATGAGGCGCACCAGGAAAACGTGATGCAAGGGAAAGCGGCGTTGAAGGCAAAGTTGTTTCCCAAAACGATGAGAGACGACTGCCCGGTGATGTATGACGATGGGCGCGGCTGTAGGCATCTTGAGTATGGCCCTCCTTTGGGAAGTGACGCCACCAACATCCGCGCCCTCATCCTTGAAGACGTAATCATCCAGAAAGCCAAAGAGCGGGATGAGTATCTGAAACAGTTTGGTGGTCACCGCATACATTCGGACGAGTCGTATTGGGCAAACGTGATTGATGTCTACAAGTTTGGTGCTGGTTGATGAGAAGAAAGAGGATGAAGACGCTTAGACAATTGGGGATGATTCTGTGGATCGCGTTGGTGTTGTTGATATTGATAAGCTGGGCATTTGGTCAAGCAGGATTTGAAGACGATGAATGAGCATTGCCTATCACCAATGATGCGGTGGTTCGCTTGGCGTCCAGTTGGCGTTCGTGAAGGCTATACCGTTTGGCTACGTCGAATATGGCGTCAGAGGGTTTCAGGTGGGGCACCGCTTCCAGGTGGGCCATTTCAGTATTGGGTGTATTGGATTTGGTCATGTCGGAAGTGGAACCAATGTGAGATGGTGGAGATCCCACACAAAGGAGTGAAGAATCATGAATAACACAGAGAAAAAATTGTGTCCCCGGATTACTCTCAGGAAGGGGCGAAGTACTAAGTTGATGTATCCCGGCTTTACAGTTTATATGGCACAGGATGGGAGAAGTCACACTGTAAAGATGCATGACACTGTGAGACGACAGGCACTTGAACAGATTGAAAAAAACATGGAATGAGGTTAGACAACTGTTGAAAAAGCGTGAGGTGACATCCGAAGATTTATGGTAGAATCTGCCGTTGGCAGTAAGGGATATTGTTTTTTTAGGAGGCTTCCATGGGTGGAGGCAGTTACACGACAGAGAGTTGGAGAGGGTTTTCTACAAGCAGGGGCTACGATAAAGCGAGTACCCGCACAGAGGACATCTTCAGCACGAGGACTCTTGATGAGTCACTTGACCCGCTCAAGTTCGACAAGCGGGAATCGGTAGATTCGAATGACAATCCAGAATCTACTCCAATCATCATAGGACTGGATGTCACAGGTTCGATGGCTCCGGTGCTTGATGCGGTCGCTCGGAGCGGATTGAAAACGGTGTGCGAGGAGATATACAAACGCACGCCAGTGAGTGATCCGCATATCTGCACGCTCGGCATTGGAGATGTTGAGTATGATCGTTCGCCCTTTCAGGCTACGCAGTTTGAGGCAGACGTGCGGATCTTCGAAGCTCTAGAAAAGATCTACTTGGAGCAGGGTGGTGGTGGAAACTCCCATGAGTCTTACACTCTGGCTTGGTATTTTGCCAAGTTCAGAACACTGACCGATTCATTTCGTGTTCGGGGACGTAAGGGGTTTATCTTTACGATTGGAGATGAGGAGATCACTCCTGTACTTTCGGGCAACGCCATCTCCAGGTTTCTAGGGGATAATCAGGCAACAAGCTACACTGCAGAGGAGCTTTACAATCTCGTGCATCCGGAGTGGAATGTCTACCACATCATCATCAAGCAAGGGTCTCATGCGACCATGTACTTTGATAAAGTGATGCGCTCATGGAGTGCAGTGATTGGGCAGCGTGCAATTCCTCTAGAGGACTACACAAAATTGGGCGAAGTGATTGTGTCGTTGCTTGAAGTGTCTTCAGGGAAGAGTATCAAGGATGTCACCAATTCATGGGACGGTTCAACGGCTGTTGCAGTTGATTCGGCACTGAAGAACGTAACACCGGAGTTGGCCACAATCCCACTCAACGAAGCGGTATAGGAGGATATTATGGCACAGGCGTTTGCCGTCATCGGCGCAAACTATGGGGACGAAGGGAAGGGACATATTACCAACTATCTCAGTGATGAGAATACGTTGGTGATCAGGTTCAACGGCGGAGCACAGGCCGCACATACTGTAGTTATGTCCGATGGGCGGCAACACGTCTTTCGCCATTTTGGTAGTGGGACTCTCCGAGGTGCACGTACTCTCCTTGGAAGACATTTCATTGTGAATCCACTTGTGTTTGTGAATGAGCTTGGCAGCTTAGTCAAGAAAGTTGCGGTCAAACCGGTCTTGATTGATCCACGTTGCCGGGTGACTACACC
>SDBV01008176.1_pt1 | contig 14164 bp, 12 predicted proteins | sample 2277081 | NCBI WGS metagenome assembly SDBV01 (sample SAMN10402039, study PRJNA504765) | marine sediment metagenome | isolation source: marine sediment core GS10_PC15, 223 cmbsf | place: Arctic Ocean: Southern Knipovich Ridge | collected 2010
GGGGAACAATGAAGAAGGGAATGATGCTACTGTTAGTAGCGACAAGTGTGCACGCAAAGATTAATATAGATATACTAGTTGAGGATGTCCTATTTTATAACAAGAGTGACAATCCTAACTTTGTCATTAGATGGGAATACCAAAAGTTCTGTGATCATGTGTATGATCCACGAATAGATATTTGGCGATGGCCCACTGATAGAGAAAAGGGTGTGACCTTTGATCCTGAAGACGTAGAACCGGGAGACATCATCTTTGTGAGAAACATACAGAAGTTCTTTGAGAAGATGCATCCCCATATTGGGTATCCCTATATCATACTTACCGCCGGTGAGTGCCTTGATAAGATGAAAAAGAGATATATTGAGTACCTTGATGATGAGATGGTGGTTGCCTGGTATGGCATCCATGCCAATGAAATGGCCATGGAGCATCCTAAGTTTAACCCCATTCCGATCGGTATTATTCAGAATCCCGATCATCACAAAAAAAGAAAGAAACTCAATAACTTCTTTACTAAGCTTCGTACCAAGACCAAAAAGAAGTACCTGGTCTACATGAACTTTGCCGACTTTCAAAAGCCTGAGCGCAAGAAGCTCAAGAGCTTCATGAAAAAGAAGTTCTACTGCAAACGAGGAGAACGGGTAGAGTTCAAAGACTATCTTACCCAGATGGCACAGTCAGTGTTTACCCTGTCACCTAAAGGCCTCGGACCTGATTGTTATCGTACCTGGGAAGCTATGCTCTGTGGGAGTATACCCATAGTAAGAACCTGTCAGTTAGATCCACTCTATGAAGGACTACCAGTCCTTATCGTTGATAAGTGGACTGAATTAACTGAGGAGTTCTTGCTTGAGAAATATAAAGAGATTACGTCCAAAAAATATGATATAACTAGACTGTACAGTAAGTACTGGACCGACAAAGTCGCTGCCAGGAAAAAAGCATTTCGCCAAAAATAACAGGAAGGATACGTATGAAACGATTGTTAGTAGTTTTACTTCTAAGCCCAGCACTACAGGCAGTAGATCTTTACGACGGAGAACCCTCAGGTAGCTTTGTCATCCGTTGGGCGTTTCAGGCCCTGTGTGATCATTACTATGATCCACGACATGTCTGGCCAACACCCACAGAGAATGACAAACCTGCCAACTTTAAATCCTCCGACGTCAAACCAGGAGATATGATCTTTGTTAGAGACTTCAAATGTTTCTTTAAAGATAAGCACAAAAAGATTAAGGTGCCCTACTTTATTCTCACCAGCGGAGAATACTTAGATAAGTGCAAAAGGAAGTTCTTTAAGTATCTTAAGGACGATAAGATCTTAGCTTGGTTTACTATACATCCCTGTGGTGTTGAGCATGAGAAGGTCATACCCATACCCCTCGGCGTGGTACAGTATGAACGCCTCTATGATAAACGTAAGAAGGTGCATAAACAGTTTATGGACTATCGTAACACCCCCAAGAATAAGCTTGTTTATATGAACTTTACCGAGTGGCGCATGCCCTTCAGAACCAAGATTAAAAAGTACTTCAAAAAGCAGGACTTCGTAACCCATCGTGACCGCTGCTCATTTAAGGAGTATATCTCAGAGCTTGCTAAGCATAAGTTTGTGATATCGCCCCCCGGCCTTGGCCCCGATTGCTATAGAGTCTGGGAGAGTTGCTTAGTAGGCACCATACCAATCGTAGAGCACTCCCAGATGGATGCACTCTATGAGGGACTACCCATACTCTACATAGATGACTGGGAAGAGGTCACTGAGGAGTTTCTGCTACAGAAGTATGAAGAGATGACCTCAAAGACCTACTCGCAAGAGAAGCTCTATATGGAGTACTGGATAGATATCATTGAGAAGGCGCGGGCAAATTTCTGGCCTAAAAGCTGATAAATTCTAGCTATTGTCAAAGCTTATTCATCGCGTATACTAACATATGAATGTGATAATGTTAGTAAAGCGATGTGGCATGAAGAAATTACCAATAGACATTAGTGATTATAAGAAACTCATTGACGGCGATTATTACTACGTTGATAAAACGCTCTTGATTAAGGATGTTTTTGAGGGTGGTAAAGCTCTGTTGATAACGCGTCCCTGGGGCTTTGGTAAAACGCTTAATCTTTCTATGATCAGATACTTTCTTGAAAAGACTGATGAAAGTAACACCTACCTCTTTGAGAACACGAAGATTTGGGCCTATGAGGAATATCGTGCATTGCAAGGATCATATCCGGTACTATTTGTTACGTTCAAAGATGTTAAAGGAGAAACATGGGAAAAGGCCTACGATCATTTTGCCGTTGTTATAGGTGAGGAGTTTGAGAGACATGACTATATTCTTGAGGATCCTACCTTAAAGTCCCATAATAAAGATCTATTTCAGAGTATTCTTGAGAAGAGGGCTTCTGAAATCGAGCTTAAGATGAGCTTATCATTTTTAACGAAGCTTCTTCATCGGTATCATAAGAAAAGACCTTGTGTCTTAATTGATGGTTATGATGAGCCAATTCAGGAAGCTTTTCTACAAGGCTACTATGAGGAGGCTATGCGTTTTTTAGGAGGGCTTTTAGAAAATACGCTTAAGGATAACAATGATCTAGAAAAGGGCGTACTTATGGGAACTCTTCCCCTCACGAGTGCCAATTCAGGGCTTAACAACCTTGATGTGTGTGATCTAACCAGTGTTAACCTTTCAGATAAGTTTGGCTTTACCGAAGGTGAAGTTCGTGAGCTTCTTACTTATTATGGCTATAGTAATCAAGAAGCAGATGTAAAAAAGTGGTACGATGGCTATACCTTTGGCCGTACGCCTGCTTTGTATAATCCCTGGTCAGTGCTTAGTTGTTTACGAAACGAAGGCATGTTACAAAACTACTGGGTGAGCACGAGTGGTAATGTTCTTGTTAAGAAGCTTATTGGGCAAGCATCCATTGACGTTAAATCAAAACTTGAGAAGCTTATTACCGGACAAACAGTTGCTGAAACCATTGATAAGTCGATTATTTTTTCCGATTTAGAAACAGAATCCAATACTCTGTGGAGTTTGCTCTTGTATACGGGCTATCTCACCTATTCTGATTATACCATTAAAGAGGGTAAGGTATATGCTACGTTAAAAATCCCCAATAAGGAATTGTCCTATCTCTATACTGAGCTCATTAGAAAGATCTTTAAAGAATCGGTCTTAGGTGGCCAAGTGGGCAATCTTTTAGAGGCCCTCATCATTGGTGATACTGAGATATTTAGTAAGCTATTGCAAAGCTTTGTGCTTGCTAGTATGAGTTCGTTTGATCTTTCAAGCAAGGAGCCTGAAAAGAGCTATCATCTGTTTGTACTTGGGCTTTTAGTTGCCTTAAGCGATACGTATGAGGTTAAGTCTAATAAAGAGAGTGGCCTTGGCAGGTATGATGTAATGCTTATTCCTCGAGTGAATAATAAGCCAGGCATTGTTATAGAGTTTAAAGTAGTACGTGAAAGTGAAACGTTAGAGACGGCAGCTCAAAGGGCTCTTGAACAAATAACCCAGAAAAAGTATACCCAGGAACTGTTTGATCGTTCTATTGATAAGATCATGGCTTATGGCATTGCCTTTGAAGGTAAAAATATCTTTGTTGAATCTTCTAAAATCACTCAATAAATTAGGTAGTCTCACCCTTAACATGAGGATAAAGCTTATGCAGCTCTTCCCAATCCATCTGCGTATCAACCTTGAGATCATACGCCTTCTTTTTTGAGAAGTCAATATCGTGTAACCACGACAGTAACTTGCAAGGCTTGTCTTTCAGCTTCTTTTGAAGGTTGGTGTATTCCCAGATCATACTGATACTGAACTCCTTCTCTTTAATAAGAACTTTCCGTATCCGAGCAGCGGCCTTGTCTGGAGAAAGCTTATAACCGTAGTCCCGTGGATCTGCCCCAACTGCTAGTAACAGTGTCTGGGTAAGAATACACTTCTCACATGAGCCGCAGGTGATGACATTGTTTGGTTTTTGGCAGATGATGAGATTAGGTCTCTTAATAAGTCCCCTTTTAGATTGATCTACTAAATAAGCAATCTTATCATACCTCGTCATTGAAAACAGGTCATGATAAAACTGCAACCCCATGAACTTGATATTACTATCAATGTACGGATTAGCGGCAGAAGCGTAGGGGTTGTCCCAGTTGTCAGATGAGCCTATACGTAAGGTACTGATACCCCTATCAAGCATAATAGGCGCAATGAGACCTGCCCAACATATGTCTTCTACCGTATCAATACGCCAGCTGGCGATCTCATGAGAGAGGTGCTTCAGCACCGAGAAGTTTAAGAAGTATTGACATACACCCCAGGAATAAATTCCTGGGATTCGTGGGTTCAGACAGCGAATGCTAACGCAGTTAGTCTTACTTCACCTAATCCAAGAGTTGATGCCCCAACTCCATTTAGTTCCAATCACATAACTTTAGTGATGAACTCTCTATATACTAAGAAATTTAATCACCCATAATCAAAACTCATGATTTTACCCAGTGTAGCTAGAATTATGGCTTACTTTTTCTCATACAAAGAACATTGTACCAAAAGAAAATTTCTAGTCAAGGAAAATTTATATTCATTGTTACTTTTTTTACTGGTCATTTGCAGACCAGGGCAATGACTCTTGTAGGTTACTATAATAAGGTTACAAGACTTTCTGAGGGTTATCCCTCAAAATGCCTTGTACGCCTCTCATCCCCATTAATAAATTTAGGGGCCTTCTCGGCGCAGACGGGTAATAGTTTGATCGTAACGCAGTAGTTTCATGACCATACTCCTGAGCAAAGTCCTCAATACGCCTACGTACCTTTATCCAGAGCTTAGGTTCATTTAAAGGCAAACAGCTCTGACCCCAGCCAATGATAAGCAATTGCTTTTTATCTCGGTGGCACAGCGAAGAGGTGGTAGAATCTACACCACCACTAAATAGTAGTGCTATCGTATCAGAACTATGCGTAACGTTATGATCTACCAGCTTCTTAGGCAGTAAGCGGCCCGTCCAGGGCGTTTCTGAGTGAAATAACTTGAGTACGTCTTTAATGGTTTGCAGTGAAGCGTAGACTTCTCTGTCCATTTCATCTATTTCGTAGTCTTGGCCTGAGATCCATACGAGCGATATGACATTCATGATAAATGGCAGGGTAACGACAGAATAATCAAACTGTTCAAGATTGACGTCCTTTTACTCAACAAAAAAGTCTTCCTTGAGATACTTTAACTTAAACTGCTTATTGATCTTAATATCTACTCTGTTTTTCTTGATCGTAACTTTTTCAATGAGCGGTATGGCGCCAAACAGCTGAGAGCTTATAGCTAAGGTGAATAATAGTTTCTTCATAGATACTCCTTTGGTATATCAAGCCTATGATCTTCTGGTAATAACGAGATCATCGTAGCCCAATCTAGTTTCTGTTGCTTCTTCACATCAAATGCCTGTGCTTTGCTAAAGTCTATCTTGAGAAATCTCAGGAAAAACGCCTTGAGTTCAGGATCAACTGGTTCATCTTCAGCAATACGCGCTCGTATCACCTCCTGTACTTCGTTACCAATCAGAATGGTATAGTAGTTAAGCTTAGGCTCCTTAAAGGCCTCAAGAATTTTTTTATAGAGCTTGCTAGAATAGTTAAGCCCATAGGGCTTTGGATCTATCCCGAGTACCCTAAAAAGTAATACGGTGGTCAAGCACTTTCTGCACTTATGGCAGTTCTTATCTTTGAGCTTTTCAAATGAGCAGATCTTTAAAAAGGGTGGCGTTATACCTAAAGAGCTAACCATCTGATGTATAACGTTTACTTTCATCAGCCTTGTATGATCAAACTGATCATGCTGTACTTTTAAGCCACAGAACCGTAGGTTGTTATCAATAAACGGACTTGCGGCGGATGGGTAGGGATACTGCCAAGTATGGGACGAACCTATACGCAGCGTATCATACCCCTTGCTTAATAATATTGGCGCGGTAAGACCGGCCCAGCCAAGGCCTTCAACAGTGCCAAGGCGCCACTTGGGTACTTCTTTTGAGAGGGAGGACAAATGCATATAATCAAGCATAGTGGTGTAGCTTGACCTAAATATACTGCTTTCGTTACCAAACTGCTTCGCAAATTCTTTAATCTTCTTAGAACGGGTCTGCCAGAGGTTCTTATTCCCTAACGGCAGATCCCAGTGACCCCAGGCGGTTATGAGTAGCTGCTTTTTATCAAGGTGAATAAACGCGGTTGAGACTGAGTCTATACCACCGCTAAACAGCAGGGCTGTTTTATTATCATCTTGAGGGAATGGCAACTGATGGTCTACGAGTGTGCCAACCGTGAGCTCTCCCTTCCAGGAGGTCTTAGGGTACATGGTCTTGAATACCTTCTTTATTCTCTGTAGAGAGTGGTACAGCTCGGTATCCATCTCTTTTACAAAATAGGTCTTGCCGGAGATCCAGACGATGCTAATGACGTTCATGATAAATGGCATTGAGTTTATTGAATAATCAAACTGCTCAAGGTTAATGTCGCTGCCATACCGTACAAAGAAGTCGCTTTTAAGATATTCTTCCTTGAAGGCTTTGTTGACTCTTATTTTGAGGACATTCTTGTTGACCTTAACGTTTTCAATAAGATGTGGTACCCCCTGTAGGTGGGAAAATAAACTTAGTAATAAAAACAGGGGGTACCTCATCCTAAAATCCTAGCTCAATATCATCAGGTGTCTCAATATCTGGTAAGAACTCTATAAAGTCTCGCCAGTCAAGCTTACGCTGATTCTTTATTTCAGAAGTGATTCTCTTTTTAAGGTTATACTTTAATAGCCACTTCAAGCCTGGATGGATCTCTTTACCTTCAGCTGCTTGTTTTCTCAAACTGCGTTGCATATGCATGAAGTGCCAGACAGTTGTAGCCCACATGCTACGATCTTTTAGGAATCGTTCAGATTTATTAAGGATCTTATCAACATTACAGTTAAAGCCATAGTCGCGAGGATCTTCTCCCGCGATATAGAGCTCCATGATGGTGCGGATACACTTATCGCACCGCCAACAGCAGTTCTTCCGCTGCCGTTCTTCACATACTCTAATGTAGGGCCGTTTAAGACCTTCTTCCTCACATACTTTGGCAACATATTCGCACTTGCCCAGCCTATGCATATCAAACAGATCATGCTTGAGCCTCATGCCAGAAAAGTAGATGTTATCATCAATAAATGGGTTTGCGGCTGCGGGGAAGTTAAACTCCCACGTAATAGTAGAACCATGTAAGAGTGTTTGGTAACCCTTAAGGGCCATCACTGGGGCGGCTACGCCGGCCCAGCCGATGCCTTCTACGGTAAATATTCGCCATGAGGATATTTCAGGGGAGATACGATCAAGGACCCATCTATTTAAGAATTCATAGTAGTTAGAATCGATGAAGGTATTCTCATAACCAAACCGCTTACCCCAGGCCTGTAGTTCTTTTTTGCGCTTTCTAAACAGCTCCTTGTCATGTAACGGCAGATCCCAGTGACCGTTTAAGGTAACGAGTAACTGCTTCTTATCTCTATGATGTAACGAAGAGGTGACTGAATCTAATCCTCCACTAAACAGCAGGGCAGTGCGCTCTTTACCATCTGGTTCATACTGGGGAGTAAACGTATTCTTCACCAGCTTACGGGGAATAAGCTCACCATTCCACTTTGTTTTAGGGTACATGCGTTTAAATATCTTCTTGACGATCTTCATCGAGTTATAAAACTCCTCATCAAGAGAATCTATATAATAGGTTCTCCCTGAGATCCAGATGATGGAGATGACATTAGAGATGAACGGCAATATCTGTACTGAGTAATCAAGTTTAGATAGATCTATATCATCATCATACCGAGCAAAGAAGTCACTATGCAGGTACTTCTTCTTAAAGCCCTTGTTAATTTTGACCTTGATGTAGTTCTTCTTAACGATCACTTCGTTAATCAGATCAACCTCTTTGGCGGTAACTGATATGGTGAGTAAGCTCATTAACACTAATTTCTTCATACGTCTCTCCCTTGTATGGTTTATTCTAATGAGTCAAGGGGCTCATAGGGCTCTATTGCTCTAATAACCTCCTCTAACTCAAGTTGTAGGTTTCTGTTTACTTTATGGTCATTAATCGGATTATCATAGGTATACATACACATGATATCCGATATAAATCTACTGTGACCGAGTGCTGCCATCTCTAGCATCGGTATCATCGTTGACATGTCAGCGTTCATCTCATAAAACTCGCCATTAACCATGAGATGCTCTTTCTTAATCTTTTTAAACAGGGCGCCCTTATACGTCCTCAAATGCATGGCTACATAGACCAAGGTACGTACTTCTTTATTAAGCAGGGCATCTTGAGGAATCTCATAGGTGGTTCCCCACATGCGGCAATGCCCGTCAGGGCCGTTTGGACCCTCAGGAACAAACACAAACTGGCCGTAGGTCATCCAAACAGTGGGATCTTTATATTCCTGCTCAAGTCGTTTAAGGACCTTTGTGTGAGCGAGGGCATCATCACCATCAAGGTGGACCACAATCTGGTGATCCTTCACGTGATCATGTACGGTGTTATAGATGTTAGCAAGGGCTCCAATTCTGACCGGGTTATGAATGACCTTCATAAAGTCATCACTGAGGCCATATTCTTCTTTGATAGCGTCAACCATTTGTCCCGTAGTATCTCTTGAGCAGTCATTAACATAGATAATGGAGAACGAAGAATCACATTGTTGGTTGATAACCGACTCAAGGTTTCTACGAATGTACTGCTCATTCTTATACGAGGGTATAACCACCACAAATTCCATATCAGGAACTTTCCTATCATGCGCTAATACGTTACTAAATAATAACAGTGCTAGTACTCTCTTCACAACCATCTCCTTAAAAATACTCAGGCTCAAATAAGCTCTCAAGTGGTTCATACATTTGTTTCTTTCTAATCTTTCTGTCAAGGCGAATTTGCTCCTCCCTGCCGGCGTCTTGATAGTCACTCATGGGATTGTCAAAGTTGTACATATACAAAATATCTTCTATGTAGCGGCTATGGTTGGTGCCATCATAGCCAGCGCACATCTCAAGCATTGGGAACAGCATCGCCATGTCCCAGGCCTTGTCATAGAAGGTACCCGTTTCATCATTAATAAGATCTTCCCGTTTTATCTGCTTGTATAAGCGAGCTCTGAAGGTCTTTAAGTGGGAGCATACATTAAAGTGCTCTCTAAAACTTCTTTGCTGTATAACATCATTTGGGTAGCCACCACAGATGGTCCAGCGTACTCCTTCGGGAATGACCACAAAGCTGCCATAGGTCATCCAGACATCTGGATCTTGGTACTCCTGCTCAAGTCTTCTAAGAACTCCTGTGTGGCCAAGGTAATCATCACCATCTACACAGGCCACCACCTTATGATCTTCAATAAAGTTGTGTACGGTGTTGTAGATATTACCCCCACCTGAGCCCAGGCGCTCTTTGTTGTGAACAACAAGGAGTTGATGATCAGCAAGATCATGCTTTTCCTTGTACGCATCTACTAAAGGACCCGTGTTATCAGTTGACTGGTCATTAACATAGATAACCTGGTAGGGTATCGTAGATTGCTGACTCATCGCCCAGTCAAGGTTACGTTCTACGTACTGCTCATTATTAAATGAGGTAATCAGTATCACAAACTCAGTAGGTGAGCACTCTATGAGTGAGCACTGTAAGGTGCTTACTAAGGCTAATGCTAACAGTAATAGTTTCATTTTTTGTCCCAGTAGCTGGCAAGGTTAGCATACAGATACGCATCGTTAGGATGTGCCTCAATAGCTATCTTGGCTGCTTTCTCCCCCAGTTCAAAGTCACCGACATACCAGGCACATCTGCTGAGTACTTCCCAGCGGTAGAAGGTGTAGTCTTCCATAAAGAGCGGAAGAAGCTCAACTTCAATGTCAGGAATAGGTAACTCGACAGCTCTCTTAGCAAACAGGTAGCTGAGCTCATACTGTCCTTCATAAAGGTAATGTTCAGCAAGGCGGATTAACGGCTCTGCTCTATGGGGCCTCATAGCATAGGCCTTAAGATAATACCCAAGGGCTTCTTCCCAGGTATACGTGTCAGGCTCATCATAGGACAAGTTTTCTGTAACGATGCCGAGATCATATATTGCCTCAAAGTCTTCCTCAGGGAAGGTGGCCATCTTAGCTCGTTTCTTAAGATAGAGATAAGCAATGTCATTATGACCAAGCCACTGCTCAGTACGCCCCAGATAAAACGTAGCACGAGAGTTGGAGGGATCTTCTTCCAGCTCCTTTATCCAGTCATTGCGATCATCGTACCACCTGGTACGACTTTTCTCTGCACCGTATCTACTGGTGCGATATTCCATGAAGATCGACTTGGGGACCCAGGCATCGGTGAGCTTGTTGGGTATTTCATGCTTCTTGCCCTCAAAGAAGATATCCTCATGGGTTAAGAATAATCTTGCCTGTGGCATAATAGTGCCAGAATGAGAAATTAAGGTAACCTTATAATGAGAGGGAGCTTCAATCCCCGTTGCAAATAACCGAGCTTCTTCCTTACAGAAGCCAATGAGTTTATCCATATCATCCATAAACCATTCAGCATCAGGAAACAGAATAAACGTTGATTCTGGATAGGAGTCACGTGCTATCTCAAGGCCACGGTTACGGCCGTTTGAGTAATGAAACGATGAAGGGTGTTCTTCTCTAATGACTTTGTAGTTTAGCACCCTATGGTCCTCAAAAAATTGTCGTGCTCGTTGTACCGTTTCATCAGTTGACCCGGTGTCATAAACTACGTAAGCAACATCCTCAGGATCTACTTTGCCGACCGTCAGCTCAGCAGGTAAATAGGTTTCTAACGTAGGGACAATAGCATCTTGCTCATCCTTGACCATGATGAGCATTACTAACAGGGGCTTCTTGAACTGGGGGGCAGCCTGTAATGCAGGTGAACACAGAAGTAGTACGGGTAATAGATAGCGTTGATAGCGTTTCACTGGGGCTCTCCTTAAACGTGAAAAGGGTGCTTACTCAAATTCTGTCCTTAGGGTACCACACAGCGTAAGCAAAAAACAAGGGTTTGAGAAACTTTTTTTTAAGAAGAGAGTAAAGTGCTTTTAGTTAGCGTTATTCATCAACTGCATTCGTCGCGTAGTAATAGCTTGCGCTAGTTCCCAGTACTTAAGCTTCACGGCAAGAGACCAGGCAGTATAGCCATCATTGTTTTCTATGGTGACATCTATAGCGCCATGGCTTAACAAGAGGCTAACCATGTAGCTGTTGTTTTTAAACACGGCCATCATGAGAGGGCTATACCCATTAGTACTATCTTGACCGTTAACGGGAACGCCAGCATGTACCAGTGCACGTACAATATAGGGATTGCCATTTTGTACGGCTGCCAATAGTGCTAGGATAGATCCCTGGCTTTGAAGGTTAATACGGCCGGTAGCAAGAAGTTCCTGTACGATATTCAGGTGATCTTCCTGGGCTGCTTTAGTTAAGAGTGATTCAGAAGCGGCATTTTCTGTATTGAGATTGACGTGGCCAAGGAGGAGCCGAATGGTGTTAATATCACCCTTGGTGGCGGCCTTCATGCCGGGAGTGGTAAGTTGGTCCGGATATTGGTTTTGGTAGGTGAGCTGTTCTTCTAGTCGCTCTGCAAGGGGTGTTGGTTTGAGCTTTTTCTTTACGCGCTGCATGGCAAAGACTGAACTGTTGAGTAGAAGGGGTATGAGGACCTTGTGCAGGATCATGTGCATGGTATTCCTTTTGTGTAGACCTATTAATAGTAGTCTACGGGAACTTTTTTCCCTTGTCTATGCTGGCCTAAAAAAGAGAGCGCTTGAACAGGTCAAGCGCTCTCAATTAGTTACTGGTGCTGTTAGCTTTCAGCAGGCTTCATAAAGTAGGAGCCTTTCTCAAGTTGTGCTCGTTCAGCCTTCTTTCTTTCAAGCACTTTTCTGACAACTGCAGGATTGATGGTGCATGAATCAGTTGCGCGAGCAGCAGTTTCAAGTGCTGTCACAAACTGTTCAATATCACGGCCAACCCATTTATCAAAGTGTGAGGCAATTTCCTCACGTGCTTCTTCAGAGAAGGTATCTTCCTCAATAGCTACTCGTTTTGGCGGTTGTGCAAATGAGAGTGTGGCTAATAGGCGGTTAAACAATCCTTTCTTTTCAGAAGAGAGATGTTTACCTTTGATAAGGTACTTATCGACATACAGATCAAATATTTGTCGTCTGATATAAGCATCTGGTGCATCAAAGAATATTGTCTCGTCACAACGATTTATGAATGCAGCATCTAACTGATCAGGGTAGTTAGTAATCGCAATAACCATGTAGTGTTTACTACCCTTACTCAAGTAGGTAAGGAACTGGTTATTAATAGCCAGTCGTTTTGCGTCAAGCGTTGAGCTGCTACCTTGGCTAAACAGTTTAGATTTATCAGCAAATACCAGCTCAGCTTCGTCGGCAATAATCAATAACGGTGTCGATGAATGCTCAGCAAATGTAAAGAGCTCTTCAATCTGCCTTGTTGCTTCTTCAATAGAGAACTTCTCAAGAGCAGAAGAACTAAAGTAGATGTAGTGCATACCAGAGTAGCGCGCTAATCTTCGTGCAAACTCTGTTTTACCGGTTCCTGGAGGGCCATAAAAGAGCTTATTTTGTAAGATAGAGTCATTTGCTGCCATACGCTTGAGGCCAAGAGCAGATTCAGCCATGAGCTCAGTAAGTTCATCAGTGAGTTTAACTTCAGTAAGATCTGATTCTAGCTGTTCGTCTAAAAGCCAATTCTTGAACTTCGTTCGATACGGTACCAGTGAGGTTTCCTGTGCTAAAGTTGGTATCTTATAGGCATCAGAAACATGTTGAATGCCATGCTTAAGGGCAAAGTATGATCCAAATAGCCCTGCAGCGATTCCTATTATAACGTAGGGCTTCTCACTGACAAAATTAAGGAGCTTATCAACTCTGGCGAGCATATCCTTACCACGCTGCTCCTCAACCGCTACCGCTTTAGCCTGTTCTCTTCGGGCAGCACCAGATGCTTTAATTTCTTCTATTCCCATTTCCCCTATATCAAATACCAAATCTTTACCTCGGTTAGCAGCATCCATGGCCATTTTATTGAGCTCATCTAATTGCTTGTTTTTTTCATTCGTTAGACGATCAATTTCTCGCAGAGCTCGTTCTTTCTGTTCGGGTGTAGAACCCCAAGCATTGAGTACCGCTTCTTCAACTGCGATCTTACGCTTAAACTCTGCCACAATTTGCCGTTGTCGTTCATCAGCCCATTTAGTATAGACATTTATGCCGGCTGTTACCGTTCCCATGGCTGCTTTGCCAACGTACTCGGCACCTACTTGAACCTTTTCTTTAATCCAGGTCATGTCAACATCAGGCATCATTTCTGAGGCGCCCCCCACCAATCCAGCGCCGATATCTAATACCTTGTCCATGGGATACAGAGCTGCTTGAGAGAGCACACATACGGCGCTGATCAAGAGTGTTTTCTTAAATGTGTTATTCATAATGCGTTCCTTTGTTATTTGTTTGCATAATACGACCAGGCAAATTTGCCTATTATACCAATAATTAAAGCATTTTGTACATAAGTAGCAAGCGTTGTATGCCCTTCTCGGGATGTTTGCAACCAACTACTTAACATGCTTCCTGGTAATCTTCCTTTATCACGATGACCTCGTTCAATAAAGCTTCGTAAATCCTTTTCAGCTTCATTGAGGTCCCCTCCGGTACGGAGAGCTTTTTCATAGTTTAAGAGCAGCTCGTGTAGTGCTACGCGATGTTTTACTGCATATATTGTCCATTGTCTTGCATAAAGCTTATCATATACTTTTGCTCCTAAGCAGACCCCTAAAAAGTCATAGGCATGCTCAGCTGTTTTGCCTTGTAGGGCTGCTGGCACCTTAACCGGAGAAAAGTTTTCTAGGATTCTGTTTGTTTGCTTAAGGGAGGCTAAACTTGTCTGTGCGGTATAACTAAAGGGATTATATAAAAAGCGTACTAAGCGCATACTCCATGATACGAGAGCTGTAGGCCCTCTCTTAATAAGTTTGGGGGTTCCGTCATCGTTTGGTTTGTAACTCAGTAATCTTGAGGCAAACCATTCG
>SDBV01008177.1_pt1 | contig 14164 bp, 11 predicted proteins | sample 2277081 | NCBI WGS metagenome assembly SDBV01 (sample SAMN10402039, study PRJNA504765) | marine sediment metagenome | isolation source: marine sediment core GS10_PC15, 223 cmbsf | place: Arctic Ocean: Southern Knipovich Ridge | collected 2010
ATGGCTATTACAGGTATACCTTCAGGGCGTTCAATTCTTTCCGGCAGGCGAAAGTGAAACTGGGGGAGCTGCACAATATGGGTTACGGTGATGTGTTTATCCAAACCACGGAGTGGTACCGCAGCGCATGTGAATAACCTGGATCTTACCATCTTCATTTGAGTTTCACTGTTAAATAAGTTAATTATTTAATTTAGAATTAATATAAATAGTATGTTGCAATTCAACAGCAACATAGCTATGAAAAAAATTCTAATTATATATTTGATCATTACTGGCATCGCATTGCATGCATGGGGCAATGACGACAATCCACCTTTGGCCATCGGTTTAATCACAGGTAGTGTCATTGATGCAACCTCCGGGGAGCCAATGCCATATGTAAATGTTGTGGTCAGGAACAGCAGTGATTCCTTCCTCTTCCATCAACATCGTATTGTATAAGAATGCCAACCTGGGATTCAATGGCTCCCTCAATTCAGGACTGACCGTAGGGAAGAATGTGAGGTATAACGGGGCGTTTGACCTTAATTACCGCAAGTGTAAGGTGAACCTGTTTGACGGCAGCACTTCATCCCGGACACTCATCTATTTTGAAGAGATCCTTGATAGTGAGAATCCCTATGAGACTGAAATAGAAAATTACACCGGCACCTATAACCTGAGTTATAAGCATGATTTTAATAAAGAAGGACATAACATTGAATTTGAAGGCTCACATGCGCTGACAGATCAATTCGAAGAGGGAGCTTACAGCCAGGTAATGAATCCCATCGATCTGACCTCCAATTATACAGAGGATATTCATAACGAAGTGACCGGTACCATTTTAAATCTTGATTATACCAATCCGATCTCTGAGAATGCAAAACTTGAAGTTGGCCTTGAGACCCGTTTCAGGGATACCATGAACCTGAAAAACACCACCCAGCACCAGTTCGTGTATGACGATAACAACATGCCGATCTCTGATGGGGACGACTGGTTTCTCACCACCGGGGTGGGAGGAAGTGCATTTTCGTACAACAGGAATATCTATTCTGCCTACACCAACTACAACCAGAAAATAGGAAAGTTCTCCATGCAAATCGGCTTGAGGGCAGAGCAATATGAGGTGGACGCTATCTTTGATCAGGGAGAGGAAACCGAAAGCTACAGGGAGGAGAAGTTCACCCTTTATCCATCTGCATTTTTTACGTATGCACCCGGCGAGAAGAACCAGTTCCAGTTGAGTTACAGCCGGCGTGTCGACAGGCCCTCCATCAACCAGGTGAATCCCATCAGGAGCTGGTCCACACCCTTGCTCACCATGGTGGGAAACCCCGGGTTAAAGCCGCAGTTTACCGATTCATACGAGATCAATTACACCCGCCGTTTGAAGAAAGGATCGGTCTCACTGGGAACATTTTTCAGAAGGATCAATGATAATATTATCCGGTATGCAAGTACAGATCCCTTTGATGAAAACAAGGTGGTGCTGACCTTTGTCAACGCTGATTATGAGGACCGTTATGGCGTTGAGATGTCGGGGATGTACCGGCCCACTGGCTGGTGGAACATCAATGCCAGTTTTGATCTCTACTCTCAGCAGATGTCGGGATATGCCTTTGGAGAGTATGTGGAGACCGGTAGCATTTCTACGAATGTACGCATGAACAACAGTTTTAAAGCCACAGAAAATCTGAGTTTTCAATTGTTCGGAATGTACAGGGGCCGCAAAGAGATCATTCAGTGGATCATACAACCCATGTGGATGGTCAATGCAGGAGCCAGTCTGAAAGTTCTGCGGCGAAAGGGTACCATCAGTGTTCGGGTGAACGATATTTTCAACACCATGAATTTCGAATTTGAATCCACCAATTTTTATCCTTCCACGGGAGGGTTTTTCTGGGAAAGCCGGACCGCCTATGTGGGACTCGCCTACAATTTTGGTCAGGGCAGTTTCAAAGCCATGAAAAGAAGGAGCCGGGACAGCAATGAGTTCCAGGGAAGTGGTGGATTCTAAGTATGATTATTCCCAGGCATGGTTAATTGCAGGCATGGTTAATACAACATTTCACCCACCTGTTCCAGACCTACTTCAACCACCGGATTAAAATCTGTTGAATTCATATACTGCAAAATGCTGTGCAACAGTTGTCTTGATACAGGACGCTCCTCCATTTCACTCTGAAGATCAATACTGCATACCATTATATTCCCATTTCCGGTTTTTGCCTCAAAAGCAAGGCCCAGCCTCCTGTTTTCAAACCAGGTATCGATGGGTTGGATCAAAGGTTTCAGATTCCCGGGAAGGTGGTCCAGGATCATGGCCTGGGAATGGGTAACAGGATCCCACCACTGCCAGTTGCTGTGATATTCTGTTGGAAATTCCCGGAACAGGGGATGATCCGGGTTGCATAAAACGCCCAGTGTGTGCGGAGCCTGTCCCCCGGTCCATGCCGTGTTCCAGAAAATAGTTGAGAATCCTATCTTAACCCGACCTCCTTTATCTTCCCGGATGTCACCATAACTCAGCAACAAAACGGATCCTCCTTTTGACAACACTGACTTTGCTGCATTGTCCAGCTTTTTGGTAATAAATACTGCACCAGGTTCCGGTTCCAACCTTTCAGGGTATACCCAGAAATCCCATGAGTTGGAGAATGGCGTATCGCTGATGCTGACTGTCAGGGTTAATTTACTGGCTTCAGTCATATCATCCAGTTTGAATTCTACCATGCCCAGTGATATGGCATTGTCCACGGGTATCTCAGTTCTTGTGAGCCGGACCACGTGCAGTGTTTTTCCGGAGGTGTCTTTGATCTCACACTTTACAGTTTTATCCAGCAGGGGAGCCTCTCCGAAGTGTGCCATTTCAATCTCTGCCTGAAAAGTTTCACTGCTTTTAAAAATCCTCTTTTCCATTCGGGCCAACGGAACAGTCTGGTTGCAAAACGCTCTGAATTCATCCGGCGATATGTAACCCTTCGAATTAAAAAACGGATCCAGTATTCCCACCAGTGCAGTACCCTGTCCCGGAAAATCGTGCAATTGCAGCAACTGGAAGCCGGCAAATCCAGGTGTCCGCAGAGCTGCCTCAATCTCAGCTTTATAACAGATTGCCTGAAGTTTACCTGATGCCATCAGGAAATCTTCAGCCTGATCTCCCATGTGATTCTCTTCCAGCGTTTCCTTAAAGATCTCAAAATTGGTCGGCTTCAGGACTCCGGTGTATTTATCCATCTCTTTGAAGTCGGGATAGACACACCACTGGCCGATTTCATGGCTCACAAAGGGAACATCATATTGTGAAATTATATCCCGGTAGTCGTTCACAGTCTGAGGGGCTGAGGCATTTATGATACTTCCCAAACCCTCTCCCCATTGCTGGATCCGGGGTTGGGGCCCATTGTGATATTCGTTCTCTGGCAAAATGGGCCAGCCTGCGCCCGATGTATAGACCCTCCTGTTGTCTTTTGATTTCCAGTAATCCAGTAACTCTCCCAGGTATTTGTTCTGGTTCATTCCTCCCGGTTCGTTGCCATAGGCCATCATGCAAAATGAGGGATGATTCCCATAGGTCTCCAGGATCCTGTCGCCTTCTTCGTAAATGAACCTGTCGACGGGACTTCCATCTCCCAGGGTGGTGCCCTGGTTGGCCCATGAACTGCACTCGACCTGGAAGTAAATGCCCATTTTGTCTGCCGCTGCAAATGCCGCTTCCGGCGGACACCAGGAATGAAAACGAATGTGATTCAATCCGTGGTCTTTACATCGGTTCATTACATACTCCCAGGATGCCCGGTCGACAGGAGGATAACCCGTTAATGGAAAGATGCAGCACTCCAGGGTGCCCCGCAGAAACACAGGATGGCCATTCACTTCGAACCGGGTTCCGTTTGTCCTGAATTGACGCAACCCGAAGTTTTCAACCCGATGATCGATCAATTCTCCATGTGAATCTTTCATCCTGACCTCCATTCGGTACAGTGCGGGTGAGAATTCACTCCAGTACATGGCATCCTTTCCCAGGCGATACTCCAGCTCAACCACCTGTCCGGCTCCGCTTACTGATATGGTCTCCATAAGGGTTGCTGCACTGTGTGTTTTTTCCGCATTGAAACTGGTTGCCTGCAGCTCCATGATCCCTTCAAACGGACCTGCCGATTGGTTATTCAGGGCAATCACCACCCTGGCACTGTTGGTACGGATATCCGGATAGATCTGAAGATCCAGTATGTGAACCAGGGGACGGGTTTCGAGATGGATCTTTCCCACGATCCCATTCCAGTTGGTCTGGGTATGATCACTCACACTGTGTGAATTCACTCCCACAGGGATGACCATCCGGTTATCGATCCTGATACTTATCCTGTTTTTGCCCTTACCGAGCAAGGATGTGATGTCATATTCATGGGGAACTGCCAGGCTGTTCCTGCTTCCTGCTTCCCTGTGATTGATGAATACCCTCGATTCCCAATGACACCTTTCCAGGTGCAGGATCACCCTGTTTTCACTCCATTTCTCAGGGATGATCACCTCTTTCTGGTACCAGGCAGCTCCTTCATAATGCTTCACAGGTTTCAGCCAGAATGGTATCTTCAAGTTGCCCGGCTGGCGATACTTATGATACTTTTCATCAGTATACCAGGACCGGTCAACAATATTCCCGGTCCATTGAGTTGCCATCGATACTTCATTACCCTTGCCATTTTCTGCCATTGAACCTGGCAATGTTACTGTCCCCTCAAGGGTATCATTGTACCATTGTTCGGAAATCCCCACATCCAGCGAATCGATCCTGAATTTCCACGCTCCTTCAAGTGAAGTGTATTCCCTGATATCGGGAGTTTGTAAACTACAGCCGGTTAGCACCATGCAGAGATAAAGTAACTTTTTCATGATCAGGTTAATGATATATGGATTGGAATAAAGTTAATCATTCTTTATGGTCTTCCATTTTAGAAATATTCTTCTTGTAATTCAACAGAACTCTATGTAAACTTGTGGAAGTGCTTTCAATTCACCTCAAAATATTCAATCATGAGAAAATATGTAAGCGGAGCTATTTTTCTTTCCGCATTGTTTATCCTGACCAGTATTAATTGCTGGAGTCAGCACGGGGAGTGGATCAGTTTGTTTGATGGGAAGACATTGAACGGCTGGACTGTTCACAGTGGTTTTGCAAAGTACAGGGTTGAGGATGGAACCATCGTTGGAACAGCAGTAAAAGGCAGTCCCAACACATTTTTATGCACCGATGATGAATTCACCGATTTTATTCTTGAATTTGAGGTTATGCTGACTGATCCTGAACTGAATTCCGGAGTGCAGTTCCGAAGTATGATTGCACAGGAGGAGATGGTCTTCTGGTTCAGGAACAGTGAGGGTATACCACGGCCACACTCCATTCCTGCCGACCGGGTTTATGGCTACCAGGTAGAGATAGCCACGGAAACAGGTGGCAGCTCGGGCGGGGTGTACGATGAGGCACGCAGGGCGTTTATGCCATGGCGACCAGAAGCTGGTTCTGAAGCAAGCAGGGCCTTCAAGGACAAACAGTGGAATAAATACCGTGTTGAATGCAAGGGGAATTCCATCAGAACACTGGTTAATGGAGTGGTATGCGCGGATTTCAAAGATGCATTGAATGACAGTGGCATCATCGGCCTGCAGGTACATGATGTGGGTGATAACACCACACCGTATGAGGTGCGCTGGAAACATATCCGGATCATGCCGTTAAATGAATAAGTGATGCGGTGACAACATTTCGTCTGATTTAAGCTGATTTTAAATATTTGTAAAAAATGTTGTAACTTATTATGCTTTTGCAGTTTGTTGGACTAATCCGGCGCTGTTAAGGGCATTAAATACCCCAAAATCTGTGTTGTTATTGTTATCAGCACATTGATTGCGCAGTTCCATATTTATTCTGTTCCTGGGTTGGATTGTTTCGTGTACTTCGGGAATGGAGTTCAACCAGGTTATTACTTTCCCTCTTGAAAGAAAAGACTTTCGCGATGTTGTTACTTTGTCAGGCACACTGGAAGCTGTCAATACACGCAGCTATGGTTGTCCTGGGATCTGGACCGATGTAACCATACAGTATCTGATCGAAGAGGGAACCTACGTGGTGGACGGTGATACTTTATGCATCCTGGAAGCCCGGGAAATTGAGAATGAATATCTCCAGGCACTCAATGACCTGGAAAATACCAGGGCAGAATACAATAAATCCGTAGCTGATCTGGAGCTTCAATTTCTAATGCTTGAAGCTCAGGTAAAGACCATTGAGGCATCTGAAAAAATAACAAAACTCGATTCCCTGCAGTTGGAATTCACCTCGCCTTCTTCCCGGGAAATTATCAGCCTGGAACTTAAAAAAGCAGAACTGGAAAGAGATATTACGTTGAAGAAACTTGAATTTCTGAGGCAAATCAATCATGCTGAACTGCAGAAGATGAAACTGAAGATCGCCCAGTTCGAAAACAGGGTGGACCGTGCCAGGGCAAAGCTTGACAAGCTTACACTGACCTCAGAGATTGAAGGAATAGTTATTTATGATAAGCTGATGACTACAGAAAAAAAGGTCAGGGAAGGAGATATAGTCTGGGGAAATCTGCCGATCCTACAGATACCAGATCTGAGTGAGATACAGGTAAAACTGGAAGTAAGTGAAACCGATTACAAAAGAATTGCTAAAGATCAACTCCTTGAGTTAGTCGTAGATGCATTCCCCGAGATCCGGTTAACGGGACGAATTAAGTACAAAGCCCCCGTAGGTAGACCGGTCAATGAGGATTCTGAGGTGAAACTGTTTGATGTAACGGCCTCTCTTGACAGCTCATCTCTGAACATCCAGCCAGGACTCGGTGTAACCTGTAGTATCCTGGTTAGACACATACCGGACACCATCGTGGTACCGGTGATCTCACTCTTTAACGAGGATAGTTTAAAAGTTGTATATGTTGCATATAATGAAAGATTTACAAGGAAGATCGTATCGGTTTCCGACTATAACAACAAAGAAGCAATCATCGGGAAAGGATTGAATGGTCACGAGATCTTAGCCCTTATGAAGCCACCCGAATCGCTTGTTAATCCATGATCAGAAAATGAAAAGCATAGCCATATTACTTACCGTTTTACTGTTGACCGGTTGTAAAACAAAGGCAGCCAGGGAGGTGGAAACCTGCAAAGTAAAAAACGGACTGTTCTTTATTGACCTGGTTGAGCAGGGGGAAATTAATGCCACCAGTGCAATCAATATTTCTTCACCTGCCCAGTCATGGAGATTTGGTTTACTTAAAATAACCCAGATCGTGGAAGATGGTGATCAGATTCAGGCAGGTGATACAGCCATACTGTTTGACCCATCGGAAGTCCAGAAAGCCATTCTTGATGCTGAAGCTGAACTGGAAATTGCAAAGGCTGAACTGGGAAAAAAGAGGGCCGAGCAGGCCTCAAAAATTGCAGAATTGAAGGCAAACATAGAGATATCCGAAATTTCTCATAAAATATCCGAACTCAATCTTGAGCAGGCAACTTTTGAAGCCGAAATTACGCGCAAAGAGATAGAACTGATCCTGGAGAAGGCTAAAATAGCGCTGAATAAGGCACGTGATGAGATTACGAACCAGCAAAAGATCCATGTTGAGGAGATCCAGCAATCCATGTTAAAAATCAAGCAACTGGAAACGAATCTCGGTGAGGCAGAAATAACCCTCGAAAACCTGACTGTTGTAAGTCCTGCAGCGGGAATAGCCATCCTTAGAAAAAACTGGTTCACGGGGAATAAGTGGCAGGTGGGAGACCAGCCCTGGTCGGGAAATCCACTGATTGACCTTCCCGACTTAAGTGAACTTAAGGTTGAAGCAGAGATCAGTGAGGTTGATATATCCAAGGTCCGGCTGGATCAGAAGGTGGAAATTAAACTTGATGCTTTCTCGGATACCGTGTTTACAGGGAAAATTATTTCCATCGCCAACCTGGCACAATTCAAAGGAGGTGACTCAAAAATTAAGATTTTTCCCGTCGAAATTTTGTTGGATAATACATCGGAGAAATTTTTACCGGGTATGACAGTTAGCTGCAGGATCATTGTAGATAAGCTTGACAGTGTGCTTTATATACCCCTTGAAGCCTTGTTTGTGGACGGAAAGAAAAAATATGTCTATGCAAGATCGGGAAACTCCTATCATAAGAAGGATGTGGTTATCGGACTCAGTAACAATGACTTCATTGTCATTAAGGAGGGCGTTGACCATGATGAGGTGATCGCGATGTCCGACCCGTATGTTGATGAAGGGTTTATGAAAAATTAAACAGGTACCCATGAATGTACATACCGTTCTATTCCGGTTGCTATTGATCTGCCTGGTTTTTTCAGGCTGTGAGCAAGCAGGCAGCAAAGCAGAATTGTGTATACAGAAAGGAGATTTTAATGCAACTTTGATTGAGTCGGGTGAACTAATGGCAGTAAATGCCAGATCAGTCCTGGTACCTTATGTTGGCTGGAAATATGGCTGGCAATTCAAAATAACGGGAATGGTGGAACATGGGGCACATGTACAGAAAGGAGATTCTGTCGGGCAGCTCGATCCGGCGAACGTCATGAAATATTTGATAGAGCAGGAGACCCTGCTGGAAACGGAAATTGCCAATTTGAATAAATTATTGGTGGAACACGACATCAGATTCAGGGAACTGGAGGCGCAATTACAGGAGGTTCAGGCTGATTTTGATTTGAAAAAGCTGGAACTGGAAAAATACGAGTTTGAATCTCAACGAAAGAAGCAGATCAAGCAATTGGAATTTCAGCAATCGGGAATCCATCTGAACAGGATAGAGAAGACAATGAATCTGGAGAAAGCCATATGCAAAAACGGCCTGAAAATTCAGAAGATCAAGGTATCTCAAATTGAGACCAACGTAAAGGACGCAAAGCAGGCCATCAGTAAACTGACCATAGTTAGTCCCCTTGATGGCATTTTTCAGATATCAAAGAACAGACGCACCGAACAACTCTACCGGTTAGGTGATGACACCTACCAGGGAGCAGAACTTGCACTGGTCCCGGATTTGAGTCTCATAAAGGTAACATCAACCATCAATGAGACTGATATCGGGAAGGTGAAAGCAGGACAGAAAGTGATTGTCAAGCTGGAAGCTTTTCCTGAAAAACCGTTTGAAGGAAAGGTATCCGATATAGGTAAGCTCAGTCATAAGAAGGATGAAGAATCCAGGGCAAAAGTATTTGACCTTGAGATTGTCCTGGACTTTTCCGATCCTGTCCTGAAGCCTGGAATGACAGTGAGTTGTGAAGTTTATTATGCAGAGCTGACGGATGTATTCTATGTTGATAATCGCTGCCTGAAGAGAGTGGATAACACCTTCTATCTATCTATGAACGTGAACAACAGCTGGGAGGAACGGTCTGTGGAGATCGGTCCAAGAAATAACAATTATACTGTGGTTTACGGAAACTTCCAACAGGGAACTGAACTCTTGGTACCTGAAAAGGATGTATTTGCGCTTAACAAGTAATTAATTTTCCGGTATTTGTCACTGCTATGAAAGTTGAAGAGAATTTCAAGCTGGCCCTCCTGGCCATTGTTGATCACAAGTTTCGCTCTTTCCTTACCATGCTGGGGATTATTTTTGGAGTGGCGTCTGTGATCGCCATGTTAGCCATTGGTGAAGGCGCAAAACGGGAGGCAATTGCAAAATACAAGGACCTTGGTGTCAATAATATCATTATCAGGGATAAAGAATTCACTGATAAAGAGCTGGAGGAAGTCAGGGCAAAATTTTCACCTGGCCTGACAATCTCCGACGCCGATGCTATCATGGAAATAATACCCCTTATTGAAGACATAGCTCCACAGGCAGAGAAAGATGTTACGGTCCAGTATGAGGATAGGACAGGAAGGGCCAGAATAATTGGAATTACCCCATCATTCGTAAATATTCTGAATTACACTCCTGCAAACGGGGGGTTTATTAAGGAGGATGATTACCAGAGGCATTTGAAGGTCTGTGTTTTAGGAGCAACAATCGCAGATGATCTGTTCCCATTTGAGGACCCGGTTGGAAAGGACATTAAGATAGAGGATCAGTGGTTTGAAGTAGCAGGAGTGATGCAAAATAAGGCCCTTTTCACAGAAACAGTAGGTGAATTGGCTTCACGGGATCTGAACAATGACATATATATTCCACTTTCCACTTTTAACAAGCGCTTCATCAGGGAGAACCTGCTTGAAAGTGAAATCACACAGATCACTGTAAAGGTTGGAAGTTCTGAGAAACTGCTTGAAATCTCAACCATTATCAGGCATATGTTAAATCAGCATCATTTTAACAATGAGGATTTTAGCATAATTATTCCCTTTGAATTGATGAAACAGGAAGAGAAGGAAAGAAAGATATATAATGTTCTGATTGGATCCATTGCAGCCATCTCTCTCCTGGTTGGAGGAATAGGAATCATGAACATTATGCTGGCAAGTGTGCTCGAACGCACCAGGGAAATCGGGATAAGAAGGGCTGTGGGTGCAAAAAAGCAAGATATCATGCAACAATTTTTAACCGAAGCGGTGATGATAAGCATTACAGGTGGACTTATCGGCGTGGTACTTGGATTGACCATATCAATTTCAATAACATTCCTTACTGAAATTACTACCGTTGTTGCCTTATATTCTGTCGTTATCGCCTTTCTGTTTTCGGTTATTGTTGGAATAAATTTTGGCTACCTGCCTGCAAAAAAAGCTGCTGCCCTTGAACCCATTGAATCTATACGTCATGAGTGATTACCCTTTGTGGCACTGATTGATTGAATAACCCATACATCAAATACTGTTCTCATGCTTGCGAAAACTACTGTAAAGATGAAAGCTCTATTGCTTGCATCTCTGGCCCTGGGGATCCTGTTCCCATTAAAGAGATTGTATCCCCAGGAAATCTATGAGCTTGATCTTCAAAAGAGTATTGAGATTGCCAAACAGAAAAGTCATCAGATGCTGATCCTGAACCAGGTACTTGCCCAGGCCGGGTTTGAACTCAAGGCTGCTACAAGCCGTTTAAAGACTCACATTGACCTGAACTTTACCGTACCGGATTATACGGAGACAATTCGCCAGTTTGAAGACACTGCGGGGGTTACTTTTTACCCGGTTCAGCAGTTGAGGTACAATGGCAGTGTTGTGGTCAGTCAGCCTCTGCCGAACAGGATGGAACTTCGGGAGAACGAGATCCAGATAGAACTCTCAAAACTGGAAATTAAAAGAATTAAGTCTGAGGGTATGGTAAATGGTGATATAACAGCCTATTACGATTTAATCGGGACGGATCAGCGTACCCTGCCATATCCGTTTACTGATGCAGTGGGAAATTCATGGCAACAGATGCGTGACAGACCTGGTAATTTTGGTGTGGCACTAAGAATCCGGATCCCCATATTCGACTGGGGAGAAAACCGGTCCATGGTAAATGCCGCACTTTCCGGTTTGGAAGTGAACAAACGAAGCTATGACCAGGAAAAGATCAACATTGAGAGAGAAATCAGGAACAGTGTGAAGCAACTGAAAAGCAGTTTGCGCCGCCTCCAGTTGCTGGAAAGAAATGTGGAACTTGCAGAGAAAAGTTTCAATATCTCCAGGCAAAGATTTTCAGACGGAGATATTGACAGCCAATCCCTTGCCCTGGACCGGACCAGGTTAAATGCCGCATACCAGTCGCACCTCAATGCTTATATCAGTTATAAATTGCTGATAGCAGATATCATGAGAAAAACGTTCTATGATTTTGAGAACGGGAAGCCGGTTGTGTAACTCTCTTTTTTTGTAAACTTGTAGTGATGATGAGCAATGAATCAACAAGGATGCATTTGAGGCGCGCAATTGACTGGTTGACAGGGCAGGAGATAAAGACCTCATTATAAGCAATGGCCTTGTAAGCCGCACCATTCGTTTAACACCCAATGCCACTACCACCAGCCTGAGGAAGGCAGATCCGCAAGTCTTGTTAACAAAGTAACGAGTCGGGTATATATGGTTTAGATGCCCTGGTTGGCCCATGCAGGGATTGTAAAATAGAATGTTGTCCCCGATCCTTCCCCGGACTCGCACCAGATCCGGCCCCCGTTCTTTTCGACAAATTCCTTACAAAGTATCAATCCCAGCCCTGTTCCTGTTTCTCCTGAGGTGCCTGGTGATTCATATTTTGTATCAATACGAAAAAGTTTCTCAATATTTTCCTCCTCATCCATGTTCCCGTAATTATCCACAACCAATCCACTCAATGAGTGGAGACTTGAAAAAGGATTTTTAAGGTCGTGTGCCAGGATTGAAAAGAATGTATCCTTTGTGGCATTCAGCTCATTTAATTCATTTTTTTGTTTTCTCAGCACCTCATTGGCAGTAACAATTTCTTCCTTTTGCTCCTCCAGTGAAATATTTTGTCGAGTAATCTCGGTTGTACGTTCTCTGATTTTTTCTTCAAGTATTTTTTTCTCCCGGATCAGGTTCCGCTCTCTCAACATGATAATCACCACAATCATTAATACATTGATCTGTTGCCTGATTCCATCGTTTTCCTTCTCGAAGGAAGTGATTCTGATGGGAGGGATATAGGTATTGTCAGAAAGCGAATCGGGATGAAAGTATACCAGGCCTCGGTACCCCCGAAAAACATTTCACCCTCATCGCTTTTAAAAACGGCTTTAAGATTAAATTCCTTCCCGAGCAATTCGTCCTCAATAACAAAGGAATCTGATGAACCTTCATCGGGATTCTTCATGGCCAGGCCGGATCCGGTGGAAAACCAGAGGTTCCCATTTCCATCCTGAATAATATCGTAAATGATGTTACTGGGTAATCCGTCTTCTATGGAATAATGGGTAAACAGTGAATCTGCTTTATTGAACCTGCTGGGACCCGAACTCGTCCCTATCCAGATATTGCCCTGTGGATCCTCGCAAAGAGAAATCGTATAATTGTCATATATGCTATTTGTGGAGCCAGGATCTCTTACATAATGGTAGATCCGGTCTGCCGCAGGATCATACCTGTCCAGTCCGTTTGAAGTGGCTATCCATATTTCCTGATCGCTGTCTTCAAGAAGTGAGTATACTAAATTACTGCTAATTGTATGGGGGTCATCACCGCCTTCTCTTAAAACGGTTTTAATTTTGGTGGTGGTATTCAGTATACAGATACCATTTCCTGTACCGATCCAGAATTTACCATCATAAGCCTCGATAATGCAATAAACCCTGTTGTTGTTAAAATAGTTGAAATCCGGTGCACCGAAGTATTCCCCGACAGGAATGAATTGATTTAGTTCCCAGTCTAAAATACTGACTCCGTTTCTGGTCCCAAGCCATATTCTTGATTTGCTATCCCTGAAGATTACATGGATATGGTTTTCCGGAATGTGTCTTTCACCAGAAAATTCTGACCTGTAATGGATTACTTCATGCGTGTTTCTATCCAGGATGTTTAATCCCTTGCCCCAGGTTCCGATCCACAGTTTATCTTTTTTATCTAAATAAACATAGAGCCAATATAAATATGTGATCCATCAACAGCGAGACCGTAAACGAATTTGTCCTCTCTTTCAGCATCACTGCCGGAGATATTGATTTTTGAAAACCGCCCCGTTTTTTTATCATATCTGTTCAGTCCGTCCTTTGTCCCAATCCACAGGAGACCATTTTGATCTTCAGTGATATCAAAGATCCAGCTACTGGAGATCGTGCTGGTATCGGCCGGATCGTGAAAAAAACGTTCAAATGAATAGCCATCAAATTTGTTCAGCCCATTTTGAGTCCCAAACCATAAATATCCTTCTGAATCCTGGAAAATGCAAAGAATCTCGCCCTGTGAAATACCGTCAGAAACTCCGTAGTGACTGAATTTGAGCAACTGGCCGGAAACTGAAACTGTTAAACAGGAGAGGCTAATAACAATGAACAGCGATAACAAATGCAGATGTGAGAATGATATCAACCTGAATATAAATTTCATCATCCGATGAGATTTTAGATTCATATGTCATAGTTGTGCAACTTTCTTTCTGTAAAATTATCAAGCCACAGTTATTGTTTTCTCTATCATAGGGTTTGATTCAACCGCAGGTCAATGCCTGAATAAGGTTGACTTAATTAGACATTTCTTTA
>SDBV01008178.1_pt1 | contig 14163 bp, 17 predicted proteins | sample 2277081 | NCBI WGS metagenome assembly SDBV01 (sample SAMN10402039, study PRJNA504765) | marine sediment metagenome | isolation source: marine sediment core GS10_PC15, 223 cmbsf | place: Arctic Ocean: Southern Knipovich Ridge | collected 2010
CGGCTCCTGATTCTTACCCCTCAGGATAAAGAGCTGGCCAATACGCTCTTCCCCGCTCCGAGTAGCGTTCCACACCTGGCTATTGCTATTAATAGTACCAGTGTAAACCCGAAAGTAGGTAAGTTTACCGACATATGGGTCAGCGCTAGTCTTAAATATCAAGGCAGCTAAAGGTGCTGTCTCGCTTGGTTCCATTGTCTGACCATCAGCGATAGCTACCCCTCGCTCTTTAGGTGATGGCAGATTATAGAAAGCATCCAGCAGCCAGTTTATCCCGATATTCTGCAGTGCCGAGCCAACTAGGACCGGCACGATTCTGCCACTCAGTATCGCCTGTCGTAAGCCGTCACCAAGCTCCTCCAGACTAAGTGCTTCCCCATCTAGGTACTTCTCAATCAGCCTATCATCAACCTCAGCCACTGCCTCCACCAGCTTCTCTCGAAAAGAATCGGCTTGATTTTGCACCGAGGCGGGTATTTCAGCCTCTTTGGCCTCAGAACCGATAAGGCCTTTCATTGTCAGCAGGTCAACTACACCCTGAAAACTATTGTGCGCACCTATCGGTAACTGGAGTGGCACACACTTAGAGCCAAATTTAGCTTTTAACTCGTCTACCGTCCGGTAAAAGTCAGCATTCTCGCGATCCATCTTATTAACAAAGATAAGGCGGGGAAGGTCAGCTTCCTCACAGTATGTCCACACCTGTTCCGTACCAACCTCAACACCAGAGGCAGCACAGACGACAATAATTGCCCCCTCACTAACCCGTATTGCCGCTTTGACCTCACCGACAAAGTCAGAATAACCGGGAGTATCAATAAGGTTAACCTTGGTCTTCTTCCACTCACAGGGAAGCATAGTTAGATTAATGCTAATCTGGCGTTTTATTTCATCAGGGTCGTAGTCTGAGGTAGTAGACCCATCGTCAACCCTACCCAAGCGAGGGATTGTTCCTGAAGTAAATAAGGTTGCTTCAGCGACTGAAGTTTTACCAGCACCAGCATGAGACAGTAGCACCAGGTTGCGAATATTCTCTAATGCATATTGCTTCATCGAATCACCTACTCTCTTTATTCTACTATTTTAGAGATATTATACTCATAGTCTGTCGGACAGAGCAAGTAGCTGTATCTATGAGATTATCTACCTCACCCCCTTAGTCCCCCTCTCCTTCAAAGGAGCGGGGGAGGGGTATAAAAAGAGGAGTTATCGCCCCTCTTCCACTACCTTAGCTTAAACCTGCAATTGAACATTCTGATGTCATGAAAAGGCTGACATCTAGGAGTATAATAGGCTCCGTGGGTGCAGTGATGCTTTACACAGGTTTGGATTTGCACAAGAGTCTCTCGTATATCACGACCATGAATGACAAAGGCGACATCGTTGGTCAGAAGAAATTACCCAGCAATGGGGAGGTAGTGGAATTCCTGAAGGAGTTTGACGAGAAGATGGAAGTGGCAATTGAAGCCTCGCCTAGCTGGTACTGACTTTATGACTGTCTAGAAGACGAGGGTTTTAAAGTCAAATTTTCTCATACACTAAAGACTAAGGCTAGAGCTTATGCCAAGGTTAAGACTGATAAAGTAGACTCAAGCAAGTTCCAGGAGGGTATCTCATAATAGGAGTGGCTCCACACAAAAAGAAGCATGCGCGGTAGCCATGACACAGGATACCATTATCCACACCAAGTTTAAGTTTGCTAACTCTAGAAACGGCTTTGAAGATATAATTGAGAAGGCAAAAGATGATGGTGAAAACAGGTAGCCGAGGCATCATCTTTGCCATAGAGACTGGCGGTCACTATTGGCGGAACTTGGCTTACTTCCTGGATGAGCAAGGTGTCTCCTTTCGCATAATAAATCCGTTTACCTTAAGGAGAATACGTGAGGCAAAGGACATCTTCCCGGCAAGAAAGACCTTTGGGCTTATTTGGCACGAGCTAACTCCCTCGCTGGTAGCTGACAGGCAAGGGAGAAGTCTGTTGAAGCCCCATCATTAGGCAATAATTCGCCTGGCTATTCAACTTTGTCTCTTTTTCAGTTGCAATAAAATCACAGCCAATATATACTTATATTTATCAAAGGGACACAAAAAGATAACTGTGTTAAGAATTATACGTATCTCATTATTACTAGGCTTAATAATTGCCACCTCCTTAGCCTTTAAGGCTCAGGCAGCTTCGCCGACAATTGTAGTGCTTACCATCGACGGGGTCATTAACCCTGTCCTGGCCGATTACGTCAGCCGCGGCATTGAGGATGCCGAAGAGCGTAACGCCACGGCTGTTATCATTCAAATGGACACACCGGGTGGCTTAGACACCGCCATGCGCGACATCATACAAGCGATTGTCAATGCACGGGTCCCAGTAGTGGTATTTGTTTCTCCATCAGGGGGCCGAGCTGCCTCGGCGGGAGTATTCATTACTCTGGCTGCCCATGTGGCTGTCATGGCGCCCAACACCGCTATTGGTGCCGCTACCCCGGTACAGTTGGGTGGCGATGGCGAAGCTCAGATGTCAGACGAAATGAAGAAAAAGATTATCAATGATGCCATTGCCTATATTAAAAGTCTCGCCGAATCCCATGGGCGCAACGCTGAGTGGGCAGAAGAGGCCGTTAGAAAAGGTGCTTCCATCACCGAGCAGGAAGCCCTGAAGCTTAATGTCATTGATATGATCTCCCCTACCCTTGATAGTCTCATCACTGAACTTGACGGTAGAGAGGTAACCCTGCTTGGTGGTAACGTGGTCACGATAAATACCCAGGGCGCTACCAGTCAAAATATTAATATGAGTGCACTCGAGGGCTTTCTTTACGCTATCAGTGACCCGAACATTGCCCTTCTACTACTAAGTCTAGCTATGCTCGGCATATTCATCGAAATCACCAACCCGGGACTCATCTTTCCAGGTATAGTTGGCGCCATCTGTGGCATACTGGCTTTCTATTCACTGGGCCAGTTACCGGTAAACATTGCTGGCGTTCTGCTTATAGCCTTAGCCTTTGGTCTGTTCATCGCCGAAATATTTACTACCAGTTTTGGTCTACTCACTGGCGGTGGTATAATTGCACTATTTTTTGGCGCCTCAATCTTATTCATCCAGGGGGGTCCATTGTTTCAAGTAGACTGGCGACTGACTCTGACACTCGCAATTATTATTGCCCTCATCTTTTTCTTTGTTATTAACCGAATAGTTCGAGCCCACCACCGCCAAGCGTCTACCGGCTGGGAAGAGCTGATAGGCAAGAGAGCCATAGTCAAGGTGGTACTGAACCCCGAGGGTACAGTTCTATTCAAGGGCGAACGCTGGACAGCAATAACAGATACTGGCCGAGTGAAACCCGGCGAGGAGGTGATTATAACCGCGGTTGACGGTTTAATACTCCGAGTAACTAAAAAAACAATGAAAGAGGTAAACAAATAAACCCAATTGTTATCGGTAAAACTGTTTTGGCCCAGCGCCTACTTATTCCAAAATCTTATTTCCTAGGAGGTCACCATTGTTTCAAATAGACCCAAGTTGGTTTCGAGTAGACATGTGGATAATTGTCTTAGTTATAATCGGTATGGCTGCGTTCCTTGCCATCGCTATTATTTGGGGAATTCGAGCCCACCACCACCAAGCGTCTGCCGGCAGGGAAGAACTGATAGGAAAAACTGCCGAAGTCTTGACAGTTATGGAACCCAAAGGAACAGTCTTCATTCAGGGCGAACGCTGGACGGCAATATCAGATACTGGTCGGGTGGAACCCGGAGAGGAGGTGATTATAACCAAGGTTAATGGCTTAAAAATGTGGGTAACTAAAAAACAGTAAAGGAGGTACATGATGAACTGGCTTGCAATAGGTATAATTGCTCTGGCTGTGCTCATAGTTATGCCGATGGCGATAAAAATTGTTGCTGAATATGAGCGGGGGGTTATTTTCCGCCTGGGACGGCTGATTGGAGCTAAGGGACCAGGGCTGTTTATCATCATTCCCTTTGTTGACCGGATGGTAAAGGTAGACCTGCGGGTGGTAACTATGGATGTGCCATCACAAGAGGTAATCACCAGAGACAATGTTACCGTCAGGGTAAATGCAGTGGTATACTTCAGGGTGGTTGACCCTGAGTCATCGGTGGTCAAGGTTTTAGACCATATTAGAGCTACCTCACAGATATCCCAGACGACACTGCGCAATGTGCTGGGCCAGTCTGAACTTGATGAACTACTGGCACAACGGGACAAGCTTAATCTGAATTTACAGCGGATAATTGATGAACACACCGACCCCTGGGGGGTAAAGGTCAGCACCGTGGAGATTAAGGAGGTTGAACTCCCTGAAGCAATGCAGCGAATGATGTCGGCTCAGGCTGAGGCAGAAAGGGAGAGGCGAGCCAAAATCATCCATGCTGAAGGTGAGTTCCAAGCCGCAGAGAGGCTGGCTGAAGCCGGTACTATTATCGCTAGGGAGCCAGTCACACTGCAACTTCGCTACCTGCAAACATTGACTGAGATAGCCTCGGAAAGAAACAGCACCCTGATCTTCCCTATACCGATTGACCTCATCAAGATGTTTTTGGACCGAGGAGAGAAGAAGAAATAACCAAAGGGTCACCAGCTAACTTAGTGTAAAGTAAACCCAGAGCCTGCCGAAATGGCAGGCTCTGGGAGTGTGCCTATACATAGTCACGCAGAATAACATCTCCAGCCACAATTTTTGTCAGGCTCCCATCCGAACGGCGCAGTAGCAGGCTGCCATCCTCGGCTACCGATTCAGCCATGCCCTCACATATGGTTTTGCCCCACCTTACCTTCACCCTTCTACCCAGTGTCACTAACCTATCCTGCCACTGTCGATAGATAGACTCACCAGACGGCAAAGCCAGGTAGAGCCTTTCGGCCTCAACCAACAGGCGCCGTATTAAATTTAGGCGCGGCAGCTCTCTTCCCAACTCATCAGAAAGGCTGGTGGCAATTGGTGAGAGCTCAGGAAAATCCGCCAGCCTGAAGTTAGCGTTTATGCCAATGCCTATTATAGCGTAGTCTACCCTGTTCCCTCTCACACTATTCTCAATTAAAATTCCGCATACCTTCCGGCCATTTATAAGGACATCGTTAGGCCACTTAAGCTGTGGCTTCAAGCCAGTGACAGCCTCAATACTATAGACCACGGCCAGAGAAGCTAACATAATAAGAGAAGGTAAGTACACTACGCTGGGATAAAGAATAATAGATAAAGCAATATTACCTCTGGGTGACAGCCAGGTGCGCTTTACTCGCCCCCTCCCCGCTACCTGCTCATCAGCAATAATAATCGTTCCCTCTGCTGCCCCCCGTTGGGCCTCTCGTTTGGCCACACCCATGGTTGAAGTCAGGCTGGGATAGTAAATAACCGTCTGCCCGATAAAATGAGTCTCTAAATTATCGGTAATAGAAGCTGGTGATATATTTTCCATATTCCCCTAACCCATGGCTCAGACCACAAAGACAGTCCAAAGCCCAGTAGCTACCCTGCATAATATATCACAATGCAAAGGCTGAAATCGACTATTAATACTTCTATGTCCCTATGGAAGCCGGACTTTAAGTCCAACCTTGTCTAATTCTGTCTCTTAATATATTATAGACTACGGCGCAATCTGTATATCACGCCACTTGAGGGAGTGGAGAAGGCAATGCTAAATATGGAAGAAGTAGCCGAAAGGACATACCACCTAGAAGTACCAATACCCAAGCTTGATACCATCTTTACCGTGTATTTCATTGATGAGGCGGAGGGAGTATTAATAGAGCCCGGCCCCTCAGCCACAATTCCTTCAATTCAGGAAGCAATGAAACAACTGGGGATGAAGCAGCTGGCCTATATCATCCCTACCCATATTCATCTAGACCATGCCGGAGCAATAGGAATCTTGGCCCAGCTCTTCCCCTATGCCAAAGTAGTGCTTCATCCCCTGGGAGCAAAGCACGCGGTTAATCCCTCTCGCTTGATTGAGAGCACCAAAATGGCCTTCGGCGATGATTTTGAGGACGTCTATGGACCCATTATCCCCGTCCCTGAATCTCAGATAGAGATTCCCGATGATGGGGAGACAATCTCCATTGACGGTAGAGAACTCCACATCATCTATGCTCCAGGCCACGCTACTCACCACATAGCCATCTTCGACCAGAAGACAAGGGGTCTTTTCTGTGGGGAAGCCCTGGGGTTTCCAAGACCGGGGGCTGAATCATCACCGCTACCGGCAGCGGCACCACCGAGTTTCGATATAGAGGCCTACCTGAAGACTATGGAAAGACTCAGGGAGCTCAACCCCCAGGTTCTTTTCTATTCCCACGACGGGATAGGTAGAAAGCCAGAGGAGCTCATTCGCAGAGCTGCTGAAAACACCAAAGTCTTTGGTGATATAATACTGAAAGCTCTGCAGGAAGAGGCGGCACCTGAGGCTATTGAACACAGAGTTGAGGAGTATATTTCCAGCCATCTTGGCATAAATACGGATGGGATGAACAAGGCAATGACTGTCAAAGGATTTGTCTTTTACTTCAAAAAGAAAGGGATGGTGTAAACGAAAGGGGTAGGGGTGCAAAAACCAGCTTCTCCTTTGTTGACAATTATAGATTAGCTGTGGTAAACTGAGACTCTAGTATCTGTAGTTCGGCTGATAGTTGATAGATTGGAATTCTAGGTTCAACCATCGATTGCGGCTTTGAATGGATGAGCTAAGGCTCATCCATTTAGATTGTGTAGGTAAGGGAGGAGAAAATTGCCCACTATTAATCAGCTTGTCCGTAAAGGACGCAAGAAAGTTACTAAGAAAACCAAATCGCCAGCATTGCGTTTTACCTTTAATGCTTTAAAGAATAAGATGATATGGGGGAAGGGCTCCCCACAGAAGCGAGGGGTTTGTATTCAGGTTAAGACGACAACCCCAAAGAAGCCTAATTCGGCATTACGCAAGATAGCCAGGGTGCGGCTGACCAATGGGATGGAGGTAACAGCTTACATTCCTGGCGAGGGGCATGAATTGCAGGAACACTCGGTAGTTTTGATTCGAGGTGGACGGGTAAAGGACTTACCCGGTGTCCGCTATCATATCGTCCGGGGAGCACTAGATACCAGCGGTGTCGCCAACCGGCGTCAAGGTCGTAGCAAGTATGGGGCTAAACGAACCGAGGTGACTGAGGTCATTTAAAGGAGCTTTAGAGTGCCGAGGCGAGGAAGAATTTTAAGAAGAGAGACGCCACTTGATGCTAAGTATCACCATGCCATAGTAGCCAGAGTTATTAACAAAGTGATGAGGGATGGTAAAAAAAGCACTGCGGAGAGGATCGTATATGATGCTCTACAGATTATGGAGCGGCACGAGCAAAAAGATCCGGTCAGCATGTTAGAACAGGCGATAAGGAATGCGACGCCGCTGCTTCAGGTTAAACCACGCCGGGTAGGCGGTGCCACCTATCAGGTGCCGGTGGAGGTCCCTCCTGACCGTGGTCTTTCTCTGGCGATACGCTGGCTGCTTAATTCAGCCAGGGCAAGAACCGGTAAATCTATGGCCGAGAAGCTGGCATCTGAACTTAGTGATGCCTTAAAAGGGCAGGGGGTAACTATCAAGAAGCGTGAGGATGCGCATAGAATGGCTGAGGCTAATCGCGCCTTCGCCCACTATAGATGGTAAGGGGTTATCGATTATTAGGTCTAATGTTGTAGAAAAAAGCCCAGTGTTGGTTCAGGTAGGGGGTAGAACTGTGCCGCGGAGTTTCCCATTACATCTCATACGCAATATAGGTATCATCGCTCACATTGATGCTGGTAAGACCACCGTCACTGAGAGGATACTGTATTATACCGGCCTCACCTATAAGATTGGTGAAGTGGATGAAGGAACCGCGGTGATGGATTGGATGGAGCAGGAAAGACAGCGTGGCATTACCATCACGGCAGCAGCCATAACCTGCCATTGGCGGGACCACCGCATTAATATTATCGATACTCCAGGGCATGTGGATTTTACGGCTGAGGTAGAGCGTAGTCTCAGAGTGCTGGATGGCGGGGTAGTGGTTTTCGACGGAGTGGCTGGAGTTGAGGCCCAATCTGAGACAGTATGGCGTCAGGCTGACAGGTATCATGTGCCCCGGATTTGCTTCATTAATAAAATGGACAGAGTCGGGGCTAATTTTGACCGAACTCTATCTATGATTGAGGACCGATTGCACACCACACCCCTGCCAATACAACTGCCTTTGGGTTGTGAGGCTTCGTTTGAAGGAATTATTGACTTGATAGAAAACAGGGCTTGGAGGTTTGATGGGGACATTGACTCAGAACCGCTAGAGATAGCTATTCCTGAGTCAGAGCAGGCAATATGTAATGAATTTCGTCAGGCACTGATTGAAAAATTGGCGGAATGTGATGACCAGATTATGGTCGCCTATCTCGAGGGCACTAGTATTACTGCCTCTGAGTTAAAACTAGCGGTAAGAAGGGTAACCTTGTCGACCAAAGGGGTACCAGTTATCTGTGGCAGCGCCTTGAGAAATAAAGGAATCCAGCTATTACTTGATGTCATCGTAGGCTACCTCCCATCCCCATTAGACATGCCGCCGGTGATGGCGGTTGATACCAGGAAGGGAACAGAAGTCATCCGCCTGGCTAAAGATGAGGCACCATTTTCCGCACTAGCCTTTAAGGTGGTCTCTGACCCCTTCGTCGGCAGACTGGTCTATCTTAGAGTGTATTCCGGCAGAATTAAGGCGGGAGCACAGGTATTTAACCCAACCAGAGGTAAGAGAGAGCGTATTGGGCGACTACTATTGATGCACGCTAATCGACGTGAGGAGGTGGCCGAGGCAGACACTGGAGCCATTGTCGCCACATTGGGTCTTAAGAATACCTTTACTGGTGATACTCTGTGCGATTCGGCTAATCAGGTGCTCCTGGAATCAATCCGTTTCCCTCAACCAGTGATCTCGGTTGCCATCGAGCCTAAAACCAGGGCTGACCAAGACAAGATGTCGGAAGCCCTGCAAAGGCTGGCCGATGAGGACCCAACCTTCAAGATAAATTATAATCAGGAGACAGGGCAGACGATTATCTCCGGTATGGGTGAACTGCATCTGGAAGTTCTCGTGAGTAGACTGTTTAGTGAATTTAGGGTAGGGGCAAAAGTGGGTAAACCACGGGTTGCCTATCGGGAGACGATTACTGTCCCGGCGCGAGCTGAGAAAAGATTTGTGCGGCAAACTGGAGGCCGTGGTCAATACGGCCATGTCTGTATTGATATTGAGCCTTTGGAGCGCGGCGGTGGCTTTCAGTTTATTGATCGGATTAAGGGTGGGGTTATACCCAAGTCATTTATTTTAGCCGCCGAGGCGGGTATTAAAGAGGCAGTGGAGACAGGGATATTTGCTGGCTATCCCCTGGTAGATATCAAAGTAATCCTATATGATGGTAGCTATCATGAGGTTGACTCTTCAGAGTTAGCCTTTAAGATGGCCGGTTCAATGGCGCTAAAGGACGCTGTAGCTAAAGCCAAACCTATCCTGCTGGAGCCGATTATGAAGCTGGAAGTGGTTAGCCCGGGACAGTTTCTGGGTGATATTATCGGTGACCTTACCTCTAAGAGAGGGCACATTGAGACCATTGAGACACAGCATGCGGAAGTGTGTACTATTCGCTCTCTTATACCCCTAGCCGAGACCTTCGGCTACGCCACCAGTCTCCGGTCGCTAACCCAGGGTAGAGCCACCCACTCGATAGAATTTTATCGCTATCAGGAGTTACCCGCAGAACTGATGGCTCAGATTACTGATACGGTATGGGTAAGAAGATAGGGTAACCGAATTTTAAAGTAACTTAGTGAGGTCCTTATATGGCTAGACCGAAGATTCGTATCAAGTTAAAAGGCTTTGACCATAAAATACTTGACCAATCGGCTCAGCAGATAGTAGAGGCTGTCGAACGAACTGGGGCGGTCGTTTCTGGACCGATACCTCTACCAACTCACATTCAGAAGTTCAGTGTTATCCGTTCCCCGTTTATTGATAAGGACTCGCAGGAACAGTTTGAAATACGAACCCATAAGCGTCTAATTTATATTATGGAGATGACCTCTAGAACTACAGATGCCTTGGCCAGGCTGAGCCTACCAGCCGGAGTTGATATAGACATTAAATTGTAATATAATAGACTTTTTGTACAGGGTGGATAAGGGTATGATTCAAGGTATTATCGGCAAAAAGCTGGGCATGACCCAGATATTCGATGACAACGGTAAAGCTGAGGCAGTAACAGCTATTGAGGCCGGGCCATGCACGGTGACACAGGTTAAAACTGTAGCCAAGGAGGGGTATAATACCGCTCAGCTCGGCTTTGGTGAAGCCAAGCGGCTCAAATCTCACCTCAAAGGATTGAAGCAGTTTAGGTATCTTCGAGAACTCAGGATAGATGATGCCGAGGCTATTAAGGTTGGCGATAGGATTGATGTTAGTCTGTTTAAGGCCGGTGACCTGGTTGACGTTACCGGGATATCCAAGGGTAAGGGCTTTGCCGGAGTAGTAAAACGCCATCATTTTGCTGGTGGACCCAAAACACACGGTCAATCAGATCGGCACCGTGCCCCAGGCTCAATAGGGGCGACTACCTCGCCGGGCAGGGTATTTAAGGGGATGCGTATGGCGGGACATATGGGTAGTAGCCAGGTAACGGTACGTCACCTGAAGGTATTTGAAGCTGACCCTACCCGTAACCTGTTACTAGTTGAGGGAGCCGTACCTGGGGCCAGAAACGGATTGCTGGTTATTAGGAAAGCGACTGGGGGGAAATAATAAGGTGCAAGTTCCAGTTTATGACCTAGCTGGTGAGGTAATGCAACACATTGAGGTAAGCGATGAAGTTTTTGCGGTGCCGTTTAATCAAGCAGTGGTTCACCAGGCATTAATAAGGCAACGGGCTAATTCTCGTCAGGGAACCGCCAGTACTAAAAACAGGAGTGAGGTTTCCGGTAGTAACAGAAAGCTATTTCGACAGAAAGGCACTGGACTAGCCCGGGCTGGCAACCGACGGTCACCACTACGCCGCGGAGGTGGCATTGCTTTTGGCCCTCGGCCAAGGAGCTACCGGCAGGCAATGCCGAAAAAGATGCGCCGGCTGGCTTTAAGGTGTGTTCTCTCAGCTAAGGCTGATGACGGAGAGTTAATGGTTCTGGAGCAATTAAAGCTTGCCGAGCCCAAGACTAGAGAAATGGCGCAGATTTTGGCAGCCTTGGGGGTAAACTCATCGGCGCTTATTGTTACCGATGGAGTAGAGGAGAACGTCGTTAAGTCAGCTCGTAGCCTGGTGAGGATTAAGACCTTACCCGCCAATCTACTCAATGTGGTTAGTATCCTCTCTCATAAGAGATTATTGATGACGATAGCGGCCGTGCGCATAGTGGAACAGCTATGGGGGAAGAAGTCCCAAGGAGGAAACGATGCACCTCTACGAGGTATTACGCCGACCATTAATAACTGAGAAGAATGCCATGCTTCAAGCTCAGGGCAAGTATGCCTTTGAAGTAGCTGAAGAGGCCAATAAACACCAGGTTAAACAGGCTGTGGAAAAGGCATTTAAAGTCAAGGTAATGGCAGTTAATGTGATGACTGTCCCCGGTAAGACACGAAGGGTGGGAAGACAAATGGTGTTAACTCCGTCTCAGAAAAAGGCGATTGTCACCCTTAAGCCCGGAGATAAGATTGAACTCTTTGAAGGTATTTAAAAGGAAGGAGAAGCCCAGATGGCACTAAAGACATATCGGCCCACTTCTCCCGGCAGACGGGGTATGAGTGGCTCTACCTTTGAAGAAATAACCAAGGTTAAGCCGGAGAAATCACTGCTCTTACCCCTTAAGAAGAAGGCTGGGCGTAATAATCAGGGACGAATAACCGTGCGACACCGGGGTAGTGGGGTGAAACGAAAACTACGCTTGATAGACTTCAAGCGGAATAAGTTTGGTGTTCCGGGCAGGGTGGCAGCCATTGAATATGACCCCAACCGTTCGGCAAACATTGCCCTTATTTTCTATGCTGATGGTGAAAAGCGTTACATCCTTGCCCCATCAGAGCTTAGTGTCGGGGATATTATAAAGTCGGGCGATGATGCCGAAGTAAAACCGGGGAATGCACTACTCTTGAGGCTAATCCCAAGCGGGACTTTAATCCATAATATCGAACTCCAGAAGGGGAGGGGAGGGCAGTTGGTTCGGAGTGCCGGAGCTGCGGCTCAGCTAATGGGAAAAGAAGGTGAATATGCCCTGGTTCGGTTACCATCCGGCGAGGTAAGGCGTATCAGGACTGATTGTGTGGCTACCATTGGTCAGGTAGGGAATATTGACCATCAGGGCATTAATTTGGGCAAGGCAGGTCGTAAACGGTGGATGGGCTGGCGACCCACGGTGAGGGGTTCAGCGATGTCTCCCCGTGACCACCCTCACGGTGGTGGGGAGGGCAGGAGTCCGATAGGCATGCCTGGACCTAAAACACCCTGGGGTAAGCCAGCGCTGGGCTACAGAACTCGGAAATCTAAGGCTTCAGACAAGATGATAATTAAACGCAGAGGGAAGTAGACAAAAGGGGGCGAAATGTCAAGGTCAACAAAGAAGGGACCAGCCGTTGATGCCAAACTGCTAAAGAAGATAGATAAACTTAATCGCTCTGGCCAGAAGGCAGTGATAAAAACCTGGGCACGAGCCTCTACTATTTTGCCCCAGATGATAGGACTTACTATTGCCGTTCATGATGGCAGAAGACATGTGCCCATCTATATCACGGAAAATATGGTGGGGCACAAATTAGGCGAGTTCGCTTTAACCAGGACCTTTAGAGGACATTCATCCAAATCAGAACATACTATGCAAAGAAGGAAATAGTAGGGAACAGAATGGAAGTAAGGGCAGTAGCTAAAGACACCGGTATATCACCCCGTAAGGTGCGCCCGCTAGTAGACATGGTGCGAGGCAATCGGGTGGAAGAAGCGTTAACCAAACTTCGGTTTGCTTCTAGTCCAGTGGCTCGAGTGGTCGCCAAGACGGTGAAGTCAGCGGCGGCTAATGCCGAGAACAACTTCCAGATGGACCCCTCAGATTTAAGGATTGTCGGTATCTTTGCTGATGCGGCACGGACTTTAAAGAGGCTTCGCCCTCGAGCGAGAGGTCGAGCCAGCCGTATCCTTAAGCGTTCTAGTCATATTACAGTTGTTGTTGCCGAGCAGGAGAAATAAATTGGGTCATAAAGTTCATCCCTTTGGTTTTAGAATTGGCATTATACGAGATTGGCAAGCCAAATGGTATGCCGATAAGCATTTTCTCGACAATCTGCAGGAGGATATCAAACTTCGGCAGGCTATTCAAGCTAAGTATGCCGAAGCCGGCGTCTCACTGGTAGAGATAGAACGCCAGGCAAATGAGGTGTCAATAACCATCCACACCGCCTGGCCCGGTGTTGTTATTGGACGGGGAGGGCAGCGAGTTGATGAAATGAGGCTGCACCTTGAGAATATTATTAAGAAGAGGGTACGGCTCACTATCCGGGAGATTCAGCAGCCTGAGCTTGATGCTTACTTGGTAGCTAGGTCGATAGCAGAACAGATTGAGCGCCGGGTTGCTTACCGGAGGGCGATGAAGCAGGCAATTTTTCGCACTATTCAAGCCGGGGCTAAGGGAGTGAGAGTTAGTTGCGCTGGTAGATTGGGTGGTGCCGAGATAGCTCGTCGCCAGACTATGCATCAGGGACGGGTACCCCTGCATACACTTCGGGCTGATATTGACTATGGCTTTACTGAGGCACGCACCACCCTAGGCCGGATTGGGATAAAGGCATGGATCTACAAGGGTGATATCCGCCCTGAGCCTAAGGTGGAGGAAGCTGTTGAGATACTAGCTACAGAGCCAGAAGAAAAGCCAGCTGAGCCGGTAGCCGCCGAAGCAGCACAACCGACTCCTGCAAAAATAGAGGAGGCAGCAGCTAAACCAGCACCACGAAGAAGAACACGAGCAACACCAGCTGCCAAACCAGAAGAAAAGCCAGCTGAGCCGGTAGCCGCCGAAGCAGCACAACCGACTCCTGCAAAAATAGAGGAGGCAGCAGCTAAACCAGCACCACGAAGAAGAACACGAGCAACACCAGCTGCCGAACCAGAAGAA
>SDBV01008179.1_pt1 | contig 14162 bp, 14 predicted proteins | sample 2277081 | NCBI WGS metagenome assembly SDBV01 (sample SAMN10402039, study PRJNA504765) | marine sediment metagenome | isolation source: marine sediment core GS10_PC15, 223 cmbsf | place: Arctic Ocean: Southern Knipovich Ridge | collected 2010
CGTGTTAAATTTAATCGAGAAGGCTCTCAAATGGATTGCTCAGGGAATGACAAGTATGACACACCATACAAAGAAATGAAAGACTCTACTGGGAATAGTACAAAGAAAAATGGAGGACACACTACATTATTTTGTCCTCACTGCGGTTTTGAAGAAGAGGTTATCAATATTATAAAGGTGAAATTATAATGGCAGTTACAACACTAAATAATTATTTTTGTAATGCAGGTGGTGGTACAACTGCATTTACTGGGAATCTTCGATTTAACAATACAGCAAATGCAGGAACTACTACTTTGGATTTTGCTTGGAATGATCCTGATACTACATTTCTAAATGCTGAGGTCAGAGTTTCATCAGGAACTGATAATTCCACTGCACACAGGAGATTTTATTTTAATGGAACCAGTAATCAATTACAAAACGCGTTTACTAGTTGGAGTACTGCAACTAGTACACTTTCATTTAATGGCACTTTTGGTAGACTAGGAAAGGTTCGCCATGCATTAATGCAAATCTTTGAGGAGCCTACAAAAGAAATCAAAAAACAAATGTCAAAAAAAGACATGGTTCTACTTCGAGCAAAGAGAAAGTCAGAGAAACTATTGCAGCAGTGGTTATCCAAAAAAGAGTATGACTCTTTGAAATTGCATGGAGAGATTGCCATTCAAAGTAAGATAGATGATGAGGTGATATTCATTGTAAAGAAAGATCCAAACGCAATGGTTGATGTAAAGAAAAAAGGTACCTATTCTCACAAGCTATGTGCAGTTTCTAAAGACTTGGAGATGCCAGTGGGGGATCAATTACTATCAAAACTTTTACTCATAAAGACTGATGAGAAAAAGTTCAGAGAGGTAGCCATCAGACATTGAGGGAATGGAAAGAGAACACTTGATTTGTGCATTGACTGGTTGGTTTTCTGCAAAACAGGAAGCGGCGGTTAAAAAAAAACAGAAAATAATGGCTGTGCAAAAGGTTTTTCAGTGCACCCATTGCATGTTGAAATGTGAAAAATGCGGCACCCAGCTTGAAGCGGAAGCTCCCCGCGCCATCGGACCGTACCGGGTCCCTTACCGTTTTTGTGAGAGTTGTGCAGAAGAGTACATCGATTATATCCATCGGTTAAAAGGGGCTGGAGATCCTGACTGTTACTGGCGCAATGAGATCTGGCTGACAGTTTGGCGCACCTGGATCGATTATCAGGGCGCTATGGACCGCTATATGAAAACAAAGGAATTCGTGCAGCTGCTGCATGAAATAAAACAGACCCATCGCGACAATTAGGAGGTTTTCATGTTTGGAATCGGAATGCCGGAACTGGTCATTATACTGGTGATTATTATGATTATCTTTGGAGCCGGGAAACTCCCGGAAATCGGATCAGGAATCGGAAAAGGAATTAAGAATTTTAAAAAAGCAACCAAGGATGCAGATAAGGAAGATACGAGTAAACTGGAAGAAGAAAAACAGTCTTAAACCGTTTTTTCAACTTTTTGTATATCGTCTTAACGGATGACTTCGGGGCGGTCTCACGCGACCGCCCATTCCAGTGCTAAAAGCCGTATTTTCCAACGGGTGCTTTTCAAAAGAGTTAAAAGTGATTAGCGGTTAAAAAGGAATATCGTCATCCGTTGCAGTCGGACCCGTATTTTGGCCCCCGCTGAAACCTTGAGAGCCATCGGGTGAGGCGGACCGTTCCCCACCCCCTCCTTTTGCTCCCAGCATTTTCATATCATTTGCTATGATATCGGTGCTGTATCGGGTGATGCCGTCTTTTTCCCAGGAATTGGTTTGAAGTTTCCCTTCAATATATACCTGTTTGCCCTTGGATAGATATTCACCACAGATTTCTCCCAGTTTCCCAAAAGCGGTCACACGGTGCCATTCAGTCCGTTCCTGCATTTCACCGGTTTTTTTATCCTTCCAACGGTCAGAGGTCGCGATACTGAATTTTGCTACAGCCAGGCCATTTGGGGTGTAGCTGACCTCGGGGTCTCTTCCCAAATTCCCGATGAGGATAACCTTGTTAATTCCTGCCATTGATACCTCCTATTTTTCTTTTTCATCTTGAGTGTGAATTTTGATCCGCTTGAATACGAGATCGTTCATACGTTGCGGCGGCACGGCACGCTGGGAGGCGAGCTCTTTAACCCCCGATTTAAATGCATCTATATCGTCGAACGGATGGGTTCCTTCCACCACTGTGATTTCCGGAAAATCCTTTTTAATCGTATCTAAAAATGCATCCTTAAATGGACAAATCTGCACCAGACAAGACGTCAGATGCAGGCTGTCGATGCCGTATTCCGCCAGTGCTTTGACCTTTTGCCAGATTCGGTCGGTTCCAACGGCTGTGGGACAGCCCCCGCAGTGGATGACTCCCACCAAATCCACGGGTTCATCCTGGGGGTAATCCGTAAAGGACCCTTTCCGGTCTCGCAGATTTCCGAAACAACCGATCATGACACAGTTCATTTCATGAGTTGTGCTGTTACAACCGAGTATCCCGATTTTGGCCATTGTATCCTCCCTTTTATAAGACCCTTATGTCAACCAGCGTTTTCTCCGTTTATAAAATTTGACATCTTTGTAACTCCGTTTGGTCCCCATTTCCGTCAATCCCAGGTAAAACATTTTAATGTCTTCGTTTTCTTTGAGCTTTTCAACCGTATCATCCAGCACGATCTTGCCGCTTTCCATTACATACCCATGCTCTGCGATGGACAGGGCCAAATGGGCGTTTTGTTCGACTAAAAGCATGGTGATGCCTTGTTCCCGGTTCAGTCGCTTCAGAATTTGAAAAATTTCTGAAACCAGAAGCGGGCTCAATCCCAGGGACGGTTCATCCAGCATCATCAAATTCGTCCGGGCCATGAGTGCCCTCCCGATGACCAGCATCTGCTGTTCACCTCCGGACAGATATCCGGCCAGCCGAGTTTCCAAGCTCTTAAGATGTGGAAAGTAATGAAAAACGGTGTCGTATTTTGAGCGGATTTCTCCACGACTTTTTACGGTTCGGGTGGCGGCTATGAGATTTTCGTGAACTGTGAGATCCTCGAAAACACAACGGCCTTCCATGACCTGAAAGATTCCTTGCCGAACAATTTCTTCCGGCTCTTTGTCATCAATCCGCTTACCCATAAACTCAATGGTGCCGTCGGTGACTTCCCCTTCCTCCACCTTTAACAAACCTGAAATAGCCTTTAAAGTAGTGGTTTTTCCAGCTCCATTGGCACCCAAAAGGGCGACAATCTGCCCCTCTTTTACCTCCAGGGACATTCCCTTTAAAACAAGAATTACTTTATCATAAATGACTTCGATGTTATTGACGATCAGCATCCAAGATTCCTCGATTCAATTTGTTCCTGAAGCTTAAAACGCTGAATTTGGCCACCAGCGGTTTTGGGGATGGTGTCAATGAATTCAATCCATCGGGGAAATTTGTAAACGGCAATCCGATCCCTGACAAACTCCTGGATCTCTTCTTTTAGCGCTTTACCGGGAGCATGGCCGGAGGACAAAACCACGAACGCATACGGTTTTATCAGGTTGTCTTTATCCGGTTTCCCGACCACTACGGACTCTGCAACGGCGGCATGGAGGTTCAATGTTTTTTCAACTTCAACAGGGGAGAGCCATTTGCCTCCTACCCGCAGCATGTCGTCGCTGCGGCCTTTAAAGAAAAAGAAGCCGTTTTTATCCATCATGTACCGATCGCCGGTGACAAACCATTCTCCTTGCATGTTTTGTTTGGTTTCTTCACGCCGGTTCCAGTAAGCGGACGCGATCGATCCACCGCGCATCATCAGGTGGCCAATATTTCCGGACGATACCGGATGACCGTCATCATCCATTAATTCGGCTTCGTAGCCCGGGACGATCTTTCCGGTGCTGCCGGGGAGAATGTCCGTAAATCGGCTGGAGAGAAAGATATGACAAATTTCAGTGGATCCGGTCCCTTCCAGAATTTCGACCTTAAATTCGTCTTTAAAACGTTGATAAATCTTGGGAGACAGAATTTCGGCGGATGAAATACAGGCCCGAAGACTGCCGACAGGCTGGAGGTCGTTTTTATCAACACGGCGGGCCTTTTTATAATCGGCCAGAGCGCCGAGCACCGTGGGTACGGAAAAAAAGAGGGTGGGTCGGTATTGGATCAGATCGTTGTAAATCTGTTCCGGTGTCGGCGGGCGGCAAGAGAGGATAGTGGTCGCGCCGACCGAAAAAGGAAAATAGACGCCGTTTCCCAATCCGTAAGCAAAAAAGAGAAAAGAACTCATCACACGATCGGTTTCACGGATCTGCAGGATGCCTTCGGCATAGGCTTTGGTACAGTAAACCATGTGGGAGTGATGGTGGACGGCACCCATCAAGCGTTCCGGATCACGGCCGCTGTAAAGCCAAAAAGCAGCATCATCAGGTGTGGTGTCGGCGGCGGTAAATTCAACGCCGGCCCGGCCGAGCAATTCCTCGTAAACAAGATGCGTGTTTTCCGTGGCCCGGACAACCACGATCTGTTTTAAAAAGTGAGCCTGATCCAGAATTTTTTCTATTTCCGGCAAAAAGAGCGCATCCACGATCAGGACTCCTGAACGGCTGTCGTTGAGCATATACAAAAAATCATTGGATTTCATTAAGATGTTGGTGGGGATGGGAACCGCGCCCAATTTCACGGCCCCGAAGAAACAAAAGATCATTTCGGGCGAGTCTTGAAGCAGCAGCATGACACGCTGCTCCATGGCCACACCTAAATCAGCGAGCATGTTGGCCGATCGGTTGACGTTCTCCAGAAGCTCATTATAGGTGTAGGCTTTGTCTTCGAACAGAATGGCGGTTTTTTCACCTCTGCCTTCGTCGACGTTTCGATCCACAAAATATGTAGCCGCATTAAACCGGTGCGGCAGATTCAATTCCATCATTTTTAAAGATCTCTCTATGTTGATGAAAAAAAGGATTTGAGGATTCAAAGAATAAAATCCGGTTTGCCATGTCCTTGAATCCTCAAAATCACTTCAGCTCATTGTGGAAAAGATCAATTTATTTCCCAAAGTATTCCATGTCTCTGGGGAGTTCCACCCAACCGCTCACGTCAACCATCTTGCTGTTTTTGATCTCATAAATCTTAGCGGACATGCTGGCACGGTGATCTGTTGCAGTGAAAGTGAGGGGCGGTGCCAGACCGCCGGTATCAAACCCGTCAAACTGCTCAAAAGCATTTCGGATCCCTGACGGTGTTAAATCTCCGGCTTTATCGGCCAGTTTCAAAGCTTCGGATACACTGAGGATATTGACCCAGCCTTCAACATAGACATTGGTGCCTTTCTCGCCCGGGTGCCATTTCTCATGGACTTCCATAAGCTTTTTCATTCCCGGAACCGGGGCGCCGTAAGGTGCAATTGGATGAACCCCGAAGGTGCCTTCGGCGGCGCCGCCGCTCAGTTCGATCAAACTCTCTTCAAAATTTCGGATGTTGGAGATGAATTTGGTGCGCAGTCCAAGCGCCCGGGCATTTTTCAAAATAACCGCGCCGTTCATGGCGGTTGATGTAATGTACGCATAGTCCGGGTCGTAGCGCGTCATGTTGGTCAGTTGGACGGTGGCATCCTTGGTGGGCCAGTTGATGACCTGATCCGGCCCTACGTCCACGCCGATTTTTTTTGCATAGTCTTTAGAAACTTTCAGGATATCCCGGCCGTATTTATTGTCCGGATAAAGATAGACGATCTTGGGATTACGGCTGGTGTCTTTCCACGTATCTTTAATCCATTTAAGTGTGATCCGCCCCATGGTCGCATAGGAGGGAGAGACAAAAAAACTGAATGGCGTTTTTTTGGGATTCTGGAACTTGGATGTAAAAGAGGCTGCAATTGTGGCCACACCGTCAGCTACAATCTTTTTGGCCAGTGTAAAGGTGGTGCCGGTGGATTGAATGTAAATTCCAATGACTTTTTCAGAGTCTACCAGCCGTTTGTATCCGGCGACGCCCCGGGGAACCTTGTAGCCATCGTCAATGATAATCAGCTTCAGTTCCTTACCGTTGATGCCGCCGTTCTCATTGACCCATCGCATGGCGTCCAGTTGGCCTTTGGCCTGATTTTTCCCCCAGTCCGAAGTGGGACCGGAGAGGTCGATGAGAACCCCCCACTTGATAACTTCAGCTGCGCCGGCCACAGTCGGCAAAACCACCAAACCGATGACTAGTAAAAGGGTTAGCATCACAGACGGAATCGTTTGTTTTTTCTTCATTTTTGTCTCCTTTCCTTACTTTGACATGTTAGTAGGCCCTCTAAGGTTGTTTGTAACACGTAGAGACCTTTGCAAAACCCCACTTTTTGCCCAATTTCGGCGTCCCTGGTAAACGGGATTTGTCAACATGCTCAAATTTCAACCCCTCTGAGGCGGATAAATCCTCGAAATACTCAATGTATTCCTGTGGTTAAAATTTTCATCTTCCCCCGCTCAGAGTCCGGGATCTTCGACTTGAACTTGAGCAAATATCAGCATTTTTCAAGGGTCTCACATAGACAAACATTCTAGAGAACGATGTGATAAATGACCATTGTTAGTAAGAGAACGGCCAAAGCTTCCAATACGCACGGATGGTCCGCCATCTGGCGGCCAAACCGTCCGGTTCAAAAATCAAAAAAACGATAATTACGGTTCCAAAAACGATTTCCCGAATCGACACAAACCAGGTCAGGTGATCTGGAAAATTGGAATTTAAAGTGGTGGTAACCACTTCGAGAATCCGTTCCAGAAGAAACCAGAAACCGACCCCAAAGAAACCCCCCAAGACATGTCCCAGCCCGCCGATGATGCACATGGCGAGATAGTCGATGGATTGATGAATGGTAAAGGACTCATGAGTAATCACCTCCAGGTACTGGGACAGAAGCGCTCCGGCGAGGCCGGCATAAAAGGAAGAAATTGCAAAAGACATGAGACGGTATTTGAACAGGTTGACCCCGATGACTTCCGCGGCGAGATATCGATCCCGAATGGCCACAAAAGCCCTGCCCGAACGGGACCGGACAATGTTTTTCATAACAAATGTCGCTGCAACGGCAGTACCCAAAGTCAGGTAATATAAATGGAGGTAATTGTTAAACTCAAACGGTCCCAGGCTTGCCGGATCCACATACATGCCTTCAACTCCGCCGGTCAGGCTGTCCCATCGCCGAATAACAAACACGATGATGAACTGGGCGGCAATGGTTGCCATGGCCAGATACAGACCCCTGAGCCTGAGAGAGGGGATGCCGAATACCATTCCGACAAGGGCTGCGACGACTCCTGCGGCCGGAAAAGCAATGATGAAGGGAACCCCAGCCCTTCCGATCAGGATGGCGCAAGTGTAAGCGCCCACGCCCATAAAGGCGGAATGGCCCAGAGAGATCTGCCCGGTAAAACCGGTGAGCAGGTTTAAACCATGGACTGCAATAATGGCAATCCCGACCTCGGTCATAATGGATATCATGTATTTGGATGCAACCAATGGGAAAAGAAGGCTTGCCAGGAGAAAAGCGATCAAACATATCCAGACAAACCCGGTTTGAAAAATCCGTTCATCAGTCTCATACTTTTCGTGAAATAATCCAGCAGGCATGTTCAGCTCTCAGTGTGTCGATTCATCGGGTCAAATACCACGGTATTTATAAAATATTTAATGCCACTCATTATATGTGCTAAACCCGTTCGATCTCCTCGGTGCCAAACAGCCCGTACGGTTTGACCATGAGGACCAGAACCAGGATAATAAACGGAAACACCTCGTTGATGGCCGGAATATACGGATCTAGATAACCGGCAGATAAAAATTCCAGAACCCCGACGATCAATCCGCCGATGATTGCTCCAAGAATACTGTCCAGACCGCCGAAAATCACCGCAGGAAGCACCTTTAATCCGATGTAGCTAAGGTCCACACCCACGCCGGCGATGTTGCCCACCAGAATACCTCCGATGCTGGAAACTACGGCGGCGATACACCAACTGATCGCAAAGATGCGTTTGACCGATATGCCCATGCTCTGGGCGGCGGTCTGGTGATCCGCTACGGCGCGCATGAAGATACCTGTTCGGGCGTACTTGAAAAACAAGGCGAAAAACGTCAAAAGAAAAAAGGAGACTCCCATACTCCAGAGGTACAGATATGACAGTTTGACGCCCCAAAGGTCGAGGGGCGAGTCCGGAAAAACGTTGAACTGGCGGATGTCATTCCCCCATATCATGATCACAAGGCCCCGGAGCACATAAGTGAGTCCCAGCGTTACCATGATGACCGAAATAATCGGTTCTCCGATCAGAGGTCGTAAGATCAATCGTTCAACCGCCATCCCCAGGGCGACGGAGAACACCATGGTAACGGCAAACGAGGCATAAAAATTGAGCCCGAAGTCGATGGTCATGGAGAGGCAGATGTAAGCACCTACCATGAGAAATTCCCCTTGGGCCAGATTCAGGATAGAAGTTGACTTATAGATAAGGACAAATCCCAGGGCCACCAGGGAGTATATGGATCCCATGGAGAGCCCGGAGAGAAAAAATTGCATGAAAAACATAAATTCGTTTTGCAAGTTAATTTCTCCTCCTTTTCAGACGGTTTAAAAACCCTTTCCGTTTCAAAGCAGCCCGGTAAGTTTCTTCCGGCTTCATGATCTTAATAGCCAGGTCGCATCGGAGGGTAGCGGTTTTGCCATCCTGGTATCGAATGAGGGTTTCAATGGGCAGTCTCTCCAAATTGCCGTACAAGCCGGTGATTTCCTTTTCGTATTTCTGGCTGATGAACCCCCGCCGGATCTTTTTGGTCCGGGTCAATTCTTCATCGTCGGCATCCAGTTCCTTGTAGAGGAGTAGAAATTTTTTAATTCTGGCCATTTCCGGCAGAGTTTCATTGACACGCGCCACTTCTTCTTCAATCAGGTCGCAAACCTCATTTTTTCCGGAGAGATCCGTGTAAGTGGTATAGCCGATACGATGATCCTCAGCCCATTTTCCAACGTGCTTATAATCAATGCATATAATTGCGGTTACATAATCTTTCTCATGACCGAGTACTACGGCTTCAACGATATATGGGCAGAATTTGAGTTTGTTTTCGATAAACATGGGGGAGAAACGTGCGCCGTCCTTCAGGTGCATGAGGTCTTTTACGCGATCGATGATCACCAGGTGCCCGTCCGGCGTAAAATATCCGGCATCTCCTGAATGCAGCCGACCGTCAATGATGGATTCCCGCGTGGCTTCTTCGTTTTTAAGATATCCCTGAAACAGGCCGGGGCCACTTGAGATGATCTCACCGACACCTTCTTTGTCCGGTTTAAAAATGGTGATCTCGGCAGCCGGCACCGGAATTCCCACCGAGTCGAAATTGATATCTCCATCCCGGTGTATGGTTGAATAGCCGGCCACCTCGGTCTGCCCGTAAATCTGTTTCAGGTTCACACCCAGGGCGTGGAAAAATCGGAACACATCCGGCCCCAAAGCCGCGCCACCGGTTAAAGCGGAACGAACTTTGGAAAATCCCATGCGATCCCGCAGGGCTCGAAACATGGCGGCATATGCCATCCAATAAAGCAATTTCCATAATAATGGCGGCTTTTTCTTTTCAAATTTAAAGTCCGCCCACCGGTAACCGATGGGCAGGCACAAATTATATATCAGCGATTTAAAGAAAGAGGCATCCAGGTGTTTGACCATGACCTGCCGGGAGATACCTTCCCACATCCGGGGAGAAGCCACCACCAGGCTGGGAGCAATTTCGTTAAGATCGGACATAGCTGTTTCCGGCGCTTCGGGGAAATTGATGGTATAGCCGGTGTACAGGGATGAAAAGACGCTCATGGTCTGTTCAACGATCCAGGGCAGCGGGATAAAAGATAAAAACTGATCATCCGGGTATTTGGGATCCACCTCGTTCAAAGACGCCACCATGCTCAATATGTTGGCATGGGTCAACAGAGTGCCTTTGGGGTTTCCGGTGGTCCCTGAAGTGTAGCAGATCATGGCAAGGTCGGATGGGTCGATGGATCGAACATTTCGTTCAAACCGTTCGGGATCCTTTTGATCCATCTTCCGTCCCAGTTCTTCAACCGCTTCATAGGGGACCAGCAGCTCGTCATCATAATCCCACAGACCCTTGGGATCCGTATAAATAATTTTTTTGATTCCGGGCAGCTTATCCTTTAAGTCCAGAATCTTGTCGACCTGTTCCTGATCTTCAGCCACGATCATTTTGGCTTCGGAGTGGTCGATGATATAGGCAATCTCGGACAGAATGGAGTCTTGAAAAATGCCGAACGGAGTGGCATGGGCGGCCTGTGCAGCCAACTCCGCATAAACCCATTCAGGCCGGTTGTTGCCGATAATGCCCAGCGCGTCACCGGGCTTAAGGCCAAGCGATAGCAGCCCCAATGAAAAATGGCGCACATGCTCCAGGTAGACATCCCATGTGACGGGCTGCCAGATTCCGTACTCCTTTTCCCTTAAGGCAACTCTGTGATTCCCGAATTTTTCAGCGTTTTTCAACAAAAATCCTGGAAGGGACAAGGGCTGTTTTTTTTGTTGCAAATTTTTTTCAGACATTTCACGCTCAATTATAGTCGTGATTGGGCCTTTTGATCATCGCCCAGGTAGGCGCGGATAACTTTCGAATTTCTCTGAATTTCATCGGGTGTACCCTCGGCAATTTTTTGGCCGAACTCCAAAACGCAGATGTGATCGGAAATATCCATTACCACTCCCATGTCATGTTCCACCAAAATAATACCGACATTCCACATCCGGTTGACATTTAAGATAAACCGGGCCATGTCTTCGGTTTCTTCCAGATTCATCCCGGCCATGGGTTCATCCAACAAAAGCAACTCGGGGCGCATAGCCAGTGCCCGGGCCAGCTCCACCCGTTTCTGCAAACCGTAGGGAAGCGTTCCCACAAGCTGTTTTCGGATCGATTCAATTTCCAGCAGATCGACAATCCGCTCTTCAATTTCCTTTCTGAGAGCCAGTTCCTCGCGCCGGGTTCGGCCGAAATAAATCGCATCCGAAAAGATATTGGATTTTAGAAAAGCGTGTCTGCCGAGTTTGATGTTATCCAGAACGGTCATCCCCTTGAACAGCTCGATGTTTTGAAATGTACGCGCAATGCCCAATTTGGCAATGCTGTGGGTAGGCAGATGCGTGATGTCGTTGCCTTTGTAGAAGATCAATCCTTCCTGCGGGGTGTAAAAGCGGCTGATGCAGTTGAGAAGGCAGGTTTTTCCAGCACCGTTGGGGCCGATTACAGCAAAAATTTCTCCATCGGACATTTCGGTACTCACACCGCTTAGGGCTTGAACACCCCCGAACGCCAGATACAGCTCTTCTATTTTGATGATGGCTTTTTTGTTCACTCGGATTACTTTAAGGCCATTGTGATCGTTGGATGTTACGATGCCGTTCGGTTCAAATAGACTCAAGGAATATAGAAGAGAGGACGTTGGATTGTCAAGATTATAATCGTGGCCATTTTATCCAAGTAACGGAAATCAATTGCTGCTGGACTTTTCAGGTGATTTTGACTATACTTTTAAGACTTTTAAAATCACGGATTCAGACAAATTACACTCATTTAAGTACAAAATAATTCCCACAAACTTTCTATCCACGTTCACGATCATTCGGGTTTTTTCTTCACTGCCACCGGCTGAGCCGAATCAGAGGGGTTCTATTCAAATGATAAATAAAACAATTGCTCAATTTATGCAGGAGGTTTTCCGACAATCCGGCCATTCAGATGCCCTGATCCATACCGAGGCCGGAGTCCGGTTTAATTATTCCCTACTGGCATTAGAATCGGCGCGGTTCGCCAGGGGGTTGATGCAACTGGGTGTTCAAAAAAAAGACCGTGTCGCCCTTTTTGCGACGAACCGGTTTGAGTGGATCATATCCTTTTTAGGCATTATCACCGTCGGGGGAGTTGTGGTGCCTATCAATCCGGACGCCGACGATGAAGAACTTGACTATATCTTGCGTCAGTCCGAGTGCTGCTGCATCATCACGGAACCGGACGGGGAGGACAAAACCCCGCTGGCGATGGTACAGTCGATTCAAAGCAAGCTGTCCAAACGTCTGCAGATTGTGGTGACATCCGATACGAGTGTTTCCGGGACGGTTATTTGGAAAGATGTGTCAAGGATGGGGCAGCCGATCGATGATCTCTCTTTTTCCGACCGGATGGCATCTGTTTCTCCTGAAGATGCCGTTGCCATTATGTATACGTCCGGCACCACCGGAAAACCCAAAGGCGTTGTTCTTGACCATATCGGCTTGATCAACAAATCCATGGTTTCGACAAAGCGACAGGGTATCGGCGATGCGGATCGATTATGTCTCTTTTTCCCCCTTTTTCATATGTTCGGAAATACCTGTATTGCCCTGGCCGGCTTGCTGCGGGGTGCGACTTTGGTCATGCCGTGTTCAAAGTTCGAACCGTCTCGGATTCTTGAAGCCATTCCGAAAGAACGGTGTACGGCCATATACGGATCCCCCAGCATGCTGATTGCTCTGGTCGATCATGCGAAATTTAAAACAAGCGACTGGCAAACGGTTTCCAAAGGAATCATCGGCGGTGCGCCTTGCCCGGTGGAATTGATGCGAAGACTGGTGGAAGAGATCGGTGTGTCAAAAATTACCGTTGCCTACGGGATTACCGAGACCGCTTCCTGGATTACCATGACCCACCCCGGTGACCCGATTGATCTTCGAGTATCTACCATCGGTACCCCTTTGGAATGTAATGAGGTTAAAATCATTGATTCGGGTACCGGGGAGTTGCTGCCGCCCGGCAAGTCCGGAGAACTGTGTACCCGGGGATTTTTGATGAAGTCGTATTACGATCTACCCGCCGCTACCGCAGCAGCCGTCGATTCGGAAGGGTGGTTTCACACAGGTGATCTCGGAAAAATGGATCAACAAAATTACGTCAGGATTACCGGACGGCTCAAGGATGTCATCGTTAGAGATAACAAGGAAATATATCCTGTGGAAATCGAAGAAATTTTATACAAGCTTCCGGAAGTTTCGGAAGCACAGGTTTTCGGATTTCCGGATGCCGGCCGGGGACAGGAAGTGGCGGCGTGGATCAAATTAAAAGATGATATGTCCCTATCCGTCGATGCGGCCGCCGCCCATGTTGAGGCCCGGGTAACAAAAGAGCAGCGACCCAAGCACTACCGGTTTGTTTCCGGGTTTCCCATGACCGGAAGTGGGAAAATACAAAAATTCCGTTTGGCAAAGATGGCCCAGAAATACTATTTATCATCAGATTGAGATATGCCCAAAAGCGGATATTAAATCGATTTTTATCATACCGACGTGATTTACACCGCACCGATAGGGTCGTTTTTTCCGAATTAGACGCTTTTATTTTAAAATCACGGGTTCTTTTAAACAGGCTGCAAATAAGAGGGTGTTTCTTTACAAACAGCATTGGCAGGCCTATCTTAGCAGTATTGAACCATTCATTTCTTTTAAATCCTATCAATGAATTAAACTTTTAACACCAAAGGGGAAAGCGGAAAAATGATGTATGATTTTAGCGCAAAAGATGTATTTCTAATGGCTCAACAAATGGAAAAAAATGGTGCCGAGTTTTACAAAACCGCAGCTGATAATACTCAAGACGTGGATACGCAAAAATTGCTTTTGGATTTGGCAGCCATGGAAGAAGGCCACGAAAAAACGTTTGCGGCCATGCGGCAAGAGTTGACCGAGAAGGAGTCGGCGTCTACGGTTTTCGATCCCGAGGGCGAGGCGATACTATATTTAAAGGCCCTGGCGGACTCGAGAGTCTTTTTTGAAAAGGAGATAGACGTCTCATCCCGGGAGCTGGTTTACAGAGCGGCTCTTGGAGCTGAAAAAGATTCCATCGTATTTTATCTGGGCATGAAAGACCTGATTCCGGGAAAAGGCGGGAAAGCCCGGATTGACGGCATCATCAAAGAAGAGATGGGGCACATTGAAACGCTTAGCAGGGCTCTGATTCGGCTAAAACAGTAATTAACCGCCCCCAACAGCGGTTCCTTCAGTTGCGGATCTTCCGTTGTTTTGAATGCCGGTTGGTGCTCAAAATATGCAAAAAATCACGAACTACTGTTCCGAAAGTTTGGTCAGGCCGTTAT
>SDBV01008181.1_pt1 | contig 14161 bp, 13 predicted proteins | sample 2277081 | NCBI WGS metagenome assembly SDBV01 (sample SAMN10402039, study PRJNA504765) | marine sediment metagenome | isolation source: marine sediment core GS10_PC15, 223 cmbsf | place: Arctic Ocean: Southern Knipovich Ridge | collected 2010
AATGAAAACGTATTTAAAATCTTCATCGATGCTAATATCGCAGTCATCGTCGATGCGGTTGGCCGCCTCATCGGCGCCCGGATAAACGTCACCATCGTCGTCATCACAATCCTGATCATTGTCCGTATAACCCATCGATGCCTCAGTGGCCAGTTCAGTCTCTGACGCATCACCGTATCCGTCGTCATCCGGAGCTGCATCGCAGAAGTTGCAACGTTAACGAGCTGATGCAAAGTATGGTCGATTTTTATTCTGCTCAAGCTCGCTCGGCTAAACTGACCCTAAGACATCAACTTCATCCGGAGGCCTTGAACTGCGATCTGGATATGGACCTGATCAAGCAGGCGCTGCTGAATATTTTTATCAATGCCCAGCAGGCTATGCCCGACGGCGGGGAGTTGATGATTCACACATCGAAGGAAGCAGACTACGCTCGGATTGACATAACCGATACGGGCCCTGGAATATCCCAGAGTGATAAGGAAAAGATGTTTGAGGTGTCCTTCTCGACTAAGCAGGGAGGCTCGGGATTGGGATTGCCGACGGCTAAGCGGATTATTCAAGCTCATCAGGGGAGTATCGAGGTGCAAACCACACCTGGTAGAGGCACTAATTTTCGGATATCATTGCCGTTGGTTCGTTAGACAGAAAGCATGAAAGAAGAAAAACCAAAAATTCTGATCGTTGAAGACGAGAAGGCTCACGCTGAGGCTTTGTCCGAGGGGCTGAGCCGATCGGGGTATGAGTGCACGATGGCTCACACTGGTCTCAAGGCGGTGCAATTGCTAGCGGAGCAAACCTATGACCTGGTAATTACCGACCTGATTCTAGGCTCGGATATTGACGGTTTGGCGGTGCTTCAGGCGTCCAAGCAACATTCGCCGAGCACGGAGGTGATCCTGATCACGGCTCATGCGTCGGTGGCTAGTTGTCGCGAGGCTCTGCGAGACGGGGCTTACGACTATGTGACTAAACCAATCGATATCGATGATCTGCGAGAAGTGGTTGCCCGAGCACTGGAAAGAGGGCATTTGATTCGCGACAATCGGCTGCTGCGGAAAATGCTGAACGAGCATTTCGGGTTTGAGGGCATTGTCGGGCGAAGTCAGCAAATGGTTGACATTGTGCGGATCATTCGGCAGGTGGCGCCTTCGGACCTTACGGTGTTGATCCAAGGCGAGTCGGGCACGGGTAAAGAACTTATCGCGAGGGCGTTGCACAACAATTCCCATCGCAGAGACAAACGCTTTGTGGCACTGAATTGTGCGGGGCTGAGCGAATCGATTTTGGAAAGCGAGCTTTTCGGGCACGTCAAAGGAGCCTTTACCGGAGCGACGGGCGATCGGCAGGGGCGTTTCGTGCACGCTGACGGCGGAACGTTGCTACTGGATGAAGTGGGGGATACCTCCGGGTCGATGCAGGCTAAGCTGCTCAGGGTGCTGGAAGATGGTGAAGTTACGCCGGTGGGCTCGAACGAATCGACCAAGGTGGATGTGCGGTTGATTTCAGCTACCAATCACGACCTGGTAAAAGCGGTCGCTGAGAAGAAGTTTCGCGAAGACCTTTACTTTAGACTTCAGGGGGTAACTATCAAGGTACCGCCGCTTCGCCAACGCCGAGAAGATATACCGTTGTTGGTGGCTCATTTTTTGAAGGAGTTCGCGGCTAAGCATAACAAGCCGATGTTTGGTTTGGCTCCGGAGGTTCGGCGAATATTGGGGTCGTATCCGTGGCCTGGCAACGTGCGCCAATTGCTCAACATGATCGAGGGTATGGTGGTGCTGGCTCGGGGCCAACGGCTGGAACTGGAGGACATTCCCGATGAAATCCGGAACTTCGGGCCCGTGCCGATTGCTTTGCTAACCAGTGACAAAGCTGGTGGGGCTACACAGAGCGGTGATTCAACGGTGGAAATCTCCGCGGGTATGAGCATAGCCCAAGCCGAGCAGCAGCTCATCGCTAAGACTCTGGCCTTTACCGGCGGTAATCGCGAACAAGCTGCGAAGATTCTGGGAATTGGGGCCAGGACGCTCTATCGCAAACTCAAAGAATATGAGTTGAGCTAGGCCTGAAAGCTCCCGGGCGATTGACTTTACTGACCGGACAGACAAGTCGCGGGACGACCGCATGGTGAAGTTAGTTGAGTCCACGTTGGCCTTGCACAAGCAGCTTTCCGGGGCGAAGTCGGAACAGGAAAAGGCCGTCATTCAGCGACAGATTGACGCTACCGACTCGGAGATTGATAAACTGGTGTATAAGCTCTACGGCCTGACGGCCGAAGAAATCGCAGTAATCGAAGACACGGGGCCATGAGTTTACGGAGTCTGCCAATGAAAGGTGTCAAATTTATACGAAGTGATGAATCACTCGAAGAGCCTCTGCTGAGGCCGTTGTTTGACGATTTGGTCGAGTGTGAGGAACTGATCGGGCGATCAGACACACAATTTGCCCGTCGGATATTTGTCCGTTCTGCGTTTGCATTTATTGAAGGCGTTCTCTACTGGCTAAAAGAAAATGTTTCTCATTGGCTACTCAATAATGGACGAAAGATTCTGAATATTAACATCAGCAAGCTTCTTATCCTCTCAGATGATATGTACAAGCCAAATCGCTTGGGCAAGATTAAGTCTGAGCCGAATCGCATTCCCTTTTTGAATTATTGTGCCTTTGTGCTTCGTACTGCGGCGGAGTGTGGGGATATCGATCCGGGACACCTATTCTCCGATAATGGCTGGACTGAAATGCAGAAAGCACTGAAAATCCGTCATAGGATCACTCATCCTAAGGTTCCCGAGGACCTTGAGGTGACAGCAGCGGATATAGACACAGTTAGGGAAGCCCATCGTTGGCTGTTTAATTGCCTAATAGACATTGTCAACTCGATGTCGAATCTGCTAAAGAAAGCGGGCAAGCCCGTAGTTCCAGTGGAGAATCAAGCCGATAGCAGCGGCGGTGAGCCCGCTGGCAGTTCAAACAGTGGCTCCAGTGAAGTCTCTGACAGCGACAAGAAATAGAGCCCGTAACGGACGCAGAGATTGCCCGCCTGGCGTATGACCTCTACGGGCTGATGGCCGAGGGAAGTATCAAGGCCTTCGGGGCTGCGATCTGTCAGGCCGGTCAGATGGGCATGGAGTTCTTTACCGACGGCAATCGCGAACAAGCTGCGAAGATTCTGGGGATCGGAGCTAGAACGCTCTATCGTAAACTCAAAGAATATGAGTTGAGCTAGATCTGAAAGCTCCCGGGCGATTGTCAATCACCCGGAAGCATATTTTTCTACGACATTTCTGTCCATTGGTGGACTACTTCACCTCAAAAAACTTATCTTTTGAAGTGTTGCAGATGGGACATTTTTCGGGCACTTCGCTCTTGACTGTGTTGCCACAGACCGGACACAGGTATATGCTCGTTTGGGGTAGATCTGATCCGGACTTGACCGCATTGAGAGCTTCTGTGTATAGAGCGTAGTGAATTTCCTCCACAGCTAAGGCATTCTTGAAGGAAAAGAGGGCCGGCTTGTTTGCTTCTTTTTCTGCTTCGGCTACAAAACCCGGATACATATTCTTGAATTCGTGGCCTTCGCCGGCAATGGCTTCTTGTAGATTCTCTTGGGTGCTTTTGATGCCGCCCATAACTTTAAGGTGAGCATGAGCATGAATGGTCTCTGCTTCTGCGGCAGCGCGGAATAGTTTGGCAACTTGTCCGAGCCCTTCATCTTGAGCCTTCTTTGCAAATGCCAAATACTTACGATTAGCCTGACTCTCGCCTGCAAAAGCTTCCGCTAAATTTTCACTTGTCGACATGGCACAAACTCCTTTTTAAATTAATGACTTTCAATAAAACTTGAATACTTAGTCAATATTACCAGTTCTTAGTCTAGCTCGCAATGCCGGAGAAGATGGATTCCGCATCAAGTGCGGAATGACAGAGAGAAAGCATAGATGGCACTCGGCGTAGAGCCGGGACAGGCTCAACAAGGAGCCCCCCGGGAGCGATTGTTACTTGGGCGGTTCGTAGGCCTGTTTAAGTTCGCGGATGGCTCGTCGATGAGCGATTTTTTGCAGTCGATTCATGCGGTCGATGATTAGCATGCCGGCGCAATGGTCGAACTCGTGCTGTAAGACGCGGCTAAGGAGCTTGTCGGCCTCTTGCTCGAACTCTTTGCCATTGATGTCCTGAGCGCGGATGCCTATCTTGCTGGTTCGTCTGATCTTGGTGGTGATTCCGGGCACAGAAAGGCAACCCTCTTCGGAGCTAACGGTTCCGCCGATCTCAAAGAGTTCGGGATTGACATAAACTCTCGGCTGATCCATTTGGCCCGGGGAACGAGCTACGAAGAGTTGCAGGTCTAGTCCGATTTGGGTGGCTGCTAAGCCGACGCCTTGGGCTTGAATCATAAGTTCAATCATCCGCTCGCTGAGAGCTTTGAGGTCTTGGTCAAAGAGTTCGATTCGTTGGCTAGCGATCTTTAGCCTAGGGTCGGGCCAATGGATGATATCTAAATTATCCAGTTTTTCATCAGGCATGTTTCAATCCTTATCCGCGGAATCCTTATTATATTCTATGTCAGGTGGGAGGCTGACACAAGCTGGAGCGGCGATAAAAATTGCTAATGTGGCCGACTTGATGGCCGCTGAGGCATGGAGGTGAAAGCGAGGATGAATCTCTGTACGGCACTTGGTACGTTGGAAGCACCGGTTTTGACGGCTAAGTCGGCTTGGTTGAGCTGTTGACAAATCTGATGGGGAGGTAATTTGTTGTCGAGCATTACGCGAGCTTTTCGCAGCCGACGGACGTACCAAGCTAATAATCCGATGATGGTATACTGGGCGGAGCGGTCTTGTTGAAAGAGTCGCTCCATGAGGGCCATGGCTCGGGAGGTGTCTTGTTTGATGAGGGCGTCGGTGATTTCAAAGGCGGATAACTCGCGATTTTCACCGACCAGGGCTTGGACGTCTTCGACGGTTATGGCTGAGCGATCCCCGATATAGAGGCAGAGCTTTTCGAGTTCTTCAGCCAAGGCGTTGATAGAAGTGCCGGTCAATTCCTGCAGAGCGTGGGCGGCGGCGGGCTGGAGATCTTTGCCATAGGTATCTTTGGCCAAGCTGGTCAACATCGGGGGGATGTCCTGGGGGCGGGCGGGCTCGAGAGAGCTGCAGGAGCCGATTTTGTGGATTACTTTGGTGACCCGCAGATTGCCGGGCAAAGGTTTATCGAGCAGCAGGACCAGCACGGCGGTATCGCTGGGCGAAGTGAGGTACTGCTCGAGAGCTTGGCGGTTCTCCCTGACAAAGCTGTCCCCGTGGTGGATCTCGACCACCCTTCTGGGGCCCAGGAATGGCAGAGTTCGCAGCTCATCAAGGACCTGGGCTATGTTGGCTCGCTCGGCGTCGAACTGGCGCAGACACATGGACCAGTCGCAACCATCGAGCAGGAACTTGCGGAGCTTGTCTAAGTGAGCGTCGCGAACTCGGCCTGATTGGCCGGAAATGACGTACACGTGTTTTATAGTTTGCAATGGGGGCTTAATGGTTTTGGCAGTCACTAATCAAAATACCTTCGAGTGCGTTCAATAACAGACGGTGAGAAATAGATGCGGCTCGGGCTTTTTAGCCTGGAAGATGCCGATGCAAGAGGAGCTAGATTTGATTTCGATGCCGGTGTTGTCTACCCATTCGTTGATGGTCTGGTCCATCATCGCCAGGGCGGCGTCGTTTAATTTGCCGTGGAATGTGCGGGCCCGTGTGGCTCCTTTGCCGGTCAGGTTCAGGGGTCGCTTGAGGGTTTCCTCATGGCGTAGTTCTCTGGCGGCGGCCCGAGCCCCGCGTCCGCCGTAGGCTTTGATTTGAGTGGGAGTGCCGGTGGCTTCGTCGATTTCCATATCCACCAAGTCGAGGGGCTCATCCTCTTCGGCTTGGTCAGCTTCGTCGGCTAGGATGGCATCTTCGGGAATCAAATCGTCTTGATCGTCCGGTTGAGAATCCAAGGGTCTAAGGTTTTCAGTCATAGTTTTGCTCCTTTGGCCAGTCTACGCTGGGCAGTAGCAATCGTAGTTCTTTCCCAGGCTGGGAAAAAAACTCTGAAGTGATGACCCATTGTAACAGATGCTGGGCGTGTGGCAAGGCCTTGGAGCGGAATAGATGTTTAAAGGATAAGAGCTGATCATAGGGACCAGCTCTTATCGATAGTCAGGATTAGGTAGGGGCCGATTAGGTACCAGCTGGGGCGCCTGGCTTTTTGGCCTGGATCCACTCGTAATAATCTTTCATCTTCAGATCAGCGGCAGCTTCGCCGTCTAGATAGAAGGTGGTGTCGGGGTGTAGTTGCAGGGCACTGGCGGTGCACATGCAGCAAACGGGCTTCTCGATGGCGTCGGCGATGGGCTTAGCCTTGTTGGCGCCATTGGCCAGGAGGACGATTTTGCGGGCTTCGAGGACGGTTCCCACGCCCATGGTGATGGCGTAGATGGGTACTTGGCTCCTATCGTCGAAAAAGCGAGCGTTGTCGTCGATGGTTTCCTTGGAGAGCGTTTTGATTCGGGTGCGTGATCCGAGGGAACTGCCGGGCTCGTTGAAGGCGATGTGTCCGTCTGAGCCGACGCCCAGGACCTGGATGTCGATTCCGCCGCATTCTACGATGCGTTTTTCGTACCATTCGCAGAAGGCTTTGTAGTTGCTGGTAGTGCCAGAGGGGACGTGGACGTTCTCGGGCTGAATGTTTAGGCCATTGAAGAGATTTTCATGCATGAAGCGATGATAGCTCTGGGGATGGTCGGGGGTTAGGCCGACGTACTCGTCCAGGTTGAAGGTGCTGACGTGGGCGAAGTCCAGTCCCTCCTCCTTGTGCATGCGGATCAGTTCCTGGTAGAGGCCCAGGGGGGTTGAGCCGGTGGCTAGGCCTATGACGGCATTTGGTTTACTGTTGATGATATCGGCTACGACCTTGGCAGAGGCCTTGGATATCTCTTCGTAAGTTTTGTAAATCATAACTTCCATCAGCGGTCTCCTTTAGAAAACATTTGTGCAGGATCAGTTTGGTTTATCTGCGAATCTACTTGCCAACTACTTTTGGCTGGTAAGCTACTACTTAATATATTTGGCGACAAAGTCCACGGAATCGCCGACGGTTTGTACGCTTAGAGCTGCTTCGCCCTCCATTTCAATGTTGAATTCTTCCTCGAAGGCCGCGACGAGCTGGACAGACTGAGTGCTCTCAGCTCCGAGGTCGAAGACAAAATTACTCTCGAGGCTAACCATGTCCTTATCGATGTTCAGCACTTCGCAAACCACTTTGATAATACGCTCTTGAACTTCACTCTTTTGCATACAATTGCTCCAGAAATTATTTGGGAAAGAAATTAGCCTTTCAGTTTTCCAGTCTGATACGCACGTCGGCTACGGCAGCGCCTTGGCCGGCGGGGGCGACAATTAGCGGATTAATATCCAACTCGCGGATTCTCTTGAAGTCGTTGATCAACTGTCCTAGTCTGCGGATGGATTGCTCGATGGCGGTAATGTCGGCGGGTTCGGTTCCGCGGGCGCCTTGCAGCAGGCCGATGGCTTTGATCTGATGGACCATGCTCGAAGCGATGCCCTGATCGACAGGGGCTAGGGCAAAGGTAACATCTTTGAAGATTTCGACGAAAAGTCCGCCCAAGCCGAACATTAGAGCTGGGCCGAAAACGGGGTCCCGTTTGGCGCCGAGGATTACTTCGTGGCCTGCTGGTATCATGGAGCGAACCACGACGCCGGTTATCTGGGCATCAGGTTGTACCTTCGCGATGTGGTCCATCATATTCTTGTGAGCGTCTTTGAGCTGTTGGGCGTTTTCGAGGTTCAGGGCTACGCCCTTGACGTCGAACTTATGAATGATCTGAGGACTGACCACTTTGAGGACAACGGGGAAGCCGATCTTCTGGGCAAAAGCCTCAGCTTCGTCAGCGTCTTTGCAGAGCTTGTACTGGGGTACGGATAGTCCATAGGCTTTCAATACGGCCAGGGCTTGATCTTCGGATAGATAACCTTCGGGATGGTTATCGATTATGGCAGCTACGGCGGCGCGGTCCACAGGCAAGGGTTCGAAATCGATCAGTTCTGTTTCACGCCATTTGCAGACCCGCTGGACATTAGCCATGGCTTTGCAGGCTAGCTCGGGCAAAATGTAATGGGGAATGTGAGCTTGCTCCAGGATGTCAATTCCCACTTGCACATCGGAGGCTCCCATGAACGAACAAGTCATGGGCTTGGAGGACTTTTCCTGGACCTTGACTATGCCCCGGGCAATCTCCTGGATATCCGTCATCGACTGAGGGGTGAGGATAACCAGCAACTGATCCACGTTGGCGTCTTGTATGACGGCATCCAAAGCGGATTCGTAGCGGTCGGAGCGGGCGTCGCCGATGACATCGACGGGATTTTTGATGTTGGCTACGGCGGGTAAAGATTCTCGCAGCTTGATGGTTGTGGGCTCTTCAAAACGAGCAATTTCCAGCCCCCAACTTACGGCGGCATCGGTGGCCATGACTCCGGGGCCTCCGGCATTGGTGACAATGGCTACTCGATTGCCAGCGGGCATGGGCTGATAAGTCAACAAGATGGCGGCATTGAACATGGCGTCAAGGGTGTTGACTCGAATAATGCCCGAGTCTCTAAAGACGGCTTCACAGATGGCGTCCTCTCCGGCGAGAGAACCGGTGTGGCTTGAAGCGGCGTCTGCGCCCTGAATGGTGCGCCCAGACTTGATAACTAGAATGGGTTTGGCATTTGGGCCTCGCGTAATTTTTTTGGCAGCTTCCATGAGGGCTCGTCCGTCGCGAAGCTCCTCAAGATAGAGCAAGATGACGTCAGTCTTGGGGTCGCGGTGGAGGTAATGAAGCAGGTCGATTTCGGTGACGCCGGCCATGTTGCCGAAACTGACAAATTTGGAGAAGCCGATGTTTTTGCCGCGGGCATAGTCCAGCACAGCGGTACACAAGGCTCCGGATTGACTCAAGAAAGCAATGCGATCCTCGCTGGGCATCTTGCGTGCGAAGGAGGCGTTTAGCAGACAAGTGGGATCGGTGTTTATTACGCCCAGGCAGTTTGGCCCGATGAGGGAGATGCCGTACTCTTTGCAGATGTCTTTGACGCGTTGCTCGCTTTTGATACCGGCTGGTCCCACTTCTCTAAAGCCTGCGGAGATGACGATGGCGGCTTTGACACCTTTTTTGCCGCACATTTCCAGAGCTTTATCAACCACCGAGGCTGGGAAGACGATTACGGCTAAGTCTACGTCAGCCTCAACGTCGCTGACATAGCGGTAAGCTGGGACGGCACTGATGCTTCTTTTGCCCGGAGCGATTGGATAGAGGACGCCCTTGTATCCGCTGGCTAGGATGTTGTAGAAGATGTCGTAGGGGACGGTTCCGGGTGTGGGGGTGACGCCGAGAACGGCTACGCTTTGCGGGTAGAAGATGCTGTTTAGGCCTTGGTCGATGACAGGAGCTGAGTCTGTCGCTTCGCTTTGGGGGGGCATGCGTACATCCACCTTATGGTGTTAGGGGGTTGGGGCTACCTTCTGTTAAACATTTGCCGACGGCCACGTTTGATCGCGTCGTTACGGACCGGAGCGGTTATTTCAAAAATTGCGTCCCACATCTGCTCTTCGGCCGGGGTCCATTGCTTTTTGCGACGGCTCATGGCGATTTTGGCGGTTTCATATAGCTTGCCTTTGCCAAAGCCCTTGGTGGTGACGCCCTCAAGGAACCAGGAGAAGGAAGGGATGAATTTTGGCAGGGGCTTTCCGGTGGCCATGATCAAGCCCATGGCTCCGACATAGGAGCCGGTATTGAACGAGACACCGATTGAAGTTTTGGTGTGGTCGCCGATGAGTGAGCCGACCTTTGTGGAGCCGGTGTCGATGGGGCGACGGCCGTCGAGAATTACGGAGACGCTGGTATAGTCGTTTTTGAGGTCGCTGTTGGTGGTCTGTGCTCCGAGGTTGACCCACTCGCCGACGTAGGCGTGTCCGAGGAAGCCGTCGTGGTACTTGTTGGAATGGCCGTGGATGATGGACTCTTCCACTTCTCCGCCGATGCGACACATTGGGCCGATAGAATTACCTTCCCGGCACTTGGCTCCGAGAAGAATGGATTTTTTGCCGATGTAGGCTGGGCCTTCAATGCGGGTGAAGGGATGAATTTCAGCGTCCTGGTCGATGAAAACGGGCCCATTGGCAGCGTCGATCACGACCATGGGGTGGATCAGTGCGCCGGAGCCGACGTAAACGTCCTTGGCACTTCCGCGAATGGCTTTGGGCTCTTCGATTGTACCCTCGATGCCGCTTTGGCCCAGGGCTTGGAAATCCTCGGTGATCTGTGCGGGGTTGGCTAAGACCAACTCCCAGGTGTAATTCCAGGTGGGTAGGTCGCACTTTACAGTGGGTAGGCTCTGCCCAGCGGCGGCGAGAAGCGATTCAATCGAATCGGCTTTGAGCTTGGCCAAATCGTCCTTGCAGATGCGGGCGTAGAGGCATTGGCCGTCCTGGTCGAGGGCGATTTCGCTTGGGCCTTTGGGGTCGACATTGAAGGAGGCAGCTTTGACTCGGCCATCGATGAGCAACAGGTCGTCGCCAGCGAGGGTGGCTGGGTCGTTGACCTTGCGGTCGGTCTTGGCTCGAAAGGAATCGGCCATGTAGTCGGGCACGAAGCAGGCTACGTCGGTGGCTGAGGTCTTAGCGATGAGCTTTTCGCCCAGCGAACTCATGCCACAACGCAACTCCCAGATGGGTCTGCTCAGAGAAAGTGGATAGAAATTGCGACGTTTTTCACCAGCTAGGTCAAAAAATATCAGTCTCATGGATTTGGTCCTTGATAACGAGAATTTGGCGTTTTTAGCCTTAAATCATCTAGGAAGCCGTTTTTTAGTTTGGTTACAGATCAATTGTTCTTGCGGGCTGGCTCCACCGTCAGGGGCGAACACTCGGTCGAACAAAAGATTATACAGCGCGGCTGCGGTGGATGCAAGTGGTATTGGGAGGGGGGAGGGTAAATAATTATCCAACAACTGCCAATGTTCAGAGAGTAGGCTTACTGGAGCCCACGCCTGGGGCTGGGGCCTTGGGCACGTGAGTGGCTTGGTGTATTTTTAGGGGTTCGCGGCTAGCTTCAAGGTTGCTGAGAACAGAGAGAAATAAGTTGGAACAAGCTCAAGAGTTGAAGTCCAGTTATCACGCTAAATTGCTGAAGAATCTAAGCGAAGCTCAACGCCGAGCTGTGGTTCACCGTGAAGGTCCGCTACTGATATTGGCTGGGCCTGGCAGCGGTAAAACGCGAGTTATCACCCATCGAGTGGCTTATCTGGTGTCTGAAGGGGTTCTCCCAGAGAACTTCCTGCCTTGACATACGTAATTACAAGACCCTCACCTTCCTTCAAAGGTAGATACTGTCTTGCTTGCTCGGGTATCTCTATTAGTTTGCATGTCAATCAATAGTGCGTTAATTTCTGCTTTAGCACTGCCATACTCAGAGAACCTCTTAACACCTGTTCCGATGCATTGTCTAAACAAAACCAAGGCAATGTCTTTATCGCCATCAAGAAGACGTACAGTACCTGCATAGAAGTATGCTTCGCACTTTTGTGCATTAGCTTTCTTCGGATCTTCGTCCGCAGCTGCCTTGACAAAGTCCTCTTCATTGATTTTACCCAACAGAAAAGCACAGATTTTAGCATACCATTCATCTGCACTTAGCTTGTGTTTCTCAACATGAGCAGAAAGCTCCTTGTTGGCAGGATACCGCTGTCCTAACCTTGCCCGAATCAGCCAGACACGCAATCGGGTATAATCCTTTGAAACGCCAGATTTCAGCTTGATTGCTTTGCGAAAATCAGAAAGTGCATCTGTCCAACGAGTAAGATTATAGTGGAGATAACCCCGATTGTCGTATGCATCAGCGTATGTGGGATTTATCTCAATTGCCCTGGTGTAATCTGCTATAGCGGCGTCGTAATCGCCTTTGTGATATTTTGCATTTCCAAGATTGATGTATGCACCAGCACATTTTGGGTCTATCTCAATTGCCTTGGTGTAATCTGCTATAGCGCCGTCGTAGTCGCCTTTGCTGTGTTTTGCTAATCCACGCCAGATGTATGCATCAACATATTTTGGGTTTATCTCAATTGCCTTGGTGTAATCTGCTATAGCGCCTTCATGGTCGCCTTTTTTGCGTTTCGTATTTCCACGCTTGGCGTACTTAGCATCCTCGTTATTCTGAGCCACAAAAGCCGTAAAAAAGATGCTCTCTTTCATTAAAGACAATCTTTCCTCTTCTATCTTTTTGAACTCTGCCTGAAAATCGCCTTTGAAATCCTGTATTATTACCGTGTCACCAAACTTGTTAAGGCAATAGAGGAAATGGGTAAGTATGTTTTTATTATCATAGCTCTCTTTTTCAAAAGAAGTCAAAATCAGCCAATATAACTGAGCGGCAAAACCATACTCTTCTAAATCCAAGGCAATATCTGCATATCGAGTAATATCCTGCTTAAAAGACTTTCTGTCCTTAAATAATGAGTCTATCTCCTTCCTTCTAAAGAGCATATAGCCTTCTCGTCCTGTGCTTGCATAAGAACTCATAGAGTAAAGCGGATCACAGGAATAGATTAAATCTTTGCGTTGCGTCCATCTCTTGAAATCTTTACTCGGAGTAATCTCAGAGAGGTATAGCTCGTAATTAGCCCAGGCTGATTTTGGGTATACCTTCAGAATTTCTTTGTATTGTTCTATTGCTTTTTGATATTGTTGTTTGTCATGGAGCTTAATTCCTATCTGGATTTGCTTATTATGATCTTCGTAAAAATCTGCTATTCTCCAGTTTAGCTGTGACAAATAATGAGTTGCCAAGCTACTCTCATCACAAAAATATCTTATTATCTGCAAATAGCTCCGTGCAATATCAAACTCACCGATTACAACATGCATAAAGATTTTACTGGAAGGAATTAGTTGGTTGCCTCTCCCCATTTCAACAACAGCCCGCCAATAGGAAAGGTTCTTGTCCGTCAACTGTGAAATATTTCCTTCTATTGTATAATCACCTGATTTTAATATCTTTCCGACCGCCAATACTCCTTTAAATTTAGCATCAACGGAAGAGGTATAATGCCCTAGTATAGGAATCACCTGATCCTCTGCCCAGTTTTGCAATAGATCCTTCTTTCCTTGTAAGGAAGCAGATGTGAATTTCCTATAGTTCCTTTCATCCGGAGTAATGATAGGAGGAGTAAATTCTCTTTGAGTGTCTTGGCAACCTCCGTTTATTTGCAACATAAACAGCACTGAGTAATCGCAATATCGTGAGTTAGGAATCGTAATCTTTTGAAGTTCCTTCTGATATGATTCTAATACCTGAGTAGAACTTTTTGGCCTGGCTGATACTGTTATGGTAGCATTGTTGTTCTTATGCACGGTGATGAGAATCGCAATGTCTCGTTTGGCCTGGTCTTCACCCGCAATACTCTCGGCTTTGCTGATAATGTTCTTTCCCCATGCCCCTAGTTCTTCACTCCCAATGTTTGCTTTAAGGACAAGTTCGTTTGTAAGCAACTGTATGCTTAACTCAACCTGTTCATTTGCGTATAAGTTTTGTCCACAAGGCATGAAAAGACCGATTGATAACACAGCAAAATAAAAGTATCGCATGCTTCTGTTCTTAGAAATATGTTCTCCTCGCATAATAATTGCTCCAAAAGAACCATTGAAAGTACTTTCTCACCTGGCCACAGAGATACAATGTTGGTATCGGAATATTCCAGTTGGCAAGTTATCTGTTCCCTGCTAATTGTCTCTAATTTGGAGCTTGGCGGAGGGTGTCCGATAAACGCGGTTTTGGAAGCAATGACAAGCGAAAAAACAAATGACAAAAAAGACTGAGCAGAGCTAATAAGGCTGAGTGCTTGACCGCGTGAGCGGCTTGGTGTATTTTTAGGGGTTTGCGGCTAGCTTCAAGGTTGCTGAGAACAGAGAGAAATAAATTGGAACAAACTCAAGAGTCGAAGTCGAGTTATCACGCTAAATTGCTGAAGAATCTAAGCGAACCTCAACGCCGAGCTGTGGTTCACCGTGATGGTCCACTGCTGATATTGGCTGGGCCTGGCAGCGGCAAAACGCGAGTTATCACTCATCG
>SDBV01008182.1_pt1 | contig 14160 bp, 7 predicted proteins | sample 2277081 | NCBI WGS metagenome assembly SDBV01 (sample SAMN10402039, study PRJNA504765) | marine sediment metagenome | isolation source: marine sediment core GS10_PC15, 223 cmbsf | place: Arctic Ocean: Southern Knipovich Ridge | collected 2010
ACATCAAAATCAACCGGAACGGCCGAGGTATTGGTATCAAAATAGATCGCGTCACAACGGCCGTCAAAACCCGTCAGGTCGTGCAGCTTGATCTGCACCTGCGTATTGGTAACATTGATCGTGCCACCATCCTGCCAGGTCCAACCGGTAAGGGTACCGAATGTTGTCGGTACGGCTGTGCCATCGATGAGCACCTGGAACCTGCCCGGCGAAGTCCACGCTCCCGGAACCCAGTCTTTCGTGCGAACCCACATCTTATAAGTGCCCGTTGACGGAAAGGTCACGGTAGTCACGGCATCAGCAACCGGTTCGCCCAACCCGTGGGCCAACAGATACGGCGAGCCCATAACATCCATGAACTGCTGATCGACAACCCAGCCGCCTTTGTCATCAAAGCCCTCAGCTTCGACCAGAATGGTATCGGCCTGTCCTGATGTGGACAAAAAGATAATTGCTGTTAGAAAAACAACTGAGCACAAAACTTTGCGATATTGTTCACTCATATAAGACTCCGCATTTTTAAAAGATATTTTAACAATAATGAGCCGAGCAGGTTCCGGCTAAACTGGAACCTGCTCGGGCTTTTTTAGTCATCAAGCAATTCTGTTGCAACAAAATCATAGCTGCTGCCGATCAGATCAAGCTTAGGGAGCGGGATACAAACCGCTACCCAACCAGGCACCTGCAAACTCTGCAAAATCGACCAAAGTAACCTGACAGTCCGGAGTCGGATTGCCTTCGCCGTCAACCGGCCCACCAGCAACATCAAACTCAACACCGAAAAAATCAGGATAGATACAGAGTACTTCCCCTGGGAATACCGCTTGGTACTCATCAGCAACCTGTTCCGGTGTTAACGCGTAGGTGTAGATCTTTATCTCATCCAGGAGGCCCTTGTACGTGTTAGCAGCCTGTCCGGGGTTTATTGGGACGTTTCCAATAGCATCGACGTTTGTGCAACCGAAGACCAGTTGATCGGTGTTACCACTGGGTACAGCCGCGGACGTTGAACTATTTGCGATAGCGCCGTCTATATAGATATTGAGTGATCCGGTTGTTCGATCGTAGCTGCCTGTTACCAAATGCCAGCCGCCATCACCCGTATCTATCTGTGAATACACGGAGCCTGGTCCACGCAGGGTATGAATTGGCGAACCATGGCAATCCAGACGGAAACCGGCGTCACTACCGCCATTGCCATTAGCGCCGCTGTCTTTGGCAACAGCCGGTCCCCAACCCCCCGATTCCGGTGCAACCTGAATCCAGGTACTAACCGTATATCCCTGCGGATAGAAATTAAAGACATCGGGGTCACCCGTAATACCGACCAGCTGGTTCGGATCACCGGTGAGGTCTATCCCATCGCCGATTAGGCCAGTAACATAGTTCGAAACTACCGAGGCGCCATCGTGTGCCGGTGCACCGGTTACTACGGTGGCTACCGAGTCTGTCAGATCGCCATCCAGTTTCCACCAGCCGGCTAAGCGTCTGGTCATCACCCTTGCCGCAGCGGATATCGCATCCGGATGGACATTTGTAGACGGGTAAGAAGCATTGTATGCTTCGCAATGATAACCCGCTTCATCGGCCAGTTGTACACTCGACAGGACCAGCGAACTCGAAGTTTCGCTGGTGATCTCTACACCATCTTTGAACCATTGGTACGCAGTTGCATTGGATGCGGTGACACTCAATGTCACCTCTGTACCCGCAACAACTGTTTGCCCGACAGGGTCCCCAGTGATTCTGGGGTTTTCCACTTCTGTCGTGAACCACCAAACCGGCTCGGATGGATGGGGTACTGGGGTTCCGCCTCCAGGGTCGTATGTTACCAGCGTCCAGTAGTAGGTTGTGCCATAGGCCAGCGGCGCGGGGTCATAGGTGCCGGCAGCGTTGCTGGAATCAACGAGATAGAAATTCGGATCTATGACAAAATACACATCAACATAGTCCTCTACTGAGCCGAAAAGTGTCCAGTCCAGTGTCTGGTCTAGTGGGAGACCGGTCGAACCGTTTGCCGGAGTACGAGTGTCAACCGTAGGGAAGCTGAGGCTGACCGTACCATTCAACACAATATCATCCAGGCGGTGAATGATATCACGGCTATTGGTGTCATCCGTGAGATAGAATCTGAACTCAACCGAGCCGGTAAGGCCCTGAAATTCCGCGCCTGACAATTCTGAAATGCTCAAGCTATCATAGAAAACAGTGGTTCCGCCCGTTGAAGGAGTCGGTATATCATTCTGGTGGTAGTACACGCCATCATCAGCCGTAAACCCATCAACGCTCGTCAGCAGGTCTACAGCGACGAATTTTGGAAAGAATCCAGTATTATTAGTATACCCCTGCTCAAGCGTCATAGAAGTCAGATCCATTACATAGCCTGCATCAACGTCAATGGTGAATGTTACATAGTCAACGTCAGTGATGGCACCGGCCAGATCTCCAATACCGGTAGTACTGCATCTGGCGTAAAGACACCCACCGGCGGTTGCCGAGCGGGCGGCATCGCCAGCGGTTATGCCGGAGCCAAAACCGATATCACTCACCGTGACATTCGCACCCACCGTGGTCGCAGCAAGGTCGGCTCCGAAATCATATTCCGCAATCACATCCGCATTGGCCGAAACCGAGCACACCATACATACCAATACAACAATTAATAACTTCTTCATAATACTTCTCCTTTCGAGAAAAAAAACAAGGTTCCGATCGGGAATAATGGAACCAGGCGCCACAGTATATAATGTGTGGAGTCCGAGATTCCGGACCCCACACATTTTAAAACAAACTTTACATTGGCTTTTGTTTCAACGTAACAAAACTATTACAAATTACCATCCAAAAGCCATTCTGCCGCCACAGCAACAAAGTCGAGCAGATCAACCGAACCGTCCGGCTGAGTATCACCCGTTGCAGGCGTCTCAGAGAGCCAACCTTGAGCCACCAGTAGGAGATCATCTACATTGACAGCACAGTCATAGTTCAGATCCGCATTAAAAACTGACGTACAGGCGGTCACAGTTGTAGTTATCGCCTCTGGGACCGCATCATCTAAATCCACAATAACAGTGCCTGTATCGCCGTAGGCTATAATCCGTCCGGCATCGATATAACCTTGGACAACAGATGTATCATCGCCATCCAGGATCAGCGTTCCGGCGGAAATATCTAAGATAGTACCAGGGTAAATGTGGTTAGGATCGACAGGATCGTCAGGATCGACATAATCACCGTTCAAAACCATATTCGACGCTGTCAGAACACCGCTATTCAAATTGATGAAATTCGTCGTTGCATTAATATAAGAGTCGATCGTATAGCCGATATTGACAGTTCCGCCGTCTATGTTAAGCGTGGTGTCGTACTGATCACCTATTACCATCATATCCAAGATGCTTACCGTTCCACCACTGATATTAACAGTTGCCGGACCGGCGTTGCCCAAAGCCCATCTATAAAGTGTCAGACTACCCCCTGTCATATCCAGAACAGTCGGATCATTAGGATCAATAGGATTGTAGATAATACCCCATCGGTTCCAGGTAGTGCTGGTTGCAACTGCTTCGACACTCGAATCAATCAAGGCCGGAGCATTTTCATGAATATTTGTTGTTGTACCAATTCCGGGAACACCATTATCCCAGTTGGCTTCGACATTCCACAGATCGCTTCCACCAGCACCTGTCCAGGTTGTAATGCCACCACTAATAACGACTACGGTAAAGCTCCAGGTACGACCGTCATGGATGACTAAGCCGCTATCGGTTTCATCCACAGCCCAGTAATAGGTTTGACCCCTGATGAGCGCACCCGGAGCATAGGTCGTACCCGTCTGGTCATCAGAAACCAATTCCATAGCTTCGGCATCCGTACCGAACCAGACATCACTACTGATAGAGTCAAGACCAGCTGTCCAGGATAGTGTCGGGGCAACAGCCACGCCCATCTCACCATCAAAAGCATTCGGATCTCTGGCACTTTGCGGATCGTTTGCGGTAACCAAGACCGAATCCGAGCCTTGACCGGCACTTGAGTTCGTCGCTGTCAGCGTCAACTCATAGGGCACGAATGCGTATGCGGGAAATGTCACCGTGGTAGTCAGGGCCGTCGGGGTATCAAGAATAACACCCCCATCATCAGCGGTCCAGAGATAGGTCATCGCCCGACCGTTCGGATCCCAGGCTGTCGCCGTTACGCTCGTGCTTAGCGAATAGATATCCTGATCATCGCCGGCTCTGACGCCCGGGTCGTCAAGTGATACAACAACGGTTGTCTTGTTCGTAACCCCATCGTAAGTAGCCTTGGCATTGCCTAGACCATCGAAACCTACGACATATCCGCTGGCGATACCAGCGTTGATCGTAGCCGTCACATCACCATTGATGATCAGCGTTCCACCATTAAGGTTGAGGGTGGTAGACTGAGCCAAAGAAATCGAATCAGCGTTTACAGTACCGCCAGTCAAATTAAATATCTTGACCGCTGTGTTATCTCTGAAAATGAGGGTTCCAACATTTATGGTTCCGCCAGACATGTTGAACATAGCATTATGGGCATTGCCTATCCGAAGCATAACAGGTATGTTCATAGTTCCACCCGTCATATTGACGACACCAGGACCGGCGTTACCCAAAGCGATGCTCTTCTTAACCCCAAGATCGCCGCCTGTCATTACAAGAGTAGGATCGTTGGCATAGACACCAGGATCGGAAAGACCCGGAATACCTATTAGCAGCCAGTCGGCGTGTGCATAAGCATTGACGGTATTATCAATCACACAAGGTCCAGTACCATCAATATACGGGGACGTGTTAAGATCCGGGAATTCATATATGCCGGGAACTCCACCGTGAAGAGCATCACCTACCCGTCGCGATGCGTCCCAGTTAGCTGCACTTGTCCATAAATTGGAACCTGCATCGCCATTTGTCCAATGAGTATTATGTCCTGCAGGAGTCACTCTAAAGCTTTGGACCGGGGTCTCATGAGTGTCATCTTCAACGATTTTCCAGTAATAAGTCTGGCCCCAAATAAGGTGTCGGCTTGGAGTATATTCTGCCGGAGTTGTTGGAAGATCGTCTGCAACCAATTCCAAAGCACCGGGTGCCAACCCAAACCAAACGTCATGAGTTGGGTTATTATCACCTGGTGTCCAGGTCAACGTAACATCAGCTGCTACGGCTGGCGCACCATCTGCAGGAAACAGATTCGATGCCGCAAGAATATCAACGTCAAAGTTCCAGACATCGCCTGGGTAAACAACTGCGCCAGCATCAACTGCATCAACCCGCCAGTAGTATGTACCCGAAGCAAGTCCGGTTACATCACAGCTGGTGGTGGTTCCAGTTACGGTTTCCTTAAAATCAACTGGAGGATTAACCGTACCGAAGTAAACATCATGAGTCGCTGCTGTCTCACCAGCCTTCCAGCTAAGAGTCTGATCACCACCAAACACAGTTTCTCCAACTTTAGGAGAAGGCATTGTAGCACTGTTTGACGGGACCGTCAGAGTAATAGCAAAAACCGGAGAAGCATTGAGATCTGATATCTCGGTCCAAAACCAGTCAACGCCCTCGGTACCGAAACCAGTTACAGTGTAGTAAACGCTCCCAGGCATCGCGGTAGGAATCTTTTCCCCTGAAAAGAGAACGAAAGCACCGCCTGCGCCGGTAAAATTAGTGCCATCAACCACGAATGTTACATTTTGCAGGTCGTACCAAATGCCATCATCGTAAATATTGCTGATACCAGTTTCATCAAAGATGAATTCAAAGGTTCCTTTAGTATTACCCGTAGTCTGATGAAGAGTAATGCTCGCTTCATCACCGATGATTCTAAATATGCTGGTAGGTTTAAGACTTGTGCGGCTGGTATGAAGCATAGTTCCGCCGCTGATTTCCATGAGTGCATTATCTCTGATACCTATGCCGCCCCAATTATTCTCCCTCGTAATCGAAAAAACCGACGATCCGCCCGTCTGCCTGTACACACCATCTTCTTCGATAATTAAAAGATTCTTTGGCTCGAATGTTCCGTCGCTAAGCTCGATCAAACCAGCAGCAGTGAGGTTAGAATCAATATACGATTGAATGGTCGTATCACCGTCCACTGAAACGTTACCAGCCGATATATTCAACGTTTGACTAACCAATGCGTCATCAGTAACAGTCAGGGTTTTATCAGCGACATCGACATTGAGTACTGGCGTAAAGTTAGGATCTGTAGCCTTACCTACCGATATAAAAGCAATCGTTGAATCAACATCCAGGCTGACAGTATGGTCATAACAATTCACATTACTCTGTTCATTGGGTAAACTTGTGGCCGCGGCCCTAGAACCAGACTCATCCGATTCCCAAATAGCAACCGTCGACCAGTTTCCGTCAGCAATCGACCAGAAGTTATTGGGCGGCGTCGGCAGGCCTTCCAAAACAATCACGTTGTCAATACCACGTCGCTCTGCTGGCGTTCCGCTATAGGTATACGCAAAACTCACCTGCAGATTGTAACCATCGGATGCCACGGGTGCAATCACTATCAGCGATCCCAGATCTTCATTCCAGCCACTAGCAATATCACCAGAATCTATGACAACGCTGCCCAGCACAACATCGCTGGAACCGTCATTGTAAAAGAGCGCTCCAATGAAAGGGAAACCGGGGGCCGCGCCACCATCCATGCCCTTAATATCAAACTGCAATTCCAGCACATCGCCGGATTGGATGGCATAGCTTGTATCCTTCGTAACGGTTCCCCTATCTCCCGCGCTCCACATGTAGTTGGCCGGGTTGCCATGGGTACCACCAGAAAAATTCCAAGCTCCGCCCCATCCATTGCCTGCGAGGTTTTCGTCGGCCTCAAGGCCATCATTCATAATTTCCGTCTGCACCGCCTGTGAAAGCGAGCACACCGTACATACCAATACAACAATTAATAACTTCTTCATGGTACTCCTCCTCAAAAAAAATCTAATTTACATTTGTTTTTCGCCAGTATTCGTTATTATCATATAAATGCATCAAAACATTAAAAAGCGGCTCATCCGGTTAATGCGTTGGTCACATAGCCATTGCTTCGGTGCTGTCAAGACCTTATTATCGCCCATTTTGACATAATGGGTTCGTTTGGTAATTTACTGTTTTTAAAGCTTAAACGCCATTCGGATGACCCTAAAAAGCAGCCAAAAAAAAGTGAGATGACGCCGTCGGCGTCATCTCACATCGAAACTTCTTACTTACTTCTTGCGACGCAGGAGCAAACCGCCCAGACCCAGCAGACACATTGTAGCCGGCTCAGGGACGACCCAAACAGCTATATCGTCAAGACCAACACGATGGTTGCTGGCAGTGGTGACATGGGTATAATCAAACTGCACCAGCAGTGTTTGACCATAGGCCCCGGATGCATTATCTACTTTTTGCGAGAAAAGATCTGGAACCCACGTGCCATTAGCAGTAAAGTTGAAACCGTTAGCGCTAGCGTCAAAGCCGCCCAGCGAAACAAAACCGGAACCGGCATCGTACCCGAACGCTCCAGTAACTTCGGAACTGGTTAAGGCGTTGTCCATTGACTTAACATCCCACTCCAACTGGAACTTCGGGTCGGTGGCGAGGATGGTATAGCCTGTATCAAGCGTACCGACTCCCGTAGTAGTTCCGGCGCTCCACGCATAGCGGCCCGGGTGGCCAAAGTTACCAGTAGAATAGTTCCAACCGGACAATCCAGTGACATCCCAGCCAGTTTCAAAAACTATAATCGCTGCCTGTGAAAGCGAGCACACCGTACATACCAATAAAACAATTATTAACTTCTTCATCTTCACTTCCTCCAATAAAACATTTACATATTTTCGCAATGCTCAATCATGATAAAAGCACCACACAATTTACTTCTTTCGCCATTTTCAAAAAACACGAGTCTCTTGAAAACATACTCACACACACACACACCATCTTGCACACACTTCATATCTATCTTCTAAACTCCATAGAAACGATCTACGGGTTAAAAATTAGCGACCGGGTTCTATCGTCCAATCAGATTAACAACAGTCTTACTACAACCATTCTATTCTATTGTAACATAAAACGGTATCACCTTCTGTCAGTTCTGCGCAAAAAATCGTCCATTTTGCGACACTACTTCACTACACACACCTTAATATCTATCTTCTAACTCCATAGAAACGATCTACGGGTTAAAGGGTTCTAATTCATCCAGTCCGGCCAAACGTAACCCGGTAGGGTTGTTGCATTGCGAGTGTCAAACTGTTGATGCCACTTCAGTCTCCATAATCCTTTCAGATCGACCGTATTGCAGGAACCATCTATGTAGACGGCGCTAACACTACCATTGTGCCGGTCAATATTGAATCGCTGCATTTGAGAACCGTTAGTATCCCCGGTTGATAGATTCTCCGGATCAGGCTGAGGAACATCTGTATCATTTGGCCAGCCATCAACCCACCAGCAATCCAAAAACAAGGGCACATTGGGCTTTACCTGGTCTAGACTAGCCCAGGATTTCCCTTGCACACCCCAATTAGGAGAACCAGGTGGAACCAGCCAGCCATTGGGTGATAAACTGCCGTAGATGACAGGATCACCGTTTATATCGGTACCTCCAGACTCCAACTCAGGAAAACTATTAATTATTGCCCAGGCAGTATTGGGTGGTCGGTCCGTACTGCCCCAGCTATAATTATCAGGAGGCATACTAGCAGAAGGACAGAGACGAATTTTGGGGTCATCATAATAGGGCCTAAGCGGCTGCATCCACCAGTGGCCACCGCCGCCAAAGGCAGAGTCCGGAAATCTTGAATTATTTTCCACTCCGTACGCCGCAGTCACATAACCCCATTGCTTCATTCGCGTAAGACAAACGGTTTTCCTGGCTTGTTCTTTTACCTTATTGAGAGCCGGCATCAGTATCGAAAGCAGCAACGCAATAATCGCAATCACAACCAGCAGTTCAATCAGTGTAAAACCGCTTCTATTTTTAGAGTGTCGTGCATCACTCAATTCGCGTTTCATCTTTAATCCCCTGAAAATCACTTTTAAAAAACCCTCAAATCACTACATCATTATTGCTATTATTCCCCTAGTTTCTAACACGCTCACTAATGTAACATAAAACGGTATCACCTTCTGTCAGTTCTGCACAAAAAATCGTCCATTTTGCGACACTACTTCACTACACACACTAAACAACTATAATCAGATTTTCAGGTTATTTATCAGCCATATCCCTCATCCAGTCGGGCCAAACGTAACCCGTTAGGGTTGTTGCATTGCCAGTGTCAAACTGTCGATGCCACTTCAGATACCACAAATCTTTCATCACTTCATCCAGTCGGGCCAAACAATATTCCTCCGCACCACCCATTCCCTGTGCCAACGAATCTCCCACAGTTCCTTTAACTCGATTTCTCGTACGACACCGTCAGCAAACAACCAGTTGACACCGCCGTTATGGCGATCATGACAGGTTCGATACATCTCGTTCCCCTGGGCCGCGGCCCAAGAAAACTCTCCGTCCGTGGCCGGAGGCTCATCGCTCTCAAGAGGCCGCAGCAGGAAAAAACCGCTGTCGCCCAGCACGGGTACCTGAAACGCCCCTTTAAAACCAGTCTTCTTAAACTTTTTGGAATTCGGATATGCTCCGCCGAAGGCTTCTCCGCTGGTCAGCCACCAATTTTCACCGTAGCTTCCGTACTCGTCTTCAATTAATTTCAAATTGCCGAGGATGTACGCATTCGTGGTCCTTACCTCCCATGCAGCCAGGGGCAGCACGCCGCCTTCAGTTTCTGTGCGGTTCGCCTTTGGGCATAAACGCAGTTTAGGATCTTGGTAATACGAATCCAGCAAGAAAATCCAGGTGCCGCTGCCGTCCATGCCGTTGTGCCCGGTTCCGGGCGTATAAGTCGATTTATTGTCGCTGAGATACATCTCATAACAGAGGCCCCACTGTTTCAGGTGAACTCTGCAAATCGTTGCTCTGGCCTGATCTTTGACCTTTGCCAATGCCGGTATCAGTATCGAAAGCAGCAGTGCGATGATGGAAATCACAACCAGCAATTCAATCAGTGTAAAACCGCTTCTATCCTTAGAGTGTCGTGCATCATTCAATTCGCGTTTCATCTTTAATCCTCTTTGAAAATCCCTTTTTAAAAACCCTCAAATCACTATACGATTATTGCTATTATTTATTCCCCTAGTTTCTAACACGCTTACTAATGTAACATGAAACGGTATCACCTTCTGTCATTTTTGCGCATAAATTCGTCAATTTTGAGACATTTCTTCCTCGTTTATCTTCACGAAATCACTCATAACAACGTATCTCAAACACTGCTACTGGGATGTGCTTATCCGGAGAAAGCAGTTCTATCCGCAGTTCATCAGTTGTCACCGGCGAATCCAGCAGGATGACATTACGGGTTTGATGATTATCCTTACATTCGTAAACCACCTTGCCCAACGCATCAAAAATCCGATACTTTCTCACGCAGTATGGAATTACGTTACGCGGATGCCCCATCAAGACAGATTCCATCGGATGGTTCCAGTCTGTATCAAAACTCAATTCTATGCGGCGAATCGTTTTAACCTGCTTCCACTTCAACGTTAACGACGGATTCGAATCATTCACGTCCGCAACCCATGCATTGGGGCTCAAAGTCGGTCGACAGACGCCGTTAATCAGATTGTCCACCCCAAATAACGCAAGAGGGGGTTGAAAACTCATAGACAGATTATGCCCATCCGGCCATCGCTGCGGGACCCAAAACTCCATCGTATCAACGCCAATATCACGACTCGGCTTCTGAAGATGCCCGTTATTGACACGGTGATTACCCTGTAAACTTGCAGACACCAAACCCGTAATACGGGTTTGACTGCAACGTACTGAAACCGCCGGATTGCGCTTCAAACAGATAAAGACGTATTGAGACTGATCAAGCAAGGAATCAAATTTGAGCTCAAGGGTCTGTAATCCTTGAAGACTCTGAACAACTCGTTTTTCAGCACGGCGACCGCGTTTTATAAAATCATAAGAGCTGGTTTTCTTAGCGATAAGGTCGGTTTTCAGTGATCCCTCTTGTCTATATTGAGTTGAATTGACTTTGTCTGAATTCAATTCCATCCGGCCCTTGGCCCCACGCAGAGTTTCAATTCTCCCAGCATTTTGTTGCTGCACAGCAACTGCCTGCTTATTAACAGACACACCAGGCAACAGGTTAATTGTTTTGCTTTCCAGCACAACATCCGGAGTAAAACTCCCCACTCTCTCGGAAACACGAAGTTCACAGGTTAATACCGCTGGCTCTTCGGTATAAACTTCAAATGAAACGGTTGGAACCGGACCCGGTTTCATCGGCAGAACCATGGCTATTGAATTTTCAAGGGCGATGACTGGGCCATCAGGAACAAGCTTTGACAGTTCAAGACAACTAGATGCGGTCATCTCCGCCTGAGGCACAAGATCTTCCTTGTCTTTTAAGGAAAATCCTGGGATATATTGACCTCGCTTTAATAATTGCTGCTGCAATTGTGTAATACATTCGGGATCACTTAGATCCTGAGGCATTAATCGATTCGAGGTACAAATTGCCGCAGCAACGCCAACTGCCTGGGCATTATGAGCACAAGTCATCATCACCCGTGTCGAGCCATTCGCCACATGGGACGTGCTGATAATCCGCCCTGCGAGAAACAAGTTGTGTATATTTTTGCTGTACATGCAACGATAGGGTATCTGGTAAAGGCCTTTGGAATGCCACTGGTCACAGCTGGGTTTATTGCTATAAACGCCGTCGGACGGATGCAAATCAATCGCCCATCCACCATAGGATACGGCATCATAGTGCTGACGCTGCTCGACTATATCCTGCTGAATCAACATGTAATCACCAACGAATCTTCGGCTTTCACGTTTGCCCGGGATCAGGCCGACCCATTCCAGCGTCATCGTTTCAGCGCCGGGAAAATCGCCTGAGTTTTTGATATGGTTCCAGACTCCATAGACGATTTTCCACAGTTCCCACTTAATCTTTTCACTGTCGTAGATCGTGTCCAACCGACCGCCGTACTCCAACCACCAGAGCTGACAGCCATTTCCATCCTTCGTAAAATTGCGATATCGCGGAATTTTGGTAATGTCGTCCAGCGCATAGCTGGGAGGAATATACTTAACGGGTTTGCCCGTGTCTCTGGAATAGAAAAATATCGAATGCCCCAACAAGGCCCCGTATTCCAACGAAGGGGCAAATTTTTCTCCGAATTCCTCCGACGATTCTGCACCCATCCGAAATTCGGCGCCTGCCAAATATCCAACGATCCCATCGCCGGAGGCATCACAGAACAAAGGAGCCGATATTTCATAGAGTGTTGAATTCTGAGGACAGAGTCCGCGAACCATCTTAATACTTCCGTTATCATGCTTTTCAATACTGAAAACGGCCGTATTCAATAATAAAGTAATGTTGGACTCTTGGACAACCTTGTCCAGAACGACCGTATCGAAAATCACTGGATTACCTTGTGGATTACGGTAAAGATTTTCAACAATAATTTCATCGATGACGCCGCCTTCACGAGACCAGCGATTATTACTACCCAAGTGAGAGGTGGCCCCCAGTGCCCACAATCGCACTTCACTAGACGCGTTACCCCCTAGAACCGGACGATCCTGTACTAAAACAACCCTCAACCCTTCACGGGCTGCGGTGATTGCACAACAAACTCCGGCCAATCCCCCCCCAATGACTGCAAGATCACAATTTATCATATCGTGCGTTAAGACACGGCCTTTAGATGCAAGTTCAATATTTAACATGTTTCCCCCCCCACCCCAATTAATGTTCATCCCAGAATGCTTATTCATAAGTAACTCTCTTTAATTTCATTTATAATTTCAACTTTGCATGCCTTATTTACAACACCTTAACTGGTACTAGCCAATCACCGTACTCCTTAATTATACTTCTATATCGACTCTTAAAATGTCAAGTTTGCGCATAATACTGTCAATATTACGTCACCTCTGATTTAGTTGTCAAAGAGCACTATATTGACCTAAAAAACAAAGACTAAAGCGAAAACTATGAAAACTCAACAAAAACAGAGTTATTCAGAGATTCCAATTGACAGAATATATACTTTTATTGTATAATATGCGACATGCCCAATACCCGAAAAGTTTTATTATTGATCGAAAGTGCTCGTGGATTCGGAAGAGATATGCTGACGGGCATCTCCCAATATGCACTTTGTCATGGTCCTTGGTCGTTCTACACCTATCCCCCCTTTTTCAGAAGCATCGAAAAGAACCGGGAGATTTTAAGACGCATAAAGCATGAAGGCATTGATGGTGTTATTTTAAGGGATTTGAGCGATATACAGGAAATTGTAAAACTGAATATTCCGGCTATTTTTGCCTCCTCAATCAAGCCCAAAACCGTAACTGTTCCTGAAAGATTTCCGGTCATACGCTCAGACAATCGACTGATTGGGGAAATGGCTGCAGAACATTTAATTAATTGCGGTTTTAAAAATTTTGCCTATTGCGGCTATGAAAACATCGGTTGGTCTCAGGAGCGGTTCTTTTCATTCAATAAGTTTTTAAATGAAAAAAGTCTTAATGTTAACCGTTATAGCCCCCCTAAAACAGAAAAAATGCGGCACTGGGAAAGGGAACGACAAGTTTTATCCGATTGGCTCTGTTCTCTTCCCAAACCCATTGGTGTCATGTCGTGCTCTGATGATCGTTGCAAGGACTTGATCGAAGCTGCTAAAATCGCTTCTATTCGCATCCCCGAAGATGTGGCGGTGGTTGGCGTTGATAATGATAAGTTGGTCTGCGAATTGGCAAATCCGACCTTGTCGAGCATTGCATTGGACACTATAAGTTCGGGCTATAAGGCCGCTGAACTTTTAGATAACCTCATGTCCGGTCGGGATATATTGCAAAGCCAGAAAATTCTTATTAAACCCACTTATGTTGAAGTTAGACACTCAACAGACATCATGGTTATTGAGGACGATGAAGTACTAAACGCCATGCACTTTATTCGTAATAATCTCCGTCAACTGATTACTGTTGATGATGTGGTGGACGGTACTTATCTTTCACGACGTAGTCTTGAACGACGATTCA
>SDBV01008183.1_pt1 | contig 14160 bp, 20 predicted proteins | sample 2277081 | NCBI WGS metagenome assembly SDBV01 (sample SAMN10402039, study PRJNA504765) | marine sediment metagenome | isolation source: marine sediment core GS10_PC15, 223 cmbsf | place: Arctic Ocean: Southern Knipovich Ridge | collected 2010
TTCTGTTGGGTATTCAGTATCTATTAGATAGATAGCTTTATCAATAGCGGACCAACAATAAGTGCCTCCGCTCTCACCTTTATAGAAAAAAGTATTCTCGTCAACTATTTTTGCTTCTGTTGTGTGTGCAATGAATTTGATGTCCACATTATCATATACTTTCTTTAGGAACTCCACCATCCAGAACAGTAGTGATCTACATAGATATTTTTTATCTGTAGTCATAGAACCAGACGTATCCATCATAGCAATAATAACACAGTTAGATTGTAATTCATATGATTCTTCTATCTGCTTATATCTCATATCCTCATCTTCTATAATAACATAAGTCTCAAGATTCTTATCTAATCGTCCTTCTTTAATAATATCTATAGCATCATTTATATCCCCAGAGGCTTGTACTAAAGCACGAAGAGCGTCATCATGTTCACATCCAGACTCCTCCTCTACCTCTCTAGCAAATAGTTCGTTACGCTTAATAGCTTCCATCATAGTACGTTTTTTATGTACTCGTGGTAGTATACCTTTTTTAGATACGGTTTCAAATTTCCAACCACTAGGCACTAAATGAGTAGCTTTGATTTTTTCCTCTATCCAGGGAAGGCCTAAATCTTCGAACATAATCTCTATCAAATAATCAATGTCAACTTCTGTCTCCATGTAATCTTCGCCTGGTTGATCTCCAGCTTTATCACCCCGACCAGATTTACCTTCACCATCTTTTGGTTTTTGTCCAACTATATCCCCTGGTTTTCCAGGCCCTTGCCCAACACCTTCACCTTCACCTTCACCATCACCTTGTCCTTTACCCCCCTTACCCTTACCATGTACAAATCTATAATCCTTCAACCCTTTAACAGGTATACGTACTTTTTTACCTTTCTTTTTAGTGATAATTCTTTCTTCAGCTATTACATCTGGTACATTTTTTCGTATAGCTTCATCTATCTTCTTACGGTGGCGTTCTGCGTCCTTCTTACCACGCTCTGACAAATCCCAATCTGGATGATCAACTAAAGTCATTCTATCCTCCGATCTTTACTTCTATTATGTTTAAATCAGCGTCATAAGTCACCGACCATCTTACCTGACAGACAACACATGCCATGGTCTGTATAAATAGTCCACCACGAATAAATATACCATCTATAAAGTCAACTTTAGTACTCCTACAATCAGGGCATATTTCTATATCAAGCATATCTTTAAAATCTTTCTTTATTTTTTTAGTATCCCTAAAAATATCCTCAAACATACTCTACTCCTCTTTTCTAAGCACTTCGCCGATGAAGGCTAACAACACATTAGCACATTCACTACAATACCCTTTCTCGATCAATGTTTTTAATGCTTTTCCTCTACGCTTTTTAGCTTTTGGATCAGTTGTAGTGGTGTTAGCCAACGAAAGACTTACTACCGGCTTAAGATCTGACATGAGTTTCTTTTCAAGAGCCTCTTTCAATGGTGGGTACTTTCTGTATGTAAACTTATCGCCCCTTTCCAATGCGTGTGCTTTGTATACAAATACCCCATTTCTAAATTCACTTTTAGAATTTTCAGGAACAGGTATAAGCTCCTCAATAGACCTCATCAACTTCTCATCTGGGTCCGAATACTCACCAGTAATGGAGTCATGTATTTTATCATTCTTACAAAAAGCCGTTATATTATCCATATAGTTATCAAACAATGTGTTTGCTTGATCCTCGTATGCATATAGAAAAGCCATATTAACTTCTTTCTTGGCAATTTCCTTATACTCATAACTTACAGAATCTTTGTCCCCTGTCAAAAGATTAAGAAACCTTTCTTTATCTTCATCTGCTATACCTATGTGATGACCAAAGTTATCTCTTAATGCCCTTATTATATCAATAGGATTAACACATTTCTTTTCCTCTTTACTACCCAGTGCAACATTCAGAGCATTTATAATAAATCTAGGAGATATACCAGTCATACCTTCAGCTTTATCCTTGCCTTCTTGAAATACAGACTTAACATCTATTTCACTTTTCTTAAATCCTTCTGTAATTTCTCCATTATATAACTTCATTTTCTCGATCTTACTAGAAATTTTAGAAGAATCAGCCAGACGTGTAAGTACGGCAAATTGCGCTGCTACACGCAAAGTATTAGGCGCCATATGTATATGCCTAAAATCAGACTCATTGATCATCTTCTGATATATCTTAATCTCATCATCAACTCTTACATTCCACGGAACCATTATAGGATACATCCTGTCATGCAAAGCCTCGTTCTTTTTATCGGCTTTAAAAATATCATACTCTGTCTGATTTGTGTGTGCCAATATTAATGTATCAATATATATCTGTGGAAACCCAGGTGACTTGATAACCTGCTCCTGTGCCAACGATATTAGAACGTACTGTAGTTTAATATCTGTCTTTAGAAGCTCTACCATCTCAATTAAACCACCATTAGCTACCTGAAGCTCACCATCAAATTGGAATGCCCGTGGATCTGTATCACCATACCTAGCCACCTTAGACATATTAACTCTACCAATAAGCTCGGTAACATCTTGACTCTTAGGATCACTAGGTTGAAACGTACCTATGCCTAAACGTCTTTGCTCCGATAGATGTATAGTCTTCACTAAAATCTCTTCCCAATGAACTAACCCGTCCCTTGTATAGTTTGTATCTACATTGTGTTGACATACAGGGCATAACATACCCTCAATTTCAATGCCAAGTTTCTCTTTCCACACTGGCCGGTCAGCTAAAGGAATAGCATGAAGAGGTTCCTCGTGGAGAGGGCAGTCTTTAATTGCATACTTATCTACACAGTCTGTTTCTAGCCCTCTCTTTAGTAAAGCAGCTATAGTAGACTTACCACTACTTACAGGCCCCACTAAGATTAAAATTCTCTTGCCTGTCTCTGTTCGCCTAGCAGCAGCTTTTAAAAACCTCATAATATCATGGATAGGTTCAAGCGTACCAAATATTTTTTCATCAAAAAAATCATATTTAGTTAGATCCTCATACCCACGTAGTTTTAAACTATCATCTACATCCGAGCAACCATAGGATGTTATCATGTTATACATTCTACCAGGAGCAAAATTAGCAATGTCTGGGTCTTCTTGTACTTTATACAAATAGTCCAGAAGCGTCCCCTCCCAATCTTCGACTAACTTACATTCTTTCTGAGCACAAATAATGTCTTTGAAGTCGTTATCATTCATTATTACTTCTCCTTTAAATATATTAACGATACATTACATTGTCAACTTCTCAACCTATAGATATTATAGAATATTATACTATTTTTACTAGATAAAAACTTTGTAGAAGCAGATAAAAATGCCCCGGACTATTAAAAAATAGCCGGGGCCTAGCTAATTATACTCTTCGTCCACACTTTGAGCAGTATTTATCTATATGTTTAGCTTCGCTACCACATTGAGTACAGTACTTATAAGCACTGTCACATACATTTATTTTATTCTCTATCCCTACAATTTTTAATTGCAATATTACAGCGTTGTCCTCAACATCTAAATTCGAATATACAAAAGACTGATTAGAAGATCCTCCCTCTATTGTAGCCCCATCTACAACCGTTGTATCCGCACAGCGGTTCGTAAGATCACTATCGATATTACTATTACAATACATCACCTGCACAGAATCACCACTAGACTTATTTGTATTTGTATATGTCCAATTAGCAGATCCCCATGTAGTATTATCAAGATAAATAAATGGTGGTAATGTATCAGGTTGAACAGGCCAAACTTGACATGGTCCTGGAGGCAAAATTGTTATGCTATTTTTTTGCTTAGCTTTTCTAAACTCCACCTTAATAATACCATTTTCTGAACTCGTAGGATCATCCACATCTTCATGATCTAAAGGTACAAACTTAAACTTTTTACCATCAGTCATTGATCTATCAACAAATCGTTCTAAATTGACTGCCTCACCAGCATGTACAATAAAATCCCCCATCTGGCTGACCATCTTGTCGTCGATAAAAACTCTCGCTGTACAAGACCTGTCATTCTTGTTCTTCAAACGAATTATATACTCGCTGTTGAATGGCACTACTACTTCCTTCTTACCCTCTCTACCAGTCTCTTTGACTGGGTGGTCATTGTGCATAATGCTTAAAACAAATTTATTTGAATACATTTTTTAGCCCTCCTAGGCCATTTATTTACCGGCCTCGCTACCGGCATTTATTCTCACGAGGTTTTATAATAACTACATTTATATCCTTTGTGCTATTTATGAGCCTGGAACCCAACTATTACCATTCCAAATCCACCGCTTGTCTCCTTTTTTACCAAAAGAACTGAAGCCTTCGCTTGGATAATTTCTATACTGTAACATGCCGGCACCTGTAGACTCATCTCCACCAACAACATCCTCATCTATTAGTGGTATCCCATCTACACCTACAATCTTTGCCCAACCATCACTCAACCGCCTACGATTTGGGTTAGTAAAACCATCAGTGTCTTTACTGTGTCCATAGGGGTTATAATTAAATTCTGCCCAGTCAATACCATGGGCTAAATCCTGATCTGTAAATTTTCTTTGTGGGCTTAATTGTTTACTATAATCAAAAGACGCTTTTGTTCTATCAGTTGATTGCCTCTCGCCCTTCGTCATAGCGTTATAGTTAGATATTCTACTGCCAAGTGGTCGTATGTCCTGTGCTACAACATCCCCTACTTGATGTGGTGTTACTTGAAAATTATCAGATGTGCCCATTCACTTATCCCCTCATTCATTTTTACTTTACATATAATTCAGTGGTGTAACAAGACACGCAAGTGAACCACCAGACTTAAATGATTCTCCTACATCGACAAACATTGCGTCTAATCCAAGTTTTGAACATATATTTATTAGGTGTGTATTCTTATAACAATCTAATGATGAACTACTTGAATTTAATACATAATTACCCACCTTTAATGAACCACACACACCCAACATAGCGTCATCCATATCTACTGCATGTACGTTAACTACCTTCTCTATTTCTCTTAAACTTCCGTTATCTATTGTTTCTACAGACACCATAACATTTTCTTTATCTAATATAAATAAATTACAGTCAAGGTGGTAGTTATATTCGCTATTCATTTTAACTTTTATGGTTTCTATACCAAAAGTATCTGATATCCAGTCTAAAGCTGTCTCAGTTGTTCTGATTCCATACCCGCCAAAAAAAATATTATCTCTTATAAGTTTAAAGTCTGGATAGCCTTCAAATGTATATGGACACTGGTAAGTTTCAAAGTATAAATCCTGTAAAAATTTTTGAGCGACAATAGATTCGCCGTCTCTTTCTGGGCCTGCAAATTTACTTATTATAGCTACATTTCTATCCAGCATATTTAATGCCACAAAACTATTTACATATGTTTGATCTTGCAATCCTTTTACAGCCGGTATTATATAAACTAAAGACATACTTGATAAAACATTATATAACTCATACCATTGATCAAAAAACTTTGGTACATCAATATCAACATCATCTAACATTCGCATTCTTGCATTATTTCTTACAGCACTATCAACAAAATTCGGAGGTGTCATTGCAAAACATGGCGTCTTCATCTTGTTCGGTGAACTAGGAAAACTCATATTTATCCCCTTGCATTAAGTATTTGAATGTGTTTTATTACCCCTATTATGTTTTATAAAGATTTTTTTCTTTAGGTCAGATATAAATCGTCCAACTATATCAGAAAAACTGTCCTCTTTAAATCGTTCATTGAAGTCAAGTACCGGCAGATTATTATGTTCTCCACATATAAACTCACACCCCATAGTTACCAACTCTAAATCGTCGTCGTCAGCTGGCCCTGCTTTAAAAAATTTTGTAAGCCACACACAAAACTCGTCCATCATTTCTTTGTCCTTACAAAAGCATTCAGATAGACTAACACCAACACCCGGCATCTTACATTTATCCTCGTCCTTTATGTACCACACACAGTCCTTGTATGACTCTACTTTAATCTGATCCATTTCCTGCTTTAATCTTTTCATTATATGCTCCGTGACCTGTTTTTAATTCAATTTTTTGGGTAGCTATCAATTGTTTTACTAAAGATTTATTGCTCAAATGCACTATTCCACCAGTTACAATAGCTGCCAAAGCTATTATTGCTATAGACACTCTTACTGTGTTTATCATTAACTTTACTGACGACTTTATATCAGCCGTACCAGTAATAATCAAATCCAATTTTTCATTTAAATTCATATGGTCTTTTTCCAACTCCTGATGTCTTGGAGGAGTACTTGTTCTTTTATTTAGCTCGACTAAAGACCCGTCTATTCTATCCAGATCTTTAGTAACATTTTTATTTGCTTCATTAATATTAGCTACAAAAAGCTCAACCACTTTAAGAATGCTGTCATCTGCAGCTACCATGCTATGCACCTCCGTTTTTGAGCTTTATTATATTATCCTCCAACAACCTACTGGCTTTATCCCAGTAACAATTTGCTTGCTCTTCAATCTCTTTTTGTTTGGTTATGTCTATCAAGCTGTTTATAAATAATCGTTTATCGTCTACGATGCGACTAACTACAGTTAATAGTGCATGGATTTTAGACCCGTCTTTTCTGTGTAAAACTATTTCTCTGTTCTCAACATCCTCAAGGCCGTCTTCTATATCTTGTGGGCACCCATCACAACTAAACGCACAGAGATACTCACAACATTCCTTTCCACATATTTTTTCTCTGCTTACGCCTATCATAACACAAGCAGCTGGATTTATATCTATTATACGTTTAGTATCTGCACATACTACTATAATACCTGCTTGTACCGCGTCAAACAATGTTGCAGCTAGTTCGTTATTTTCACACATCTATTACCCCCAACTAACAACCATCACACTCATTAAAATCTAATTCCATGCCCTCATCCTCTATAGATTGATCTACTAGCTCTCTAGTGGTTTTAAAAATACTAGTAATAGCTAACTTATCAGCAAGCTCCATAGCTGCTTTAGCGGGTTTTCCAGGTGAGCAGCCCATTGACTTAGCCCTTCTATTAATACAGGCTGCTATTCTTTTTTTTGTAGCTTGAGAAAACTTTGCTCTACTCAGAAAAGCTTTTGCTGTTGCAGCGTGCTGACAATCATTGACGGGAAAGGATCTGTTAGGCCCACAGAACGTGGAAGATTTGAGTTTTTTTCTATCTTTAGTTGTTAATTTTTTTGATACTTCATCAGACTTTTTAATAGCTTTATTTACACTACTAATAGCTTTCTTTAATGACACAATTATTTCTCCTATAACGTACTTAATATTTTAGGGCCGTCTTCTAAAATCGCCACTGAGTGTTCAAAATGAGCAGCCATTTTTCTATCTACGGTTACCGCTGTCCAGTTGTTTGACTGAATATCTATGTCATAGCTACCACATACTAGCATAGGCTCAATAGCTATTACCATACCCGAATGTAATTTCCAGTTAACACCCTTAGCAATATAATTCGGTATTTTTGGATTTTCATGTAAAGCTATACCTACACCATGCCCTACAAACTTACGTATAACATCAAATCCATTCTTTACAGCGTGGTTATACACAGCTGCAGATACATCATATACTCTGTTACCAGGCATTGCTTGTTCTATGCCTTTATATAGACATTCTTCCGTAACCTCTACTAATTTCTTAGTTCTTGAGGCTACATTGCCTACACATTTCGTAAATGCAGCATCACTAAAATAACCATCTTTCTCTATGCCAAAATCAACACTCACAATGTCGCCGTTCTTAACAATCCTATCATCAGGAAAACTGTGAACCACCTCTTCGTTCAAACAAGTACATAATAAATGAGGGAATCCACGATACTTATAAAAGGATGGTCTTACTTTATGGCGTTCACAAAATTTTATAGCGAGTTCTTCTAGCTCTGATAAAACTAACCCATGTTTAATCTTACTATAACACACTCCTAGAAATTCTGCTCCAAGTTTATTAACATAATCAATTTGTTTTATTTGATCCAGGGTCTTTATAAATATCACTTATTAAACCCCCCTACAGCTAATAGTTAGAATATTATTTATGAGCATCATCTATAACTGCTTTTTCTTCTTCATTAACAAATAAATCTGTGGATTCACTAAATCGTAGTGACCATTCTACAACTATAGCTACTACAAGACCACCAGCAAATTCGTTTTTGTCACACGAAATTTTCAATTCACCACTCTCAGCCCTAACAATAGCGTTTCTAGTTTCAAACCATTCTATCATGGATTTTTGTTTTGATGTAATAGATCCATCTTCTGATATAGTTTTTTCTGCCTCTTCCAGCGCTACATTAACTGCTTGTGTTGAATCATTCATAAAATCAGTGGGCATTGCAAACTCGAATGTCAAAATCAATTCCCCATCTACACCGATAACCCCACCATTTTCATCTCTAGTATACTTAACATTATTTTCACCAGACTGAGCCCTAAAAATAGCAACAAGCACGTCCTGCCAATTAGACAGCATACGTTCTTTGCCAGTAAATTCTTCCATATACTCATCCTCCATTATCTATTAACTTTTTCCTCATCCTTAAGTTGGTCGTATTTAGCAATAGCAATAGTACTAAGTGCTTGAGCCCACATAGGATCGTCCTCATTCAATTTAACTTCAGCATAAAAATCTTCTATATCGTGCTTAATTATTTTGAAATTTCCCTTGTCATCCATAAAAGCATGCCTTAGTTCATGCGAAATTAAACGTTTCTTATCATTAGGACTTGATAATTCCCATACCAACTCATTGATAAATATAATATAGTCCGCTCCTGCCAAATGATGCCCGCTCTTGCTCAAGAATTTTTCTACTTCATTGGCCGATTTGATAGAAGCAAACGTCATTCTCTGTGTCAATTTATCAATTTTAGGTTTACTATCTATTAGTATTTTAATATATGATTGCCTTAAATTCGGAAACCTCTCATTAATCAACTCATCTAACAAATTATAAATGTGTTCATCTGCTTCATAATATCTTGACATAATACTTCTCCTTTTCCTTTCATCTATGTTTTTTTTTAATTCTTGTCTTAGCCGTAAATCCTATATTTTTTTTACTAACCCACTTAATAAATCGTTTAACATCTCTGTGTTCTTTCAAACTTTTTACATTGTTGTATAAGATATCTAAGTCTTTTTCCTCAAACAATGCGTGAATCTGTCGATGACATACACCGTGTAAACTAGTAGTGGGACCGCCAACCCCTCCACGAGATTTTGGTACTAAATGGTGTGTACTCACATCTTTTGGCAATATCTCTCTACCACACAATTCACAGTTCATATATCAAACCTATTACTAAAACTTTCTTCATTGAATGGTACATATAAAGCGCTAGGTAGCAAATTAATTATATTACTTACAGATGATATATCTAAACCATGTATGACTATTACGGACTCATAGTTAGGATTGTCCACATGTTCATACAAAAATTTAGCAACGTCGATGCAGTTGCCTCCATATTTTCCTAACTCACCGCCCAAAAATAGATAATCATAGATATTATCTATCATATATCTAACAGCGTCGTTAGAATTTTCAGTAATATCTAAGTTCTGATGCCCAAACCTTTCTATGAAAAAAATAACTCTGTCTGTTACATAATCTACAACTAAAATATTTTTGTTTCTCATAAAAGATCTCCATGTTGTTTGGTAGAGCACCCTATTTAAAGGGTGCCATACCTTAAGTATGTGGATAGGAACACACACTTTATATATAGACAACACTCTGAGGAACACATAGTCGACACAAACAGCCTTCCGTATCAACTTATATGGTGTTAGGACGCAGATAATACAAAGTGTCCCGGCTGTCACGGAGTGTTGGTGCTATTTATCTAACACCAAGTCTACTTTTTACATTACTATTTTGTGTAAATCTTGTGTAACGCTCTCCACTTTCCATCCTCCAAGACTTAAGCGGGCGCCCATTAGCGTAACGCCTTTGAAATCGTACAGCCTCTAAACTCCTACCCAAAAACTTAGACAAATATGTATTCATCTTAGGGGTATTAGGTGTAACCAAAACAGCAGCAATATCCACATCTGACCAAGCTCTCCCATTATTATCCCCTGTATCGTACACGAATAAATTAGCATTACCAAATCTCTTCTTTTTCCATTCCCTACGATACTTAGCTACATTGACTAGCCACCAAGCAGCAGCATCTCTTTGCAAGTTAGATCCTTGCTTGCTACTCACAGCAGCCTCAAAATTTTTGATAGCGGCTTTGAACTGTCCGTTAGCCATGTAAGCTAAACCCTTTTCTAACTTAACTACAACCTTGTTTCTTGAAAAAATCATAATAAATCCTCCTGTAATTCTTGTAATATTTTCCTATCCTTTTAGCACTTTCAGTGCTTTCCCACAAAATAAACAATGGCTAAATCTAACACCAAAGCGCTCTATATTAGTTCCACTATCTGTTTTATCTAATTCTGTCCACACTACTACCCAACTACCACCTTGCTCTCCGAAAAGATCATAATTACCCATCATCCATACCATCTCGTCGCAATCACATGGATACATTAAATAAATCTCCCTGACGTTCTCTATTAATGGTTTTGTCTTTATACTCTGGAGTAATTTCAATCATATTATCATTTATGGATGATATTCTACCTTCTGCCATCTTCACATACTTAAGTTCAAGTTCTTTGCCAACATAATTTCTACCAAACTTCTTTGCCACCGCACCCGTTGTCCCACTACCCATAAACGGATCAAGAATAGTGTCCCCTGGAAAACTATAAAGTTTCAAACAATTAGCAACTAATTTCTCTGGAAACATAGCCTCATGGAAATCATTTCGTTGAACAGACCTTATGCGCCATATCCCATGTACTAGCCCTTTCCATTCTTCTTTATCAATAAACCTACCATCCGGTGGGGATTTATCCACTCGAGCCGCTACGCCTTTTCTAAAAACGAATACATATTCCCATGATGGAAGAACTCTATACTCTGCATGTTGAATCTTACTGTGGAATGACACATGAGAACTATTAACCCAAGGATCATCCTTCTCCCATATAATTCGTGAATGTAAATATGTATCGTTCGCTCTCATATGATACGCAAGTTCAGGCATCATTAAAATCTCTTCTGGAGTACCACCATTGTATTTTGATCCTACCACTATATCACCAAGATTTATACAAATTTTTCCTCCCGGAACAGTAACCCGTATAACCTCTTCAAATACCGTGTGTAGCATTACTTTGTAATGATCAAGCGTGGGTAAGTATTCCTCATACTTCTTACCCACATAATAAGGCGGACTTGTAACCGTTAGATGAACAGAATTATCATCTATTTCATCCAAATTTCTTGAGTCACCTTGGTAAATCTTATTTAATTCCATAATACTCCTTGCAAAATTTATGTAATGAACAATGCTGTTTGTTATCTAAAGTATCAACTCCGAAACATCTCTTTCTATTTCCGGCCCATTCTGAAAAACATTGAATACAAATACCTGAACTTTCAATATCAACACCATCGCCCCATATCCTACCACATTTCATACAGTGGAATTTTGTGGCGACAGTAGCGTCACCGTCATTTGCCACAACCATTCCCTCCTGTTTATATTATAGAATAAAATACACATTTTACTAGACAAAATCTTACATTTTTTAATAAAAAAATTAGCTAGCTGGTACCCAGGTATTACCCTTCCAGGCCCATCGTTTATCAGGACTGGCTCCACCAGTTGTCTTACCAAAAGAGCTATATCCCTCAGTAGGATAGTTCCTGTAAGCAACCATACCGCTAGCCTTAACTTCGTCTTGATCCATCACGTCATCAGTAGGCACACCAATACCACCCATACCAGTGATTTTCAACCAGTCGTTCTTAACCCTAAAGTTAACGTTCAAACCGTCCCCCCGACCACCATAAGGATTGTAGTTGAACAGTGACCAATCCACACCAAAACCTGACCACCCAGCGTTGATCCACGATGCCTGCCCACTTGATGTAGTATGAGGATTTATACCCCCAGACGGGCTTCCAAAAACGGTTTTTGTATAGTCACTACTATTTCTAGTGCCAACCATATAGTAATTAGGGCTGGAGATTTTTGCATTCGGTGCCCTTCTAGCATGAACTTCGTCTCCCGAAAATACCCAGTCGTCTGCCAAAGTATCAGGCTCTAACTGGTAATTATCAAATTGATTTGTAGCCATTGTTATTCTCCTCTCGATATATGATAATAAAAAAGGGTCAGTGAGTAAACCCACTGACCCTTACACATATATTATAGAATACTATTTCAATTTTGCTAGATTATTTTTTGATTTTTTTGAAAGCATCGGGAAATCCAATCTTATCTCTAGAAATAATTTCTTGTGGCAAATATTTACAATACAACTTTGCCAATAATTTTTTACCTGATCTCTCTTTAGATCCCTTTTGTAATACAGCATTAATAAGGTTTATGTCAAGATAAGGGACCCTAGCTTCGACTCCAAAATGCATAGAACATCTATCAAGAGTCCATAAATGGTAATTTGGAAGAGCTGATTCGAACAATAATTTCAACACATTCCTTTTACCTAAATCTTCATCGGCCTCTGGAAATAAATTTTCTAAACGATCATCCATTGTCTTAAAGCTGCATCTAGCTTTTAATCTATACTTAAATCCCAATGGTTTTTCATGCATCCAGTACCCACCAAAAAGTTCATCCCCACCATCACCAGATATTATCACTTTTACGTGTTTAGATACCTCTCGATAAAATAAAAAAACTGCCATATCCCCTATATTTTCAAAAACACCGCTCCCATCATAATTAAGAATATTATCTAAGTAATAATTTAGATTTTTTATTACCTTGGGCTCTTCTATTATAAATTCAGTGTGTTTAAATCCATACTTTTTAGCAAGCAAACCAGAATAATAAACATCTTCAGAATCTTTTCTGTTTGCTATAACAAATGTTTGTATATTAGGTACTATTTGCTTTGACAACACAGCTATAAGAGATGAGTCTAACCCACCCGACAAAGCTATTCCAACATCCACGTCAGTACTTGTTAAATGTGTTTCTATACTATGTAATAAAGCATCTTCTATTGAATTTGTAGAAGTACAGTGCGACGCTGAATAATAATTCACATTATTTATATCAGTATACTCAATAGAAACAGCTGTACCTGGTTTAATAGAATAAATACCCTTATAAATAGTCGTTGCAGTATCAAGTGTAAAACCGAATACTTCTTTTTCTATTAGAGCATCTTTATTTTTTTCTAAAGAATCTAAATCAAAAGTTTTAAGTTCAGAAGAAAAACTTATACTATCCTTATTTACTCTATAAAATAAAGGTTTTATACCTATATGGTCCCTACCAGCTATTATTCTGTCTTTAATAGAATCATAGATTATAAAAGCATACATACCTTCTAATTTATCTATACATTTAATTCCCAAATCCTCATATAAATGTAAAATAACTTCCACATCTGAATTAGTTTTAAAAGTATGTTTATTTTTTAATTGGCCTTGAAGATGTTTATAGTTATATATTTCCCCATTGCATATCAAGAATAAGGTATTATCTTCATTTGAGATAGGCTGTTTACCACCATCTAAATCTATGATACTTAATCTTACAAAACCACACCCAAAGTGGGGTAGAAAACAATGTTGGGTATCGTCTGGCCCACGATGCTTAATTATATCAGTACAGCGAGTAATTTCTGATCTAGAATATTTTCCAAATGCTGCTATAATCCCACACATTCTATTTGTCTTGATCGCTCCATTTTGTTTTCTGAATACTTTTCAAACCATTCAATATTGCATACTCTTTTTTATTTATTTCAACAACTTTAACTTTGAACTGGTTATTCAAATGGTCATAGACTATTGACGGAACCTCCTTTGGGTCTTTAGCATCCATTATGTGTTGGAATATACCTCCATCTTTAACATGCTTCTGTTCCCAATTTTTACCCTGCTCACCTTTCTTTTCATGCATAACACAATGGTGTAACGTTTCCATTTGTGATGCCTTTTCTGGCGGATGCATGTGATGAGTAAGATAAATCCAATCCTGTTCTGCTATTGGAACTTTATGCTT
>SDBV01008184.1_pt1 | contig 14158 bp, 11 predicted proteins | sample 2277081 | NCBI WGS metagenome assembly SDBV01 (sample SAMN10402039, study PRJNA504765) | marine sediment metagenome | isolation source: marine sediment core GS10_PC15, 223 cmbsf | place: Arctic Ocean: Southern Knipovich Ridge | collected 2010
TTCATATCATCGTGTTCCACTCCCTGATGGGCCGAGTATGTGTCGTGACATAGGCATGCCCGGACACCAGGCACCTTGTTGGCGGCAATGCAGGCACCTACGCCACTGCCACAGATTAGGATGCCGCGCTGCACTTGACCGGAAGCCACCGCTCGGGCAACCGCCTCAGAGAAATCAGGGTAGTCATCAGAAGGGTCAAGCATTTGGGCACCCAGATCCAAGATGTCGTATACCTGGCAGAGCCGGGGAACCAGTTCATTCTTAAGTGCAAAGCCACCGTGATCAGCTCCCAGTGCTACACGCAGTCTCATCTCTTCCTTCCTTGTAAGAGTTGTAGAGCTTCGTCCCGCACACGCTGAGCGGTCAGCCCCAGTTTCTCATAAATTACCTTACTCGGAGCCGAGACTCCGAAGCGATTTAGGCCAATGGCAATCCCATCCAGACCTACATATTTCTCCCAACCCAAAGGCGTACCCGCCTCAATAGAAATACGAGCCCGTATTTCAGGAGGTAAGACGTCATTGCGATACTCTATCGGCTGGGCATCAAACAGTTCCCAGGAAGGCAGTGACACAACATTTGCTGCGATACCCCTCTCCTGCAACAGCTTCCCCGCTTCCAGGACAATGTGAACCTCAGAGCCGGTGCCGATGAGGATAACATCCGGCGTTGTTGATGTCTTCCGCAGGATGTATCCGCCCTGCTTTGTACCACTCGCCGGAGCCAGTACCGTACGGTCAAGTACCGGTAGGTTCTGACGGCTAAGTATCAGGGCGGTGGGGCTGTGGCGATTTTCCATGGCTACCTTCCATGCCTCTACTGTTTCCGTAGCATCGGCAGGTCGGATTGTTACCAGTTTAGGCACCTCACGGAGACCCATAAGTTGCTCGATAGGCTGGTGTGTTGGGCCATCCTCGCCCAAGCCAACGGAATCATGCGTGAAGATATATATTACCCGGAGTCCCATAAGTGCTGCCAAACGCACAGGCGGACGCATGTAATCGTAGAAGATGAGAAAGGTTCCGGTGTATGGGATAGTGCCACCATGTAGAGACATACCGCTAGCTATGGAGCCCATTGCATGCTCCCGGACGCCGAAGTGCATGTTATGGCCACAGTACTCCTCGAACCCGTAGTGCCCATAGTCTTTCAAGATGGTCTTAGTAGACGGAGCCAAGTCTGCCGAACCGCCAATAAAGGCATGAACTTTTTGTACAATAGCATTCATCACTCGCCCTGAGGCTTCGCGCGTGGCAAGGGGCTTATCTCCGGGCTTAAACAACTCGTCTAGGCCTTCGTCCCACCCCTCCGGCAGGTCTCCCCGCAGGTCTTCTTCAAGCTGTCGAGCTTCATCAGGGTAAGCTTTGCGGTACGATTCTAACTTGTCTTCCCACTCCTGCTGTTGGCGCCTGCCTCGTTCCTTGGCCTGGCGGAAGTGAGCCAGTACATCTTGTGGGATGGTGAAAGGCTCCTCATAAGACCAGTCCAAGCGCTCTTTGGTAAGGCGTACCTCTTCTTCGCCCAACGGCTCACCGTGGGCAGAGGCGGTTCCCGCCTTGTTGGGGCTTCCGTAGCCAATAACGGTCCGGCAGATGATCAGGCTGGGGCGACCTGTTTCTGCCTGAGCCATCCTTATAGCCCAATCCACCCTGTCCGCCTCCATGCCATCGATAGGGCCGATAACGTGCCAACCATAGGCCTGGAAACGCTGGGCCACATTCTCAGTGAAGGTGATGTTAGTGTCGCCTTCAATAGTGATATTATTGTCGTCATACAGGTAGATAATCTTGCCCAAGCGGAGCGTCCCCGCCAGCGAAGCTGCCTCTGAAGCGACGCCCTCTTGCAGGTCTCCATCAGAGACGATGGCATAGGTATAATGATTGATTATCTCATATTCTGGCCGATTGTAGTGTTCTGCCAGCCACCTTTCCGCTATGGCCATACCCACTCCATTGGCAAACCCTTGGCCTAGCGGACCTGTAGTCGCCTCTACACCCGGGGCCAACCCATATTCTGGGTGGCCTGGCGTCTTGCTCCCCCACTGACGGAATTGCTTGAGTTCTTTTAGTGACAAATCATATCCGGTAAGGTGGAGAAGGGCGTAAAGCATAGCCGACGCATGGCCGGCAGACAAAATAAACCGATCCCGGTCAGGCCACTTTGAGTCGTTAGGGTTGTGTTTGAGAAATCGGCCCCATAACACATAGGCCATTGGAGTTGCCCCCATCGGAGTCCCCGGATGGCCTGAATTCGCCTTCTGCACCATATCCACTGCCAGAAAGCGGATGGTATTGATACAAAGTTCCTCAAATGTTGACGTGCTCATATTCGACTCTCTGCTTCTTCTTCAGCCTGCTGAATCCTGTGATGCGCCAGGGCGGCTGCCCCAATTACCCCAGCCTTATCGCCCAGGGCTGCCGTTACGATGCGTAAGCCATCTGTGGCAGCTTCCAGGGCGTACATCCGGACTATGCACTCTACCATTAAAGCATATTCCGGCAGACCTTGGATGACACCACCGCCCAGAACAAGCAGACAAGGGTTAAAGGCATTAATAATACCTACCAGGCCAGCAGCCAGGTAACTGGTTGTCTCTTCCACTAGATGTTTAGCCAAGGGGTCTCCATTAGCATAGGCCTGGGTAACTGTGACAGCAGAAATTTGTTCAATGTTCCCCGCAAGAGTGATTAGCAGCTTTCCGGCTTGAGGATTGGCATGCACTGCCTCCTGCGCTCGTTCTGCGATAGCCCAACCGCCGGCATATGCTTCTAGGCAACCCTGGTTACGGCAGTGACATTGCCGCCCACCGGTCACGATGGTTATATGCCCAAGCTCTCCGGCGGTATTGTTACAGCCTTCTAGCAACCGTCCACCGCTAACAATACTCCCGCCAACACCTGTACCGACGAAGAGGCAGACCATATCATCCACTCCTTGCCCTGAGCCATAACGCCACTCTCCGTAGGTGGCAGCGCGCACATCATTGCTAACTACCACCGGCAGGCGTAGTGCCTCCTCAAGCTTGGTTCGCAGAGGGACATTGCGCCAGCCCAGATTCGGGGCGAAGCGAACTATCCCGGTCTCCTTATCAATTTGCCCCGCCATTCCAACACCTAGACCTTGTGCAGATTTACCGGCTTCCCCCAAGCAGCTCGCAACGCAGTTGACGATATCGGCAATTACTCCGTCCGGACCCTTATCTGGTTGCGTAGGACGGCGGTGAGATGTAAGGATACGCCCAGTTGCGTCTACGAGAGCAGTCTCTATCTTGGTACCACCCAAGTCCACTCCCAGTGTCAACGGCTTCCCATTTTCTTTCTCAGTCATTTTTCAATCCAGGTGAGCAGTACGGCCATGCTCCTTGAGACGACACTGACCTGTTTCCGCCAGTTTTTCCAGGTTCGTGGACAATCCAAGCATGTTCTACTATTTCCCGATAAGACTCGATGGCTCTCTGATTGGCCTGGGAGAGTCCGAGCAGACGCTGGACAGCAATTGTGCAGGATAAGTCCTTCAACTTCTCTGTCTGCACAAACGTACCATCTAGGCCAAATATGAATGCTCTCATCATGGTCTCCTTTGCCTAACTATGGTGTAATTGGTGATCCTTCCAAGCGGTGTCAAATTGTCATGTAGGGTTCCAGTAGTCATAACCTCGGTCGTCGCAACTTACTCACTTACTGTAATGCAGATTAAAACTTCCCAGGTCTATTGTCAAGGCAGTTTAGTTGAGCAATCGAGAGCAATTATTAGCAAGTTCGTGGTCCTTGATAAAATCCGGGCACTACTTACAATGACTATCGTTGAATTAATCTCCTGCGTAAGATTAAAATTACACTATAGAAAAAAAGTTGGCGGAAGCTCCACTCGTTGACAAGCATAGCCGGATTAGATAAAGTTCAGGGACAAAGTCCAGAAATATACGCTGGGAAACCTAGCCTCAGATTGCAAGACATAGCGCTTGCAGAAGATTAGACATCAAGAGGTGTGCTGTGGAAATTTATCAGGTGCTACAAGTTTGGTGGGTTCTGCCAGTATCGGTGGCTATTGCCACCATTGCTCTCGCTTCGGGTATCAGCGGAGCTCTCTTCTTTAGCCCCTTCTTTCTCTTGGTGGTGGGACTGCAACCCGCCCAAGCCATTGGTGCTGGTCTTATGACAGAACTATTCGGAACAGGTTTTGGTAGCTACAATTATATACGCCAACGTGTAATTGACTTTCTGACGGCACGTTTTCTACTTATGGCTTCGGTACCTGCGGGCATTGCTGGAGCCTTCCTGGCAAATCAAATTGAGCCTGGGGCTTTGCAAATTGTCTTTGGGATAGCACTAGCTTTGCTGGCAATAATAGTGCTCTACCATAGCACCCAAAAAACCAAGCCGCCTACTTCTCAAATCCTGGATCGTGCCGCCAAGACAACGGTTATTCAGGCTCACGATGGCAGCACATACTCGTATCGGACATGTAACCGTTTTATCGGGGTGCCTCTGGCGGGTTTAGGTGCTTTCCTCACCGGTCTTATGAGTGCCGGTCTGCCGGAGATCACTACCACACAGCTCATATTGCGCTGCCATATCCCGCCCCGTGTGGCGATAGCAACCGCTATCTTTGTCCTGACTGTTACCGTCTTCTTTGCTGCTGGCGTTCATGCTTTAGCCGCTCAGCCAGCATGGTATGTGGTCATATGGTCTATCCCGGGTGTCATAATAGGTGCTCAACTGGGGCCCAGGCTCTCGGGGAAGGTACCCCCTCATATTGCGGAACGAATACTCGGGGTTCTGTTCCTTCTCGTCGGTGCTCTGGTAGTTGTGCTGCAGATTTCGGGCTAAACAGAGCCGGAAAACATAACTGAGATGAGCATATAGCCTTATATGGTTTTCCTCGTTGTTTAATGCAGTATCTCCTGTGCACGTTCTATCTGCTGCCGGTAGCCTAGGTTATTGTAAGCACAGAGCGGTATAGCACGGCCATCAGGGAGCAGTTCATGGACACAGCATTTCATCAACCGCTTTACATCAAAGTTATGCTCATCCATAAATCCATGAATTTGAATCATAAAAAAGTTTTCTGGAGTAAGTTCAGATTTGGAAGTTAGCGCTACACCACTGTTGCAGACGATACGGGTAAGAGCAGCAGTCGTCTTTTCGGTGCCCATTGCAGCAGCCATGCTCCACAGTGTCTCCAATACTGGCTGAAGTTCTGCTGACATGTTAGGCAGGGAGCGATTGATACCAAAGTCCAGATAATCGTCAACATTCAGCAAGCGTGTAATGGGAATAATCTGACCTTCGTTTACAAAAGCGTAGGTGCAGGCGGAACATGTAGGATGTGGACATGGTACGGGCCGGAAATCGCTAACCTGGAAGAGGCCATTGGTCTGTGTTTCCAGGGCATGGAGGATGTCAGTTACGGTCGTACGATGAAGTGGGTCGCTACGGCTGAGGCAACGTCCGGCAAAGGTTACTGGTTGGTAATTAATGCCCAACACGGCAGGATGTTCTAGCCCGTACCTGAGGATGTCACCAATTTCAGCATCATTTACACCCTGAACAACGGTAGGGACCAGTATGGCATATAGGCCGGCTTCTGCCAGGTTGTCTAGTGCCTGCTGTTTGATAGTGCGGAGGTCACGCCCACGCAATGTCTGATAAGTTGCCGCAGTCAAGCCGTCGAATTGCAGGTAGATGGTTGGCTTATAAGGAACCAGCTGCCGAACGAAATCAGGCTCCTGGGCGAGCCGCAGCCCGTTAGTATTGAGCATTACATGTCGGATACTACGTTTCTTCGCTGCTGCCAGAATGTCCAAGATCTGTGGATGGATGGTTGGCTCACCACCACTGATCTGGACGATTTCAGGCTCGCCTTCGGTTTCCATCAGGCGGTCGAGAATCGCTTCTACTTTCGTCAGGCTCAAGTCATAGCCGGTGCCGGCATCAGCAAAGCAGATAGGGCAGGCCAAATTGCAGCGAGTAGTGATTTCAATAATACCTATACAGGTATGCTGCTGATGTTCCGGACATAAGCCACAGTCAGAAGGGCAACCATGTTCTACGGTGGTTGCAAAATCATAAGGGATAGCTCCCGGCTTATTGTACTTAAGCGAGTTCAGGTACCAGTTTGCATCAGATGAGGCCAGTGCCTCGTGCCACCCATGCTCCTGACAGTACTTGCGTAAATAGATAGCGCCATCACGGATAAGCACCTGGGCATCTATCACGCGATGACATTGCGAGCACAGACTGCGTGTGAGTTCACTAAAGATGTGGTTACGAACGAGTTGTTTTACCGGAGTAGTCAATGTCCCCTCCTATCTCCAGGACTTGAAGAAGAAGATTAACTCCCATATGGCCCGGGACGACTACGCCGAATTCTCTCTGGATATCTGCCATATTTGCCTCCGTAACTTTCAACTATTAGCCTTCATTTCCTTCTTGCTTCAACAGCCGGCACAGGTCTCAAGATCGCCCGTGCAGGTGCGCCATCACCCTGGTCAAGCTTGAGTGGCAGACAGATGAGGTCATACTTTCCTGGTTTTACGCCAGACAGGTCAAGCCCTTCAATAATCCAGACGCCACCTCCAAGCAGTGTCTTGTGCACATAACTGCCTCCATGCTTGAAACCTCCAACTGAAAGGTAATCAACCCCGACAACACTTACACCACTCTGGGCAAGGAAGTAGGCTGCTTCGTTGGAAATGAATACGAAATCCTCGATAAATGTGTCTGTCTGCCAGACGCGCGAGGAGTTTCGTGTTTTGAAGAGGATGCGCTCGCCACGGCGGATGCGATGTTGAAGAAGCTCCTCTGGTTTTATTGACTCAGTATCCCAAATCTCAATCACACGCGCTCGGCCGATGGTAGTATCCAGAGGCATCTTGTCAATGCCTTCCCCCTGCTCGATAAAGTGGAGTGGAGCATCCATGTGTGTCCCTATATGTGACCCTATTGCGATTTCCGAAAGGGTGTGACTATCTCCGTGCTCTATGTCCTTAACACGCTTAATGCGAACTGGAGGGTCACCGGGCCAGTGCACCATCGCGTTGCGTAACGGTACCGAGATATCGATCCACTGCAAATCCGCTGAACCGCATTGCTCCGGCGAAGGGAATGTAGGCTCATTACTATTACGTGTCATCGAGTCTCTCCTAAGTCTTCATCCCAGTTTTTCTCTTGCTGATTCCATATTACAATATACAGGACCTTACGTAAACTCAGTCAGCCCATCGGTCAAAGGATTACCATTAGTTGAGAGGAAGATATTGTCAATACCTGTAGGAGCTAGCTTAACTTTATAAGTGTGGTCCAACAAAACCTAATTTTGTTAAACAATAAAGGGCAAGAGTATCCCGTCGCGAAAGGCCACGATAGGGCTTTGGAAGGACACGACTGGAAATCTTTAATGCACCGGAAGGGGAGCTTGTCCCAACCATCTAGTGTTCTTTATTGACCTAACCTAAGCCCAGAATTGCAGGCACCCCCAAGGATACTCCCTATCCCTCTCCTTTGAGAAGAAGGATAGGGAGTTAATAGAAAATCTGTTACCGACTTATTTTGCCATCAGCTCATAAAATCTCGGGCCATACACTGGATCCTTCGCAATGTCATCTTCCCAGTAGGAGCTGTAGGCAAGTTCAATATACCATTCAGCATCAGCCGGTGAGAACTTGATAACTTCCACCCCAGCATCCAACGCCACCTGCCGGTCTCTTGCCGTAAGCTCAAGCCAAGTGACTGTATCCTCTTGTTGCACTTCTAGAATGACCTCTTCCATCAATTGTTGCAGATGCGGAGGGAGCGCGTTCCAAGTCTCCAGGTTAAATAGGAAAGCTAAGCCGTCATGGTACCAACCATGGTCGATAATATAGTTGGCTACCTCTTGCTGACCAAAACCGACAAGTGTTACTGGCACCGTCATCCAGGCATCGGTAATGCCCCGTTCCATGGCAGTGTATGATTCCGACATCGCAAAAACAGCCGGGACCGCCCCCAGAGCTTTGGCGAAGTAACTAGTTGTGGGGCTATTCATGCCTATCTTCATGCCAGCCAGGTCCTGGGGCTTCTCAATCCTTGTCTGAGTATAAGTGAAGAAGAGACCATCTGGGGGAAAATCAATCGGTCTCCCCAGATAGAAAAAGCCAGCATTGGCATGAACCTCCCGTAGCAGGTCAATAACCCCCCGCTCTCGCTCCTCAGCTAAAGACAGCCGTGAAACGTGAACAATTGCAGCCTCGGGCACCATCCCCGCATAAGCACCGTGCCAAACATATGCCATCTCGATCACCCCTCTCTTGACAGCTATAGCCTGGTCAAAGGGGGGGAGCACATCTGGCCCGCCGATATGGTTGATGATAAGCTCCCCTTTGGCCCGCTCATTAACTTTCTCTATAAAGTGGAAATAGGGGGGTAAAGCAGCTTGGGGAGGGGAAAAAATCGAAACCGACTTAATGACATACGGTTCAGCGGGGGGTAGCGGTGTCGGAGTGGGCGTTGGGGTTGGAGTTGGGGTTGGAGTTGGAGTTGGAGCTGGTGCTGGTGGTCTATAGCACAAAGCACTATGTGGTCGAACATGATTATACTCCTGCCGCCATTGCTCAATCAATATCTTAGCCTCAGTCAGTGTGGCAGTACCAACGGTGAATGATGAAAAGAGTGTAATTGCGGTCGGGACTTCCCAATCTTCCGGCTGGCTTTAGTGATAGGGATACACTGGTTAATGTGGATCTCAGCTTCCCGAAGCTTGTTGATGATTTGCTCTGGAGTGTAGGTTCTTCTGACCATTTATCCCCCCTTTTTGTCCTACTTTACTAACATTATAACTGGACTCCTTTTTGGGGGGCAGGTCATACTAACACTATCGTTTTAGGCATATTTAGGCTCTCCTACATGTGGTATAATACCTCTATGGAACTGCCCAAGCATACCTGTATTAGTTGTGCCTATCTTTGCGAAAGGGAAACTACTCCCATTCCTTCTTCCTACCGTGAAGGGGCTCTTAATGATAAAACTTGGAATCGTGGTCATATTAACTATGAGGCACTTGTTTGCTATAAGGAACAACTCCCAAGCTTTTACAATCGGAATAAGCCAGTTAAGGAAATCTGTGACAAAAGTGTTGAACTTAACAGATGCACATATTGGAGTGCTTTCAAGGGAATTTCGCCGATGGCTTATGACCAACGAGAATCTTTCAAACGGGCTAAGTGGACATTCTGGATAGCCCTTGCTTCCCTTATAGCTATTCTGGCAACATGGGTTCTTACTCAATTCATTATTCCTAAATATTTTAATTAATGGTTTTTCATTCATAGAATCCTCGCCAACCACGATGGAGTAATATCTACTCGTTCCTATGATTAGTGACATGTACTCGTCCAGTACATTAGAACACATGGCCATTAAGCTCTGGTGAGCGAGGGTCTGCCTTCCTTCCTAGAGTTCATCCAGTCATCTTCTTAGGGAGGAGATGCTTTAGGTGAGGGAACGCATCTTTCTTATGAGGGAAGTACATGGCTTGGGCAAACTGCTTCCCGAATTCAGGTTCTATAGTTAGTTCTATATATTCCACCTGTCTAGCTATCTCGTTGGCCTCCTTTCTCTTCTCAATATTGAGTAGAGCGATACGTGCTCCATCACCAGCAGCATTACCGACGGCGTAGATATTCTCCAAAGCACAATCAGGGAAAAGCCCAATGGTCGCCGCTGATTCCTTGTCGATATAGCTGCCGAATGCTCCAGCTAGAACAATCTTGTCCAACCTTTCCACACCAAGGCGACGCATCATCAACTTGGCGCCTACATACATCGCCCCTTTGGCCAATTGCACCGCTCCTACATCAGCCCGGCATATAGTAATATCCTGGCCAATGGAAGTTTCATTTGCCCAGGCGATGACAAACTCTGGCCCGTTATCCGCAATACGCAAACGAGAAGACTCCAAATTGGTGCCAAGGCGGCCATTGTGCTGCAAAATACCCGCCCTGAACATCTGGGCTATGGCGTCAATTATCCCCGAGCCGCAAATACCCTTAGCCTCTATAGTCTTCAAATCCGTGTTCCAGTCTGCCTTGCCAATAACCTTGAAGCGTACCTCCTTGCTATTTGGGTCTATTTCTATCTTCTCAATTGCCCCCGGGGCAGCGCGCATCCCGTATTTTATCTCGGCGCCCTCAAAGGCAGGGCCAGTGGCGCAAGAGGCGGAGATAAGCTTCTCTCGGTTGCCTAAGACCAGTTCGCCATTGGTGCCGATGTCAATGGTCAGCACCATGTCATCCTGATTGTAGGGCTCCTCAGCAATGAGTACGCCCACATTATCAGCTCCTACGAAACCAGCTTCGATGGGAAGGACATGGACATAAGCTCCAGGAGCAATCTTGATACCCGAGTCGCGTGTCTGAGTTGTCTCCGGGGTTGTTGCCTCGGCATAAATGCCACAGTTTAGGCAACGCTTGGATTCTTCAATAGCCATTTGCTCGGTGAAGCCTAGCTCAACCTCAGCAAAGCTCTTCCGTTGCTCTGCTTCAAGCATGGGCACGACCTTTCTTGCCTCCTCCACTACCCCCTCCTTTGGTATCTCTTCTACTCTCTTGAGTGGGGCTGGTCTGCCTTCCTTTAAGTCTATTCCCTCAAGGTAAAGCTCAATGGATATGGCTGCTTCTTGCCCTGCGGCAATAGCGGTAATAACATCAGACGGGCCTGAAACTACAGCACCACCGGCAAAAATGCCTTTAATATTTGTTTGTAAGGTAACGGGGTCAACGGAGAGCCCTCCCCAGCTGGTATATTCAAACTCCTTAGGTAATGCTGTCTTGTCTGCTGTCTGGCCAATAGCGATGATTACATTATCGATGTCTATATTGAATTCTGAGCCTTTAATAGGTATCGGGCGCTTACGGCCGCTTTCATCAGGCTCACCCAGCTCCATTCGGGTGCATTGGATGCCGGTTAGTCGGCCGTCGTTGGCTAGGACTTTAACCGGTGCAGATAGGAAGTGAATCTTCACTCCTTCCTGCTCGGCTGCCTTGACCTCAGTGCTGATAGCCAGCATTTCGTCCCGGGAACGCCGATAGATAATTAAAACCTCTTTTGCCCCCAGGCGCTGGGCTAACCTAGCCGTGTCTACAGCAGCATTGCCACCACCGATAACTGCTACCCGTTTCCCAACTTCAACCTTCTTCCCTGAATTTACCTGCTTTAGGAAATCAAGGGCATGGATAACCCCCTTGGTGTCCTCATTGTGAATATTCATCTTCTGGCTTATCCAGGCACCAGTGGCCAGGAATATAGCTTTATAGCTCTGATTAAAAAAATTCTTAAGGTCTTTCACCGGGCTATTTGTCTTTATCTCCACGCCCAGCTCTTCAATGTAGCTAATCTCGTTATCCACTACCTCCTTGGGCAACCTGTATTCGGGGATACAGCGCAACATGCCACCGGCCTTAGGGGCAGCCTCAAGGACAGTAACCGGGTATCCTTTTCTGACCAGATCATAGGCACAGGCCAGGCCGGCTGGCCCAGAGCCGATAATAGCTACTCTGTCTTTCTTCGTCCTCTCAATTGGGATTGCCTTTTCTCTCCCTGCCTTCAGCTCGCAATCGGCTACGAAACGGTGCAGCAAGCGGATAGACAGGGGCTCATCAACCTTTCCCCTTTCACACTCTGCCTCACAGGGATGGGTGCAGACACGTCCACAGACTCCAGCAAAGGGAATGGCCTGCTTTACCACCTCAAGAGCATCATTAAACTTGCCCTGCGCAATGAGGTACAAAAAGTCCTGCGCATTGACCCCGGCGGGGCAGGCGACATGGCAGGGTGGAGAACTGCCTTTATCACCGGTTTCAACTTCAGGCAGTATCCTGAGCCCCCAGTCGCGCGCCTTTATATCTAGAGAGTGGTGTATCGCTGGGGGGAAGGGAGCCTGGCCGATATATTTTGGATCAATATTAAGGGAAATATGGTGCATGCAGGTATTGCCTACTATGGTCATGTCAAGGATATCCTGGCGCTTAATGCCCGTCTGGGCAGCCACTTCCTCCGCGATTCCGTTGAGACCCTCAAGAATTGCCTTGTTCATATGCTCCAGGCCGTCTGGGTTGGTCATGGTATAGCTGATACGGGACATAACATCTTCGCCATAGGTGACTTGCGGATTCATCATGGAATCGGTAGCTACTACCTGGCCACTGACCAGGTCACAGAGGTAACCAGCCACTGTAGTAGTTCCTATATCTACGGCCAGGCCGTAGGTCTTTTCCACAAGCCCTGGTTCTACTTTGATGACCTCTTTGCCCTGCCAGACTGATACGGTCACCTTCCAATCACCCTGGCGCATAGCTTTCTGTAGGCTCAGGAGCACCTGATAGTCAATGATTAGATTATCCAAGCTAAACCTCTCATTGAGTTCGGCCTTAAGGCGCTCCCAGTCGCCCAAAGGGTCATTTAGGGTAGCGGGAGTCAGTTCTACGTAGTACTTTTGCACGGCTGGCTTGAGGTCGATAGCTCTCTCCGTGGCTGCTTTACGCACGACCTGCTTCCCCATCCGGCTTTCCTCAGGAACGAAGACTACGATATCATCTTGGATACAGGCCTGACAGGCCAGACGGTAACCACTACGCTCCTGCTGTAAATTGAAAAATTTTCTTTCCGTCTGTCCCATCGGGGAAAGATGGTCTTTGCTTGATTCAATGCCGTATTTCTCAAAGGCCCCCTCCTCAATCCTAACCCTGCACTTACCACAGATAGCCTTCTCTCCGCAGATGCCCTCCAGGTCTACACCCAGCTCCCGGGAAGCCTCCTTTATGGTTTTTCCTTCGCCGATATAGCCGCGGCGACCTGATGGTTGAAAGATGACCAGATGCTTCTGTTTCTCATTTCCTGGCATAGTTACCTCTTTATGCTTAGGCAATAAGTCTGGCAACCGTTACTATGACGGTGAAGTCACAAATGTCAGCAGGTGAGCCGAGCCATGATAGCTTCTACAGGCTTTCTCTTGAGCCGCTCAGTGCAACAGCGGAAATAGCGCTTTGGCAAAGGGTAATCTTTGTCAATAAGCAAGACCCAAAATCTATCTTGTAGGGGTGGTGCCACGCTGTGGACAGAAATAGGAAGTTCTCTCTTTTGTGCTGTTTCGTCTACCTGTTTCAGAAACATAATAGCATTTTCTCGGAGAGCTGGAATTGCAAGCAGGGTGTCGTTGTAGACCACCTCCATTTTAACCCTCTCTGGAGCTAGCTCATGGAGCATTTCTAGAGCCAAGATCGTTACCAGGGTGCTGTCTTTCCCTCCACTGTACGCCGCAATCCGGCGCCTCAGTTCTTTACTATGGCCCAAATCTATAAGCATGCGCTGGGTTTATTGAAGTGCTCTATCGAGGTGAACATCTCTCTTGACCAACCTTTTGATATTCTCTTCCTGTAAAGTGTACTCCTCCTTCATACTAGTCTTACAGTTAGGTAATCTTGGATCCACAGTCCAGGCTGCTATTTACCACTGTACCTCATTCATTGGAGGTATAATAACTTCTTTTGTTATGAAATTTATTACAATGATACAGTCGCAATGAGAGAATTTCAAGTTCTGATTCTAGAGTTTTGTGCTCTGCATGCTAAGCCATAATATGACGTTCTGTTCAACGACTGGAGCTTGTCAAGAAGGGCAGTAGACTGAAGATTGAAGATGATGCTTGTGACAAGAAGAAAAGGATTATTGCTTCCCATAGTATTCCTGAATGAAAATCAAGATGTCATGGTTCTTATGACTCGCTTCTTAGATTCCGATCAGGGTGCATCTTCTTTCAAATCTACCAAGAGCGAGCATCTTAATTGGTTTTATCTAGGTGAGGCCTATGAGCCTCACCGAAATTCACTTTAGCGGGAATCTTCACCCGTTCCTGCGGCACAAACCGGTATCGTTCAAGAGGAACAGGTTCAGTCCTTACTACCACTCCCGAGTCTTGTCGCCTTAGAATGATCCATTTCAGCCAGTTAATGTCGTCCCGGTACGGGTACTCTTCTCTATAATGGACCAACCGACTCTCTTTCCGTTCGAGGGAAGCAAGCTGGCACAATCGGCTTATCTGCAGATAGTTACGAACAGTGTTAGCCTTCACCAGATTATGGGGGTCCGCTGCTGTCACTTTGGGCAGCAGCTCAGCCTCTATCTGA
>SDBV01008185.1_pt1 | contig 14157 bp, 9 predicted proteins | sample 2277081 | NCBI WGS metagenome assembly SDBV01 (sample SAMN10402039, study PRJNA504765) | marine sediment metagenome | isolation source: marine sediment core GS10_PC15, 223 cmbsf | place: Arctic Ocean: Southern Knipovich Ridge | collected 2010
GATACCCGAGCCCGTGATACCCGAGCCCGTGATACCCGAGCCCGTGATACCCGAGCCCGTGATACCCGAGCCCGTGATACCCGAGCCCGTGATACCCGAGCCCGTGATACCCGAGCCCGTGATACCCGAGCCCGTGGACGAGGAGATCCGAACCTTCGAAGCAGCAACCCCGGTCGCATCAGGCCCCGTGGCGCAAATGGATGGCCGCCCCGCAAGGGAATGGACACTGAAAGCAGTCCTCAACCGCGCGTGGAATTTGGGGGGCAGGAGCTGAACGCATGAAAACACAACTCACCTTTCTCAACCTGTTCGTTCTATTCTGCGCCCTTGTCACCCTTGGCTGCGGCGGCCAGCAGAAGCAATCCGCAGATCTCGAAACAAGGCCTCTCGAGGAATCCAAAGCCCTGGAGATCATCTCAAACATGCTGACCGAGCGGGGCTATCTCACCACCAGGGACGTGGAGATCGAATTATCTACAAAGGCACGTTTTAAAATCGATTTCAGGGTGAACGGCCACAAGATGGCTATTGAATACCTGACCCGTCAGGACCGTACGACTATCGGCGATATCCCGCCCGCGGCGGTGGAATCCCGCCTTCATGTCCTGCCCGCAAAGGCGGTATCCGAAGATCCGGGCGAACAGGGCGAGCCCGTTTACATTTTCATCATCGACGAGAAGAAATACATCTACCAGTACAACCCCACATCGGAAAACCGATCCGACGTGACCTATCTGGAGGTCGAATCCCGCCTGCGCCGCGACCTGGCGGATTTCCTCTCATGGTATGAATCGTCACGCGCCAACGAAAAGTGAGTGAAACATTGCTGTGCGTCGCCGACGTGGGCAACACCCATACGGTCATGGGAATCTATTCGAAGGACGCCCTCGTGCACAGGTGGCGGATCCGCACGATCCGGGATCGTACCACCGACGAATGGGGGCTTACCATTGCGTCGCTCTTCAACTTTGGCAAGATCGACATCTCAATGGTGAAGGGGATGATCATCTCCAGTGTGGTACCACCGGCGCTCCATGCTTTGAGACGCGCCGGTAGAAGGTATTTCGATGTGGACGCGCTCGTTGTAGGACCGGGAATCAAGACCGGCCTCTCCATCCTTTACGACAACCCTCGGGAGGTCGGGGCCGACCGCGTGGCCAACGCTGTCGCGGCCTTGAGTAGAGTAAACGGCGCCTGCATCGTAGTCGATTTCGGAACCGCCACCACTTTCGACTGCCTTTCGTCAAAAGGAGAATACCTGGGCGGCGCGATAGCTCCCGGGCTCAAGATCTCTCTCGATGCTCTTGTCACCCACGCGGCAAAGCTGCCCCGGGTGGAGATCGGCAAGCCGGATCACGCCATCGGCAGAAACACGGAAGAGGCGATGCAATCCGGCGTTCTCTACGGATATGCGGCGCTTGTGGACGGGCTGGTGGAGCGCCTCTCCGCGGAGATGGACGGCGATGTCTCGGTGATCGCCACCGGCGGGCTCTCCGGCATGATCGCGGCGGAATCCCGCGCCATCGAAGCTGTCGATCAGGATCTCACCCTCGACGGCCTGCGTATTATCTACAAGAGAAACAACCCCTGATCGGGCCGAGAACGCTACCCGTTCTTGAGAGCGGTGCCCTTGAAAGCGGTGCCCTTGAGAGCGGTGCCAGTCACTTTTTTTCTCTCGGCGGGCGAATTTTGGCAACTTTCTCGGCGAGCGGCCGATTAAGAGAGTATGGCGCGAAGAATCAGGATCTGGAAAGAAAATGGAATGTATCACGCTACGCTCAAGTGCATGGACAGGATGTTTCTCCTGAAGCCGTCAAAAAAGGTCAACAACATCATAGGTGCGAGTCTGGGAAGGGCACTGAAACTGCATCCGATCCTGCTGCACAGTGCAACCACCAACATCAACCACCTGGAGCTGGTTTTCTCCATCGGAGAGGGACAGACCGACAACATCAGCCCGTTTCTGCGCGAGTTCGCCGGGTTTTCGGCCCGGGGTCTCAACCGGCTTTACGGGCGAGAGGGGCACTTCTGGGCAGGCCGCGTACGTATCGAGGAGATAACGAGCGACAACAAGGCGGAGAAGCTGCTCGGTTACGGAGCGTGCAACACGGTCAAGGACGGCCTCGTGAAAAAGGCTAGCCACTGGAAGGGTTTCTCAACGACCGAGGTGCTATCGCGTGGTGGCCGACTAGTGTTCAAGTACATCGACCGGACCCTCTGGTGGAAAAATGGCGCCGGCCGCCGCAATGTCGACCCGTCGAAATACACAAAGAGGACCGAGGTGATTGTTCACCCGCTTCCCAGCTGGGTTCGGCTCTCTTCTGATGCGCGGCAGGCGCGATTTCGCAGCATCGTTCGCGATCACGAAGAGCTGGCGCGTAAAGAGCGCGAGGCAGAGGGGATAACAAGCGTCAAGGGAATGGCGCGAATCGAGAGTGAGAGCCCGTTTTCAAAGCCGGCCCGTCCCCGGGAGCGGACGCCACAGCCTCTTTGTCACGCGGACACGGCGGCGGAATACGAGGCGTACGACGCGGAATACAAGGAGATCGTGAAGGCCCATCGCATAGCGTCGGCGGCTTTTCGTTCTGGATGTTTCGACGTGGAGTTTCCGCCGGGCACGTTTCGCCCGCCGCTTGTCACCGAATTCAAGTTCGCCGCCTGACCGTCGACGCTCGCAAGCCTCTCGATAACGGACCTCTTCGCCCCGGTGTGCGCGGACTCGTCTTTACGCCATCAAAACAGCGATGGAGAGTCATTCTCACGGCGATTTCGCTACCTCTATAGTAAGCAAGAATGAAAATGTGTCTGACAGAATGAAAATGTGTCTGACACTGATCGTTGTGACACTGATCGTTGTGGATCGTCGTGGATCTCACCCTCGACGGCCTGCGTATTATCTACAAGAGAAACAACCCCTGATCTGGCCGAGGAGAAGGCTATTCGTTCTTGAGGGCGGTGCCAAGGCGCCGGCGTAGCTTGTGGTGCTCATCGGATACGGTGAACAGTGTGAGCGCCTTCAGGCGATCGGCCAGAATCGACTTGTCCTTGATCTGCTCCTTCATGACCCTCACAGCCACCGCAATATCGCCGCACAGAAGCAGTCCGGCGCGATCGCAGGTATAGTCGACCGACCGGGCCCAGCGCTTGAGGTTGACGTCGGCGGCCTTGGATACGAAGGACTGGACATACCCCTGTAGCTTCTCGAGATCGCTCGCGTCCAGACTTTGCCTGATGGGAGTCAGGAGCTCTTGCACCGAACCGGCGAGATCGGCCGGAACCGGAAGCCCCTGAACGAAGACCTTGATTGAAGCGAGTAGCCAGGAGGACAACTCGGTGCCGGAGGTCACCAGCCTGTTGACGAACAGGCCGGGCCGAAGCAGCGTGAGCTGTTGGCCCAGACTGAACGCGAGCCCCATCCGGCCCTTTAGCGCCGAGGCGTCCTTTCCGGCCACGAGAACATGTGGGCTGGAATCGAGCAGTTGAAACCCGCCACCCTGTCCCTCGTGGAGGTACAGCGGCGGCGGCTCGACACCCAGTGAACCGGCGACGAAGTTGACGAACTGGCTCTTGTCGGAAGTGTCCGTCGTCACGTCTATGACGTCCTTGATGGCGAGACCGAACTTGGCCGGCGCCTGGGCCTTGTCCCTGAAGATCGCTTTGCCTACAACCGAGAAGATCGCTGAAATGTTCTGGTTCAGCTCCTCGTGATACAGGAGGTTCTTCCACTGCTCTTCCTTGAGCCTTTTGTCCATGGTGGGGAGATCGTCGAGCTGATAGTCACGATAGAACTTGCGCTCGTCCGGGGACGCCTGGTTGAGGAGCGCCAGCATTGAGGCGGCGCACCAGGCCAGATCAGGCTCCTCCTCGCCGGAATTGATCCTGTACAGCATCCTGAAAGACTCCACGCGAGCGGGATTGATCGACAGCAGCTTCCGATGGTTCCCAATGGCCTTTTTGGCGTACTCCGGACCCCATCCGTAGAGATCCGAGAGCTTCTCCAGCCACTTGACGTTGCCCGAATCGAGCTTGGAGATCGCCTCGAAGAGCATGATCCCGTCCTTGACCCGATCCATCTTGCTCGTGAGCAACTCCGCCATGGGCTCGTACAAGGCCAGCTTGTCCTGTGACGAAGCGTCCTTTGGCAATGCGGCGATTCTCCGCTTGTAGTACTTTTCGAGTTCTTCCCAATCCTTCTTCTCGTAAAGAATTTCCACCAACGCTTCGTCCGCACCCTCCAGATCCGGATCCTTCTCGATCGCTTTGTTGAAAAACATAACAGCGTCGTCAAGCTGCCTGAGCTCGCGTCGATATACCTTGGCAACCGTCAGGTAGTACCTTGCCAGCTGCTTCGAATCCGTAACCAGACTCGCTATCTTGAGCACCACGTCGACCACATCGTTAAACCGCTTGGTCGCGTAATAGATCTTGAGCATGTCGCCGAGGATGTCGCGGTTATCGGGGTGTTCATCGAGGGCATCTTTCAACATCGCGGCCGCGCCGTCCGCGTCCCGAAGCTTATCAAAAAGAATCGTCGAAGTATCGCGCACGAGATCGAGCCAGCGCTCGTCGTCTCTGCTGATGGTGGCCAGTACCTTCTGACGCGCCTCCACGGAACCCCGAAAGTCCCCCCGTTTTTCGTGGATTTCGGCGAGCAACAACCTGGCATCGATGTTATCCGGCGCCATCACTGTCGCTTGCCTTGCCAGCTTGGCCGCGTCGTTGAGATCGTCTGTTCCGATAAGCGCCCTGCCCTGCTTGACGAAGAGATCAACTTTTTCTTCGGCGGAGAGCTTCTCTCCCATCGCTTTCGAATATCTGTCGAACTGTTCCTTGGCGAGCTTGAATTCGCCCAACTCGATGGCCACATCTCCCAACCTCTTCATGAGGTGCGGTTCGTCGGCGACCGTCGCCGCCTTCTTGAAGTACTTGAGCGATTCCTCGTCCCGATCCATGTTCACCAGGGCCTCGCCCATCTGAGTGAACAACTGGAGCTGCTGCTCTGGAGTGAGGGCTTCCGCGGAAGCCGCCCATATCTCGTAGATCGGGTAGGCCTTGTCCCACATTCCCTTCTTTCGATAGAGGGTGGAAACATTGTCACCGGCCATAAGATTGTTCTTGTTCAACTCCAGGGCGTGCTCGAAGTACCCGATGGCCTTGGCTTCGTCGTTGATCTGCTCCAGAGCGATGACACCCATGCGCGCGTATATCTCGGCTCTTGCGTGAGAGCCTTCGACCAATTCCAGTTCGTCTTCGAAAACTCCGATTGCCGCCGAGTGGTTTCCCTGGGCGATGAGCGCTTCGGTGAGCTGGGACATGACGGCACGATCTTCGGGCGCCAGATCCTTTGCCTTGCGCAAGGTGGCGGCCGCCTCGGCCGGATCGTACATTTTAGACAACTGCATCTTCGCAATGCGAACCAGCATAGCAACCTTGTCATCGGTGGTTTCTACCCCACTCAAGATCTTGTGCAGGGTCTCGAGGGCGGCCTCCAGATCGCCTGCTTCCTCCTGTGACATGGCCAGCGCCTCCAGCGCGCTGTCCCCTCCGAGTGTGGCCACGGCCTGGAAGGCCTCCGCCGCTCGCTGGGCATCCCCGATATCGTCGCGGATGATCTCCGCCCGCTCCGCAAGAAGCTCGTGTTTCTCTTCTTCTTCTTCGGACAGGTCGGCCCTGCTCTGCAGGACATCCACCAAATCCTCGTAACGCCCGGTTTTGCGATAATGACGCGTCAGAGCGATCATCGCCGCCCTGTTCTCCTTATCGATGTCGAGAATTTCCTTGTAATGATCTATGGCCTTGTCGAGATCCCTGAACTCCTCCTCGCTGATCTCCGCGAGCCTCTCAAGGAGAATCATCCGCTGCTTGGGCGTGACCGCTATCTCGAGCTGGATCTGCAGGTTGTCCCTCAGTCGGGAAAAATCACCGTCCCTCGCGTAGATCCGCTCCAATCCCTTGATGGAATCCAGGTGACTGGAATCGATCTGGATCGCCTTCTCGTATTGCTCGCGTGCGGCCTTGAGATCGTCCAGCCGATCCTCGAAAAGCTCGCCGAGTCTGTACCTTGCCGCAACTTGCTCCTCTCCCTCGCTCATGGCGCCCACGCTTGCGGACAACAAATCCGTGAGCTTCTTCCAGTCCTTGGAATCCTTGTAGATCGTGGCGAGGACCTCGGACGCGGTCGGGTGGGCCGGATCCTCCTCCAGCACGCTCGCGAGCAGATCCCGCGCCGTGTCCGTTTCGCTGAGCTTGTCGTAATAAACCTTCGCGGCCTCCGTCAGATTGTCCCTGCTTCTGCCAGGCACCGACTCCGCCTCGCCCACACGAACCAGGGTCTCAGCCAGCTCTTTCCATTGTTGCGCGCCCTTGTACATTTCCGAAACCGCAACGAGTGAATTCACGTCGGCGGGCCTGTACTCGAGCACCTTCTGGAAGCAGGTCAGCGCGTATGTGGGCTGATCGAGTTTTTCCAGATACCAATATCCGATCTTTCTGTAGAAGAACACGGCGAGATCCTGGTCGCCTGCGGACTCGGCCGCCTGAACGGCGCCGCCACACGCGGTGGCAAGATCTTCGAAGCGCCCTGTGCGCTCCGCGATCTTCTCCAGTTTTCCCACCACCCACTCATCCTCGCCGCCGGCCAGGCACGCCACGAAGTAATCGAACGCCTTGTCGTACTCACGCAGATCCTCCTCGTAAGTCCAGGCGATTCGCTTGATCACGGCAAACTTTTCGGCGGGATCCTCAATAGTCTCGGCCTTCCTGGCCAGCTTTTCTATCAGCTCCTCGAACTTGCCCTGCGCGTTGAGCAGATCGAGCATCGCAGCATTGATCTCCTCGTCGTCCGGGTCGGACTCCAGCAGCTGGGCATAGATCTGATCGGCCTTTTCATAGTTCTTCACGTACTTGGTCGCGGACTGCGCGGCGCAGATGAGGATCCGCTTGATGACATCGGAATCCTCCGAGAGAAGGGCTGCCTCCTCCATGACCTCTACGGCGGCGCCCCACGCATTGCAACGCCGCGCCTCGTTCTTGAGCTCGTCGAGCATCTCCTCGTCGCCGGGGTCTTCGAGGAGGGCGTCGGCCCATGTTTCGATGTCTTCCCTGGTGCCCGTCTGCGCGGCGCGCGCCTCGAACTCCTGCGCCACTCTGTTCACCTCGCTCAAATCCTTGCGGACGTCGTCGAGTCCCCTGGGACGTCCGGAGGTTTCCTTGGCCATCAACTTCCTGACCAGGTTGTCCAGCGCACCGGGGATCGCTTCGTCGCAGATGGAGCTCGGAGCGGGCGCGGTCTTGGTGAGGTGCGCCGCCACCACGTCGACGGCGGCTCTTCCCGTGAAGACGGGCTGACCCGTGATCATCTCAAAGAGCAACGCGCCGAGGGAGTACACATCCGCCGCCACGTCACAACCCAAATGACGGCTCACCTCGGGAGCCATCCCCTTGACGATCCCCAGGGCAGCTATGCAGTCACTCTTGTTGCCCGAAGAAGAACCCAGGGAGAACAGCTTGTCGGTACCGAGGCCGTGGAGCAGCACCTCCACCTCTCCGTCGCCCTCCATCGAAATCGTTTTCACCAAAACGTTCTCGCTACGAAGGTCGGCGTGGATCATCGAGCGCACATGAATGTGCTCCAACGCATCGATGATCGCATTGAGCACAGCCACCGCTTTCATCATCGGCAACGGCACCATCGAAGCCAGGGACTCACCGTCGCTCCAGCCGATCACGACGAACGGCCTGCCGTCCTGAAGCTTCCCTGTCGTCACGGTATTCTGCATGGACGGCGAATCCACCTTCTTGAGCATGCGCATCAGGGTAAGGAACCGCTGTACTGACGATGCATCCGACGCATGATCCCCGTGGATGACCCAGAGGGCGTATCGATCTCCGTCGCCGCCACCCCCGGAAGGCTTGCACTCGTACATGACCCCAACATCGTCGCCGGCAATCTCGGAGCCGACCACGAACCCGCCGATCTCGTCACCTTCGGGAACGCCGCGATCATACTTTGTCGAGAAGATTTGCTTGACCCGGGGGTCGACCATTCCCTTCTTCAGGATCATGGTCGCGTCCGCCAGTGCCTCCACGGCGTTCTCGGATGAACACCAGTCGATCAACCGGCGAACAAAGACCGCCTTGGATTCATCGTAAATCCCCGCTTCGTCGGCGGAGACACCGAGGTAATCCACACACAGTTCCTTGAGTCCGGTCGCCGAAAACAGGCGCTCCAGTTCTCCACGTAGAATTCCGAGAGACGCTTTCATGTTGGCTTTCTCCCTTACGTTTTTGAACAACAGCCACTTTGCCAATGACGAAAACCGTCGCAGTATAATAAAAAGTAGACCTCACGCATACCATCGTTTTTCAAATGGAAAAATCGGTAGAGTTGTAATTATTTGATTTTCCAAAGGCGCCCTTGCCAATCTATCGTTTCTTGTCGTTTTGGGCGGCGTTTATCCTCTTCCTCAAACGGCTGAGCGGCTCTCCCCCCAAACGCCCGGAGACAGAGAGCCATTTCTGGGCGGCTTTGATCTCGACTCTGGTCCTCGCCATGAGCGCATCGAGCACATCCACCACGAAGTCACCCAACTTCATCAGATGCTGTATGTGCTCCAGCCGGTGTGCAACATCGCCTCCATCGGAGACATCTCCCAGGTTCAACAACACTGTCTCGGCGTCTCGAATTTTGCCCAGGGTGTCCAGCACCCTGTCACGCTCGCGTTCCTTGAAAATCCGGGTGAGGAGCAACCACATCTCCTTTTGCGCCCGATAATAGAACTTCTTCTCGCCGGGAACCGTCTCCCGCTGCAACAACCCCAGATCGACAAGCTCGCGAAGGCCCGCGTTGAGGGCTCCCGCGGAGATCTCGAGCTGCTCCCGAAGCACATCGGCGTCTATCGGATGCGGAGATAGGTACAGCACCGCCCATATTCTCCCGAGCACCGGCCGCATCCCAAAGCGCCTGAAAACCTCACTCGCCCCTTGCGCTACAAGCTCGGTGGCTCTGCCAATAGCAGGCTCCACATCGTTATCGGTTTTCTCCACGTAAACATTTTCAGTGATATTTGAAAGTTGTCAATGAACACCTTGGTAACGTTGAAAATTAACAAAACAACGTTCAATTGTCGGATCACCCTTGTCCTCAAAGAAAAAAAAGAACATAATATAGACAGCCCTCTGGGGTGCTCGTCGCGCGGCGATTTTTTGTAATCCCGCTGTACCAAAACCCTGGGGACCGTCCCTTGCCGTGGTGTGCAAGCCGGTCATGACGAATCGGAAGCCTGAAGCGGTAATATGGACCCCACCTGCTGAGGACGCGGGGTTTTGACGCCAAAGCTACGGCACTGCGGAGGGTTTTTTTTATCTGCGCTCAACTCCAATTGACACTTCACACCCCGTAACACAAACTCATTTCCCTGATGACCGATGGAAATATCAGAATGTCAGGCTCGGAAATCCCTCCACCTCCTGATTTGCGTCAGTCGATCTGCCACACCCTGATGGCCTCGGGCTTCGTGCTGCTCGTCATTCAGAATCCCTTCTCCGTGGGCAACCTGGAGGGCACATTCCACACGTGGATTATACTAGCCCTGCTGTTCGTCGTGATGCTGAGCTGGTACTTTTTCTCGCGCCGTCTTCGAACATGGAAAAAGGTCCCGTCGTCAGTTCGCGCCCGGGCAACGCGCCCCCCCCGCGATCTCAAACAGCGCGCAATCAGCCATCTCCTGATGTCACTCCTGGCACTGGCGCTGACCGCGCTGGGGTATCTTGCAAGCCTTGCTGTTCCGTCGTCGCAGAACGAAACGGTCGTAAACTACATTATTGTGGGAACGAGCGGTCTGGTGGGTGTTCTCTCCGTGGCGATATTTACCCGAACCGTTCGCGATCTCCTGTCCGCGCGACACCTGACCGGTTAACGCTGGCCGCCATCCTCTTCCCCTTCCCCTCGCAGGGGAAGGCCGGGATGGGGTTTAGAAGAATAGGCTCCCAAGCAGTCCGTTGTTGCCCCGGTTCTCGCCGACCGTGTCGCAGCCGCAGGAGTCGTCGCCCGGGCTGAACTGCTGGCCCGTGTCCCCATCCGAATCGCTGTCCGAGTCGCTGTCCGAGTCGCTGTCCGAGTCAATGTCCGTATCGCTGTCGGTGTCGGCGTCCGTATCAGTGTCCGAATCCGTATCGCTGTCGGTGTCCGTGTCAGCGTCACAGTCGGCGCTGGAGATCAGGCAGTCTCCCGTACAGGTCAGATCGCCGCCGGTGAACCCGAAGTCGGCACAAGAGAGACCTACAAAATCGGTTCCGTCGCACTGCTCGCCGAATTCGTAATCGATGGTGCCGTTCCCGCAGGGTGACGAGGAACATCCGCTCCCGTCAAACCGGCAGGACGGGCTGGAGCAGGCCAGCGTTCCGGATCCGAGGCCCAGGGAGGAACAGCTCTGGCCGTCGAGGTTGGATCCGTCGCATTCCTCGAACAGGAAATCATCCACGACGCCGTTCCCGCAGGCGGAAGAAATCTGCATGGTTGTGCAGTGAACCGCACCTCCCTGGCTTACGATGGCCGATGAATCGATACCGATAACCGCGTAGTCGGGCCCCAAGATCGATTGATACACTTCGATGGCGTCCTGATCCTCCGTCGAATACCCGTACGTCGGCACAAGCACCACGTTGTTGAGCATCACCGAGTTGGTGTAGGTCCGATACGTCCAGCCGCCGCCCAGGGACGGAATCACTATCCGGTGAACTGTGAACGGGTTGCCGCTCATGTTGGTGGACGCCAGGAGGGTGGCAACGTTGTTCTCCACCACCGCGTCGGCGGTGTTGTCGTTTGAGCTAGAATTTGGAAAATCGATGACAAGAATGTCAGTGGGCGAAAGGAGCTTGGAACACATGTCCACATGGCCGGTCCCGTTGTTGGGCATTGTCGACAGCCAGATGACCTGCTCACAGCCCAGATAGTCAGCCAGGATATCCTCCACCTCCGAGAACGTGTCCGCGTCCGGGTTTCCGGAGTTATCGCTGGGGATATCGTCCGAGAGGATGCAGGTACCATCTCCGTCGGTCTGGTAGTTGCCGCCCTCCATGTACAGGCGTACTGCATCCGCGGGGGTGTGATCGAAACCCTCGGTCCCGTACCTGTTGATACCGAGCAATCCCGCCAGCCAGCCGGGAACAGCGTCGTCATTGGGCCGGCTGTCGTAGTAGTGCAGATCCGTAAACGCCAGATGCCCGAACTGCCCGCCCTCGTACACGCTGATGGGACCGTAATCCCGAGCCCACTTGGCGTCCAGATTGATGTTGTTCTGTACTCCCGGTGGAGGAATGTGCATTCGTTCCGGCAACACTCCCCATGACTGAAAGTAGCTCTCGACCTTGTCGCCGTTCAGAGGGTCGGTTGTGTTGTCGTTGTTTCTCGTGAGCACGATAACCGGCGCTCCGATCGGGCTGCTTCCCCAGAGCGCCATATCCAGCACCATGTCCACCGCACTCGAACCCCAGCCGCCCAAGTCGTAGTGCCACTCGTATGAGACAAGGAACGCGGATACCGGTTCGAACTCCCCGACCGCCCTGTACCCGGCCGGGGGAGGCGGCGGCAGGGGCCCACCCGGCAACATGGGAACCGACGGCGACCTGGGGAACAGCCGCTTCTCCTTTGCGGTCTGCCACGCGGGCAGGGCTCCGAAGGGAAGAGCGGCCTCCTTTTGCGACATCACCCGCTCATCCGCCTGCTGGGCCGTGGCGCTATGACAGATGACCGTGATCCCCATGGCCAACATCAATGTTATTGTTATTTTTTTCATGTCTCTCCTTTATAGCCGCGCACCAGTCGACATCGTGGAACAATTAGAAGCATAACACATTCGACAACCCGAAAGAGCAAGTGCATACTTTGGGGACGATCAGGGGTTTAGAGCCTATCCCGGTAGGCTCATAGCAACGGAGATGGAACATGAGCGATAAACTGACCGGGCAGGAGCTGGTCGATCTGGTAAAACGCGTCTTCAACATACGTTCGAAAGACAGAAATTTAGTTGTGATAGTGGACATGCCGGACGATATCGTGCCGGACAACCCTACCTGGAAGACCCGCAGGGAAATGGCCGCCGAGTGGGTCTCGCTACTCGCGCCGAGGGCTTCCGAATTGGGTCTCAACGATGTCCGGCTTTTTCTCTATCCAAACGCTCACGCAAACAACGCCAACCTCCCCGCCACCGGTTTTTTTCATGCTCCTTTGCCTCACGCGCTCCCCGCAACCACAAAGGAGATCCCCGGCGCGGCCATCCCCTTCGACCAGATCTTTGAATCTTTTCCCATCATCATGGCGCCCACGGAGTTCTCCGCCACCGCGCCGTTGAAAATGGCGGCGAAAGACTATCCATTTCGAGCGGCCACCATGCCCGGCTTCAGCGCCGATATGATCCCGGCCTTGAGGCTCGACTACGAAGTGATCGGCAAGAGAGTCAATCGTTTCACCGAGATGCTCGACGCCGCCGAGCGCTGTGACATCACCTTCGACGCGGCCGGAAAAAAACACGAACTCATGCTCGACCTGCGACACCGTAAGGGGCATGCCTCCGGGGGCCTTTTGCCGGATGAGGGCACTGCCGGCAATCTGCCGTCAGGCGAGTCGTACATTGTTCCCTACGAAGGTGAGATCGATGGAGATCCGACAGGAAGCGCCGGTGAGATCCCGGTCCAGTTCGGCGACGAGATCGTTGTCTATCGCGTGGAAAACAATGTGGCTGTGCAGGTGCTGTCCGAAAACGCCGCGTCCAGGGAAGAGGCGGACAGACTAGAGGCCGAGCCCGCGTATGGAAACATTGCCGAGCTGGGGCTGGGTGTTCTCGGGGACTTCGGATTGACCCCCACCGGAAAGCTCCTTCTGGACGAGAAGCTGGGCCTCCACATCGCGTTCGGCAGATCCGAGCATTTTGGAGGACAAGTCGGACCGGACAGCTTTTCGAGCCCGGACAAGGTGGTTCACATCGATCGCGTCTACACGCCGGAGATTCAGCCGGACGTGAAGATCGCCTGGGCGAAGCTCACCATGGAGGACGGAAGCGTGGTCACGTTGATGGAGAACGGGGCATACGTTGTTGCAATGGACTGATTGTTTGCCCCACAAACCTTTTTTTTTGCTAGAATTGACTCCACAATTAGATGGACTTTCAAAAGGAGACCACAATGCTAAGGATTGCAATCTTGACCGCGTTGCTGGCACTCGGAATGATTGGGTGCGCCAACTCCGGCGGCAGTAACTCGAACGACGCCGGAACGGACACGGACTCCGATACGGATACGGATACTGATTCCGACACGGATACGGATACCGACTCTGACACCGATTCCGATACGGACACGGACGTGGACGCCGGACCGTCGCCCTGCGAGGAAGCGTGCGAGATGCTACAGGTGGACTGCGGTTGGCTGACAATCGACTGCGCGGCCTTGCCGATGGACCTGCTCGACTGCGACAACAACACCAACGCGGACTGCAACGGAGAGTGCATTCTGGCCTCCGACTGTGTAGCCATCGCCGCTTTCATCTCCGGCACACCGGATCCGACGCTCTCTGAGTGCATCCAGGCTTGCATTAGCGCCGGCGACGGGGGCACCGCGAGCTGCACGGACTGTGTAGTCTTGAACTGCATGACTGCCATCACCACTTGCACGGCCGATGTTGGCTGCTCTGCTTACATGACATGTTACTACGCGTGCGACACGGGAGCCTGCATGGATGCCACGTGCGTATCCGGCTGCGGCGCGGTTCCAAACTCCATCACCCAGGATGTGCTCAATTGCGCCACGACAAACTGCCCGGTCACGTGCGCCGATTGCTGAAATTTGATTCCTATTTTATGTCGCTGCAGGCACTGAAAAATTAATGTACACTTTAATACAGGACCATGACCGGCGAGCACGGTTTTCTACACTTACGAGGGAGGCATGGCATTATGAAGAACAAAGTAGTACTGGGGATCCTTGCGTGCACCTGTATGATCGCCGGCTGGCCCGGCCAGATGGCGTGTGACGGCGACTCGAGAGATTCTTCCAGCTCCGACAGCGACAGCGATTCGGATTCGGACTCCGACTCAGACTCAGACGGAGATTCCGACTCGGACTCCGACGGAGATGCCTGCGCCGATTACCGTTCGGTGTATC
>SDBV01008186.1_pt1 | contig 14155 bp, 14 predicted proteins | sample 2277081 | NCBI WGS metagenome assembly SDBV01 (sample SAMN10402039, study PRJNA504765) | marine sediment metagenome | isolation source: marine sediment core GS10_PC15, 223 cmbsf | place: Arctic Ocean: Southern Knipovich Ridge | collected 2010
CGAGAGCAAGGTCAACGCTATCGCCAAGAAGATGCAGAAGGCCGCGTACGAGATGGCGGTTCAGCCGGACAAGGTGTTGGAGCCGCACCTCAAGCAGGTTTCGCAAAGCCTACTGGACGCCAATGCCCAGACGCTCCAACAGCAGTCGGCTGAACAGCAAGTCCACACCGAGATGCAACAGCTTGGGAGGGAAAACGCCTGGATGTTTGCGGACGGCAAGCCACCGGGTCCCAACCAGCAGATTGCCCTCAGTCCGGAGGGACAGCAACTCAACGCGAAGTTTGAGGAGAACGAACGGCGGTACGCGCCGCGGTACGACGCGGCGGGCAACCTCGTTCAGGCCGGATTCAATAAGGCACAGATATTGAACCTCACGTTGGATATGCACGCGAGGGTCCAGGCCGGCCAGCGCCAGCCCACGCGCACCCCGAACAAAAGGGCCCGGCACACACCGAACACGGCCACCACGATACCTCCGCAGAAACCGCCGGAGAACGAAGATTTCGAGGATGAAATGGAACGGCTGAACAAAGAACGCATCGCCCGGGAAACCGCGGCAGTCGGATAAAACGGCACGTACCAGTTGACCTGGAGGGGGCGACTGGTGCGCGGAGACTACCCGGATACGCCTCCGGGCCCCGGGTGGTCTCCGTTTTGACTCTCCGCGCACCAGTCAGCGCCAACGCCCATTGGTTTTGACTAACACGAAACTCCATCCGGGAGACTGACATGAGTGTGAGCGTTGGGCCCCGCGTAGAAGTCAGCACAATCAACAAACAGTTGAGGAAGCTGGTGAAGCCGGGCAACATAAAGAGCCGCTTGGTAGGGCGCTTAGGACAAAAGGGCCGGATCAAGTATAGCTGCTTTGGGAAAAACACGGATTGGCGTGTAAGGTTCCGCCAGACGGAACCCATTCCGTACGATGACATGGACAGCCGGCAGGCGGCCCGTGTCAACAGGCACCGCACCGCGGTGGTTGATTGGAAAGCTTGGACTTACGGCGAAGCCTTCTCGAAATTCGAGAGCCTGGCAAACAGGGGCGACACCGCGCTGTTCGGCATCGTGAAGGAGAACACCGAAGCCGCCGCCGAGGACTTCAGTAAGTTCCTGGCCAGGCAGGTGTTCAAGGACGGTGACATTTCCGGCGACGACAACATGGACGGACTGGAGACGTTGTACAGTGACATCTCCAGCCTGGTCACGGATAACTCGTCCGGGAACGGTAAGGTCGGCGACCCTGCCGGTACTTACGCCGGTCTGCGAATGGACCTGAACTTTTACGGCCAGGGTTCGTTCAACGAAAACACCGACGTCGAGTGGCCAGACGGGTACGGACTGACTCAGTACCACTTCTTCAGCCCGATCGCCGTGGACGTAAAGAACGCCGGATGGAACGTAACGTCGCCAGTTTGGGAGTACACATGGCGATTGGCCATGAACTACGCCGCCACGTTCCTGATGTCGCTGCACGACCGGCGTGTAGATGACTGGGTGATGACGCCCCGAATGATGATGGAGGTGCAGAACTCGCTCATCGACAAAGAGCGTTACCTGATTAACCAGGATCCCGCACTGGTCAACCTGGGTTTCGATCACATTGATTGGAACGGAACGAAACTGCTGTCCGACACGGGTTGCACGGACAGCCGTTGTTACGGCCTTAACTACGACGAGATGCAGCTGCGGTGCATGGAAAAGCAACTCGTCAATAAGGACGGCGACGAAGACGTGACCACGCTGACCAAAGCGATTTACTTCGACTCGTGGTGCAACATGAAGTTCACTTCCCCGGCGTTCTTCCCCGTCCTGATGGACATCACGTAAGAAAGGAGAATTCAGATGAGTGGGATAATTGAAAAAACCCTTCCTTTCCCGCGAGGAGCGTTCTACTCGGAGGCGAGCCACGGGGGCAGTGCCCTGGTCACCATGGGTGACTCGACGGCAAAAAACCTGGAGGGGCGACGCTACCAGGTTGAGGACACCATCCACAAGACGAACAGACAAGTCATCTTGCGGGTTGTGAAGAACGACAGCGGTGGTGCGTTGCCTGTTCAGCGACGGTTGATGTCGTTCAACAGCAACACTACCGATGACTTTGGGCACCGCGTTGATGATTACGCCGCAACGCCCGGCGTCCTTTGCAAGCCGCTGGACGACGCCTACTACTACGGCCCGCAGCCGAAGTACACCACCAGCCTGGAACTGACGATTTCGGACCGGGCGGTGGAGACCACGATCGTGGAGGACGAATTGTACTACGTCGTGGATTGCGGACCGTGCGACGTGGAGTTCACTGCCGCCAACAAGGTTTCTGCGGGCGGCCCGGTGAGTGCTGACGTACTGGGCTTGGCGAAAGCATCCGCAGACATCCTCTACGAGGTTGGAACCGCGTTGGAGGATGGCGACACGGCTGCCATTACGGCGACGTTGATTGACGTGCATCCAGGACTCTTCCCGCGAGGCACCAACATTAGCTAACCCCGTCCCGGCCTGCCCGGTGGTTTCGGCTACCGGGCAGGCCGATTACCTACGAAAGAAGCGGATGCACCAGCCGCAAGAGAAGATTTGTATCGCCCGGCCCGCGGGGTACGGGCAGGAGTGTCAGTCCATCGGGAGCTACATGTTCCTGTTGTCACGGCGCATGCTCACTATCGCCCCGAGCCTCCATCCATGTTTATACGATGTCAGCAAATCGCGGATACACCAGATGCGGAACCTGGCCGTGAAGTTCGCCCGCGAACAGAATTGCCGCTGGCTGTACATGATCGACCCGGACGCGCACGTGGACCCGTACGTCCAGTACAAGCCGGAGGGGTACGGAAACCGCTTTCGTCCATTTTTCGACAGCGCATGGGGGTTTATGCAGGCACACAAGAAGGACGTTGGCCCGTGCGTGCTGGCAGCCCCGGCCTGTGGATTGCCGCCCAAACGCGACGTGCAAGTGTTTCGCAAGCACCCCAGGGAAAGAAACGGAAACTACCGGATCACCAAGATAAGTCGCGAACAGGCCGCTGGGTTGACCGGCTGGCATCGGGTGGGCGCCGTGGGTTCGCACATGTTGTTTATCGACATGCGGGTGTTCGACCGGTTGAACCACCCGTTTTTCAACGACGTGTTCAAGGACCATACGGAAACCGAACTACACAGGGGACAGGACGTGCATTTCTGCCGAAAGTGCATTGACGTCAAGATCCCGATATTCGTGAACTTCAATTGCTGGAGCGACCATTTCCAGTACGCGCCCGTGCGCAGGCCGGGCGTGGAAGAACAGACCGAGGAACAACCTACGGGAGGGTGACATGCATAGACCCAAAAGATTGACGGTGGCGATAGCAGCCGGTGAGCAGACCAGCGAGGTCATTCCGTACAGTTGGTTCGACGCCGCACATTTTCATATTGGCAGTGCGTTCTCTGGAGACTACGTTTCCTACGTGGGGCTAGATAAGGCGGATGGGACGGAGGCGACTGTCAAGACGGCAGCCACAGCCAGCGCGGACGCAGCGGAGATCACAACCGAGGTCACCAGCCACCCGAGTTGTTGGCACACGTTCCCGCCGCATCTGGCAGGCATGCACAGCGTCAAGATTGTGTCGGACATCGTTCAGAGGTCGGCTCAGACCATCGTTATCTGCGGACACGGACCGGACGACCAATGAAGCACTACGCCCACACCGAGTTGTTGGGTGTCCTGACGGAGCGCAGACTGCTGCCCGTCTGGAAGAACCTGCCACCTCGATGCGAGGCCGTTGTCAAGGTTGACGATGAGGAGTTTCCGGTAACTGCCCTCAACGACCTCGCCGAAGAGTTGGCGGGGGTGGAGGAAGGGACACCCATACTGTTACGGGGAAACCTAGGGAGGGTCACATGGGAGACGGGCGAGCGCAAGAAACGCGAGCGAATGGTGGTGATAGCCAAGTACATGACTACTTTCCGAAAGACGAAGAAAGTGAAACCGTGAGCGGCGAAGTTACAGCGCCGGAACAGTCCACGGAAGAGTGGCACCGTGAAATCGAGATACGGTCCAAGGCTATCCGTGAACGCAAGGTCAGCGAAAGAAGCAGGATTGAAGCCACCCGGGACCGCAAAGCCAAGGAAGTCCGTGAATACAAAGCCAAGCAAGAAAAGGCACTTAATGAAGTATTGAAGCGTGAAGCCGAGAAGAAGCATGCACGTATGGTTGAACTCAGGGATATTCGCAGACTCGCCAGGGCTGCCCGCAAAAAGGCTGGCAAGGAGTTTGCGGGGATTGACGACAGCGGCAGTTCAACGCCGATAGAGAAGGCTGAAGAGTTGCTCGGCACGATTAACGATGTTGCGAAAGGTAGTCGTTCGATAGACATTCGCTCGCTGGTTGTGGACATCAATACGAAATTTGAAAGCCTTGGCGGGTTAGGAAAGGCGGCCGTCGACCTATACAAGAACACTAAGGCGGATGCCGTCAAGGCTCGATTGATGGTTGAGTTCCTTAAACTGAACAACAACCTTTCCGGGGAAGACGACGACTCACCGGAAAACGATGAAGACATCGAAGCATACGCACGACAAGTATTGGAAAAAGATGATTAACCCGGACACATCAGCCTTGAGTGGCCATCGCCTTATACGGGCCAGGAAAGCCATTGCCAAGCTGGCCAAGCTGGGGATGGAAGCGCTGATGCTCTATGTTGCGCTGCCGATGGCCGAGGCGGCGCATGCTTGCACGGCACAGTGGCGAGTTTTTGACGGCTCAAATCGTTGCATTGGGGGTGAGCAACCCCTCTACGACCCCATAGAGAAACGCTATCGGCGGGTTGAAGAAATCTACGGAGACTTTCACGTTTTGTCACGTAACCCAGACACCGGCGAACTGGAGCCAACTAGGGCCGGGAGGCCGTTTGTTAAGGCATACGGATCGCTTTACCGGGTGTCCCTCTCTAACGGCGAGTCCATGGTCACGACGCTTGAGCACCGCGTGTTGAACGCGGACGGGTGTTGGGTTTCGATTCGCGACGCCTATGTCTCAGGGGAATCTTGTATTTCTTCAGCCAGTGGTACAGCACGCCGAGACCAAAGCCAAGTTGCTCACATATCTCGTTCGGCGTCTTCGACTCGTACAGTTCACGCAGAACGTCTGGCTCTGGAATGTCGTGTTTCGGGTGAGCGCAGCCGCGTATCGTCACGCCGTGTTGTCGAAGGTAGTTGCCCACAACGTCATGGCTACACCCAATCTTTTTGCCTATCGCCTCCAGCGACATTTTGTGGGTCACGTACCAAGCCCGCACATCGTCAATCGGAGGCATTTCAATCCGACGACGCTCCGCTGAACGACGAATCCCATCCTGAATTCTGCGTTTCCCAGCCTCGGTCCATCTGGGGCATTTCCCCGTTAGCTCATGCTTTAGGTGTTCTGAATTTTCTGAATAGAGTTCAAGGTTGTCTATCGCGTTATTCGCTCGGTCCGAGTCCTTGTGGTGGACGACTTCGCCCGGCAGCAGAAGACGGCCAAGATGTTCCTCCATCACCAGTCGATGCTCCTGGACATACCCGCCGGATTTGTGGACCCGCCGGGCATGCGGATGATTTGGAGCGTACCGCATTACGTACCCATTTGAAATCGTCACCCCTCCTCGCCACTGCGGATGCTGATCCCCAGATAGGGGGCCAGTCCGTCTTCGTGGAATCCCGTGTTTGCGAAGACGCTTGCCAACCGTCGTCGCCTGGCAGCCAAACTGTTCCCCAATTGCTTGGCACGACAGGCCCTCGTCAACATACAGCCGTCGAAGCTCAGCAGAGCCAGGAAGATCTGTTTTTCTCATGTCATCCCTCTCAGTTCAGTGTGGATACGGAACAAACTACTTGTACTATAGCAGCCATTGAGTATCTACGTCAAGGGTTCATTTGGGATATTTCGGTCGAGCCACACGCAAATTACATGGCTGGCGGGCTCACAAACGCGAATAGCGCGAAAACTTTAACTGCCGCAGTCGAGTACGCGCGCGCCCATTGCGGGTGCGATCCCTACGACAAGTATCCGAAGACGGAGGGACGGAGTTTGGCGATCGGGTTGGACAATGACCACTTGGCGTTGACTATGTTCCCCAAGGTGTTTTCGTCTGCGGCGGGGATTCCATTCAACATCATCCGTGACGAGCACACAAGACTTTGGCGGGCGGTACGACCCGACCCCGCCAACCCCATGGCGATAGACCCCTACGACCTGGCTTACAGGGAAAAGTGGAAAGCCGCGCCGCCGCTGATACCGCCCCGCATGATAGAAAAAATTGCCTACGAAAAGGTTTCGCAGAGCGTGCCCCGGTTGGTGAAGATGAAGAACGGCTGGCAAGGTACCTGGCGTCCTGCCGGAAGCACGGCCAAGCCTCCGCAGGGAGCCGCCTACGACTTGGCGTGGATCGACGAACACATCGACAACGAAGGATTTTACACCCAGATATGCCGTGGGCTCATGGACCGCAGTGGGTGTGCCATGTGGTCGGCTACCCCGGAACGGGCGAACCCGGAGTTGATTGGGTTGCGAGACCGGTCATTGGAAGGTGACCCTCGCGTGGGGCGGTTCACGTTCTATCTCGACGAGAACCCGTACATTCTTCCGGAAGAGAAGGAGGCGTTCCTGGCCAGCCTGCCGGACGACGATGCCCGGCGAGTGCATTACCACGGTGAGTATGCCGTGACAGGCCGGCGGGTGTACGCGGGCGAGTTCAATATGATGGAGAAACACGGCTACGAACCGGAGGCGATACCCCTGAACCACACCCGTTACGGCGTGGTAGATCCGGGCAGGCAGTGGTGCGGAAACCTCTTGGCGTCCGTGGACCCGGAAGAGAAACATACCCGGCTGTACGACGCCTGGATTATACGCAACTGCAATGGCCGTAAATGGGCCCGAGAACTGGCAGAGCACTGCCAGGGTGAAAGGTTGGAAGCGATCGTAATGGACCGTCGGATGGGCATACAGAAACCTGTGGGTTCCAAGGACGATCGGCCGACCGCCCAATACTACTGGGAGGCACTGAAAGAAATTGATTGGCTGCCACGTCGCCAGGGCCCGCTGTGCGGGTTCTTTCCGGGCAGCGACGACGTTCCGGGCCGCGAGGAAGCGTTACTGGGGTGGATGCAACACCGGGATTACGGACCGCACGCGGGTTCTTACCGGCTGCAAATCCCCCGGGGCCAATTCAAGCAGTTAGAGGATCACATCAATTGGGCCCAGTACGACAATAAGACCGGCAAGAAACGGATGAAACTCGATAAAGGCCGCGACGAACTGGTTCAGTGCGCCGAGTACCTGGCCGCGTTCGACCCCGGCTACCACGAGCCCGAGTCGCCCGCGTTGGATCGGCAGAACCGGCGGGCGCGGCTAATCGAGAAGAAGCAAGAGAAATCACGGCGCGGCAATCGGAGCGGCGTCAACGTCTGTTAGTCACCAGAAAGGAAAGACCCATGGAAGAAGACAAGAGTTGGAAGAAGTGGAAAATGCCCGAAGTGGACATTGGCGATGACGTTATCTACTACAAGAACATGGACACCAAGGCCGGCGGCTTGCTCGGTAAGGTGACCGCTGTCAACGGTAAAATCATCGACATCGTTATCTTTCAGCACGGCCACACGCAGGCGCGGACATCACTGCACCATATCGACGACGAGGGGCTGAGGTATCACGCGGACGACTGGATAGAAGCGGGGTCGGGCGTGTTCAAGTTGGCCAAGAGCACCAAGCGGCAGCGTGCCGCGCTGGAGAAGATTGCCAGGCTGGAAACCATATTTGCCGACCTGGTGATAAAAGCGGACGGCACAGACAAGCCCGAGCATCCCAAACGCAATAAGGGCGGCCGACCGCGCAAGAATCCCAAGGAGGACACTGGACCGGCTACGACTGAACCCAAACTGGCTTCTGCATGAGCCCACTAGAGGCCATCTGCGAACTGTGGAATCGCCTTATCAAGCGAGCCATCGACGATAAGGAGGATAAGTTTGCGCGCACGGCCCGCAGGGCGATGCAGTTCACCGGCAAGAGTTTTGCGGACTTGTACCTGGTGGAAGGCGAGTATCACCAGTTCCCCAAGGGGGGCGAACCGCACTTCCGTGCCCGGCTGAATAAGTCTCAGCAGTTTGTCACGACCTATCTGCCGTTCTTGCACTACCAGGTGCCCGACCGGATTGTTACCCCCAGCCGTCCGCAAATGCCTCCGGAGTTGTTGGCGTTGATGAGCGGTCAGGAGTCGCAGCCGGGTGCGCCCATGCCGAAGTCTCCGCTACAGGTGCAAGACGAGGTGCGAGCATGGCATCTTCAGTGGTGGACCAACTACGTTGCCGGAGAGTACAACCTGCAGCGCGAGGGCCGCACGGCAACCGCCGAGGCGTTGGTTAAGGGCCGCGGGGTACTGTGGTGTGAGTTGGGGCGTGACGACGTACCCGCCTCGTACCATGAGAGTGTGGACGGGCTGCTCATCGACCCCGACTGCGGGACGTGGCGGGAGGCGGGGTACACCATCCGCGAACGGAGGGAGAGCCGCTACAAACTCGCCGACAAATACCAGGTCAACCCCGAGCATATCGAGGCCCACTACGAGTCGAACGTACAGAACGCCCTGAGTTCTCAGACCGACACCGAGGATACGGACGACCGGGACGCCAGCCTGAAAAAGGACATCGTCGTCTACTATGAAGTCTACTCTCGGGTGGGCACCGGGTCCCGGTTGCGCATGGCCGGCGAGGACCTGGAAACGGAACTGCTCGACGTGGTAGGGGATTACGTGTGGCTGGTGATAGTGCCTGGGATGAAATACCCGTTGAACCTGCCGCCCCACGTCCTGGAAGCGGGTACGATAGACGAAGTCCGGGCACGCTTGGAATGGCCGATTCCGTTCCACCAGGACCCCGTCGACCCCTGGCCGTGCAGTGCGTTGGACTTTCTGCCGCACTCGAAAGACGCCTGGGCCAAGTCACCCTTGGAGGCAGGCTTGCCGTTGCAAGTGTTCATCGACAACGGGTACAGCTTCTTGATGGACCGGGTGTGGGCTACGTCGCGACTGCTGATTCTGGCGTGGAAGGGGTTGGACGAGAAAGTCAAGGAAGCACTGACGGGCGGCCTGGACAACTCGGTGATTCCCACAAACGATAGCCCAGAGGACGTGAAGAAGCTTGTCGCTACCATTGAATTTCCGTCAGTGAACACAGACCTCTATACCATCCTCCAGTTGGCTGGCAAGGAGTTCGAGGACATTACGGGTATGAGTCCGTTGCTGGCGGGCAACACCGGACCGACCCAACCGCGTTCGGCTACCGAAATGCAGGTTCGGGACACGCGGGCCAGTAGCCGTCCGGACGATTTCCGAAAGTGTACCGAGACATGGCATAGTCAGGTTGCCCGCAAGGAGGCTATCGCTGCGAGGCTGTACGTGGGGCCGCGGATTGTAGCCCCGCTGTTCGGAGAACCCTACGAAGAGGACCCGGAGACCGGAGAAGTGCCGGAGGGTTTCCAGTTTGGACCTTTGACGCAGACTTGGGCGGCGCTGGTGAACACGGACGACCCGGCACTGGCCGCAAGAGAACTGTCGTACTCGGTGGCCGTGGGCAGTGGACAGCAGAAGGACCGACAGAAAGAGATTGCGGACTTCCAATCGGTTTCCCAGACGATGGGCCCGCAGATTCAGTCGTTAGTCTCATTGGGAGAACCCGGACCGTACAACGCAATGGCGCGGTGGATGGGAGAGATTATCGAGCGACCGGTGGACGAGTTTATGGTGGACCCGCAGAAGTTGCAGGAGTTGTTGCAACCACCAGACGACGGCGAACAGGAGAAGCAGCAAGCCGAGATGCAGGCCAAGATGCAAGAGCTACAGAGCAAACTGCAAGCCCAACAGCAGGAGATGGAACTCAAGGTAGCGGCCAAGCAGCAGGAGATGCAACAGAAGCAAGAGGAACAACAGGCTGAGATGCAGGCTAAGTCGCAAGAGTCGCGGGCTGAACTCGAAGCCAAGCTCCAGGAGATGGCACGGGACAACCAGGAGCACCGGCAGGAGATGTCGCAGAGCGGAGAAGAGCACCGGCAGAAACTCGAACAAGCGGCTGAGGCCCACAACCAGAAGATGCGGCTGGACAAGGCCGCGGGCGAACAGAAGGCCGAGTTGGCCGCGAAACAACCGAAAACGGAGACTGCGAAATGACCGGACTTGCTCACATCAGTTGCGATGATTGTCCAGGCGGGAAGGAAATGGGGATAGTGTGCGATCTTGCGGCTTGCCCAAAACCCGAGGGCGAGCAAATGAGCGTAATGCACAAACTGTGTCCGCCGTTGGTGTGTACGGAGCCTTACAACCCCACCGCAGGATGCCCGATAGATGCCATCCGCTTAGAGTACAATCGTAAAGAAACCGAGCGGTATCACCATTGTCAACGCACGATACAGGACTGCTTTCGGCATCGCGGAACGGATATGTGTCCCCAACACAAGCCGATTGACTTTGTGGTTGGTGGCACGGACGGCTTCCAACCAGGGGATCAAATAATGACTTACGAGGACGAGGGGCCTGGCGCATTGCTTCCGCCACATTTTGAGTGCGGCCACACGCTCGAAGGATGCAAGCGAGTGCGAACTGCGGGTGAGTGCCCGATGATGCAAAGCCCAGAAACCACAGGAGCGAGCAAATGAGCAAGTACGCACCGACACCCGAACAGCGATTGAGGCTCCGGGGCACGTTCCCCTGCCCGTCGCTGCACACCAACACATCGTTCGTCGCGAATCGCTCTGACGAATTTGACGGCGATGCGCGGGTACGCAAGTTCGCCATGGCCCGGGCCAACAGGGCGGGCGTGAACACCAACGGCAAGCGGTTCTGCGGGGAGGCGTGCCGGCCAGGCGTTCCGTTCGACCCCGAAGCATGGCTTCCGGAGTCGGACTTGAAGGACTCCATCAAGAACAGGTGTATCGAGAAGAATTGGAACTGCGAAGAGCTTGGCGTCAAGGGCGTCGCCGTCGAGAGCCCGGATACCGGACCGTATCAGGTTGCCGAGGGTATCGTGACGGAAGAAGTCAACGACATCGTTGCGGACAAGGCAGAGCAAGGTGAGCGGGTTACCAAGGAACAGCGTGCCGAGTTGACTGACGAGGTTCGCAAGGTTGCCAGTGGAGCACAGGAATAACTATGCAACCCGCCACCCTCACTTATGCCGATTCCGTCTCCGCGGCCCAAGATTTCTTAGGCGGCATCGCTACCTCTGCGTCCCTATCTGCTATCAGACGTTGCATTGCCGCCGCTTACAACGAGCTTGCCGCGGCGCACGAGTGGAGCTTCCTGCGCAAAGAGGGCCGGGTACAACTGGTGGTAGCCTACACCACGGGGACGATTACCTACACACATAGTACGCGGACTATCCTCGGTTCAGGCACCACGTTCCCGTCCTGGGCTGCCAACGCGGTCATTAAGATTGACGACGCCTACCATCAGGTCGCGACGCTCACAGGCGATACAGGGTTGACGTTGGACGCCACGTTGAACCCAGGCGTCGATGTAGCCGCCCTCACGTCCTACTCGCTGTACCCGCAGTGGTACGCACTGCCCCACGACTTCCATTCGTTCGACGGGGTGTACACCGAAACCAACTGGTGGCTCGGGCGGCAGATAAGCGATGGGGATATGCTGGCGTTGCACCGCTACTCCGACACGACGGGTGTCACGCGGTTCTACTGTATCCGGGAAGTCCCTGAGTTGCACGGGACCAAGGGGTTGTTTATCTACCCTCCAAGTGACGAGGCCGAGACATTGGATTTCGTTTACAAGCGGATACCGAGACAACTGCGGTACTCGGGACACGAGGCCAATGAGTACGTGGGGACTATCAGTATCACCGGGGGCGAGACAACGGTTACCGGCAGCAGTACGGCGTTCAAGGCGGGCATGGTGGGTTCGCTGTTGCGGATAGGCGACGACTCCACCAACCCACCCACGGGTCTTGACGGCACCGAACCGTTTGCGGAACAACAGGTGATTGCCACGCACTCCGGCGACGAGGCCATTACACTCGCCAGCACCATGAGCACGGCCACCACAGTCAAGTGTCGCGTTACCGACATCATCGACATCGGCTACGCTGCCCACGAAGCGTTCCATGCGTGCGTGCGAAAGAACCTCGCTATCCAGCGGAACATGAAAGAGAAACAGTCGTTCATTCAGGATTACCGGGAGACTTTGTTTCGGGCCAAGGCTGCCGATAGTCCTGACGCCAGCGTCCAAGTTGCCGGGCCGCCCCCCCACAGGCACGTTAGGTTACGAGACATTACGACCATTACGGACGACATATAAGGAGAACTGACATGGCAGCTATCATAGACAATACCCAAGACAAGCTCGCGAAGTCGCTAGGCAGCGTGGCTGCGGCGGCGGAAATCTGCGATGCCATCGACGCTGGCAGCGATCTCGTTCCGGCTGCGGCGGGTACGGCAGAGGCCGATAAGGCGTTGGTGCTCGACTCCAGTGGTGGCATTTCCACGATTACGACGCTGGACGTGACGACTGCCAAGATTGGCGGCACGGCGATTACGGCTACCGCCGCTGAACTCAATCGTGTTGACGGGGCGGCGGATGGTGATGGCGAGCTAGCAGGTCCGAGTGGCATCTCGATCGCTGAGTCGGGTACGGGTATCGTGCATAAGACCGTGCTTACGTTCTCTGCTTGGGGCACCGCGGTGCACGACAGTACGGCCGGCCACTCCAGTCGGGCGCTTTACGCCTTTCCCGCCGGACGCATTTTGATCCTCGGGGTCACCGCAGACCTGTCCTACGATGTTTCGGGTGGTTCGATTTCCAATACCGGGTCCGGCGATTTCTCTCTTGGCACGACGGGCACTGCCGACCTTACACTTGACGGCACCGATGTGAACCTGCTGCCGTCCACTGGCATGACGGACCCGTTCGTCGCTGGCGTTGGGGCAGCTACAGGCGCCTTGGCGGCTAGCGCTCATTTCGACGGGACCACCTCTGCCGTCACGGTCTACTTGAGTTCGATCTTTGATGCCGGTGATGTTAGCGAAAACACGCCCTTTGATTTTGACGGCACGGTCACGATTCACTGGATCAACCTCGGCGACTACTAACAAACTGTTTTCACTTTTTTCTCAAGGAGAACCAAATGGTTCAACGAATGCAGAAGGCGGCCAAGAGCCGCACACTGACGTGGGTTTTGGTATCCAGTATCGTCGCTTGCTTCGGAATGATCTGCTGGCAGACGAGTGATGCTGCGATCAGCAATGTAACTCAGAACAGGCTGGGAATCTCGCTCACCAGCCAGCAGTCATCGGCGGAAATCTGTGATGCGATTGACCTCAACACGGCAGGCGGATCTGTAACGCCTACGTTGAACTCAATTACAGGTGGCGATGCAAGCCTCGACATCACAGGGAAAACGTATGCCACCGGCTCTACTGCTGGTGGTATCGTGGCCGTGATTGGCGGTGCCACGTCGGGCGACGCTACCGGAGACGCTGGCGCCGTGACTCTGGCCGGTGGAGCAGCGTCCGGAACCGGCGGCCCAAACAGCGGTGGAAACGTAACGATTGACGGTGGTGATTCGACCACGACTGCAACAGGTAACGGCGGCGACATCGCGATCACTGCCGGTTTGAGTACGGGTGCTCTCCAGGGCGGATTAGTTACAGTGACGGGTGGCGCAGGCGGGGCGAGCGGTGCCGGTGGAACGCTCGTCATGGCCGGTGGTGCACCTGCCTCTGGAAACGCTGCTGGCGGATTGGTTTCATATACTGGTGGAGCCGGTGTCGGCAGCGGGGCCGGTGGGGCATCTTCTCTTGTCGGCGGCGCTGCGCCTGGCACTGGCGACGGTGGAGCGGCTTACGTGACTGGTGGTGCTACGACTGGTGGAGCCTCGGGAACGGGCGGTGCTGCTATTATCGCCGGTGGAGCTTCTGGAAACGATACCAACGGGGCCGGTGGACTTGCTTCCGTTACTGGCGGTGCCGGTAAAGGTAATTTAGCCGGAGGCGCTGCTTCACTGACTGGTGGAGCCGGTGGCGCTACTGGTGCCGCGGGTATCGTAACGGTTGCCGGTGGTGCGGCCGCTACTGGAGCCACGGGCGCGGGTGCCAAGGTAACGGTTGTCGGTGGAGCAGGTACAGCTTCCACGAACGGAGCCGGTGGACTGGTTG
>SDBV01008187.1_pt1 | contig 14153 bp, 11 predicted proteins | sample 2277081 | NCBI WGS metagenome assembly SDBV01 (sample SAMN10402039, study PRJNA504765) | marine sediment metagenome | isolation source: marine sediment core GS10_PC15, 223 cmbsf | place: Arctic Ocean: Southern Knipovich Ridge | collected 2010
CGAAGTACTTTCTCGAGCGTCGATCTCTTCCCCGCAGCCTACGTCAACGAACGCCGATACCTCACGATGTACCGGCTGCATGCTCGCGTGTGCGGTCTTCTCGCCCGCGTCGGGACAGACCTCAGATTCATCGTTGACATCGGACGACGTTACCCCATCGACCCGATCCCGGGCCCTACCGCTCGCAGCCAACGGCAGGCCGAGGCAGATGTATCCTTCGTGGATCGCAAGACCCAGAACCCGGTCGCACTTCCAGATTATGAAACTAGCGATGCGCCCATATATAAGATGCGGCACAAGTTTCAGTACCTGTCGACCTTCGCAAAGCACTCACCCACGATCGAGCTTGTTGGCTTCTTCATAACCGTAACGGCGGTGCGCCACCACTGGGATAACGAGACGCCTGACGACAGGCAACGCTTCGCCCACCAGGAGATCCTCGACCTCACCTCTCAGCTGTGCCAAGCCTCCCACAATGCGTCTCTGACCTTCATGCTCGGCGTCTTTGGTCCAAACGAACTGAGTCTGCGTGCGTTCAAGGGCACAGATCATCTTCTCAAAGAGAATATTCCTTATTCGGTTGACGCGGCGGGCCCCCGTTGAGCAACCTAACTTAGCCTTGCACGATCGATGCTCGCATGATATGAGTATGCAGTTGCGACTAAAATCCTGAGGGACTATTTACCAAAATGATCGACCGCGCTCGCCCTCGTCTTTCCCCCTCGCTGCCCTGTTTGCGCCTACCAACGCCCCAGTTGATGGGCAGAGGCGTTAGGTAGCAGCAGGTATCCATGGCCAACCGTCGCCGCTTTCGGCACAAGACAATTGCCATCATATATGATTTTGATGGCACGTTGACTCCGCAGCCGATGCAGGAGTACACCGTCCTCCCAAAGCTCGGCATCTCACCCGCGACCTTCTGGCGTAGGGTCAAGCGTGAGACGGCATCAACAAAGGGCGACGAGATACTCACGTACATGCGCCTTCTCATCGAAGACCTAGAAGCAAAACGCGAGCACCTTGACCGCGCGGACCTGAAGGCTCTAGGGAAGAACATCGAGTATTACGCTGGGGTGGACACGTGGTTCGAGCGCTTGGCGCGGTATGTGCAGAAACACGGCGAGGGCATCGTCAAGCTGGAAAGCTACATTATCTCGGCTGGCCAAAAGGAAATCCTTGAGGGCATCAAGTACCGCAAACATTTCAAAGATATCTTTGCGTCGGAGTATCATTTCGACCATCACGGGCGGGCCACCTTCCCCAAAGTGCTCGTCAACGACACCCTCAAGACACAATACATTTTTCGGATCAACAAGGGCCTCCACGCACCGCTAAATGAGTATATGCCAGAGCCTGAGCGCCGTATACCATTTCAGAACATCATCTACTTCGGCGATGGAATGACCGACGTCCCTGGCATGTCCGTAACCACGAAGAGCGGGGGTTACGCGATTGCCGTCCACAAACCACGCAATCGCCGGTCTATCACAACATGTAGGAGCCTGTTGCAGGCCGGGCGTGTCGACTTCTTTTCTCCAGCAGATTACTCGCCAGGCCGTGTTCTGGAGAGCCGCGTGCAGCTTCTTTTGGATCGCATCATTGCTGAGATCATGTACGAGCGGGAGATTTTTGCTGCCCGATTGACTCTGTGATTGTTTTCTACGTAACAAACGCATGAAGCTGTCGGCGGCACATGTCGGTGACAAGGAAGATCATTGAAGTTTTGCGCCTGGCCATACCGTCGTCCGATCGAGGCAGTTGTGCCCGATCAGTCGCGTCGACGTCTCCAGGACACTCCGGGCGAGCACCCGCCCGCTGTCATCCCGCACCGAGGCGACGGTGGTTGCCTGATGCACGTCAAACGGCACATACTTCGTCGTTCGCTTCATGATAGCCGCTCCTAGCTGTGGTTTTGGTCTTCGTCGACTTCATAGTAGCAGCAAGGGGCGTGCTTTCAATATGCGTTAGGCCTCATGGAAAGCCTCGTGGCGCGCCGGCAAACCGAACCGAGAGTGAGTGCCGTGTATCCTCGCTGCACCGCTGACATTAACGAAGAAGGGAACCCCGGCACGGCATGAATAGCGACGCCTTCAAAGACATCGAGAAACTCGAAGCTGACCTCTGGGAGGCCGCGGACAACCTCCGCGCCAACTCCAAGCTCACGTCGAGCGACTACTTCATGCCAGTGCTTGGGGTGATCTTTCTCCGGCACGCGGCGAATCGCTTCGAGGCCGCCCACAGGCAGATCGAGGCCGACCAGGCGAGCGGCAAGATGCCGAAGCGCAAGGTCCTGCCGGCCGACTACATCGCGCGCCGCTCGCTCTACCTGCCGGAGAAGGCCCGCTACGACTGGATCATGCAGCAGGCTGCCGTAAGCGGTGCCGACCTGCCCAAGCTCGTTACCGAGGCGATGACCGCGATCGAGGAGGAGTTCGAGCCCCTGAAGAACGTTTTGCCAAAGGACTACGGCATCTTCGAGACCAAGGTCCTCGAAGACCTGATGCGCCAGTTCAACAGCGAGCAGATCAAGCAGGCCACCGGTGACGTCTTCGGTCGCATCTACGAGTACTTCCTCGCCAAGTTCTCCATTCAGAAAGCCCACGACAACGGCGAGTTCTTCACGCCGTCCTCGATCGTGCAGACCATCGTCAACGTCATCGAGCCGGACCACAGCACGGTGTTCGATCCGGCCTGCGGTTCGGGCGGCATGTTCGTGCAGTCGAGTCACTTCATCGAGCACGAGGGCGGTGACACCGCAAAGAGGGTCGTCTTCTACGGCCAGGAGAAGAACCGCGACACGATCCGCATCGCCAGGATGAACCTCGCGGTGCACGGGCTCGAAGGGAAGATCGCCGAGGCCATCACCTACTACCAGGACGAGCACAGCCTCGCCGGCAAGTGCGACTTCGTGATGGCCAATCCGCCGTTCAACGTGGACCTGGTGGACGCCGAGCGCATCAAGGGCGATCCGCGCCTGCCCTTCGGCTTGCCGGGCGTGAACAAGCAGAAGAAGGTGGGCAACGGCAACTATCTCTGGATCTCTTACTTCTGGAGCTACCTGAACGCGAAGGGCCGCGCCGGTTTCGTCATGTCCTCGCAGGCCTCCAGCGCCGGGCGCGGCGAGAAGGAGGTGCGCCAGAAGATCGTCGAGACGGGCGACGTGGACGTGATGATCTCCATCCGCCCCAACTTCTTCTACACCCGCACCGTCCCCTGCGAGCTGTGGCACTTCGACCGGGCCAAGCCGCCCGAGCGCCGGGACAAGGTGCTGATGCTCGACGCGCGCGACGTCTATCGAAAGGTCACGCGCAAAATCTACGACTTCTCGCCCGAGCAGATGCACAACCTCGCGGCGATCGTTTGGCTCTATCGCGGCCAGCAGAAGCGCTTCCTCGGGCTGGTGAAGGACTACCTCGGCCGCGTCTGCGCCGAGAGCGCCGCCGTCCCGGGGATGCTCGCGCCCTTCGAGACCACGCTCGCCGACCTGCGCGGGCGCTTCGATGCGCTCGCCAACGCGGCGGCGAAGCACGCCGACATCGACGTTGGCAAAAAGCAGGCGCTCGGCGATGCAGGCACTGAATTGCAAGAGGCCGCCACGCTCTATGAGGCCGACGCGAAGAAGCTCCTCGCGAGCCTCGCCGCCTTCGGCCAGAAATACGCCAACGCGCTTCCCGACAAGAACGACGCCCTGCACACGGCGCGCAAGGCGTTCGACCCCCACGCGAAGGCAACCGGCGGCCTGGTCAAGCAGGTGGACCTGCTCTACAAGCTCGCCGCGCGCGTGACGGATCTCGGCGCCGAGCTCGCGGCCGACGAGGCGATCTCCGCCGCCTACGACCGCCGGGCGACTGGCCGGCTGGTCAAGCAGCTCGACGAGGAGCGCAAGGCCGCCGTCGAGCAGTTGAAGCACGCCGCCTACTTCCACCGGCAGGTCGCGTGGCTGCAGGACCGCTTCCCCAAGGCAAAGCTCGAAGCCGTGCCGGGGCTCGTGAAGCTCGTGGACCGCAAGGACATCGAGGCGGCCGACTGGAGCCTCACGCCCGGCCGCTACGTCGGCGTCGCGCCGCCCGAAGAGGACGAGGACTTCGACTTTGAGCAGACCCTGCGCGACATCCACACCGAGCTGGCCGATTTCAATAGGGAGGCGGTGGACCTGGCGGCGAAGATTCAGGAGAACTTCGAGGAGCTGGGGGCATGACTTGGCTTGCGCTCACGATCGGGGATCTTGTCGACGGCGGTGCGGCTGACATCCAGACTGGCCCGTTCGGAACCCAGTTGAAGGCAAGTCAGTACGTCGAGGACGGCACCCCGGTCATCAACGTCCGGAATATTGGCTACGGGAGCTTGAAGCCGGACAAGCTCGAGTTTGTGACCGAGGAGACCGCCGAGCGGCTCGCATCGCACCTACTCGAACCGGACGACATCGTCTTTGGTAGGAAGGGCGCGGTCGACAGACACCTGCATGTGACCGAAGAGCAGGATCAATGGCTCCAAGGCTCTGACTGCATACGTCTCCGGTTTCTTACCGGTGACGTTGTTCCGCACTTCGCGTCCTACTCATTCCTCACCATCGCACACCAGAAGTGGATGCTCGCGCAGTCCGGCAATAAGGCCACGATGGCGTCGCTCAATCACGACATCATCAAGAGAATCGCCCTTCGGCTGCCTACACCTGTTGTCCAGCGGAACATTGTGGCAGTCCTCTCCGCCTACGACGACCTGATCGAGAACAACCGCCGTCGGATGGCGCTGTTGGAGGAGGCGGCGCGGCAGCTCTACCGCGAGTGGTTCGTTCGCCTCCGCTTCCCCGGCCACGAGCACACGCGCATCACCAACGGCGTGCCGGAGGGGTGGGTGCGGAAGCGGATTGGGGATGTCGCCGATTGTGTCGGCGGGGGGACGCCGCCGACTTCGGTTTCAAACTACTGGGAGGATGGCGACGTCACTTGGGTTACACCTACCGATGTCACCAGAAATGCCCATTTCGTATTGCTCGACTCCGGGAAGAAGATCACGGAAGCAGGGCTTCAGAAAAGTTCGGCAAAGCTCGTCCCACCTCACGCCGTCTTGATGACCAGCCGTGCATCCGTTGGATTCTTCGCCGTCGCGGGAAGAGAGGTCTGTACGAACCAAGGCTTCGTCTCCATCGTGGCGCACGAGCCGATGCTTTGGCCCTGGTTCCTGTTTCACCTGAGTGAACGCGTCGTAAGAGATTCGCGCGATGGGAAGTGGCAGTACGTATCCAGAAGTCAGTCGCGGCAAATTCCGAGAGCTTGAGGTACTGCTGCCCAAGCATGTTCTGTCCACTGCCTTCTGCGAGCAGGCGACGGACATTCTAAGGCAGATTCGGATCCTCAAGCACCAGAACCAGAAGCTCCGCGCCGCCCGCGACCTGCTGTTGCCGCGCCTGATGAGCGGGGAGGTGGAAGTATGAATGCTGGAGGAGCTGGCCAAAATAGGGCCTCATTCAACCAGGGACTATTTCAGCGACTCCGCCAACTTCGGAACGCGATCGCCCACGGCGTTGAGCAACCTGACGAAGAGGCGTTGGCGCAGCAGCTTCAGGGGCTCGGGATCCCGGTGCCTCCCGATGACCTGCAGTGGTTTGTTGCGGACCTGCTTCGAGGGCTGAGCTCAGGCGGTGAGCACTTCGTGCCTCCGACGCTCCTCGGCGTCGTGCGAGGCCTCTTGGAAGGAACTAGGGCGAAGCTCGCAGTTGATCCGTGGGCTGGCGTTGGAGTGCTGGCCGCAGTCGTTCAAGAGGCCTCCCAGGCTGCTCACACAATCGCCCATGGGACTTCTCCTGGCACTCTCGCCCTGGCCAAGGCCCTCACACCGCAGCTTGACTGGCGACTCGCCAGGATCACTGACCCTCTCGCCTTTCTAGGAGACTTGCCCGGCAGCATCGACATCGCCGCGTGCATCCCGCCTATGGGGATGAAGGCCCCGGTGCCTATTGAGATCGCGAGTCCGGGCGGCCCGACGGTCAAGACACGCGATGTCGGCCAGGCACTGCTCGTCGCATGCGGTTTGAAGCTCTCGCCCGACGGCCGAGCGATGTTCGTTCTTCCTGCCGGAGTATTCTTCTCGACCGAGTCGATTGTCCGTCAGCTACCATTGCTGGGTCTAGGTATTGAGGCCGCGCTCGAGCTTCCCGCAGGTAGCTTTGCCCCCTACGCGAATGTCTCCGCCTATTTGTTGGTCGTGCGAAAGCAACCGCTCGAGCAGATGTTTGTCGCACAGCTGAGTCAGGATGCGAACACGAACCGCCAGATCGTGGCCAACTTGCGCGAAGGCAAGGCGGACGGTGCGCTAGAGCTTGGCCGGTTTGTAGCGGCGGAGGATTTCCGCGGTCTTGAACCCCTCCGTCTTGATGAGCAACTCCGACGGGCGGAACGTCGCTTTCAGGCTCCCGCCGTGCGACTCGGGGATCTCGCCCAAGCGATCCAACTTGGCCGGCCCGGCGACGACTTCGTGTTCTCAACGGCGGGGAACGCTTTGTATATCCCGCTAATTGGCATCAGTGACGTGGTTGACTCAACTGAGGCGCTGACTCTCAAAAAACAAAACTACGCACAAGTCGTCGTGGACGAGACGCGCTCTGACGCTCGGTTCGTAGCGCGATTCTTGAATACAGAGCTTGGTCGTTCCATCCGAGAGGCGTACAAGTCGGGCTCTACTATTCTGAAGCTCAACACCACCGGGCTGAAGGAGCTACGTGTCTTCGTTCCGAATCTGGCAACCCAGAGGAAGACGCTCGAAATCGAAGCTCGGCTCGAAGCCGAGCAGAACACAATTCGTGGTTTGCAAAACGACCTTGCAGCTATTCGGCGCGAACTCTGGGCCAATCCAGAGGGGATGGCTGAGGTGGATTCGCGGTTGCGAGCGTTCTCTGTCCAGCTGGCGGCCGGTGCAACGCCTCAAGTTGCCACGACGTTGGATCAGTGGTTCGAGACGCTTCCGTTCCCGCTCGCCTCAATTCTCCGTGCCTGGCAAGCAACGCCGAGCCAGGACTACAAGACGCAATGCGAGCACCTTCTCCACTTCTTCGAGGCTGCCGTCGAGTTCTTCAGCATCATCTACCTTAGCGCGTTCACCTCACGGGCAGAATTGTGGGCAGTCCATAAAAAGAAGCTGAGGGAGGTCTGGAAGAAGCAGCACCTAAGCCTGGAGCGAGCGACTTTCGGCACCTGGAAGGTCGTCGTCGAATACCTATCCAAGCAGACGCGTGAGCTTCTGTTCGCCGATCCTGAGAAACGCGCGCTATGCGCCGAGCTCTTCGGCGATCCAACGCAGGTACTGCCAGCAATGCTGGCACGGAAGGAGCTGGCAGCCGTGTTTTCAGCGGCGAATAAGATGCGCAACGATTGGGCCGGACACGGCGGAGTCGTTGGCCAAGAGGAGGCCCGGTTGAGAAATGAGCAGCTACTGGCCGAGCTTCAGAAGCTGCGCGAGGTAATGGAAGATGGCTGGCGTCAGGTAGAGCTAGTCCGATGTCTTCAGTGCAGGGCGCACCCGGGAATGTTCGATAACGATGTTGCGGTCCTCGTCGGCAGCAATAGCGAGTTTCTCAAGGTGACGCGGCAGATGTCGTCTTTCCTATATGTCGAGCGTCTCTATCTGGCCTCGCGCGACTCTGGGCGCGCCCTCTTGCTGCTGCCTCTCATCCAGGTAGGTCCTTCCCCCACTTCAGCGAAGAACGCCTGCTACTTCTTCAACCGTGTTGAGAAAGACGGCGCACGATTCATTTCATACCATTTCGAAGATCAACCAGAACGCACCGACAAGTCGGACGATATGGCAACGGCGATCCTGCTCTTCAGCGAAGACAGTGCAGGCAATGATCACTGACATCAACAGCGAAGACCGGCTGGTCCAGCAGACCTTCGCGGCGCATCTGGAGCAAGCGCTCGGCTGGGAGAGCGTCTACGCCTACAACGCCGAGACCTTCGGGCCGCAGGGAACGCTCGGGCGCGCGACGGAGCGGGACGTGGTGCTGGTGCGGGACCTGCGGGCGGCGCTCGCGCGTTTGAACCCGGACCTTCCTGAATCGGCGCGCGAGCAGGCCATCGAGAAGCTCACGCGCATCGACTTCGCCCGTTCACTCATCCAGCACAACCGGGAGTGTTACAGCTTCATACGCGGCGGGGTGCCTGTGGAGTGGCGTGATGCGAGCGGCGAAACCCGACACGCGCACGCACACGTGATCGACTTCCGCGATGCCACCCGCAACCGGTTCCTGGCCGTGCGGGAGCTGAAGGTGCAGGGGGTGCGCGTCCCCCACTATAACCGGCGCGCCGATCTCGTCTGCTTCGTGAACGGCCTGCCGCTGGTCTTCATCGAGCTGAAAGCGGTCTATCGCAACATCCGCGCCGGGTTCGACGACAACCTGACCGACTACCTTACCGAGCACAGCATCGCCCACGCCTTTCATCACAACGCCTTCCTGGTGGTGAGCAACGGCGACCAGGCTCGCTACGGTTCGATCACCAGCAAGTGGGAACACTTCGTCGAGTGGAAGCGCAACGCCGAGAAGGACAAGGCGCGCCTGGATGCCGAAGCGCTTCTCGACGGGATGCTCGCGAAGGAGCGGCTGCTGGATCTGGTAGAGAACTTCCTCCTGTTCGACGACAGCCGGGCGGGCGGCGCACGGAAGATCGTGGCGCGGAACCACCAGGTGCTCGGCGTCAACAGCGCCGTGGCGTCGGTCGTGCGCCAGGAGGAGCTGAAGCAGCGGTTCCCGCCGGCCGAGCGGCTGATCGAGTATCGCGTGCCGAAGCCCGAGCTGCTGAAGGTCGCCGAAGCGCCGCCACCTGACTCGGCGTATGTGGCGCTCCCACCCGTCGGTGCCGTCGAAGACAACGAGCTGCCGCTCGTGAAGCGGGCGCATGACGACCTGGGGCGGCTGGGGGTGTTCTGGCACACGCAGGGCAGCGGCAAGTCCTACTCGATGGCGTTCTTCGCGGAGAAGGTGCGCCGGTTGGTGCCCGGCAACTTCACATTCCTGGTGATGACCGACCGCAAGGATCTGGACGACCAGATCTGGCGCACGTTCATCGGCTGCGGCGTGTCGGACGAGAAGACGCCGCGCGCCGGCTCGGGCAAGGAGCTACAGGAGATTCTGCAGGGCAATCACCGCTTCATCTTCAGCCTGATCCACAAGTTCAACCAGCCTGTGAGCAAGCCCTACAGCGTTCGGGACGACATCATCGTCGTGTCGGACGAGGCGCACCGGACGCAGGCGGGCAAGTTCGCGCGCAACATGCGCCTCGCCCTACCCAACGCCTCGTTCATCGGGTTCACTGGCACGCCGCTTTTCAAGCACGACGAGCTGACCAGGCGGATCTTCGGCAGCTACATCTCGCGCTACGACTTCAAGCGTTCCGAAGAGGATCAGTCGACGGTCAAGCTGGTCTATGAGAACCGCGGCGAGAAGCTGGGCATTGCTCGTCTCGATTTGAACGACCGGGTCGCCGACGCCATCGAGAAGGCCGAACTCGACCCGGATCAGGAAGCCCTGCTAGAGAAGCTACTCGGCAAGGACTACGAGGTCATCACGGCCGACGATCGCCTGGACAAGCTGGCTGAGGATTTTGTCGAGCACTGCTCCACGCGCTGGCAGACGGGCAAGTCGATGCTGGTGTGTATCGACAAGATCACCTGCGCGCGGATGTTCCAGCGCATCGAGCCGCGCTGGAACGCCAAGCTCGCGCGACTAAATGCGCTCATCCCGGGCAAGGAGTCGGCCCTTACCGCGGCCACCGATCCGAATATCCGGGAACGCCTGACAGCGGAACTCGATGCCCTTCGCGGTCAGGCGCATTGGATGGAGAGCACGATCATCGAGATCGTCATCAGCGAAGCGCAGAATGAGGTCCGCGACTTCCAGAAGTGGGGCTTCGACATCATCCCGCATCGGATGGTGATGAAGACCGGGTTCCAGACGCCCGACGGCAAGCGGGTGCCGGTCGACGACGCCTTCAAGGACCCACAGCATCCCTTCCGGGTCGCGATCGTTTGTGCGATGTGGCTGACCGGCTTCGACGTGGAGTGCCTGGCGACGCTCTACATCGACAAGCCGATGAAGACCCACAACCTGATGCAGGCCATCGCCCGCGCCAACCGCGTGTTCCCCGGCAAGGACTGCGGCGTCATCGTGGACTACAACGGCATGCTCAAGAGCCTGCGCGAGGCGCTGGCGCAGTACGCCCTGGGCGACGAGGACGAAGGCGGCGGGGCTGGGGGCATGGTCGCGCCGATCGAGGAACTCGTTGCAAGGCTGATCCAGGCCATCGAAGCCGCGGAGAAGCACCTGCTCGATCTAGGTTTCGATGCGACCCGGCTGCACGGCGCAACGGGGTTTGACCGTATCGAAGCCTTGCGCGACGCGGTGGACGCGCTCTACACCTCGGACGAAGCCAAGCGCCGGTTTGAGATCATGGCACGGCAGGTGTTCATGCGCTTCAAGGCCCTGCTGATGGAGCCGAGCGCCCTGGCCTATGCCGAGCGGCACGACAACATCGAGGCCATCTACAAGAAGCTGCAGGACCGGCGCGACACGGCCGACGTGACCGAGGTCCTCAAGGAGCTTCACCGCATCGTCAACGAGGCTATCCGAGCCGCGGCGCCCGGCGGCGACCACGCCGAAGGGCTCACCGTGGACCTGAGTCAGATCGACTTCGAGAAGCTCCGGACCGAGTTCGCGAGCAAGGTGCGCCGCAAGCATGCCGCGTTGCAGGATATTCGCGACATCGTCGAGCAGAAGCTCGCACAGATGCTGGCCCGCAACCCGATGCGGATGGACTACTACAAGAAATACCAGCAGATCATCGCCGATTACAACCGCGAGAAAGACCGGGCGACCGTTGAGGCCACCTTTGCGCAGCTCGTTGCCCTGGCAGCCAGCCTTGACAAAGAACAACGACGCGCCGCCGAAGAAGGGCTGACCGACGATGAGCTGGCGCTCTTCGACCTCTTGTTCAAAGACGACATCAGCAAGAAAGACCGGGAGCGCCTGAAACAGGCCAGTCAGGGATTGCTGTCGTCTTTACGCGGTCTGCTCGCTCCGATGCCTGGGTGGCTGCAGAATGCGACGACGCAGGCCGAGGTCAAGATCTTCATTCTTGATCGGCTCTATGAGTCGCTGCCTCGTCCGCCGTTCACCGAGGACGAGACCGCGGACATCGCGTCGCGGGTTTATGACTACGTATGGCAAAGAAGCGCGAGTGGACAGGATCTGGCGGCGGCGTAACCTGCGCTTGGAGACGACGCGATGAGCATGGGAGGCGGGAGGCTTGATATCAACTTTGAAGTGCCACATTGAAGGTTACGGTCCACAGCATTCCTTTGGGGGCACGATGGCCGAGCGGTTTGCAGTGGCGGGTGCCCGAGGAAGGGGCCTGCTCCGGGATCATCTCATGAACGGTGAAGCTCAGGCTCACGGCCCGTGTTCCGCCGATACTACCCACGCCGTCGAGGCAGTTTGCGGGGCCGAATCACGGTATCGAAGGGTGCGAAGAACTCGGCGAGGCTGAGGCGCATGGCTGCAAGCACTGCAGTCAGCACTGCGAGCGTCACGCCGCTCTCGCCCCGCTCGAGCCGGCCGATGTAGGTCGGGTGGACGCCTACTCGAAAGGCAAGAGCTTCCTGGGAACTGAAACCAGCCTGCAAGCGAAACTTCTTGAGACGAGCGCCGATCTTTAGGCGTAGGGATCTGTTCGGGTGGCGAGCCATCGACCCCAACCCTGCACATCCTGCATAGAGGTAGCCATAGCATAGAAGTATTCTTACATTGATAGGACTGCATGGAGAGTGGGCGAGAGTACGGCTCTATGACCCCACGCCAACCGTTGTCCAACGGTGGCACAGCCGCCTGAACCACTGGTTCAGACCCATGCGCGAAATGAGGTGGAAGCCTCCAATCGAAAGGACCACACAGTGTCGCCCAACCCTAGCGTTTCCCGCGATCCGTTGAACCTCCCCCGTTTCGACGGCTTCCCCTACCTGATCACCCGCGTTGTCTCGGGCCTTTACCACATCATCGTGATCCCGGCCCAACAATCCACCGAGTGGTACCAGGAACTGCTCAATCGCCAGGGAGAGGCCAACCGGCTCAAGACGTGCCTCGTCCTCGGCGCCGGGGCAGCCTGGTCCTGGCCTCCCGACGATGGCCTCAACCAAACCAGCCAGCCACCCACGGGTGGGGCCATCGTGACGGACCGCCTCCAGCCCCCCGCGGCCTTCGACCGTACGCCCGATCTCTCGGCCCGCCATACACGTCTTGAACGGCTTGCTAAGGTGCGGAATCCCGGTGGGTACATGCTCGGGGACCTGACCAAGGGCGGGCGGCCCGCCACACCGGAGGAGCGCGACCGCCTTGCTGGAAACCGGTCGAACGGCATGCCGAGCGGCCTAGAGCGCTGTCTGCAGTGCGGCGATTGGCGTGGCCAGTGCCTTGATCCGAGCCCGAAGTTCGCCGGGATGGTGATGCAAGTCTATTGCCCCTGCGAAAACGACAACCGTTGCGCACGGTGTGGATCACTGCTGGCTGAACGCAAGCTGAACGCCAACTACTACGACGAATCCGACGGCCAGATCTGGCACGTGCCCGGGTTCTCAGGTCTGAGCCACATGTGTCCTGCGTTCGCGTCACCCGAACGCCCCTCGGTATTGGAGTAGCCGCCGAACGACTTGGATCTGGATGCCTTTCATGGAGGTCTTATGCTTCGTTTGGGACTTGTAACGCTTGCTCTTGTCGCAACGCCGCTCCGGTTGCTCTGTGCACAGGGCGCGGCAGCGGAGAATCGCTGCAACTACTCCATCCGTTACTACTGCGATGAAAACGGCTGCAACTCGCTTCCCCACGAAGGGGAATATCTTCTCATTCCGGATCCGCGTGAGCTGCAGTTGGCTGGTATCCGCAACCGCTACGAGGGGCCCCCGGTGCAGGTGCGACGGTGCAATGCTGGGGGCTGCACGGTTGTCGACGTCACGTCATTCCAGAGTGGCGCATTCCTGAACGTTTGGAGCATCGTCGGAGGCGGCTACATGCTCAAGTTTGTGAGCCGACCGCTTCGACCGCCTGGTCTAGGCGGTTACGAAACAGGCCAGTTCGTCGAGGTCGACACCTCGGGGCTTGACACCTTCATCAGTTATGGAAGTTGTCCGTGGGATCAAAGTTGATCCCCTCCAGGAGCGACAGTCGGGTCGGATTTGGGAACAATTTTGAACGGGAGGCCAACGTGAAAGGAATGCTAAGGATCGCAATGCTCATGGCCGTCACCCTGACATCCGCCTCTGCCAAAGAGGTTGGCAAGGGGAGCCCCGCGGTGCGATGGTACCTCGTCCACCAAGCACTCAGCGAGCAGTCAAACTCGCTCAACATCAGTGACGAAGCACAGACCGTTTCACTACGAGGCGGCTGGTCCTGCCAAATCGGGCCCACGTCGAAGAATTTGCCGCTGTACGAAGCGCGCCAAACTCTCTGCGCAATGGGAAAATCGGTCTTCGAATTCTCCGTTCAATGCGAACCGGGTCGGCCCAAGGATCACACGCAGATCCGCCTTAAGGATGCCAAAGGCCGATTCATCGATTTCATCGAAGTTGGGTGCGAACTGATCCAATAGCCCACCGTTGATGACTTTCAATTGGCCAAAAATTTCAAAATTTTTTCGCGAAGGATTTTTGAGGGGCAGGGAGGGCATCGAATCACGGTCTCTACCCCGGCCATGGCGGCGGCCCCGGGGTGGAGCCCCAAAGGGGGGGGGCATCTCGGTAGTCTGACCTGCTACCGGCGCCGGCGAGAGCGAGCAAGCCCGGCGTTAGCCGGGCGAAGTCCGTCACTCATGACCGCATACAAAGCCCGCGAGCCCCCCTTGGACTCACGATTCGCATAGGTAGCGCACGGGGGACTCGACTCGAGCCGAAACGAGGCGAGAGCGAGCGAGCCCGGCGACAGCCGGGCGAAGTCCGTCACTCATGACCGCATACACCGACCGCGAGCCCCCATGGAACTCGCGGTCTACCTAAGGTAGCGGAGGAGGGACTCGAACCCCCGACACGCGGATTATGATTCCGCTGCTCTAACCAGCTGAGCTACTCCGCCACATACCCACCACCCTTCCTCCCCCCGGCGGTACCACCCACCTCACCCA
>SDBV01008188.1_pt1 | contig 14153 bp, 11 predicted proteins | sample 2277081 | NCBI WGS metagenome assembly SDBV01 (sample SAMN10402039, study PRJNA504765) | marine sediment metagenome | isolation source: marine sediment core GS10_PC15, 223 cmbsf | place: Arctic Ocean: Southern Knipovich Ridge | collected 2010
GGGCGATTTATGCCTCTCGTCGGGCAAAAACTGAAAAAAACGGAATTTTGTATAGATTTTGTCTAATTTTAGAGCGTCAGGCCGGCAGCTGGCTTGTCCGACGCTTGTCCGGCGTAACGTAGTGTAGCCGGGTAGCGAAGCGTAGACGGACGGTTGAATGGAATCCCGCCAGCCCCGCTTCCTGCGGGACTAGTTCCGCCTTCCGGCGGGGCGGCGGGGCTGGATGCACCGCCGGGCAATACCTTACCTGACCTTGGTGGTTGAAACTTGTGCAATCAATCACGGGCAGTTTCACCCGAAAGTGGTTGTTCCCTGCTGACAAGTAAACCTCTAGTGAACGGGCGGCTGGAATCCTAATTTCGCACGTTGTAAATAAGATAATTTTGGAAGAATAATGCTTAAACCGCGTAAAAAAATAACCCGCAAGGAACTCAAGCGTGACCCCCTCATGGAGGCCCTTTACCGCCTGCGCCGTTGGTGGTTGGAATACCGGACCCGCGTTTCCCGCTATGGCGGCATCGGCCTGGTGGCTGTGGTGCTGGTCTTCATGGTTTTCCGTTGGCGGACTTCCCAGAACGAGGAAGCCGCAACGGTAGTGGGCATGGCCTTTGTGGAGTACAGTCGGGGCAGCTACAATACGGTTATCACCCTTCTGAGCACTCATGTGGATGAATACAGCGGTCTCAAGTCCTTCGGCAACGGCCTGTACCTGCTGGCACGCTCGGAGCTCTTCGTCGGCGATACTACCGGGGCCGAAGAACACTACCGCCGCTATCTCGATGATTACGGTGATGACCCGCTTATCAAGGCCGGTGCCCTGACGGGACTGGGGATCATAGCCGAGGGGAGGGAACAGTATAGCGATGCGGCCGAACTCTTTAAAAAGGCCAACCGGTCCGCTCCCACTGCCTCGCTAAAACAGCAGTATGCCATCTATGCCGGGCGCAACTATATCCTCTCGGAGCAGCCTGCAGAAGCACTGGACATTCTCCAGCCGATCCTTGAAAGCGACGGACTCGATTTCCAGAAGCGAAGCGAGGTTCAGGCACTGGTAGCATCTGCCAAAGCTCTCTCAGGATAGGGGGAGGCCGTATAACTCCTTGCTGACCGGGTGTCAAACGTGTAACTTCTTCCCTGGAAAGTGGGTCGGGCGACCCACTTTCTTTGTATTGTGGCATCAGTATATGAATGATCTTTATAATTATCTGTTGGAGCTGTCCCTGGGACCTGATGTTCATGTTCTTACAGCATCGGTGAGTGATCCTGGCCAGCAGCCCCTGGTAAAGTTGGTGGTGGATACACCGACGGGTATCACCATTGATGAGATCGCCGGCATATCACGCCAGCTGCACCAGGATGCCGACATTGCGAGCCAGGTTGGCGCTGCCGACTTTCGATTGGAGGTAACCTCGCCCGGTATTAGGTCAGGATTGAAGGAGCCCTGGCAATATCCCCGGCACGTGGGGCGTCGGCTGGCGGTCCAACTCGGTGAGCCAACGGGGTCCGATGAGAGTAGAATAAGTGTTGAAGGGGAGCTGCTCCGAACCAGTCAACAAGGAATTGTCCTTAGGCTGGCTAATGTGGAAGAAGAGATTGCCTGGGAGCGTATTCAACAGGCTGTTGTTCAATTAAACTGGTAACCAAGGAGAGTCATTTTTGATCCATCGGGAAATCATTGAATCGTTTTCTGCTATTGCCCGGGAGAAGAATATCGATAGGGCCCATCTGGGTGCCATCATGGAAGAGCTTTTCGTAGTCCTGATCCAGAAGAAATATGGTGAAGAGTACACCAATTTCAGTGTTATCGTCAACATGGACAAGGGGACGATAGAGATCTATCAGGAAAAAACAGTAGTGCGGGAAATGAACAACCCGGTGATTGAAATCAGCCTTGATAATGCCCGCGAAGTTGAGCCCGATCTTGAAGAGGGGGATCCCTTTATTGAGATCATTGATCCTACCAACTTCGGTCGCCGATTAATTTCTACCGCCAAACAATTCCTCAGCCAGAAGATCAGAGAAATTGAAAAGCAATCGATTTACGATGAATATATCCAGCTGGTAGGAACCATTGCCACCGGCGACATTCACCAGGTCCGGCGCGACAACGTCTACATCAATATTGACAAGGTAGAGCTCCGGCTGCCCAAGTTGGAGCAGATTCCCAGTGAACGGTACCGCCCGGGCAGTACTATTCGAGCCCTGATAAAATCGGTTGATTTAACATCCAAGGGTCCCGATATTATTGTTTCGCGGGCGGACAACGATTTCCTGATCCGCCTGTTCGAGATGGAGGTTCCCGAGATCGAGGATGGGATCATCGAGATCAAGAAAGTGGCACGTACCCCGGGGGATCGCAGTAAGATAATTGTCCATTCACACGATAGACGCATTGACGCTGTCGGGGCTTGTGTAGGCATGCGCGGGAGTCGCATCCAGTCCATTGTACGGGAACTGAACGGTGAAAAAATCGACATTATCAACTGGAGCGATCAGCCGGAGATTCTGATCTCCAGGTCGCTATCACCTGCCAAGCCGGTAAACCTGCTAATCATGGAAGATCGTCCCTATATCATGGCCGTTTTCAGTGATGAGGAATTGCCCGCGGCCATTGGCAGGAACGGCCAGAATATCCACCTGGCTTCCCAGGTAACCGGCTATACTATCGACGCGGTCAAACAGTCTGAGTACGAAGGCCCGAAGGTTCGCACCATTTATCTGGATGAACTGGCGGGATTAAGTAAAAATCAAGTGGAAGTACTGGCCGAGGTTGACATTCATACCGCCAACGAATTTCTTGAGAGTGCTGCAGAAGATATTCTTGCGCTGAAGGGATTTGGGCCCAAGACCTATGAAAAAGTCCATACGATTATCTCCCAGGCGGTGTCGGCGTTGACAGATGGCGGCGACGGGGAGGTGGCGGAAGAAGATACTCAGGCCCCCGCAGCCGATGGTGATGATGAAGTTGTTGGATAGAGAGAACCGGTAGGGATAAGAATCATTTCACGGGTATGACTGAACAGGCCATTAAGAAGCCCCGCATTTTTCAGATCGCCAAGGAGCTCAATATATCCCATACCGAGATAATGGACTTCCTGGGACGGGAAGGCATTAAAGTTGCCAGCCACATGTCGCCCGTGGAACTGGGTGTATATGAGCGTATTCTCGGAGAATTCGCCAAGGAAAAGGTCATTTTTGATCGTCACCGCAAGGAGATGGCCCGCCGGGATGCAGCGCATGCCCGACGCAGGGCCACCAGCACCAAGGGCCGTTTTGAGCGCATCCTGACTCTTGATGAGCAGCGGAAGATTGAGGTGGAGGAGGCGGAGCGCGCTAGGTTGGCTCAAGAAGAGGCCGAAAAGCAGCAGCATGCAGAAGAGGCCCGGCGCAAAAAGGAAGAAGAGCTCAACAAGCAGCTGGCCCTTGAGGAACTTAAGCGCCATGAAGAAGCAGCCAAGGCCGCTGAAAAGGAACGCGAAAAGGGAGCTACTACAGCTACGGTCACTCCGGTTGACGAAAAGAAAAAACCCCGGAAAACCGGCAAAGAAGCCCCGGCACCCGCTAAACCGAAGCTGAAACGTGTCAATATTCGGGAGATCGAAGGCAAGATCGCCCAGGGACGGAAAAAGCCGGCTACCACGAAAGATAAACGGGAAGTAGCTGATGTCAAGGCCAAATCTATCGAACAGACCCTTCGGCAAACGCTGGCCAGCATGTCTACCAGGGAACGTAGACGCAAGGCCCAACGCCGGGAGAAGGTTGATGAGGAAGTAGCGGCTACACCTATCGAGCAACGGCCTACAATCAAGATCCACAAGTTCATGGCCGTCAGTAATTTGGCAGCGGCCATGGACGTGAGCCCCATGGATGTCATCAGCAGCTGTATGCAGCTGGGCATTATGGTCACCATCAACCAGCGCCTTGATCTGGAGACGCTCTCAGTACTGGCCGAGGAATTTGGCTTCGAAATTGATGAAGAGGATGTTCTCGACGATGAGGCTGTTCTCAAGGATATGGTCGGAGATACCGATGGCTCCGAGCGGCTAGTCTACCGGCCACCGGTAGTAACCGTAATGGGTCATGTGGATCATGGTAAAACCTCCCTGCTGGACTACATCCGTTCCACCAACGTGGTGGGGGGCGAGTCGGGCGGCATCACCCAGCACATTGGGGCTTATGAAGTGACCTTACCCAAAGGCCAGAGAATCACTTTCCTCGACACGCCCGGTCACAAGGCTTTTACCTCCATGCGGGCGCGGGGGGCGCAGGTTACCGATATTGTCGTCCTGGTCGTGGCCGCTGACGACGCCGTTATGCCCCAGACGGTGGAGGCAATCAACCATGCCAAAGCCGCCGGGGTTCATATTGTCGTGGCGATTAATAAGATTGATAAGCCCGAAGCCGATCCGGAACGGGTTAAACGGGAATTATCCGAGCATGAAGTCCTGGTAGAGGACTGGGGCGGCAAAATCCAGAGCGCCGAGATTTCCGCCAAGCGGGGCGACGGTGTTCAGGACCTCCTGGATAAAGTCCTGCTGGAAGCGGAAATCCTGGACCTTCAAGCAGTAAATGACGCCCCTGCGGTCGGTACCATTATTGAATCCCGTCTCGATAAGGGCCTCGGCCCGGTGGCAACCGTCCTGGTGCAGAAAGGCACACTGATGCCAGGAAACACATTCCTGTGCGGCAGCCAGATCGGTCGTGTGCGGGCCATGCAGAATGAACGCGGAATCAGGTCAAAAGCGGCCTATCCCTCCGATCCGGTACAGATACAGGGTTTCGAGAACGTTCCCCAGGCTGGCGACAGGTTCATCGTTTTTGAAGATGAACGTAAGGCCAAGCGCATCAGTGCCGAGCGATCCCGGGTGCGGCGCGAGATGGAATACCGCCGGAAAAGCGTCCGGACATTGGATGAAATCTCCCAGCAGATTCGCGAGGGCGAAGTCAAGCAGCTTTCCATGCTTATCAAGGCCGACGTAGACGGCTCGCTGGAAGCTCTCTCGGATGCCCTCCACGGCCTCTCCACTGAGGAAGTCGCCGTTGATGTCATCCACCGCGGTGTGGGCATGGTTAGCGAAAATGATGTGCTCCTGGCTTTGGCTTCCGATGCCGTGATTATCGCTTTCAGGGTGAATATATCCCCCGGCGCGAAAGTACTGGCCAAGAAGGATAGAGTGGAAATCCGTAATTATGATGTCATCTACAATGCGGTGGATGAGGTTAAGCTTGCCCTTGAGGGTCTTCTTGAGCCGGAAAAAGTGGAGTCACCACTGGGTGTAGCCGAAGTCCGCGCCACCTTCAGGGTACCTAGCCTGGGCACTATTGCCGGCTGCTATTTGAAAGACGGCAAGGCCATACGGAATGCAATGCTCAGAGTTAAGCGCGACGGGGAGCTTCTGCATGAGGGCCGGTTGACCTCTCTTAGGCGTTTCAAGGATGACGTGAAGGAAGTGCAAGAGGGCTATGAGTGTGGTATTGGTGTTGAAGGGTTCTCGGATTTCGCCGAAGGTGATATCTTGGAATTCTTTGAAATAAAGGAAGTAAAACGGACCCTTGCCTGATTCTCATCGCACTGATATTCCACGGTCTCTCCGAGTTGCCGAGGAAGTTCAACGCATCCTGAGTGAAGTGTTTCTCTCCAAAGTCCGGGTGCTCTCGGCCGGTATACTCACTATCACCCAGGTAAACATTACCAGGGATCTCCGTATTGCGAAGGTTTACCTTAGTTTTTTAAATCCCAGTGTCTCCAATGAGGAGGTCCTCAAAGAGCTGCTTCGCCGTAGAAAAGAGATCCGATACCATCTGGGGACTGAATTGCGGACCAAATATGTACCTGAGCTGCGCTTTTATCTTGACGAATCGGCAGAACACTCCTCCAGGATTCAGGCTATTATCGATAAACTACACCGTGACGAAATTGATGCCGAACGGTGATTGATCTTGTTCAGCCCTTCTGGAAACCTGTCGAGTGGACCTCTTTCGACGTGGTCAGGAAAGTACGGTCGGTGACCAAGGTCCGAAAGGTGGGGCACGCCGGTACTCTGGACCCTTTTGCTGAAGGAGTATTGGTGCTTTGCCTGGGCAAAGCCACCAAGCGCGTCTCCCAGCTGATGAATCTTGATAAGGAGTACTTGGCAAGGGCAAAACTGGGCGCGACCACCGATACTCTCGATCCGTCTGGCGAAGTAACCGATACGGCTCCAGTGCCGACTCTGTCGCGCAGTGATATCGTAAAGACCCTTGACCGGTTTGTGGGAACTATCGAGCAGGTACCGCCCATGTACTCGGCCTTGAAGATAAACGGTACCCGGCTCTACCAGCTGGCGCGGGCCGGGAAGACGGTGCCCAGAGATCCACGCAAGGTACTTATTTACAGCATTGACCTGGTGGCATGGTGCCCGCCCGACGAATTGGAACTAAGGGTGACCTGCGGGAAAGGAACATATATCCGCACTCTGGCGGCGGATATCGCGCGAGCTCTAAACACGGTTGGCTATCTGACCGCGCTGACACGCACGCGAGTAGGGCCTTACGGGCAGGCAGATACCATCAGGATGGAACAGTTGACTTCATGGACACCTATCGCCGCCTAGACGACCTCCCGTCGATTGCTGATTCCGTTCTGACTGTCGGCACCTTTGACGGCCTGCACCAAGGACACCTGGCTGTGATTGGCAGCCTGGTGGAACGATCCCGGAGCAGAACCGTTCCAGCCGTGGTCATTACTTTCAATCCGCATCCTCAACACATTCTGGCACCACCCGGCACTCCCAGGTTGGAACTTATCGCCACCCTGGACAGGAAGCTTACCCTTCTGGAGAAGGCGGGTGTAGATCTGACCCTGGTGCTGAGGTTCGATATGGAATTCAGTCGCATCACCGCGGCCGAATTCCTGGAAAAGATCATCGTAGAACGCTTCCATCCATCCCATATCATTGTGGGATACGACCATCATTTCGGGAACCAGGGACAGGGAGATGCCCGGTTCCTGAGGGAGCGTGCCCGAGCTCATGGCTATGAAGTCGACGTAGTGCAAGCCGTGGATGGTTCCGGTGTAACCGTCAGCAGTGCGAACATCCGGCGGTTGTTACGGGAAGGACGTTGCACGGAAACGGAACAGATATTAGGCTGGCCTTATGAAATCCCCGGAAAGATTACACCCGGTACCGGGCGGGGCCGGGAGCTGGACTATCCCACGGCCAACCTTACCCCGGACGAACCTACTCAGCTCATTCCGAAAGCTGGCGTGTATATCATTTCCGCCGATTTTCATGGCCGGACGATCTTTGGCATGTGTAACGTAGGTTGCAGGCCGACGTTTAACGGAAAGACTTTGAGCATCGAAGCCCATTTCTTCGATCCGCCGGAGAGTAACCTGTATGGTCGATCCCTGGCATTCCGGTTTCACCACCGCCTTCGCGATGAACAGAAGTTCAGCAACGCGGCTGAGCTCCGGATCCAGCTGGAACGCGATAGACATACTTCACTAGAATGGATCAATCAACATCAAGGAGGGAAACCTGTTCATGCCCCTGTCTCGTGAAAAGACGGAAGAGATCATCAAGAAATTTGGCAAGGATGCGTCCGATACCGGTTCAACCGAAGTACAGATTGCGCTCTTGAGTGAGCAGATTCGGGAACTGACGGAGCACACGCAAAACCACAAGAAAGACCACCACAGCCGTCGAGGACTCATCAAGATGGTCGGTGCCCGGAGGCGGCTGTTGAAATACCTGAGGCGAACCAAATTAGAAAGCTATTCAAAGCTGATCAAAGAACTCGGTTTGCGTCGCTGATTGCGGTAGAATAATCGTTACAGAATGAGAGGAATAAGAGACTTAATATCATGATTAAGAAAGAAATAGAATTAGCAGGCAGGACACTCAGTCTTGAGACCGGCCGCATGGCCAAACAGGCCGACGGTGCCGTACTGGTACGGTACGCCGATACAGTTGCCCTGGTAACCGCGGTTGCCTCCAGGGAGGTGGCACCTGATCGGGGATTCTTTCCCCTATCTGTTGAATACCGTGAAAAGACCTACGCCGCCGGCCGGATTCCCGGCGGGTTTTTCAAACGGGAAGGACGTCCCTCCGAGAAAGAGGTGCTGGGAGCACGGCTGACTGACCGGCCCATACGTCCCCTTTTCCCGGACGGTTTCCAGAGTGAGACCCAGATAATCATCAATGTTCTCTCCGCCGACATTGAAAACGCCCCGGATATCCTGGGCATCATCGGCGCCTCGGCGGCCATGAGTATCTCTGATATCCCCTGGAACGGTCCGGTAGCGGGCGTGCGGGTTGGATGGATTGACGGCAAGGTTGTTCTGAACCCGACAAATACTGAGCTCGAGTCCAGTTCCATGGACGTCGTGGTGGTGGGCAAGAAGAACAATATCATTATGGTTGAGGGGGAATCCGACCAGATCAGTGAGTCGGAGCTGGTGACTGCCCTGCAGTATGCCCAGGAGGCTATCAAAGATATCATCGAATTGCAGGAAGCGTTAGTAGATGCGATAGGGAAACCTAAACGATCCTTCACACCCCCCGAGGTTGATGAAGAACTCCAACAGGCGGTTGACGCCCTGGTACAGCCCCGTCTGAACGACCTGAACAGCCCGAAGGACAAGCAGAACCGGTACGGGGATATCGACGCCTTCAAAGCAGAGGTGCAGGAAAAGCTGGCGGAGCAGTTCCCTGAACAGGAGAAGGTCATTGCCAAGCGTATCGCGGAGCTGATTCGCGAAGACCTGCGGCTGAAAACCCTCGACGGGGTCCGTGCCGATGGCCGCAAGCCCGATGAGATCCGTACCATCACCGTCGAAACCCAGGTGCTGCCCCGCACTCACGGCTCCGCCCTGTTCACCCGGGGTGAAACCCAGGCTCTGGCCATTGCTACCCTGGGTTCCAAGAAAGACGAGCAGCTTATAGACGATATCGAGGGGACCTACTATAAGAGCCACATGCTCCATTACAATTTCCTGCCTTTTTCAGTAGGCGAGGTAAAACCCATGCGTGGGACCTCCCGCCGGGAAATCGGCCATGGCAACCTGGCTGAGCGGGCACTGCAGAAAGTCCTGCCCGACTTTGAGGACTTTCCTTACACGATCCGCATCGTGTCGGAAATCCTGGAGTCCAACGGCAGCTCGTCCATGGCAACTGTTTGTGCTTCATGTATGGCCCTGATGGACGCCGGGGCACCCATCAAGGCACCCGTAGCCGGTATCGCTATGGGACTTATCATAGAGTCTGACCGCTATATTATTCTGTCAGATATCCTGGGTACTGAAGATCACCTGGGGGACATGGACTTCAAGGTAGCCGGTACCCGCGAAGGGATTAACTCCATTCAGATGGACCTGAAAAGTGAAGGGATTTCCGTTGATATCATGCGGGAGGCGCTGGAGCAGGCCTGCCAAGGCCGGCGGTATATCCTGGACCGGATGATGGAAGTCCTGGATGCGCCCCGTCCCGAAATCAGCGCTTATGCACCCCGGATTCACTTCCTCACTATGGATCCCGATAAGATCGGAGCGCTCATCGGCCCCGGCGGTCGGGTGGTCAAATCCATTACCAGGGAAACGGGCTGTAACGTGGATGTTGATGACGACGGCACCGTGGTCATAAGCGGGACCAGTGATGACAGCCTTGACGATGCTGTCCGGATGGTACAGTTGATCATCAGAGACCCCGAGGTAGGTACGACTTATCATGGTACGGTTCGACGGGTTATGGATTTCGGGGCCTTTGTGGAAATCGCGCCCGGCAAGGAGGGTCTGGTCCACATCTCCGAGTTGGACTGGAAGCGGGTCAACCGAGTGGAAGATGTTCTGAACATCGGCGATGAAGTGGATGTGAAGCTGATAAAGATCGATGATCTGGGGCGGCTGGACTTCAGCCGAAAAGCCCTGCTGGAAAAACCAGAAGGTTGGACTGAACCGCCTCGCAGGGAACGTCCCACGGGAAACGGCGGTCCTCGAAAAAGGCCGTATCGTTCAGGCAATGCTAATCGCGGCGGAGGCCGTCCCAACCGCAGACCTGGAGGGTCCCGCTGATAGTATCATTTTTCAGTAACTCCTAGCTAGCTGAAGGTGGTCGTTTATGATTATCGGAGTACCCAAGGAAATCAAACCTCAAGAGAGTCGAATTGCCATGACTCCATTCGGGGTGGAGCATCTGACCAAACTGGGTCATACCGTCCTGATCGAGCATGAAGGCGGAGTAGGATGCGGGTTCCATAACGAGGATTATGTTAACGTGGGGGCGGAAATTGTCGCCTCTCCGGGAGAAATATTCAGCAGATCGGAATTGATTGTGAAGGTAAAGGAACCACAACCTTCTGAGCTGGATATTATCCGGGAAGGTCAGGTGATATTCACCTACTTCCACTTTGCGGCCAGCCGTAAGCTCACGGAGGGATTCAGGGACACGGGAGCCACTGCCATTGCCTATGAAACCGTCCAGACCAGCAGCGGCGAGCTGCCCCTGCTTATCCCCATGTCCGAGGTTGCGGGTCGAATGGCTATCCAGGATGGAGCCAATATATTAAAGATGAACCATGGCGGTAGGGGGGTACTGTTGGGAGGCGTTCCTGGCGTAGAACCGGCCACCGTCACCATAATTGGTGGCGGGGTGGTGGGACACAACGCCGCCAAGATCGCCGCCGGCATGGGAGCCAATGTCTATATCCTGGATGTGGACGTTAACCGGCTGCGCTACCTGGACGACATCATGCCCAGGAACGTCACCACGCTCTATTCCGATCCGGTTACCCTGAGGGAGCTGCTCCCGCGGACCGACTTGCTGATAGGTGCTGTCCTGTTAGTAGGGGCCAAGGCACCCAAGCTGGTGACTCGGGATATGCTCAAACTGATGCAACCTGGCTCGGTGATCGTTGACGTGGCGGTGGACCAGGGCGGCTGCGTAGAGACCTGCCGGCCTACCACACACGAAGATCCAACCTTCGTTGTCGACGGAGTGATCCATTACTGCGTCTCCAACATGCCGGGGGCGGTTCCCAATACGTCCACCCGCGCCCTCACTAATTCCACTTTTCCCTACGTCGAGAAGATCGCCCGGTTGGGTGCTGAGAAAGCCATGCTGGCCGATCCGGCGTTTCTCCGGGGGTTGAATACCTACAAACGCCAGATTACCCACAAGGGCGTCGCGGATGCCTTTAACCTTGAGTACGTGGACCCCCTGACACTGCTGAAATAACCGCCACAAGCACCAACCAGGTGCACCCTGAGCTGCCCATAAAAAATGCAGGCAGGGAATTTCCGCCAGTCCTATATCTCTTCCCACGCCGTAATAATAAGGTTTATCTAAAGGATATAAAAACTCCTTGCATCAAGGCGAATCTCTCGTTACACTAAAGTAGTACTTTAAATGCTAAGCTATTGAGGCAGCTTCCTGGCACCGGACGTTAAAAAACTCTATTATTCCATCGGCGAGGTCAGTGAAATCACCGGCCTGAAGCCGTATGTTCTGCGCTATTGGGAGACGGAATTCACCAACCTGTCGCCGGGGAAAAATCGCGCCGGTAACCGAGTGTATACCGAAGAGAATATCAACATCATCCTGGAAATCAAACGGCTGCTTTACGATGAGCGATTTACCATCGAAGGAGCTCGACAATATTTCAAAAATGACCAGTCCAACAGCCAGTCTATCGGCAGGTCTGTGTCTCCCGCCAGCTTAATCCGGGAGAAGGAGCTGGCCCGCAAGGCGTTAAGGGACGTTCAGGAATCACTTGCCGACCTGATCGAGCTGATTGGCAGGCAGAAGTAATCGCGGCAGTTGTGCCGCTAGCTTTAGCGGTGTAAATTAGTATGATACGGAACGTGGCGCAGCCCGGTAGCGCACTTGACTGGGGGTCAAGGGGTCGCGGGTTCAAATCCCGCCGTTCCGACTGTGAAAGGGGCAAAGGCCCCTTTTTCGTATGATGCTGAGTGGTCAGGGGGGCGCTGGGCCTCGGCGTAGGCGTCCTACCCTGGGCGGGCGCGTACCCGCCCCACGGGGAGCCCGGCGAGCCTTCTCCTGAGCCGATCCGAAGGATTCCTTTGGAAAGGCTTCCCTTCGGGAGAGGGACCCCCGGGGAGGAATTCGGCCCGGAATACTAAGAAAAAGGCCACCACGTGTTAGTGATGGCCTTTTCTATTCGGGATATGGTTATCAAATGCTGTGATCGCTACCGGCTGGCTTTGATCTCCTCCAGCACACGATTTGCTTTATAGACCTTCTCCAGCGCTTCCAGGATGCCGGCACTATGGACCCCGACAGCCCGGGCGACCTCGTCGGAGTAGACGAACCGCCCCGGTAGTTGTTGGATGTTGCCGTCGAATACCACTCCTACCAGCTCGCCGCGGGTGTTGAGCATGGGACTGCCCGAATTACCCCCGATTATATCGGCGGTACATACAAAATTAATGGGGGTGCTCAGGTCCAGCTGCTTGTCCAGACCCACCCAGCGAGGCGATAGATTGAAGGGGGGTCTGTTATTAAGGCTGGTTGCCCGTTCATACAGACCATAATAAGTGGTGCGGTAAGGCACGATGGTGGTCCCCAGCATGTAGCTGGATGCCGGTCCATAGCTTATGCGGAGCGTGAAGGTGGCGTCGGGGTTCTTGGACTTCCCGTAGACCTCGAACCGGGCGCGTCCCAGCTTCTCCAGGGCTGGTGTGAGGACACTCCTGATGTTTTCCTCTCGCCATTCGTGCATTTCCCGGAAAAGCGGATCCAGTTTGCGGGCCAGCACGATCATCGGGTCCTTGGATTTGGCCACCGCCTCCTGGCCGCCCTCTACCAGTTCCTTCCGGTAATCAACGTCGGTCATGCGGGTGTCCTTGAACAGTTGTAAGGCTACCCTGGCGCCTGACTTATTACCCATGGCGGCCTTGATGAAGGGATCCTTCTTGCCCAGGGCCTGCTTGGCCTGATCCAATAACCGGCCCAGGATGAACTCTTCCATCTCCGGATAAGTGGGGGCGGGGGAGAAGAGCCTGAACTCCAGGGACTGCAGCTCGGAATCGTGATAGCCTGGGTAGCGCTCGCCGTCGGGCTTCGTGATCTCCTCCACGTAGCGCACGATAGTAAGGGCATAACCGAACAGCCCGCCGCTGATCTGCTTATAGTAACGATCTTGCAGGATGGTTTTTTCCTTCTCGATCACCCCTTCGATGGCTGACCAGATACCACCATACTCGCCTGCCAGGCGGCGGTTGTCCATAACGCGCTTACGGAAGTCCGCTTCCTCCCGGACTTTCTTGTCCATTATAGTGGGGTTCGTGAGCCCCCCATATTCACCGGTGACGGCCTTTTTAGCGTTTTCATACCCGTGAATCATCCCACTGGCTTGCCGGGCCTGTTCATCGCCTTTAGCGGCATATTCATTGAGCCAGCCGAGCATCAGGTCGTAGTATTTCAGCCGTAGGGGATAAAGGTGGTCCCGCTGGTATTCCAGCTGGGCCAGAGTGTGTAGACGGTTGGTGGAACCCGGGTTTCCAATAATGAGCACCAGCTCATCTTCCTCAGCACCGTTTTCGCTCCAGGTAAAGTAGTGCTCCGGGCGATAAGGTTTGCCGTTTTCATAAACCCTCAGGAATGCCATATCCAGGCAGAAACGGGGGTATGTGAAGTTGTCGAGTTCACCTCCGAAGGCAGCGGCCTGGCGATCAGGCGCGAACACCAGCCGTACGTCGGTGAACCGTTTGTAGCGGTAGAGCCAGTATTCGCCGCCACCGTAGAGCCCAACTACATTGCTGCGAAGCCCGGTGGCGTCCAGGCTTTCCTTCTCGATAGCAGCAATGACGGCGCGGCGCTTTTTCACAGCCTCCGTGGGATCGGCGACCTCGGCTACAGCCGCCTGGATGCGATCGGTAACGTTCTCCATGCTGATGAGCTGGTTGAGCTCCAGGTCGGGACAGGGGAGCTCCTCTTCAATTGAGGCGGCGTAGAAACCGTTGGTTACCAGATCATTGTTGGGGGATGAGAGCTTCTGGATCTGCCCGCGCGCCACGTGGTGGTTGGTCAGTACTAGTGTCCTGTCATCCTTGTAATGTCGCACTGAGTGCAGTAAATTTTCTTCATAATCAATCCAGGAGGCTTGGATATGAAGAAATACATCGTGACACTTACTGAAGATGAGAGAGTAACCCT
>SDBV01008189.1_pt1 | contig 14149 bp, 11 predicted proteins | sample 2277081 | NCBI WGS metagenome assembly SDBV01 (sample SAMN10402039, study PRJNA504765) | marine sediment metagenome | isolation source: marine sediment core GS10_PC15, 223 cmbsf | place: Arctic Ocean: Southern Knipovich Ridge | collected 2010
AGCATCACCACGGGAATGAGAGCCAAAATGGTTCTTGGCAGTCAGGGTAACTCCGGCGCGGGCATGTGCCTTTAACGTTGCCAGATTGATCATATAGTCAGCATCCTCCATGGCACTATACAGGTAATCAAAGCCAGCACCCGGCATCACATCTCCCTTATCGGACCACCGGATGGCCGGATCGGAAGCTTCAATAATAAAAGTCCTTCCCAGATCGGTATGGGTCCGGTCCACATATTTTACATCCGGGAATACGGAAACCATCTGGTCATATATATCCTTGAAGATATGGGCAATCGGGTCACCCACATATATATTCTCCTGCGGTACACCAAATTCATTTACCAGTTGGTCAAGCACACTGATCACCATTTGTGCAGAAGTTTCTGCTATCCCATAGTTGTTTAGCTGCCACGACAGGCCAGTTTGCCTTGAAAGATCAGTATTATTGGTCAGCCAGCCACCAGTTCCCTGGTTCATTTTGATAAATATAGTCTGACCCGCCTGGTATGAAACACTACCCAAACCCTTTCTCCTGTTAAGGTCAACGAAGAGACTGTCCCAGGCAAGCGCCACATCATAGGTACCTGACAGTTTTAGAACTACATCATCCATCATCGAATTGATCACATCCTGATCGCTGTTTTTAGCCAGGAAATACCCATCCTCTCCACGGGTCGCATGATCAAATTCATTGCTACAGTTCTCGTCTGTAGCATCGGGATCCCATGCCCAGACCACACGACCGGGAAATACGCCCAGCTCTTCACCCATAGGCAGGTTGGGAGGGAAATCTTCCGGGTCAGATTTGAGCTCAGCTGCTACCAGTTTCTCCGGAAGGATATTGGAAGAAACGGCAAACAAAACCAGTGCACCCACAAAAGCCACTGCAGCCGTTATATACCGGGTCCTGTGGAAGAATTGACGTGAGCGCTTAAAAAGCAATACTGATCCTGAAATGGATAAAAGATATATCACAAAACTTGACATAAAAGGCGCTGCTGCCCTCATGCAGGGATATCCTGCACGGGAGGGTTTGGGGATTACCCTCACCAGGAACCACAACGTTGATGCGATCCCGATGATGATGAAAATGATCTTATAAGGAACCTTAAAGCTCCTGAGCCTGTTATACAGTTTTTGAAATCTTCCGGGTATGTTTACTCCTCTTTTCATGAATTCTCTGGATTTATTGCGGTTTATTATATTCCATGTAAAACTAATCAATCCTGCATGAAGAGGAATATCTTCAGCAAACATACTGCTCCCCCTGCCGGAAACTCAACTTCAAAATTGACGATTTCAACAATGATCATGGTTCAATGGCTATTAAAATGAGTTCTGTATTTTCACCTTCGAAAGTATTGCGAGAGAAGGATTCGGTGATTTTTAAGTGGAAATATGACACTCAGGAGGCCAGGTTCCCTGTCCATCGCAAGGACAGACATGCAACTCTGAAGAGATCTTATGGGCCCTGAGTTCCTTTATATTATACAATACTATTCCCCCGGCAATTAATATCAGCCCGACTAAACAGAACCAACATTTCATGTTATTGGATTTAGTTGGTAAATCGTATCAAATGTTAAAAATAACCGCAGAATTCATAAATGGGTCATCTATATTCATGAATCTTTCATACTGGTTTGTATTTTTATCCCGGTGGTATATATTGCATCTTTAGATGGTTTTATTTTTTATTAAAGCTTATTGAAAATGAATTCCTTATCCATTGACTCCATGCAAAAGCGGTCGATCTCCATTGTGTTGACCATCCTAAGGGTAGCCATCGGATGGCATTTACTCTATGAAGGGCTCACCAAACTGTTCAATCCCGGGTGGACAGCTGCGGGTTACCTGCAGAGTGCCACGGGACCCCTGGCCGGGTTATTCCAATCCCTCGCAGCAAGCAATGGTGTATTGATGGTGGTCAATGTCCTGAATACCTGGGGTCTTGTCCTCATTGGTCTGGGACTGTTCCTGGGGCTCTTCACCAGGATTTCGCAAGTGGCTGGGATTGCATTACTTGCCACGTATTACATCTCCCACCCTCCGGTATTTTCAGAACCCGGGTTCTTCAGGGAAGGTTCATACTTTATTATCAGTAAAGATTTCCTCGAAATGCTGGCACTGGTGGTCCTGATGTTTTTCCCCACGGGCAAGTATCTTGGTCTGGATGGACTTCTTTCAAGGATGGCAAAGAAGCCCATGCATAAGATGGATCATGGTCAGCCAGACCCGGATAAAACAAAAGCCAATGTACAGCAGATCCAGCGTCGTGAAGTCCTAAAACACCTGGCTACGGTTCCCTTCCTGGGCGCTGTAGTTTTCGGGGCCATTCGAAAAACCAGGATGAGCAGCCTGGAAGAACAGAACCTGGTGGATTCATCATCGGGTCCAACCCAGAGATATGTACAACAGATCATGGCAGGGTCCGGCAGTGAAGCTCTGAAAGATCTGAAAGGAAAGAAGTTTACTAACGAAACAGACCTGCTGGCAGGAACACTTCCCCAGGGTATGCTTGGAAACATGAACGCTTCAAAGCTGATCCTAGGTGGAAACCTCCTGAGCGGATACGTACATTCCAGGGACCTGATCTATGTCTCTTCGCTGGTACTGAACTACCACCAGAAAGACCGTATCTTCAGAACCCTGATGCTGGCTGAACAGTCCGGGATCAATACCCTGCTTTCCAACCCGGTGGTCATGCCCCTGATGGAAGAGTACTGGAACGAGGGATATGGAAATATCCAGTTCCTGACCGATTGTGCCGGACTGGACTATTCCGACGGCATCAAAGCCATGGATTTTGAGAAATACATGGATATTGTGAAGATGGCTATCGATAAAGGAGCCAGCTCCTGTTACATCCAGGGAGAGACCGCCGACTACTACATTGAAAACAACCAGCCTGAAAAACTTGTAAAAGTAATGGACCTGATCCGTCAGAACGGGCTGTCTGTTGGTATTGGTGCACATAAGATCCAGACAATTAAAAGATGTGTGGAGCTGGGTCTGGAACACGATTTCTGGATGAAGACCCTGCACACGCACAATTACTGGTCAGCCCAGCATCCAACCTGGCACGATAACATGTATTGTTTCGATCCCGATGAGACTATCAATTACATGGAAACACTGGAAAAACCCTGGATCGCATTCAAAACCCTTGCTGCAGGTGCTATCAAACCGGAGGAAGCTTTCCAGTATGCATACAGTAAGGGTGCCGATTTCATCTGTTGCGGGATGTATGATTTCCAGATCATTGACGATGTGAACATTACTCTGGCCGCGCTGGACAATGTAAAGGACAGGAGAAGACCCTGGCGGGCGTAACCTCTGCTCAAAAAACAGCCTATGAGATTGCCATTTAAAAGTCAATGATGTGCACTCAATCGAAGTAACGGAAAGCAGCCGGGATATGGCACCAGTAGAAAGTACAATAAACAACAGGAATATGAACGGGATGCACCTCATTATAGCTTCTAAAATAACCATTTTTTAACCCCTTCCGCAGCACTACCATTAAAAATCCCAAAATCTATGCTGCTGATGCTACAAACACGGAAAAAATCGTTTCTTTTGCATAGAACCATTAAAAGGTCCATGCGAATTCCGTCCCTCACACGGCTGCTCCCTACACTGTTCATTTTGTTATCCTGTCAAAGCAGTCACGAAGATATGATTAAGGAACTCAACCAGGTTAGGTCAGCGGAAACTGACCGGCATACCATAGTTTACAGATATGCCACCTATTTGTCAACCACCAAATCCATCAACCCTGACGAGGCCATTCCCATGATCAGTGAGATGATATCACTGGGTTACCCTACCGAAGCCCGCTATTGCATTGATAATTTAAAGGGGAACGGTATCCATTCCTGCGACCTGCTTGCCCTGCACGGTTTGTGTTATATGAATGAATTACAGCCCGGACTGGCCTTGATCGATCTGGAGAAGGCCCTTGCCTGGAATCCGGGCAGTGCGAAGATCAAATCATTGCTGGATCAGGCAAAAGGAAATAAGAGCCCTGGCATTCATTTGGAAGAATTGCTTGACAGGGCCGGAGCAATGATCGCTCAAAAGCAATATGATGAGTCGGAATCGGCACTTGATGTTATCCTTCAACAAGACAATGCCAACCACAGGGCGCTCTACTTTAAAGGAATGATCAGGCTGATGAGGAAGCAATACGATTCAGCACTCTATTTCATGACATTCGCCAGGAGCAGTGAAAACCTGGAAGAATACGGCCGGTATATATCAAAGATCGATAAAGTAGTGGAGGGAGAGAAATTGATAGTTGCCAATCCCGTTTCTTTCAGCGGTTATATGCAGAAATCCCAGGGACTGGCCTCCATGGGCATGTTTGATATAGCTCAAGAAACCCTGGATAAGGGCCTGGTGAATATTCCGGACAATTTAAACCTTATCCTGGCAAAAGCATTGGTCTGGGTTCAGGCCGGGCAACGGGAAACCGCCGTACAATACCTGTGGGAGCAGGAGCAAAGAGGTATTGCCATCGATCCATCATTGAAAGAAAAGATCATACAGAACCAGCAGTACATCCACCGGAAATGAATATCCTGGGTATATCAGCATATTACCATGATTCTGCAGCAGCCATCCTGGTGGATGGAAAGCTTTTGGCCGCTGCCCAGGAGGAGAGGTTTACACGTAAAAAGCACGATGCCGGTTTTCCGGAAAATGCAGTCCGGTATTGCCTGGAAGAAGCAGGGCTGGAATTGTCAATGGTGGACCAGGTGGTGTTCTATGACAAACCCTTTCTGAAATTCGAAAGGTTGCTGGAGACTTACTACAGTTTCGCTCCCCGGGGGATTGCCTCTTTTGTTACGGCCATTCCGGTTTGGGTCAATGAAAAACTGTTCCTGAAACGCAACATCCGGAAAGGGCTGCAGTCTATCGGTACCTTTGATGAAAACAGGCAGAAGCTGCTTTTCCCGGAACACCACCTCTCCCATGCGGCCAGTGCTTTCTTCCCCTCTCCCTTCGAAGAATCGGTCATCGTTACCCTGGATGGCGTGGGTGAATGGGCAACGGCCTCCATCTGTCTGGGGAAAGACAATGAGATCAGGATCGTTAAAGAACTTCACTTTCCACACTCCATCGGGCTCCTCTATTCCGCATTTACTTACTACCTGGGCTTCCGGGTCAACTCGGGGGAGTACAAGCTGATGGGTCTGGCCCCTTACGGGAACCCTGACTCGGAACAGGTGAACCGGTTTGAGCAAATCATCAAATCGGCACTTGCCAGGATTAACGAGGATGGATCGCTGTGGCTGAACCAGCGTTATTTCAGATATGCTACCGGACTCAGGATGACCTGTAACGGCAGGTGGGAGAAACTGTTCGGGATTCCCAGGCGCAAAGAGGAACACCCCATTGAGCAGGTTCATTGTAACCTTGCACTGGCCATCCAGCGGATCACCGAGGAGATAGTGATGAAAATGGTACTCCATGCAAAATCCTTAGCCGAAACCGAATCCCAGGCGGCGAACCTCTGTCTGGCAGGCGGCGTTGCACTGAACTGTGTTGTTAACGGGAAACTTAAGGCAGCTGGAATATTCAGGGAGATCTTCGTACAGCCTGCTGCCGGTGATGCAGGAGGAGCCCTCGGAGCTGCGCTTGCAGTTCACCATATCTTCAACCATCATGACAGGATCGTGCAGGAGCCGGACTCCATGCAGGGTGCCTACCTGGGACCGGCTTTCAATAACAGGGAGATCCTAAAAACCATCAGGAGACATCATGCTAACGCAGAGGAGATCACAGATTATAACCGGCTGAGTAAAACCACAGCACAGCTTATTGCCAATGGATATGTGGTGGGGTGGTTCCAGGGCCGTATGGAGTTTGGTCCCCGCGCACTGGGCAACCGCAGTATTCTGGCCGATGCCAGGAATCCGGATATGCAGAAGAAACTAAACCTGAAGGTAAAATACAGGGAAGGCTTTCGACCTTTCGCCCCATCAGTCCAGGCAGAAAATGTGGGAGATTATTTCGAATTCAGCGGCCCCTCTCCCTATATGCTGATGGTGGCACCGGTGAAGAAAGAACGTCAGTTGTCGGTTCCACAGGACTATTTTGACCTTCCTTTCATGGAGCGGTTGTATTTCCGGAGAAGCGATCTGCCAGCCATAACACACATCGATTTCTCGGCAAGGATGCAGACCGTGAATCAAAATACCAATCGACGGTACTGGCAGCTGATCAGTGATTTCAGGGAACTGACCGGATGCGGAGTGATCATCAACACCAGTTTCAATGTGAGAGGTGAACCTGTTGTTTGTACTCCTGAGGATGCTTATCGCTGTTTTATGCGGACTGAGATGGATTGCCTGGTTCTGGGGGATTTTCTTCTGAAGAAGGAGGAACAGGCCGCATGGAAAGAGGAGGGATGGCGAAAACAGGTGGGGATAGACACTGATCGATAACAACTGAAATGAGAACAAACGACGCAATAAATTAGAACTTATGCTAAAAGATCTCTGGAAGTTTATCAGACAACGGAAGGCATGGTGGCTGGTCCCTGTTATCTTCTTCATCCTGGTCATCGGAATCCTGCTGGTCCTGGGAGGAGGAAGTGCGCTTGCACCCTTCATTTATACCCTCTTTTAGGATGCCAAAAGGAGATAAAGCCAAATACAGGGAGACCCTCCTGGTGATCGTACTGGGTTTTTCAGTGCTCTACCTGATCCTTGACAGGAGCTGGATGCTCTATACTGCCCTGGCTACAGGCATTGCCGGGATGCTATCCCTGCATTTGAACCGATGGATCCATATTGGCTGGTTTTTTCTGGGGGAGAAAATGGGTTTCGTGGTTGGCAAAGTTGTACTGGGAGCTGTTTTCTACATCGTGCTTCTCCCCATGGGACTGTTGTCCAGGTTGTTCCGTAAGGATATCATGAACCTGAGATCTCCAGGTAAAAGTGGTTACTACCAAAGGGACCACCGCTATAAACCTGAGGATTTTGAGAACATGTGGTAATACACCGGGTATGATTAACCAATAGCTGATTGATGAAGAAGAGTATCATACGTATTCTACTATCCCTCCTGATCTTCATAGGACTGGACCTGGGTTGCGGACAATTTTTGATCCCCGACAGTTTTAACTCCTTCAGGTCCAAACACTACTATTACCACCATGGGTTGTTGCCCAACCAGGAAACCATGGCCGCATGGGGGGCCCTGATCTACCCCATGCATACCAACTCCATGGGCATGGTTGATTCAACAGTTTCCAAGGTTAAGAAACAATCCGGGGACCACCGGATCCTGATCCTGGGTGATTCCCATTCAGAGGGAGTGGGCGTTCCCTACCTCAAAACATTCGCCGGCCGGCTGGCAAAGGGGCTCAAACCTCATGGCATGGAAGTGATCAATGCCTCGGTCGTCAGCTACAGCCAGAAGATCGAATACCTGAAGGCAAAATACCTGATCGAAACAAAAGAGGTGGAGGTAGATGAGATCTTGGTGCTCATTGATATTTCTGACATACAAAATGAGCTGGTTTACGAGGAGTTTGAAGCAAAAGATAAGTCAGGAACGGGTGATCTTCTGTTCCGCGCCCGGAACAGGCTTAATAAGACCTCAACCATTTATTACCTGCTGGACGCCGTTCGCACCAAGAAACAGCAGGACCGTTTCTTTGCAAGCATTGCATCGTTTAATGAAGATGCCCGGATAAATTTCAATACAAATATGTGGGAATTGTACGCAGGTTTTTTCAGCCATTTTAGCAACGAAGTCCTCCTCTCCAATCCCCAGTTTCATGGCATGGGTAACTGGATGGAAGATCAGGCATTCAGGGAACTGGCGCTGAGAGGGATTGGAATGGGACAACAGTACATGCTCAGTCTGAAGAAATTATGTGATACGCACGGCATAAAGCTCACCCTGTCCGTGCACCCCTGGCACCCCCAGATCATGAAAGGCGAAACCACCGACGACTATGTTCAGCAATGGGAGGAATTCGCCCTGGCGAACAGGATCTCTTTTCTAAACATCTATCCCCTTTTTATCAATGAGGAGAACCCTGACACCGTTATCAAGAAATACTATATCTCCAACGATAACCACTGGAACGAATTCGGTCATGAACGGGTGGCAAACTACCTGACCGAATACTTCCTCGAACAGGATAAAAAAAATGACCGGACCATGAAGGACCGGCCATTCCCTACTATGAGTGAAATCTACTACTAAACACTCTACTACTAACTAAACTACTATTTTGCCGGAACTACAGTAATATCAACGGACTGTACATCCTGATTTAAGGTTTCACCCCAGTTCCCGTAGCTGGTGGCCACAAGCGAGAATGTATAGACACCTTCCGAAGAATAGAGCAGGATCAGAGAATCGGTCCCCATTTCCAGGAGTGTTCCGAATCCGGTTCCATAGGTGCTCTCTTCCTGATCTCCTTTGAAATAGGTAAGGAATTCCCCTGTTGCTTCCGATGTATAAAAGGTGACTCTTTCCCCTGCAGTCGTCGTGTTGTTCTGCAGGCTGGTGGTAAATGCTGCGGATACGGGAGCCGGCTCTTCCTTGTTGCAACTGCATGGGATAAGAAGCAGGGCAAGTATTGCCAAAATGAATATGCTGTTTTTCATAATATCTGATTTAATGGTTACCATCCGGGATTTTGCTTCAATGCCCCATTGTTTAAATCGATCTCTGTAAGGGGAATTGGAAGATATTCATGTTTTCCTTCCTGAAATATCCCGGGTCCCAGGATATCATCCCAGTTGATGCCCCAGGCCGGATCAAAACTCCACCTGACAAGGTCACTCCACCGGTGGCTTTCAAAAGCCAGCTCAATGTCCCGTTCGTGAATGATGGCATCCCTGGAGAGTACCGGAACAGGAGGCATATCCACCCTGGCCCGGACCTCATTTAAGGCCGCAAGCCCGGTTCCATCATCACCTATCAGGAACATCACCTCCGCATACATCAGCAGCACATCGGCATACCTGATCACTCTCCTGTTGGTGGGATCGTTGTTGGGAGATGCTGTGCCGGGCTCGTCATAGATCGGGAAATAGTATTTTTTCATACCGAATGAAATACTTGGTTGACCCGGGTGATCCAGTCCCCTTGATGCCGCAATCCGCTTTGTGTGGATAAAGGAATTGTACTCCCTAAAGTAAGCGTTCTCGGGATCGAAATGCATGGTGTCGCCATCCAGGTAACAGCCAGCGTATGCACGGGGATCACGGTCAAAACCGGCCGGTGCTCCAACAGAATCACATGCAAAGAACCAATCGGGATGAACTTCATGGTTCTTATAACTGTTGCTATGGGGTGAGAAATACTGGGTGTTCAGAGAGCCACTCCACTGCCAGCCGGGAAGCCATCCGCCTTGTATCAGCTCATCGGAATACTGAACTTCCCAAACGGATTCAATGTTGTTCTCGGATGGATACATATTGTTTTCTGACGGCAGGGCCAGGTAAGCTGTATTGGATAGCAGGGCCATCATGTAATCTTTCCTGGTTTTGGGCGCTTTCGGCATGACAAGTTCATACTCACCCGAGTTTATTACATCCAGTAGTGCATCCCTGGCAGAAGCCAGATCCGTCTGAGCTTCAGTTCCACCCTCAGTTCCCTGACTTATATGGTAATGGTAATACTTATAAAGCATGGCCTTCCCCAGTAAGGCGCTGGCGCCGCCACGGGTGACCCGTCCGAGATCTTCATCGGGATATTCCGATTTTTTCGGGAGGTGTGCAACGGCAAATGCAAGATCCTCCTCGAGCTTATCCCAGAACAGGATCGGATCTCCATTGGTGAAATTCTTGTTAAAATCCACCGGGAATGTTTCCGGCGATTCATCATAGTAAATGGGACTGTGAAAAAAGGTTACAAGGAGGAAGTAATGCATGGCCCTGATTCCCCTTACCTGCGCTTCATACAGATCTCTTGTTTCCTGATTAAATCCTTCAATGTCCTGCTTTTCATTCAACTTCCGTTTAAAATCGCTGGTCCTGTAAAGGCCGAAATACATGGCCCGCCAGGTCGTACCAGTCTCACCGCTACTGGAGCTTATGATCGAAAGGTTGTCCCTGTTGGTGGTTTCAAAAAGTGTCCTGTCCTCCCAGGTACCGTTCATCAACTGGAACCCTAATCCATACATACCCCTGTCGGCCAGTGGGGAATAGCAGGAATTCAAAGCCACCCAGAAGTCATTCTGGGTCTGGTAAAAGCTTCCGTCAGTCAAGGCATTCTTGTTCTCAACCTCCAGAAATTCTTCACTGCATCCTGTACTGAATAGCAGTGTAACCAGGATCAGTATATTTATAATTATATTTTTCATAATTATCTGTTTTTATAATATACACCATTAGAATTCGATCTGCACACCTGCTGTCAGAATCCGTGGTAAGGGATAGCTTGAACGATCGGTTCCAACATCCATTGGCTGTCCTTGTACAGGTACAGTTGGCGATTCAGGATCGCGGCCCTTATAATCGGTAAAGGTTAACAGGTTGACTGCACTCACATAGATCCTCGCACTGGCCATCCCCACACTTTGTGCCATTTGCTTTGGCAGGGAGTATCCCAGCTGAAGGTCCTTCAGTCTTAAAAAGGAAGCATCTTCCACCCACCAGGTAGAGATCCGGTCATTCCGGTTGGAGTTATTGATATCAGCCCGCACATACTCCTCCGACGGACGGTCCTCCCGGTAATATTTCCGGGAAAACTCAACCGACTTATTGTGGTCCAGGTCCTGATCCCAAAAACACTCAATACCTGCCCGCTGCTCGTTAAAGACATCCACATTCTTGGCTCCGTACCAGTACATGGTGAAGTCAACATTCTTGAAATAGAGATTCACATTCAGGGAATAGATCATATCGGGTATGGGTTTACCGATGATGGTCCGGTCATCGTCATTGATCACTCCGTCCAGGTTCAGATCGGTATATTTCAAATCACCCGGTTCAGGCACACCGGATTCCGGAATTGCATGCAGGTAGTTACCATCCGCATCATAGTCATCGGGAGTGATAATTCGTTCTGCAATGCGACCGAACAGGGAACCCACTGTATTTCCAATCCTTGCGATATTAGGCAGTTCAACATAGGTTTCAGGGATCTCCACCACTTCATTCTTAATGGTGGTCACCATCCCGGTGATCTCGTAATTGAAATCTCCCTCCATATCACGGTATGAGGCGTTGAATTCGAAACCACTGTTCCTGATATTGCCCAGGTTCACTACTGGCTGTCCGACCCGTGCAAATGCCCCTGAAGTAGTCCGGTCCGTGATCAGGTTGTCCGTTTCTTTACTATAATATTCGACCGTGGCTGATAGCCGGTTTCTGAAAAGGCTCACATCCACTCCCACATTGGTCATGGCCGAAGACTCCCACTGGATGAATTCATTGCCGAAACTGTTTAGAACATTCAACGCCGGAACGACGGTCTGTGAGACGCCGAGAACCGGTGAGAATTCGTCATAATTGGCCAGCAATGCTTCATACCTGAAATTCCCGATTGCTGAATTACCGGTCTTTCCATATCCGGCCCTCAGTTTCAACATATCGATCGCGTCCACATTGGGCAGCAGGTCTTCATTCAGTTTCCAGGCTGCAGAGGCTGAAGGAAAAGTCCCCCAGCGGTTGCCCGGTCCAAAACGTGAATTCCCATCCTTCCTGATACTGGCTGTCAACAGGTATTTTCCACTGTAGTTATAAATGATCCTTCCCAGGTAGGAGGACCACCTTACCGGGGTAACATACCCTGTGACGACCGGTTCATCGGTTCCATAATGTAAGACATTCAGATTCTCATAGTCGAAATTACTGGCGCGCACATTGGAGCTGTATCCATCATAGGTTCGGGCATGCTGCACCCCGGTGAGGGTCAGGTTGTGATTCCCGAAGGACTTTGTAATGGTAAGCTGATTTTCGAGGGAGAGGGTCAGGTTCTCTTCAAAATTTTCGTTGAGGGTTGCCAGTGCCCTGTCCCTGACGCCCGACTCAAAAGAGGGGGCCCAGTCCCTGGTATGAACAAATGACCCAACCACCGATGGGGTGGTCTTAAAAGTAAGCCACTCAAAGGGTTTTATCTCCATATAGATACTGCCAAGAAATGTATTGTAGTTGGTTTGCAGCTCATCAAGGTCCAGAGCGACCCTGGGATGGGGCTTGTCATTTCCACCTGTGTTGTTATAATATACGGTGTCCCCGACCGGGGTGACGTATTCAACTGATTCCTGGGGTCCGTCATAGCCACCCTTGTTGTTCTCATTATACATTTTCATCAATGGGGAAGCGATCAGGGGTGATGACCAGGCCCCCCCCTGCCAGGTACCTTCATCATACCTTGTATTCCTGGATACGGAAAACGATTCACCCACCTTGACGTATTTACCAATCTTAAAATCGGAATTTGCCCTGAAACTGTACCTGGTTGCCCCGGTGCCCCTGAGGATCCCCTCCTCATCCAGGACGTAGGCAGAGATGGAATAGTTACTGGACTCTCCACCTCCCGATATACCGAGAAAATAATTTTGCGTGTAAGCCTTCTGGATGATCTCGCTCTGCCAGTTGGTTCCTTCTTCCCAACCTTCGCCATAATAAAACTGGCGGAAATCATCGGCATAGGCTTCATTGCGAGCTATATTGTTGTCGTCATAAATTTCATTGTAAAAGTCAACATACTGGTCCGCATTCATCAGATCGAAAGGCTCCGGCGCCAGGTTCATGCTTCCGTAGGCTGAAAAAGTGACCCTGGGTTTTCCTTCCTTTCCCCTTTTGGTGGTGACAATAACCACACCATTGGCACCATCGGCACCATAGATGGCGGCTGCCGAGGCATCCTTCAGTACCTGGAAGGACTCAATATCGTTGGGATTAATATCGTTGATGCTACCTCCTACAACGCCGTCAACCACATAGAGTGGATTGGGATCCTGGTTGATGGAGCCAATACCGCGAATCCGGATGGTCACACCGGATCCCGGCTTACCTCCCTGGGTTACCATGACACCTGATGCCCGTCCCTGAAGGGCACGGCTCAGGCTTGAAGCGGGTGTCTTTGAGAGTTCCTCGGCGGTGACCACCGCAACGGATCCTGTCAGGTCTTCCTTTTTAACTGTTCCATAACCAATGACTACTACTTCATCCAGGGCCTGGATGTCTTCCTGCAGTGCCACATCGATTTGAGTAAGCCCGGCCACCGCGATTTCCTGTGTCAGGTAGCCGATGTAAGAGAAGACCAGCACAGCTTCCGGATCGCTGAAACTGATGTTATAGTTACCTTCCAGGTCAGTTATTGCGCCGGTAGTAGTACCTTTCACCACAACATTTGCACCCGGTACTCCCTGCCCATCTGCAGCATCTGTCACCTTCCCGGAGATGGATTGCTGGGCAAACAAGCCCTGGGCAGTCAGGATCAGAATACCTGCACATAGCAATTTGATCAATAAAATCTTTCGCAGTAATTGTTTCATGTTGGTTAGATTATAGGTTCTTGTCTTCATACTGGCACATCCATTATTATTTAAAAAAAAGGGACGCACAGGGCCTCCCTTTTTTTCACTTGACTATCCAATAAACACTACTACTATTTAACAACTTTAAATCCTGAAGGAATTCCTTCAAGTTTGATGAAGTATACACCGTTGGTCAACTCACCCATGTCAAGCTGTCCGCTTACATTCTGAACAGACTTAACCAGTGAACCGGTGATGCTGTAGATATTCACATTAGAAATCTCAACTCCACGGATATTCAGCATGTTGTTGTATACGAATACCCTGACACCGCTGGCGACACGGTCTTCGATTCCTTCAACCACGATCTTCGTGTCCGAGAGGGTCAGACGTCCAACATAATAATTGGAACAATAGGCATTGTCATTTTCAGAGTTCCATTGATATTCAACCTTGTGGTCACCCTCGGCTCCACCCAGGAAACCCCTTGATTTGATATCAAATGCGATCATGTCTCCAACTGCCACAGCATTGTATTCTCCAGCCAGGTCTTCCAGATCGACAGGGTAACCCAGCGCACCATCAAAAGACATTACCATAATGGCCCGGATCACTCCGTCGGTAACATCCCAGAAGTGAGTTACTGTAGCCAGTCCCAGCAATCCATGCTCATTGCCTCCCCAG
>SDBV01008190.1_pt1 | contig 14148 bp, 9 predicted proteins | sample 2277081 | NCBI WGS metagenome assembly SDBV01 (sample SAMN10402039, study PRJNA504765) | marine sediment metagenome | isolation source: marine sediment core GS10_PC15, 223 cmbsf | place: Arctic Ocean: Southern Knipovich Ridge | collected 2010
AATAAGACTTTACAACACCTCCCATTTTTACTCGTCCTCCGTGCATCTCGTTAACTGCCAAAACAAAAACAGGCCCCTGCGCTAATCGCAAAGACCTGTTTCTTATTCTTCCATTACTTCTATTTTTAACTTGCCATATCAAATCTTGACTGGCATCTTCGCCGTAGGCTTGAGCTTACCGTAAAGTACCTCTGCTACAGCTTTCAACTGTTCCATGCCGCCAGGATTAAACGATGCTATCACCGTGCCAAACTCCGGATCCGCAGCTACCGGATAAGGCGTATTCGTCACCACCACCATTGGCTTACCACACTTTTGAATCTCTTTTACCAAATCCGTTATCGCAGACGCCGCTTTGTGATAATAGTAATTCGTCGTCACTATCACCTCAGCCTCATCAAGTCTTCGCATAATTCGCGCCTGGTCGTTTTCGGTTGGCTGATATGCAACCTCTACACTGCCTACATTATCCGAAAGCCTGCACATCTCTTCCCACAACAGGCCCGGATGAGAGTACATATTGTTTGCAAACTGCTGCGTCGGGAAAATCTGCTCGATTAGAAGCACCTTCTGCTCAGCCTTCAACGGAAGATTTTTTGCATCATCACGAATCAAAAGCACTGTCTTTTCCGCCGTTTCAGTTGCAGTCTTTACCACAAACGGATCATTGAAAGGATCACCCGCCTTGGATGCATCAACCTTACCGCCATTTTCTGCAAGGCCCATATCCCAACGCATCCTCAGAATTCTTTGTACGGATTCATCAACCTGAGATTCAGGATACCTGCCGCTCTTCACCGCTTCCAGTACCGCCTCTATAATTTTATACCTCGCCGGACTTTCATCTCTGCACAAAGCAATATCGTGGCCGGCGATTAATGTCCGTACAATCGCCTCGCTCATCTCATATGTCATCAACAACCCGCCCATCATGGTATTATCCGTAATGATAAGACCTTCAAAACCAAGTTCTTCACGCAATAGCTGTGTCACTATTCTCCTGGATGTCGAACCGGGAATATCCGTCACACCCAGTGCCGGATAGCAGCAGTGTGCCGTCATGATCGCTGGCACACCCGCCGCAATAAGAGGCTTATATGGAGCAATGTGCACGTTCATAAGCGTATCCAGGTCAACATCTACTACCGGAAGCTCCCAGTGCGCATCCTGCTCAGACTCACCCCGACCGGGGAAATGCTTGGCGGTGGCACCTAAACCTGCTTCCTGAAATCCGCGAAGTGTCTCCAGAGCAAATTTTATTGTGTCCTCGGTATTGTCTGAATATGCACGCGTGCCGATCTCAGGATTCCTTGGATTAGTGTTCACATCTATGCACGGGCAGTGAATAAAATTAGCTCCAAGCGCTGTTGCCTGTTTGCCAATACACAAAGCCGCTCTATAGGCAAGCTCAGGATCTCCCGAAGCTGTCAAACCCATCGGGTGCGGGAACAGTCTTTGCGATGAAAGCTGATCGTCAGACCCGCTGCCTTCGTGTTCGGTTACAAAATGAAGCGGTATCCCAAACTCACGGTCCAAAGCATAGTCCCGCAACCTGTTCAAAACCCCTGCATACTCCTCAGCCGTGCAGGAAGTACAATCGGACATATAAGCATAATCCCTGTTTAGCCCTGAAGGAAGAAGCATAGACTTCTTTATCTGTTCGTCAGGTTCGGTACCTGGTTTCACATCGTGAAACAGATTCATCGTCCGAAATTTCTGAGTGATTCTAATACCGCCCAGATGATACTTCTTAATAAGCTCAACCTGATCCGGCGTGATCACCGGCCCGCAAAAACCAAAAAGCAAAAGCTGACCAACCTTCTGCTCCAGGTTCATCTTACCTAAAAGCCCATCAACCCATTTTTCTCTCGCTTCAGATATCCAGAAACCTTTCGTAGTTTTCTACAATCGCACTAAAAGCTCATCCGTATTATAAATTCACTCAGCTAAATATCGACCGGTATCTTTGCGGTCGGCTTCAGTCTGCCATAAAGAACCTCTGAAACCGCCTTCAATTGCTCCCGACCACCTGGACTAAACGAAACCACCACCGTTGGAAACTTAGCATCTGCCGCTACCGGATAAGGAGTATTGGTCACCACCACCATCGGCTTACCACACTTTTGAATCTCTTTTACCAAATCCGTTATTGCCGACGCCGCCTTGTGATAATAGTAATTCGTCATCACTATCACGTCAGCCTCATCGAGCCTTCGTATTATCCGTGCCTTATCATTCTCCGTTGGCCGGTAACCTATCTCAACGCTGCCGACATTATCCGACACCTTACACATCTCTTCCCACAACAGGCCCGGATGACAATACATGTTATTAGCAACTTCGTGCGTCGGGAAAATCTGCTCGATCAAAAGAACCTTCTGCTCAGGCTTCAACGGAAGATTATTTGCATCATCACGCATCAAAAGCACTGTCTTTTCCGCAGCTTCGGTTGCGGTCTTTACCACAAACGGATCATTAAAAGGCTCACCAGCCTTGGACACATCAACCTTGCCGCCGTTCTCCGCAAGCCCCATATCCCATCGCATTTCAAGAATCCTTTTCACGGATTCATCAACCTGCGACTCAGGATATCTGCCGCTCTTCACCGCTTCCAGAATCGCAGCAATAATATCATATCGTATCGGGCTCTCATCTCTGCACAACGCCAGATCGCAACCAGCTATCAACGTCCTTACGATCGCCTCGCTCATCTCATACTTCATCAGCAGCCCGCCCATCATCGTGTTATCCGTCGTAATCACTCCCTTAAAACCAAGCTCGCCGCGAAGAACGTCCTGCACAATAATCTTACTCGTCGATGATGGCTCAACCGACTCGCCAAGCGAAGGATACAAACAATGCGCTATCATAATCGCCGGTATCCCCGCATCTATCAAAGCCTTAAACGTCGCCAGATGCACATTCGTTAAAGTCTCACGGTCAATATTAACCGATGGCAAACTATAGTGAGCGTCGCTCTCCGATTCGCCGCGTCCCGCAAAATGCTTACCGGTCGCGATCAAACCTGCCTCTTGAAAACCTTTAAAAGTCTGCAGCGCATATGTTATCGTATCGTCAGTCTTATCAGAATAAGCACGCGTGCCAATCTCAGGATTCTTCGGATTCGTATTCACATCCAGAACCGGCGAGTGAATCATATTCGCCCCGATCGACCTGGTCTGCTTACCTATGCACAAAGCCGCCTTATACGCAAGCTCCGGCTCGCCGGATGCGACATATCCCATCGGATGCGGAAAAAATCTTTGATTAATAAGAAAATCGTCTGACCCGCTGCCTTCCTGGTCTATTGTAAAATGAATCGGTATGCCAAGCTCACGCTCCAGAGAATAATCACGAAGCTGATTCAAAACCTCTGCATACTCCTTAGCCGTACAGGAAGTGCAATCTGCCATATAAGCATAATCCCTGCACAAGCCCTTCGGAAATCGCATAGACTTCATTACCTGTGGATCAGGCTCAGCACCGGGCTTAACATCATGAAAAATATTCATCGTACGAAACTTCTGACATATCCTCAGACCACCCAAATGATACTTCTTAATAAGCTCAACCTGATCAGGCGTAATCACCGGCCCGCAAAATCCCAGCACCAGCAACTGACCGACCTTCTGCTCCAGATTCATCTTACCCAAAAGATCATCTACCCATTTTTCTTTAGCTTCACTCATCTTTAAAAGCTCCTGCATTTAAAAAATTAACCTGAATTTTCTATCAAAAACTATCTGGCCAGCCAACCGCCGTCAACTGCTATAGTGTAGCCCTGCAAGTAGGACCCCGCTTCTGAAGCGAGGAACACAGCCGCACCCTGAAGGTCTTCAGGCGTGCCCCAGCGACCTGCGGGAATCCTGCCCAAAATCTCTTTACTGCGAACCGGGTCCGCCCGCAATGGTGCCGTATTATCTGTCGCCATATATCCAGGTGCTATCGCGTTCACATTCACATTATACTCACCAAGCTCGCACGCCAACAGCTTCGTCAAACCCATAACCGCACTCTTCGAAGCCGTATAAGAAGGCACACGAATCCCGCCCTGGAACGAGAGCATTGATGCGGTATTAATAATCTTACCGCCCCTGCCCTGCTCTTTGAAAACACGACCAACCGCCTGACTCAAAAAGAAAAGCGTCCGGATATTAATATTCATCACATCGTCCCAGTCCTTCGCTGAAAACTCAAGCAAAGGTGCCCTGCGAATAATACCAGCGTTGTTAACCAGAATATCGATCCCGCCAAGCTTCTCGACCGTCGTCTTCACGATCACATCAACGCAATCCGACGAACTCAGATCCGCCGTGATACTAATACACCGACGCCCAAGCTTTTCTATCTTTGCCTGGCTCTCTTCCATACCAAGAACGTCAACCAGCGCAATGTCAGCACCAGCCTCAGCCAGCCCAACCGCTATGCCCTGTCCCAATCCTCTCGCAGAGCCCGTAACGATCGCAACCTTGCCGTCTAATTTAAATTTATCCAATATCATTTTATGCTCCTTGTTTTTCAATTATGATTATCTTACATCATCCAGCGAAAATCCCTGCATATCGCCAAAATCCTGATTCTCACCGGCCATCGCCCAGATAAACGTGTACTTCTTCAGGCCGGAACCGGAATGAATTGACCAACTCGGCGATATCACTGCCTGACCCTCTCTTACCGCAACATGCCTTGTCTCATTCACCTTGCCCATAAAATGAAATACAAGTGAATCATCACCCAAATCAAAATACATATAAACCTCACTCCTGCGAAAATGCGTATGCCCAGGCATAGTATTCCAAACACAACCAGGAGCAAGCTCAGTAATACCCATCACCAACTGACAGCTTTTTATCCCCGCCGGATGAATACACTTATATATCGTCCGCTTATTACTGCTCTCAACAGAACCTAACTCAAGCGGCTCAGCATCTGTGATCTTGGCCTGCGTCGTCGGATAGCTTTTGTGAGCGGGATGACTCAAGAGATAATATTTCGCAGGCTCATCGGCCTTTGCACTCTCGAATTTCACATCCTTACTGCCCATTCCGACATAAAGAGTGTCCTTGTTAGCCATCTCATATTTCGTACCATCAACCGTTACCACACCCGCGGCACCAATATTGATAACACCCAACTCACGCCGCTCTGCAAAATACTCACAAGCCATCTCCTCACCTGCTTCCAGAACCAGCGCTTTACCTGTCGGAACCGCAGAACCTATTATCGCCCTGTCAACATACGAATAAACCAGCTTGATTTCGCCTGGCTTAAAAAGATCTTCCACAAGAAAAGTTTCTCTCATCTCCGTCGAATTCATCCTCTCAAAACGAATGGGGTCAGCTGCAAAACGCATTTCCATTTTAAAACTCCTTCCCAATATATTCTATTTTCCAACTTTTATTTCTATCGGATTAGCAAGACACCTTGCCAACTCCTCCATATAAGCATAAAATTCTTCCCCTGTCATAATCGGCGACTCCGGCTCGCCGTTATACGTCGTCAAGGCATAGTATTTAATCTGTTCACTGGCCTTGAACGCCGCATCAAATTCAATCTCATTAATATCAAGCTTCGCCAAAAGCTCATGCTCCCACAACAATCCAAGCCCCATCTGTTCTTTGCTCTTGGCAGCCATCTCAGGAACCTCATCCTCAGCAACCTGCTTACCAAAAGTCCCAACCCAATCAAGCTTGCCAGGCTCAGCCCAGCAATACCTGCCGGTCACACCAGGCAGCTTCGAATGATTCGTCAGCCCCGCCAGCATCTCCAACTCACCGCCCTTTAAAACCTTTACCTCATTGGCCATATAATGCTGACCCGCGGACATCGAAACATCCCAAACCAGCTCATACTCCTTGCCCTTATACTGCACCTGCTTAAACTCAATCCGATAACTCGCCCGTATAGGACCATCGCTACCGATTATCACCTTCGAATACGGCGCCCCCGCAGGACTGAATCGATTAATATCCGTCCCAAGCCCAAGTCCGCCCACCCCTATAGCCTTACCATTAAACAGAATATCCCTGCCCCACGGCTGCAGCGTATGATGATTGCCACGATGAGCATCACCCACAAACATATCGCTCGGTTTGCCATAAGCATCTATCGCACCGCGCTTGTCCCAGTAAAGCCTGTACCCAACCTTCTCGCTTTCAATCAACGGCCCCTCGAAACGATACCACTTATCATGAATCTTATGCTCCAGGTCCATCACCAGCTCTTTCTTCGATACATACTCTCCATCAGAAACTTCAGTGCCGCCCGTCTTAGCCTCAGGACGCGACGACAAAATCGAAATCTCCGCATGCGCTCGCACCGCAGGCTTCGCTGCTTCACCTGCCACAATACTCACCTTCACACTTTCGCTCGGCCCAAAACCTGCCAAAAAAGCGATCGCGTCTGCCTTGCCGTCAAAATCCGTATCTTCCGCCTGAGCCGCCAAAATCTTCTCGCCCTGACGAACAACAAATCCATCCGCACTAACCCCGCCAAGCTCACTCAAAGGTATGATTATCAGTTCATCTCGACGTGCTGAATCGATGGGGTTTGTCAGCGTAACTTCAACCTGCTTACCTTCCTGCATGTTTTCTCTCCTCTAATCTAAAAAACCAAAAGACCATTCCTTCGCTGGTCTTTAAATTCATTACCGAACTATTTACTCTTCTCAACTTTCACTATTATAGGATTAGCCAGACATTTTGCCAGCTTATCCATATACGAGTAAAATTCTTCGCTGCTTTTAATCGCCCCCTCTTTCTCACCATTATATGCCGCCAGCGAATAATACTTCACCCCTTCAGCAGCTTTAAATATCACATCAAATTCCAGATCGCCGGCCTCGAACTTCGCCATTCTATCATGCTCCCATAACAGCCCAAGCCCCATCTGTTCTTTGCTCTTCGCCGCTTTCTCACCATCACTATCAACCGCAACCTGTCTACCGAAAGTCCCGACCCAATTAAGTTGACCCTGCTGCTTCAAAGAATGCTTCTTTGTAACACCAGCCTCATCCGAATGATTAGTCAGGCCTGCCAGCATCTCAAGCTCACCGCCCTTTACAACTTTAACCTCGTGAGTCATAAAACGGCTACCCGCAGACATCGAAATATCCCACGTCAAATCATACTTCTTCCCCTTATATTCGACGCCGTTATAAATCATTCGATAGCTTGCACGAATCGGGCCATTGCTTCCAATAACAATCTTCGCATCATCAGCCCCAGCCGGACTAAACCTCTCCGCATCGACGCCTATACCAAGCCCTCCTGCTCCAAGAGCATCGCCATTATGCAAAACGTCCCTGCCCCACGCCTGCATCGTATGATGATTACCCCGATGAGCATCTCCCACCAGCACATCACTTACTTTTGCAAACACATCGATCGCACCACGCTGGTCCCAGTAAAACCGATATCCAATTCGTTCGCTTTCAATCAACGGCCCTTCGAAACGATACCAACCGTCATGAATCTTATGACCCGCATCACGAACGAGCTCGCTTTTAGAAACAAACTTTCCGTCTGCCACCTCAACGCCGCCACTCTTAGCCTCAGGACGCTCCGACAAAACAGATATTTCAGCATAAGTCCCAACTGCCTTTGAACCACGAAATTTGCCCATTATAATACCAACTTTCAAACTCTCTTTGGCTCCAAAATTCGCCAAAAAAGCTATCGAGTCAACCTTGCCGTCAAAATCGGTATCTTGCACTTGAGATGGCAAAACCTTATCACCCTGGCGAACAACAAGACTTGCCGCACCCCTCCCGCCAAATGCGGATAAAGGCACTACAACCAACTCGTCCTGCCGGGCTATATCTATAGGATTGGCCAACGTAAGCCATAAAAGCGTACTTATAATAACCGGCTGCATAATAAATTCCCCTTAATCAAAAAAACCGAAAAGAAGTAATATATCACTTCAAATTTTCAAAAGCAACTACTTCTTTGGCCATAAATTCGCTTAACCCCATAGAGCAGTGGCCAAATACATTAATAATTCCACTCACGCTCCACCACCACTGCCCATCTTTACAAAACGCCCCCAATTCAGCACAAAAAAAAGAAGGAGCAGGTCAATCGACCTGCTCCCTCGGAACTTCTCACAATTAATCAGTTTTACTGATTAGAACTCCCAAACATCTGCCAACACCTGCGTGTAATCCGCTGCAACGATAGCATAATCACGGAAATCAACTATACCATCACAGTTGGCATCGCCGTCACCACACTCAGCAAGCTGAATGCTGTGAACCAACAACCCTACATCAGCAGTATCGAATTCAATCTTGATGTCAGCGCCGGCACTGATAGTACCGCTCGGAGTAAACGAATCCGACTGCCTCGTAGCTGCGGCTATCGCCGCTGTACCAAGCGAAACGCCATTGATCTTCAACGTGTAACCCTGCGAAGTATCACTAACGTTCTCAGCATCAACAACGATATCAAAGCTAGCAGCAATATCACCAATACATCTTACATAAAGTACAGGACTGGCGGTTGTCGCAGCAGGAGTGACTGCCACAATCTCACCTTCCGAGCCAACTAACTCCATCTCACCGGCAACTGCACGACTTTCCGGCTTGCCGTCAGCTGTACCATCATCTTCAACGGTAATACCCTGCAGCAATGGAGCGGCAATCGCGCCCTTCTCACTTGCATAATTGGCAAACTCGATCGTGTAGCCAACTTCAACGTTCTTCTCATGAGTGGCACTTTCAAGCAGATAATCAACCAGGCCAGCAAGATACTTATCAGCCTTGGAATCATCTTCCGAACGACCGATAGTCTCAACAGTGTTAATTATACAACTACCGCTTCCAGCATAGATCTCGACAAGCACTGCCTCTGACAGGTGCTGACCACCATTAGCAAGAATAGCTATGTCAGCAAGATCATTAGCATCCAGATCCAGATAGCTGCTGTATAGACTCCTGTCAGTTGTGCTACCATTCCAGGCCCTGAAATCGGTCCTGTCAAGATCGCCCATCAACGTAGTAAGCTGCGGTCTTTCAATATTGACAAAGTCCTCGCTTCCACTGCCCAAAGTCATGCCCGTACTAAGCAAACCAGTGGCTACTGCACTCGGCTCAAGAATCAAAACTCTCGCGCCGGCTGCAAGACGAGTACTAATCGCCGTAGCCGCAGCACCGTCAATATCGACACCACCACCGATGACCAGCCTGGCAGCTGTAGAAGCACCTATGCTGCCAACAGCTGTAGTACTACTTGCGCCAAGAGCAATCAATTTAGCCAGTGTATTGGCACCGGGATCATAAACGTCAACTGCTGTAGCACCATTTGTAAGACTTGCACCACCGGAAATAAACACATCTACTTCACTCACATCATTGTAGTTAGCATCAGTAGGATGAGTGAGCGTTGCCCTAATGACATAATCGCCTTCAGCAAGACTGGTCGTATCAAGACTTATCGCCTGCGTCCTTGTGTAATAGGTAAGCATGTTACCAATCGCATCAGGACCATCACTGTCTTGAACTACGTCGTCACTATCAACCAACTCTGTTAACAAAGACAAGCCGGTAATCGCATTATTTGCACCATCATTAAGTATATAAATCGTGCTGCTTATCGTGTCACCATCGTCAACATTCGGCTTGGTAAGTAAGATGCTCGCATGAACATCTGAATAAGCATCGGTAATTGCCGCTACCACCACCGACTTATCTGTTTCTGCATCATTAGCCTCGGACACACCATACATCCAGTCATTCCTCGCAAAGAGGAACGGAGGCGAATATGGTAACACACCGCTCATAGAATTGGTTGTGAGACGGGTTCGTCTGCATATCTCAATGGCTTCCTGTGTCACATAAGCCTGGAATGCCATTGAATCCGTTCCAAGATTGTAACTATGACCAACATTACGCAAAGCGTTGCCCAATAACTCATCATCAGAAACATTCAGAGCACCGTCTGTTTCATTACTTACAACGAATACACACTCACTAAGCGTAACTGGAACTGCTTGACTGGTTCCAAATCCTTGCAAATCATATACCGAACCAGTTTCGCCGCCTGCACCGTTGATAACATCATTGAAGTCAGCGCCTTCTGCACCTTCTGCACCAATAAGATAAACTGGCCTCGTGTAATCAAGGTCGCACACATCAGCCTGAAGACTGGCCGCAGCACTGGCAATACTACCATCACTTAGATTCCAGTCTTTACCTATCGCCCACATAACGACTGAGGTATGGTGCCCATAGTTGTCAATCAAATCTGATATCGCTGCAAGTCTTGCTGCTTCATTGGGTTCATTAGCATCACTGAAATCTTCCCATCCAGTGCTAAGACCGCCTATAACCATCATACCTTTCTGATCACAATCACTATACCAGTCATCGGTAATATCATCATCATCCAGGTCATCCTTAAGCAATGGAATTATGTTAACTTTCATAGCTTTCAGCTTGTCGATATAGGCGTCCATATAGCCATCATCTTTCCATATCGAGTCTATGCCGGTACCTGGCCTCACAGATGAAAGACCCCTCAAAAAGATATAATAAGAGTTAAGTCTAAGGTTGTCTCCAAGAATATAGAATTGTCGGAAACCTGCCCATGTTTGATCATGCTCACCAACTTGGACGGCAGCTCCAGAATCAGCATATACTAATGTCTTAACCTGATATACGTTCTCAGGAGTTGACGGACTCCACACAGCAGGCGTAAGACTATATTCGGTTTTAGGACCTACTTCATTTGCCTCGCCCACAGCAATCTTTTCATCAGAAGGATACGTGCCGCTTGATGGAACAGTGAACTCAAGAACGTTATCTCTATAAAATTCCCACTTCAAATAAACATACTTGGCCTGTGAAGTATTGCTAAGGGTCAGATTCGAGCTAAGCGTTGCCGTAGTAGTTGATGTAGCCGCTTTCGTCTGATTGACAGTCACCTTAAATGGCGGGAAGTCAGGCTTCCTTAAACCACCAGGCCACACACCAGTAGTCTCTGGGGTACCCACAGTAGAGAAGTACAGATTGTCAATATACACATGGTTATACTCTGTTATACCACTACTCTCTGTCGTACGGCCCATATCGTTACCACCCTCTTGCCTGGCACCAATCCCGAAAATATCCAGACCACTCAAACCAGGACTCGCAGCATCAATAAAATTATCCTCACTCTTCGTATCCCAGAAATCAAAAGCATAATCTTTGCTGTCGAGGGGGCTCGTATATATGATGCCCGTAGATGCTCCAGTAGTAGGGTCAATGGCATACATTGTCATCTCGAAATAAGCTTTATAGTTAGGCCCATTAGCATCGTTCCAGCGATAATGCCACTTCATACGAAGAGGTTCATCATAAGGCATATCTGGACTGTTAGTATGATACGTAAGACCAGCGAATCCAGGTCCACCCTGTGGCGACTTCAACTGAACTCCCTTACTAGCTGAATCAATAATCATAAGGTCATGGCGGTTACCGCGGTACGACGTCGGTTCACCAAACACATCCCATTCAAATGCAAATCTGGTACATAAAACATTTACCCAGTTACCAGAGCTGCTGTTCATCAAACCCAGCATACTACGGGTGTAGGTGTTATCACTACCTGCGAACAGCACATGCGAAATGTCGAATTCGACCCAGTACTCACCTACTTCGTTATAATCATCGCTCAACAGATCCGTGTAATATCTGTCCGGAAAAAGATGGTTACGCCGGATCTTACCTGATAGATAACCACTGGGAGTACCAGGTATATACTCGTAGATAGCCAACGCGTTCGCCTCACCAATGGTCGAATCGATCCACATATAATTCGCATCCTGTGGAGTAATCGTCGGATCAGTGTCGAATTCTACTACTATCGTTTCCGCCCTGACGCCGCAAACTCCAAAGAGCAGCACCATCAAGAGCGATAACGTTAAAATATATCGCGCATTTTTCATTTTACCAACTCCTCCTATTTCTTTGGTTATAATGTTCCAAAACGTTTTATCAGTCACAATTGACCTCCTAACTGATGAAAAACCTGTTACGATCTATTTTTATCTCGAACAGGCCTTCAGGGTTAGTTACCCTGATTAAGCCAGTTCTCTCCTATAATCCTCAGGTCCTCAAGATCAATTACACAATCATAGTTGCCCGTGCCTGCACCACTGTTGTCACCAAGATCTGCGTCCAGTGTCTTTACTGCACTATCGCACGATGGAACAATCATCCAAGAAGGAAGTTCAGGCGTACGGTTAAAACCAAAATCTGAGAAGTAAATATTATCGATATACGTATGGTTGACCCAGTCTTGCGTATTACCAAGTCGCATCGATGTGAATATACCTATCACATCTGCATATACACCTTTAACCACGCTTTGGTCTGGCGGAAAAAATCCATAACCAATATCTGACGAATCAAAATCAATAACTTCGCCATCTGAACCATCAGCGTTGATTTCATAAACTATGCCGGTTATCCTCGGCTGATTCCTCGTAGCACCAACATAAAACTTGAATCGGTAACTCTTGCCGGACAGCAAACCATTAGCCACACCTTCAGCATTGTTCGGATCAAAATCAACCTCACCGGGATTACTAAGCTCATTATTACTCTCATCGTCAAAACCGCCAACTACTGCCCTGATACCATCACCAACTTGCTGAGCACCATACAGATATCCGCATGCTACACTCCAGTCGGGGTCAGTGGCACTCGAAGCGGTACCGATCATGGCATCTGACCATGTCTCAACATTTTTAGTATAAGTGTCGAACTGTAAGTACCAGCCAATATCAGATTCGACATAGCCAGTAACGGTCGAGTCACACTCTATCGAAAAAGTGGCACCTATAGGCAAGTAATACGCGGCCCTGCTATCTGGATAAACGCCTCCAACATAGTTCGCATCAGCATCACGAACTATATATGAATCCAGATAACCGCCACTGAAATGGTCAACCCATTCTATCGTAGTGTCTGAATAATTCGCATCTATCTCTCTGTACCAGTTCGGATCCGGATCAGAATCAAAATTTTGAGTTAATACAGTTATATTTGCCGGATTCGGATCAAACCAAGATGGAGCGGGAAATCCACTCGATGTACCAGGCTCTCCACGGAAATTAACATCGGATACATAAATGTTGTCAACAAGAGCCTCAATATAATATGAACTATTGGTTTTTGTTATATTATTGTAAAATCCCATCAGATGAACCGATATAGTATTGGGATCTGTGTCGTCGTTCGGATCTTGTCGCAAATTCGAGCTACCTTCCGAATCTGCAATAAAAGCGCCCGTGCTGCCATCGTTATTAATCTCATAGGCCGACGCAAAGGCATAAAGAACATCATTAGCCGCCTCGTAACCATACACAGTTCTGTACCTCACTGCTGTTGGCACAGGCCTATGACCGAAAGAACTTTGGTGCCTGTAATCATCAGTGTCTCCCGTCCTTGCTATAAATCCAGTGGCCATCGAGATGTTCTCTGCATTACCCCAATAAACCCGGTTATAAAGTATCTGCTTATAGTTGTTAGTGTCATCGCCCGCCAATCCAATATTACCGGTACCATTATTATAGACACCATTAATTACCTTGGCATCAACTTCAAGATAAATCTTATCATTGGGCTCTGCAGGACCAATCGTCAGTGTTTCAGGGCTACCTCCAGTTGCTAACGGAGTAGTAAACCTGTTGTGAGCACCACCCTGACTGGAATACCTCACCCGCATATGACGACCACTGGTGTCCGCTACTTGGGTAAAAGTGGCGCCGGTGATGCCGCCACCTGTTGCAACTTCCCACCATTTGCCAATTTCCGCACCACCACCACTGGTCAACGCAGAATCAAACGTCTCGAACTGTTCAAACGCTAACGCTTGTGTCACCCACAGTAGCATCAGTGAACATATTAGAACTCGAGAAATTTTCATAATTCCTACCCTCCAATCCTAGAAATGTTACGATTAATATTCATGCTCTCCTCCTTAAAACGGTATTACATCATCTATTTGAAACGCCCGCCTTCACTATAATACTAAATAAGCGGAACGATCTTTTTCACATTACGATCAACCTCCTACCATTGAGGAAGTCTTTTAACATCGTCTGGCGTAGCATTATACCAGTCAAAAGTGCCATCAAGAATATACCATGCAACAGTCCATT
>SDBV01008191.1_pt1 | contig 14147 bp, 10 predicted proteins | sample 2277081 | NCBI WGS metagenome assembly SDBV01 (sample SAMN10402039, study PRJNA504765) | marine sediment metagenome | isolation source: marine sediment core GS10_PC15, 223 cmbsf | place: Arctic Ocean: Southern Knipovich Ridge | collected 2010
GACAAGGTCGAAATCGAGGATCTGATTACGCTCGAGGTCGGGCAAGCCATTGCTCGAATCGATAATCACATCGTGCGGGTGCAGACGCACTATCCACTGGAGATCCTCGAGAATCACTGCCGGGAGAGGATCATCGCCCAGTCGCATGCCCGCTACTACAGGCCAGTCAAGGAGGTCCAGCAGGCCATTCGCAGACGCAGCGAGCAATGGGCCGAGCCCCTGTCCGCCGAACAACCCGCATACAAGGACGGAAGACAGCGAGCACCTGAACCGCAGACAGAGCACGTCAACCTGGAGAATCCCGACTATGACATGCTCTGATCCGGTTCATTCCCGCGCAACGAAGATCCTCGATAGACTGATCGACCTGTTGGACGAGCAGCGGCTCACGCACCTGATCGACGAGCCGATCGACCAGGCTTTGGAGAATTTCCAATGCCCCGATACGGCTGAGTATTCCCAGAAATTGTTTCACCGGACAATCGCTGGTTTTCTTCAGCAGCTCTACGGAGAACCCCTCCAACCGGGCAGGAAGATCTCTGCGTCTGCAGCCCTCGACGAGGCAATTTCGATCCTCGAACGCGATTATCGTGGGATGCAGGCATCGGGCTATTACGGGGCACTGCTGGATGCCGCGGATCCCTCTCAGGGGGGCATTCAACTGGTTTTAGCCAGACTGACTGAACTGGTCAAGAATCGCCGCAGGCAGATATATGTTCGTTGGGTCGCCGCTCGCAACATCGACCCCGCCGACTGGAATACCAAGTGTGCGTTGGCTGCCATGCTGATCCGACAATGCCAGGACTGGATGCCCTCAGAACTGAAACGATGCCCCGCCGAGGAGCTGGCGGATTTCATCCCGGAACTGCTTCAACTCCACATGGGCACGGAAGTCTCTGCAGCCCTTAACTCCTTCGAACAGATTTCTCGGCCCACCTGAAACATTACACCCGATTCAACCGCATCCTTAGTGCAGACCGAGCAGGCCATCTATCCCATCGGACGGCCTGAAGGCTTCCTGCCAAATGGATCGAGTGCTATGACTCATCAGCAGACATCAAGAACGACCCGGGAGAAGGTAGAAATCTTTCGGGCATATTTTACCGGCTTGCCAAATGTCTACGGCACGTATGACCCGCAGACCAGCCAGGTTCGCCAAGTGAAGCAACCGGTCACTTACGAAGTCTTGCTTCGTCACCTCCAGGGCCGCCAGCCATACGGGGTTTATCTCCTGGTAGACAGCCAAACCCGTGCCGTGGCGGCGGACTTCGACGAAGAGGATACCTTGCCACCGCTGGAATTCGTCCGGCAGGCCGGGCAGTACGGCATCAAGGCCTACGTCGAGCGGTCGAAGTGCAAGGGTTGGCACGCCTGGATATTCACGGAGCTGCCCGGCGTCCCGGCCGTCAAGGCGAGACTGGTCGTCAAGGCTATCCTCGACGATATCGGCAAGCCCTCCACGGAGATATTCCCCAAGCAGGACAGGCTCAATGGCAACGCCTGCTACGGCAACTTCATCAACGCACCGTTGTTCGGCTGCCTTGTCCCCAAGGACCGAACGGTATTCGTAAACCCAGATAACGGTTTTCGGCCGTATCCAGACCAGTGGGACTTCCTGGAAAGCATCAGGCGGGTCCCGGAATCCCTTCTCGACGATATCATTGAGATCAACAGCCTGATCTCCTTGGGAAACGACTCCACCGATTCGAAGTCCGCGCCCATCCCTCGTGATGCTCACTTCACCTTCGGTCTTCCTCCATGCGCACAGGCGATGCTCACCGAAGGCGTGGTCGAACACCAGCGTGTCGCTTGTTTCCGCCTTGCTTTGCATCTCAAGAAGGCGGGATTTCCCCAGGATATTGCCATTGTTGTCCTGCAGGCGTGGGCTGAGAAAAACCGCCCAAAGAATGATAAAGGCATCATCACTGGCGCCGAGATCCTTGAACAGACAAGGTGCGCGTATACCAAGAAATATCACGGCTGCGGCTGCGAAGAAGCGGCCATCTCGCCATACTGCAGCCCAGATTGCCCGCTGAAATGCAATACCAAGGTCAAGTCTTCCCGAGAAGACCGGAACGCAAGTTCTGAAAGTCGATCGACTTCTCATCAATAATGAAAGGTCCGTAAGATGGAGAATCAACTATTACGTAGACACCAAACGCACGCTGTCAGGCAAAGCCTTCGTCGCCAACTGTTGCGAGAACGGTACCTGCTCAAGGATGCCCAAGGCCGGGTGGTGGAAACTCCACGGCAGATGTTCATGCGAGTGGCAAAGGCAATCGCTGCAGCCCAAGCCGACTACGGCGCCACACGGTCTGAAGTCCGAGCCCTGGCCAAGGAGTTCTACCGTCTTATGAGGCATGGAATCTTTCTGCCGAACAGCCCGACCCTGATGAACGCCGGCCGGGAAAATGGGATGTGCAACGCGTGCTTTGTTCTGCCGGTGGAAGACAGCATAGATGGAATATTCGCCGCCATCACGCAGACCGCTCAGATACAGAAGGCTGGCGGCGGGACGGGCTTTGCATTCGACAAACTTCGGCCGACCGGAGATTACGTTGCATCCAGTGGCGGCCAGACGTCGGGGCCGATCAGTTTCTGGCGCGTCTTTGCCGAAACCACCCACGCCATCCAGCAAGGCGCCCATCGCCGCGGGGCCAACATGGCGATGGCCTCCATCGAACATCCGGACATCCTCAAGTTCATACGGGCCAAGAGTCGGTTCGACGCCTTCGAGAATTTCAACGTTTCCATCAAGATCACCAATGATTTCATGGACAGGCTCAGAAATTGGCCAGACAGCCCGCACATCGTCATCAACCCCCGCAACGGCAGCTGCCATATGATTCCCAAGAGCGTCACAATCGAGACCTACCGCATCCAGGATCTGCCGGCCGCCGGCGCCGCCGACGTTCCGTGCTACAGCGTCCAGAACATCTGGGAGATGATCGTCACAAGTGCCCACGCGACGGGCGAGCCGGGGGTTTGTTTTATCGACCGGGTAAATGAAGACAACCCCACCCCGTCTCTTGGGCGTATCGAGGCCACAAACCCCTGTGGAGAACAGCCGCTGCTTCCCAACGAATCCTGCAACCTTGGCTCGATCAATCTTGCCAAGTTCATCATCCCCTGCACCGGCGAGATGGACTGGGATGAACTGGCCCGGACGGTCAGGCTGGCGGTTAGGTTTCTGGACAATGTCGCCGACGTTACTTACTACCCCACCGAGAAGATACGGGCAAGGTCCCAGGGAAACCGCAAAATCGGCCTTGGGGTCATGGGGTTCGCCGATGCCATGGTCCTTTCGGGCTTGAGATACGACAGCCAAGAGGCCCTGGACTTTGCTTCAGAGGTCAGCGCCTTCCTCCAGCGGCAAGCCCACGATGCAAGCCTGGAGTTGACCAATGAGCGCGGGAGCTTTCCCAACTGGATTGGGAGTACGTGGTACACACAACACAAGAGGCCAATGCGAAACGCTGCCGTCACGACCATCGCTCCCACCGGGAGTATCAGCATCATCGCCGGCTGCAGCAGCGGCATTGAACCCATCTATATGCTTGCTTATCGCCGACGTGCACTTGACGGGCAGGGATTCATCCAGGTACATCCCTTGCTTGGCCGAATTGGGTGTCGCGAGGGCTGGATGACCGATGCTGTCCGCGACGCACTTCTTGATGGAACTCCAGCCACGCAAATCGAGGCCATTCCGAAGCCACTCGCCGAAGCGTTGGTCACAGCCCACGAAGTCGCCCCCGAATGGCATGTTCGGATGCAAGCAGCCTTCCAGGAACATGTCGACAACGCGGTTTCCAAGACCGTCAATCTGCCGGAAAACGCGGTCGCAGCCGACGTGGACAGTATCTTCCGAATGGCTTTTGAGCTCAGGTGCAAAGGCATCACCGTCTATCGGGACGGGTCACGTCAAGGCCAGACGTTCTCCACTGCAGATGGCACAAAGAAACCGGCCACACCAAATGGCACAACCCCCAGACCCCGCAGCCGCGTTACTTCGGGTCAGACGTTCAAAGCCCGCGTCGGTTGCGGAACGATCTTCACCACCGTGAACCGCGATGACGAAGGACTGGCGGAAGTATTCGCGGTGCTCGGGAAGATGGGCGGGTGTCCATCGCAAAGCGAAGCAACCTGTCGGGCCGTCTCTGCCGCCCTCCGATGCGGCGTCGATCCCGCAGTGCTCATCGAACAGCTCAAGGGCATTCACTGTCTGTCGACCTGCGTTGCTCGAAAGGACAACAAAAACATTGTCGTCCTGTCCTGTCCCGACGCGATCGCTCGGGCCATTCAAGAAGCCATGGGCGTACACACCGATGTCCCGGCGGGCGTTATCCTGAATCCCTGTCCTGAATGCGGCCAGGCGCTTCGGAAAGAAGCCGGCTGCCTGGTCTGTGCGAATTGCGGCTACACCAAGTGCGGGTGAAATCGATGAATCGGTTTGAGTTACAAGATGTGAAGATATGGCGTTCTGCCGGCGAGCATTTCCAATGAACGTGGTGCCATCAAAAAGCATTTGGTCCGGCGTCCCAGTCCTGCCTGGCAATCCGCCAGAGCCGTGTCCGGAGTTGCTAACGGAAGGGGAAGCAGTTCGCTACCTTCGTCTGGATGAAATTGATATCGAGGATCCTGCCGGCACTCTCCGCTACTACCGCAAGAAGGGGCTTCTGAGAGCCACCCAGGTGGGTAAATGCATTCGATACCGCCGAGTCGAGTTGGATCGTCTGTTGGAAAAACTTACAGATGTCAATCCGCGATGATGAATCATGAGCAGGACGCTTTGAAAACTCAACCTTTCAAAAAAAACTTTCGGAAAACACTTGCGCGCTCTGAAGGAAAGCGCTTCAATAGAATCCTGTTCTTGGGGCGACTCGTTTGTTGGCTTTTGTCCCAATGGTTCTATTCAGTCCGGAAGTTCAGGATTAAGAGGTTCGGAAGATCCCCTTGGCGCTAAGATATCGCGTCACCAATGGAGATGGTTAAAATGGTAGTCAATGAGACAGTCACGTTAAGCAGCAACGGCAAGTATTGGCAGGTCTTTTACTATGACAGCATGGGTAGGCGTCGGGCAAAAAGTCTTGGGCCGAAAAGGAAGCTCTCCAAAAGAAAGGCGAAGGTCCTCTGCGATCGTTTTGCCGCGGAGCTAAACCTGGCCCCTGGGAAAGCAGATGCCAACCGGCCAATCAAGCTCGATGAACTCATCAATCGCTATCTACAAAGCCGAACGGATCTCCGGGAAACTACGCTTGATTTGCATAAGCTGACCAATCAATACTTGAAACGATTCTTCAGTGGAGAAATAAGAATTGATCGGATCACCCGGGCCATGGCTTCAGACTGGCGATCAGCGATGGCCCGAGGCAAGCTTAGTTTAGGTAAGTCCGAACGAACCATGGCAGAAGCTTCTGTTTGTATACACGTTCGTAATGCCCGGACGATCTTCAACCACGCAGTCAGGGATGATCTGATCATCTTCAATCCATTCGACCGCCTAAAGGGGACTGCACCCGAACCTGACAAGGATTGGAAGTACGTTACGATCGAAGAACTCGACAAGCTGCTTGATGCCAGTCCTGCTTGGGGTTGGAAAATGCTGATCGCCCTCTGTCGGCTGGCGGGACTTAGGCGGGGCGAGGCCTTGGAGCTAACTTGGGCGGCCGTCGATTGGCAGGAACGTCGACTCGTTGTCATTGCTCAAAAGACAGGACGCCGCCGCATACTGCCTATCCAGCCTAAGCTGTACGAGTTGCTGCTTGATGCGTTCGAACGGGCCGATGAAGGCGAAAATAGAATCTGTTCGGTTTCCTCCTATTGTCTATGGCGAAACTTCCAGGCAATCCGCAAACGTGCGGGGCTGGAAAAGTGGAAGGATGCCATTCAAGTTCTACGACGAAACTGCGAGACCGACTGGGCTCAGGAGTATCCGCAGTATGCCGTTTCCAAGTGGATCGGCCACGACATCAAGGTCTCGGCCCGGCACTACCTGCAGATTCCGGAAGATCTCTACAACAGAGCTGCTGCTACAAACGCAGCCCAAACTGCCACAAAAACTGCCACAAAATCACATTCGCCAAAAAAACACGCTACGAGCCAAAAACAAAACCCCTGATTCCTCAGGGGTTTATACTAATGGGCCGTACTGGACTTGAACCAGTGACCTCCTGCGTGTCGAGCAGGCGCTCTAGCCAACTGAGCTAACGGCCCAAGGGACGAGATACTGTAGAGTGGGGAAGTTTATCTGTCAAGTCCGAGCTTGTGGACCGGGCCATATCAAGCCATAAGGGGTGTTTGTGCCCGTGGGTATAGTTTACCGGCCCCTCAAGGCCGTAAACACCACCAAGATATAAACTTGCCACTTTTCTGCATGGTCTCTTGAGAATGGTTCGATAATTCATTACAATATCCTATCTTGTTTGCTGTGTTCTTGTTTTTAATCTTTTAGCATCGAGGAAGAAGATGCCTCATTCTGACAGAATGATTTCCAATGATTCTTCGATTGCCTTTGTGGGCACCTATTTGCCGCGTCGCTGTGGCATTGCGACCTTCACGCATGATTTATGCGAGGCGGTGGCGACACAGGAAAACAACAATTGCGATGTCTTTGTGGTGGCTGTCAACAACAAACTCGAGGGGTATCCGTACTCGGATCGCGTTCGATTTGAAGTTCGTCAGAATGCACAGACGGACTATCGCCTGGCGGCTGAATTTCTCAATATGAATCAGGTTTCGACCATTTGCCTCCAGCACGAGTTTGGCATTTTCGGCGGGACGTGCGGGTCCCATTTGCTGTCGATGCGTCGGCGGCTGCGCCGTCCACTTGTTACCACTTTCCACACCTTCTTAAAGGAGCCAAAGGATCAGCAAAAGCTGGTCATGCAGGAGACAATTCGCATCACAGGCCGGGTGGTGGTGATGGCAGATATTGCCAAGACCTTCCTTCAAGAGCATTACGATATTCCCTCGGAAAAAATCGCAGTCATTCCCCACGGCATCCCGGACGTGCCGTTTGTGGACTCTAATTTCTTCAAGGACACGTTCGGCGTCGAGGGTCGAAGGGTATTGATGACCTTTGGGTTGCTGTCTCCGGGGAAGGGACTGGAGTACGTTATTGACGCCATGCCCGAAATTGTCCACAAGCATCCGGACGTTGTGTATATTATCCTGGGCGCCACGCACCCGCACGTCAAGGCCGAGAACGGTGAGGAGTACCGCAACAGCCTCTCCCGCCGCGTCCAGGAACTAGGCCTGCGAGATAACGTAATTTTCGTCAATCGATTCGTGGCGAAGAAAGAACTATGCGAATATCTCGGGGCGGCGGAGATTTACGTCACACCGTATCTGAACGAAGCGCAGATTACATCCGGGACGCTGGCTTACGCAATGGGAACAGGGAAAGCGGTGATTTCCACGCCTTATTGGCACGCCAGCGAGTTGTTGGCCGACGGCCGGGGGCGGCTGGTGCCATTCCGCGACAGTGACGCCATCGGCGAGCAAATCCTAGACCTGCTCGACCACGAAACCGAACTGAACGCACTGCGCAAGGGGGCTTATAACTACTGCCGGAGAATGATCTGGTCGCGTGTGGGGCAGGATTATCTGGACCTGTTCAAAGAAGCCATCGACGCCTGGGTGGAAACTCGCCGCACCCGGGACACAGCGAGTAGGTCGCGACGGAAGGAAAAATTCGACCTCCCGGAACCGGATATGCGTCATTTGCAACTGCTTACCGACGATACTGGCATCTTTCAGCACTGCCTGTTCGCCACGCCCAACCGGAATCATGGCTATTGCACCGACGACAACGCCCGTGCACTAATCGTGGCCGGTATGCATTGGGACCTCAACCACGAGGACAGCATTCTGCCGATGATGCAGACCTATCTGTCGTTCCTGGCGCACGCTTTTAACGAGGAATCCGGCCGATTTCGTAATTTCATGGGTTATAACCGGACATGGTTGGATCAGGGTGGCAGTGAAGACTCGCATGGCCGGGCCTTGTGGGGACTGGGTATGGCCGTTGCGCTCTGCCCGCACGAATCCATGATCACCTTGGCGAGCAGACTGTTCATGGCCGCCCTCCCGATTACGGAGACATTCACCTCCCCGCGATCATGGGCCTTTTCGCTTTGCGGAATTCATGCCTATCTGCGCCGCTTCGGTGGTGATTCCGAAGTAAGGCGATACCGCGCCCTGTTGAGCGAAAAGGTTTTTCAGGAATTCCAGGACCACATGTCGGACGATTGGCCGTGGTGCGAGGATATTCTCGCTTATGCCAACGCCAAGCTGCCCCACGTGCTGCTGATGAGCGGAAAATGGATGCAGCGGAACGACATGATCGACGTGGGGAAAAAGGCCCTGAACTGGTTGCTGGATATCGATACCAATGAGGCCGGGCTTTTTTCACCCATCGGGTCAAATGGCTGGTATAAGCGCGGGGGGAAGCGAGCCCATTTCGATCAGCAGGCTATCGAGGCCCACGCTTTCGTCGACGCCTGCATCGAAGCCTTTCACGTTACACGGGAAGAATACTGGATCAGAAATGCCCGGAAGGCATTTTACTGGTTCCTCGGCGAAAATGACTTGCGCACGCCGCTTTATGACTTCACTACCGGCGGTTGCCGCGACGGGCTGCACTCCGATCACGTCAATGAAAACCAGGGCGCCGAAAGCACTCTGGCTTGGCTGATGAGCCTCCTGCTCATGCAAGATTTGCAAATGGAGTTGTCCTTGGCCGAAATTCCTGCCGATAAGCCTACGGAGAAGCGACCCGTTCGCAAGCCTATCGAGCCGACGGGACCAGTTGTACGAACGAAGGAATAGGATGGCCAAACCGATAGTAATGATCAGCAGTTATCCCCCGCGTCTTTGTGGAATTGCCACTTTTTGCGAAGAAGCCCGGGAATTCATTCAAAAACAGCACCCCGAGCGGGACGTGCTGGTAATCTCGCACGCTGACGGCGAAGGTGAGGGGGTAATTCCCCTGATCGACATGACCCGGCACGACTGGTGGAAACCCGTCGCCGATGAGATCCACAAGCTGGACCCCTACGCCGTGCATGTCGAGCACGAATATGGACTGTACGATTACATGGACGAGCGAGGGCGGAGCGATGGCAATGAAGGCTTGCTGAATCTCCTGGAGGCCATCGGCGACGTGCCCTCAATCGTCGAGCCACACACCGTACATGGCCGACTGAACGACTTCGAGGCGGATTTCATCTTCAAGATGTGTCACTGCGCCGACGTGGTCCTCTTCAAATGTCACTATCAGAAATGGAGGCTGGACTGGGACTTCACCGAACGCAACTGGCCAACCCCATCCAATATTATGGTCGTCCCTCATGGCGCACGTCCGGATCGTCGCTATTCCCTTGCCGAGGTCGTCCAACTACGCGAAGAACTCGGACTGGACAAGAATGAGCATCTTTCCATCCACATGGTTGGACTGATCGGCTGGATTCAGTCGAACAAACGCTGGGACATCCTGACCAGCATGTGGGAAGAAATCGCCCAGGAGATTCAGGCCCGGACCGGTGAAGATTGGGACCTTTTGGCCGCTGGAACGTGGCGCGATCCAAACCACAAACAGGACTACGATAAGTATCGCAGTGAGGTGGAGTTGCTGGAGCAAAAGCAATTGGCTCACTACTACGAGTTTGTCCCGCGAGGTGACGCCTATTATAAGATGATGGCGTTGTGCGACTTTATTGTTCTGCCCAGCACCGACGAGACGCAGTCGGGTACGCTGGCCCGAATCATTGCATTGAACAAGCCCTACATCACCACCGCTCCGATGGAGGGTCTTACCGCCCAGACACTCGAAAGCGGCGGCGGGCTGCTATTCACTAACCGCGAGATGCTAAAGAAGCACGTAGTGGAGTTGGCCTGCAACGAAGAGGCACGTATGCGGCTGGGCGAGAACCTCAAGCAATATCTCGACAACGTTGTTTCGTGGGAGATAGTCGCCCGACAATACTCTGAGGCCTACGACCTGGCCCGCCAGGCCACCCAATCAAATAGCCTCGTTAAATTGGCGAAGGAATTCTGAGGGCGACGTCGCCGTGCTTTGGTTGTCGCCGTGCCGGCGACAGCTAAACTTTTTAAGTGATAAAACTTTCTAAGTGATCGGTGTGACGAAGGACCAGTGCTGCTGCGGGATACCCGCTGCGACGGGATTGTGTTCTATGTATTTAGCAGCGGCGCAGATAGCGAACTCGTTATCCAGAAATATTTTCCAGCATCTTTTTGTCCAGGGTGTCTCCATCAGTCCCATTGCACCAGTAGCAGCTCCCTTGAACTGGCCTACAAGATATTCGATCCTGTAGGTGCTCCGCTTCACGAGGAGATGCACGTGGTCATTCATAATCGAACACGCGTGAACCAAGAGATTCAAACGCCGAACGACATTTCCAAATCCACGCGCCACGACCGAACGAATCGAGTTGTGAATAAAGAACGGAGGTCGTTTCAGACGGGTCCGGGAGGCCGTCCAGAACCTTCGAAGCTCGCCCTTTGGTGGTTGTGGATATTGGCGGCCGGGGCAAATCTCCCCTAGCAGATGAAGCTCCCTGTTGTAAACCTCTTTGGAATATGATCCTCGCGGGTCATTCGGAAGCCATGTCCCGTAGGTCGTAAAGATAGCATGGTATGCAATAACCATAATCACACGTCCTGCGTTTAATATTCTCTGTTCGATATTCCGTGTTTAGCGGCGGGTCGCAGACCCGCCCAAAAAACCGCCGAAAGAAAGCGGGTCTGCGACCCGCTGTTAAACATACCTCACCCCTTCAGCACGGCGATGATGATCTCCAGACCCTTTTCGAGCAGGTCCTCTTTGATGGTCAGCGGCGGGGCGATGCGGAGGACGTTGTTTTTGGCGATACAGACGATCACGCCACGATCCATGCAGGCGGTCATCACGTCCTTGGCGGATCTGTGCTCTTGAAGCGTCATACCGATTATCATTCCTTTACCGCGGATGTCCTGCGCGCACGAGATGTCGGCGTCGCGGAATTGCTGAAGGATGCGCCGACCCAACGTCTCGGCCCGTTCAACGAGATTCTCATCCTCGATGAGTTTCATCGCTGCTGCCCCGGCTGCGGTACAGAGCGGATTGCCCCCCATCGTACACCCGTGCGTCCCCGGACCGAGAACGTCGCTGTACTTCGGCGAGGCCACACAGCCCGCGACCGGAAGCCCGCCGCCGATGGCCTTGGCAACGATCATCACGTCCGGAACGATACCGTAATGCTGATAGGCGAACCACTTGCCCGTCCGCGCGGGGGCGGTCCATACCTCGTCGCATACGAGCAGGATTTCCCTCTCGTCACATAGTTTCCGCAGACCTCGCATGAAGTCGCCCGTGGGCATGTTCATTCCGCCCTCGGCCTGGATCGGTTCGACGAACACACCGGCCGTTTCGTCGTCAATGGCCTCGGCCACCGCGCCCAGATCGCCGTAGTCAACCATCACATTTCCAGGCAACATGGGCTCAAAGCCCTTCTGAAACGGGGCGGGCGTCAACGACAGCGATCCCATCGTCCGGCCGTGGAAGCAATCGTGGAAGCTGATGATCTTGTAAGGCCCTTCAGCTTTTCGCTCTCCGCCACGCCCCGCCAGGCGAACGAGCTTCAGCGCCGCTTCGTTGGCCTCGGCGCCGCTGTGGCAGAAAAATACCTTTCCGCCAAAAGCGTGGCGCGTGATCGCCTCGGCCAGCTCCACCTGCGGGGCGCTGGTTAGTAAATTGCCGTGGCTGAGTAACGTTTCGGCCTGGGCCCGGATCGCCTCTACGATTTTGGGATGGCAGTGCCCGCCGATACCACCACCACCAAAACCGGCAAAGAAGTCCAGATATTCCTTTCCATCGGCGTCCCATATCCGCGCCCCGACCCCATGGGACATCGCAAACGGCAACCGGCCGTAGTTTTCGATCAATACCTTCCTGCTTGCCCGGACGAGATCTTCTTGTGTGCCCATCGACGTCTTTCCTTTCATAGTGAAGATAATGTTTTTACGTCGGACCCTCCCCTCGGTCAAGCGTCTGTTAAACCTCTTTTTTCCGGCTATTGACGTGGGAGGAGGTTTGGCGTAGAGTTTCGTCCTTACGATAATTTGCCGGCCCCGGCCGGCCGTTGGAAACCCGCTGCCGGGGATGCACCGCGTTGGTGCATCTGGTCGCAGCGAATGACGTCGGAGACCAACCCATCATGGCCGAAGAAACCCAAGATGTAGAATTGGACCAGGAATCGCAGCAGGAAGATAACCTCCCGAAGAACATCGTCGAAATGGAGGACGTCGGAAAGCTGAAAAAGAAGGTCGCCGTAACCGTTCTTCGCGGTCGGATCGACGCTAAACTGGACGAAATGTTCGGCGAGTTGCGGAGCACCGCCCAGGTACCGGGTTTTCGCATCGGACGTGTTCCCCGACGGCTGATCGAGAAGCGCTTCGGAAAGGAAGTCGGCCAGGACGTGAGAAACGCGCTGGTGGGCGAGTCTATCGGCTCGGCCATTGAAGAGGCGGAACTCAAGACCCTTGGCGAGCCGAGCATCGATCTCGACAAAATCGAACTGCCCGACTCCGGCGACATGACTTTCAGCTTCGAGGTGGAAATCGAACCGCAGTTCGATCTGCCCGAGATCGGCGGGATAGAGGTGAAGAGGGAATCCCTCGAGGGAAACGACAAACGCACTGAGGAATATATCCAGACCCTCCGGGAAGCTCAGTCGAGATACGAAAAAACCGACGCCGCGGCGCAGGAAGGTGATGCGATACTTACCGGTGCGAAGATCACCGGCGAAGGCGTAACGTGGGAGAATCCGCGAGTGCAGTTGCGGGTGGCGGCGGGCGTCATCGAAGGACTCCCGCTGGTGGACCTCGGTCCGGAGTTAACCGGGAAGAAGACCGGCGATACTGTTACCCTTAAAACCACCGCCTCCCAAGCCCATCCCAATGAGGAGTGGCGGGGGAAGGAACTGACGATCGAGCTGACGATCCACGAGGTTTCCCGGCGCATCTTACCGGAGTTTAATGATGAATTCGTCTCAGCCCGTGGGTTCGATTCGCTGGGGGAATTTCGCACGTTCGTGGCTGAGCGGCTAAAGACGCGGGTGCAGCAGGAAGTCCGCAACTCCATGCGGAATCAGATTTGCCAATACCTGCTGGACAAGACGGACTTCGAGCTGCCTGAGGGGTTAGCGGTCCGGCAAACGCAGCGTGCGCTGCAGCGGCAGTATATCGAATTGCTCCAGGCTGGCGTAACAAGGGAAAAGATCGACGAGAACCTGGCCCGCTTGCAAGCCGTCGCCGAACAAAGCACCCAGCGAAACCTCAAACTTTCATTTATCCTCGGGAAGATCGCCGACCAACAAGGCGTCGAGGTCAGCGACGGCGAAATCAACACTCGCGTGGCGCAGATCGCCGCGGCGAACAACCGTCGCCCGGAACGGGTACGCCAGGAACTGGCAGCCGACGGGACAATCGAACAGGTGGGAGTGTCCATTCGCGAGGAAAAGGCGCTCGATAAGCTGTTGGAAGAGGCCAAAATCGTTGACGCTCCCGCGAAAAAGGAAGTGAAGAAAGAAGAAAAGGCCAAACCCGACACAAAGGCTAAGGCCAAATCCAAAAAGGTCGCCAAGAAAACTGTCGCCAAGAAGGCCCCCGAAAAAACCGACGCCGCGACGAAGGAGGGCGATGGGATACTTACCAGTGTGAAGATCACCGGCGAGGACGTAACGTGGGGAAATCCACGGGTGCAGTTGCGGGTGGCGGCGGGCGTCATCGAAGGACTTCCGCTGGTGGACCTCGGTACGGATCTGGCCGGGAAGAAGACCGGCGATACCGTTACCCTTAAAGCCACCGCCGCTCAAACCCATCCCAATGAGGACTGGCGGGGTAAGGAACTGACGGTCGAACTGACGATCCACGAGGTTTCTCGGCGCATCTTACCGGAGTTTAATGATGAATTCGTTTCCGCCCGCGGGTTCGACTCGCTACAGGATTTCCGCACGTTTGTAGCTGATCGGCTAAAGACGCGGGTGCAGCAGGAAGTCCAAAACTCCCTGCGGAATCAGATATGCCAATACCTGCTGGACAAGACGGACTTCGAGCTGCCCGAGAGCATCACGGCCCGGTATACGCAG
>SDBV01008192.1_pt1 | contig 14145 bp, 14 predicted proteins | sample 2277081 | NCBI WGS metagenome assembly SDBV01 (sample SAMN10402039, study PRJNA504765) | marine sediment metagenome | isolation source: marine sediment core GS10_PC15, 223 cmbsf | place: Arctic Ocean: Southern Knipovich Ridge | collected 2010
GGTGGATATCCCCGTAGATGTAGACAAATCAGCAGCAGTGGTTAATGGAGGAATTGCCACTTACTCTGATAGAGTGATCTTGGCCAACATGGACTGGGATGGGTTTGAGGTTACTTGTTATGCCAAGGATAGAGACCAAGCCCAAGAGTGGATGTCTGACTTAGAATCAAAGATGCTCACAGAGAACCAGTACAGAGGCAAGTGCCTCTATGTAGAGAATGAGAACCTCAGGTTCCATGCTCTTTCCAAGGTGTCATGGGATGATGTTATACTAGACGATAAGATTAAAAGAGATATAAGGATGAACACCGTATCCTTCCTTGGAGATGAGAAGCTAGCACAGGTAGGAGTAACCAAGAGAGGGATACTAATGTATGGTCCGCCAGGTACAGGAAAAACGCAGACAGTGAAAGCGGTGTTCAATGAATTGGCAGATAAAGGAGTGAGTAGGATATATGTAACAGCGGGGAGTTTTAGGTATATGAATACTAGCGAATTGTTTGACTTAATTCCTTATCTTGGAAAAACTGTTCTTGCATTTGAGGATATCGACCGAATTCTTGGAGACTAGTTATGAAAGAGTTTAGAGGATATGTTTATGGTTGGTATAATAAAGTAAATAATAAGTGGTATATAGGGTCATCAAGAAATATAAAAGCTAGGTATTTAGCTCATTTAAAAGTTTTAAAAGAAGGTACTCATTGGAATAAGCATTTACTATCGGCTTGGAAAAAATATAGAGAGGAAAGTTTTGATTTCATAATTCTTGAACAGTATATTGATGTGAAAGAGTTACATATTCGTGAACAATATCATATGGATGGTAAAAAATCTTATCTTCCAGAATATGGTTATAATGCAACTAGACATGCTTTGCCTGGGGTGGATAATAGAGGAAGAAAGTTACCTCCTCAATCTGAAGAGACTAAAGAGAAGAGAAGAAGAAGTTTAATAGGTAAAAATAAAGGTAAGAAATATAAGCATACTCTAGAACAAAATAGACAAAAATCTTTGAGACAGTTAGGCAAGAAAAAGAATAAGTATAAGTCTTGGTCGGAAGAAGATAAGTTAGATCATTCAAAAGCAATGGTAGAAGGGTATAAAAATGGTACCCTAAAATCTTGGAATAAGGGATTGACAAAAGAAACAGATGAAAGAGTTATGAATCAATCTCATACCCTTTCAAGGACTATAGAAGAAAATAAAACTAAAGTTAAGGAGGAAGTATTGTATGGGTCTATCTAAAAGTAAAGATACAGTAATTAAGAAGAAAGCTAATTTGATTGGAGACCTTCTAACTGACTTGGATGGAATGAGAATGTATAATGAACCCGTAGTGATTCTTGCATCTACTAATAGAGTTGACATGCTTGAGGGGGCACTAAGTGACAGACCAGGAAGGTTTGACAGGAAGATTGAGCTAGGTCTACCAACCCCAGAACACTTAGGAATCCTTTATAATAAGTTCTCAGGGTTAGATGTATCAGGAGAGGTAATAGACAACTCAGAAGGTTTTACAGGGGCTCACGTGGTTGAGGCTATCAACACAGCAAGGATCCTATCAGCCCATGAGGATAAGGAACTGATTGACTGTATCCCTGAGGCAGTGAATATCATAAGAGAGAACTTCTTTGCAGGGCAGCCAGTCAATGCAATAAAAGCAGAGGCTAATAAGGTCCTAGTTACTTTGGGAGTGCAGAATGTGATACAGGATAACACAAACTTAACCGACAATGTAAATAAAGGAAGCCTAAAGAAGAAAGCTGGTTTGTTTACTTGGAAGAGAATAGAAGAGTTAGCAAAGAAGCATAAGAAATCAAGCTGGTTCACTCAGGCAGACGCTGGAGCAGGAGGAGACATAGGAGAGAGGATGAGGAGTGAGGACACAACCTCTTACACTCAGACAGAAAGAGAGATGGAGAAGAGGCTCAATGGAGAGGATTATATACAAGACGATAAGTATGCCTTGGCTAAAGAGGAGAAGGATGAGGGGTATGGAGTTAATCTTTCAATGCTTATAGACGATGATGGTACTGAGATAGATATGTCAGGAAAAGCTATTGAAGGAGAAGGTATATTTGATGAAGAGGGTAAAGAGTATCCTGCAGGTAGAACAGAGAATGGTGAGTTATATGCTAGTATAGTAGACACTGATAATACTGTAATTAATATGCAAGATAAAAGGATGGAAGGACTTAAACTTGCTTCTGCATCTCTCAAAACAAAAGCCCAAATCAACCCTGACAACTCTAAGTACAGAATGTATGACGAAGATGCAACCAAGACAACTGAGGCTGAAGGAGTCCAACCTAATGTATTACTAACAGATGAGTACCTTGAGAAGATTCAACACAGGGTAACAGAAGAGGATATGCAAGTCTTAGAGAGACTAAAAGTCATCTCAGACAACCTGGCCTCTCAGATTAAAGAGGTCTCAACAGCCTATCAGGGAGCCGACTTGGAAGGAGCAGGGGAATCCTTGGAAGAGTTACAAGGAAAGCTGAGAGAGGTATCAGATGAGATACAAGGAATTTTAACCAAATATCAGAAGGAAGTATGGTTCAAGGAACTAGGAGAGGATAAGAATTTATTCAGGAAGATTGCATCACATATAAGATTTATGGTGTATAAAGAGTGTCCTTGTTGTGGAGAAAGAATGGAGAAAGAATGGAGGAAGTGTAGTGAAATATTTTAAGATTTGTCTTGTTTGTGGTAAAAGATTTGAGGTTAATGATAAGTATGATTTTAGAAAAAGGAAGTTTTGTTCTAGAAAATGTGGTTATATTGGAAGAGGAACAAAGAAGTCTACTAGGAAAGAAAAAGTTATTTGTTTGAATTGCGGAAAAGAATTTTTAGGATTTATAAACTATGAGAGGAAGTTTTGTTACCCATCAAGGATACCCTAAAGATTTTTATCGTATCAAGCATAAGATATACGAGAGGGATAGTAAAAAGTGTTTAGTATGCGGTAGCGAGAGAAGAGTCTCAGCCCATCATATAGATTATGATAAATTGAATAATGACCCTTCTAATCTGATGTGTTTATGCAGTAGTTGTCACAGTAAAACAAATGGGAATAGGGAATATTTTAGCGTGGCGTTAAAGGAGGTTATGGCATGTCGAAAAGTTATAGATGTAGAAAGTGTGGTCTTGTAAAAGAGGGTGGTCTGCCTCTTATGGACTATGGCTTTGGGTATGTATCGCCGTGGATCGTCCAAAAAAATAAGAAGAGTAAGGATAAACAAATAATCCGTCAAGAGCTTGACGAAGAAGAGGGAGGAATGGAAGTGGAAAGCAGATACAAGATTGGGGAGAGAATCCTACTTTTGAACACAGTCGTACCAAGTAAAGGAATCGTAAGGCACATAGATGCCGAGAGAGGGATGTATAAGATTCAAACTGAGAGTGGAATTTCTTATTTTCTCGGTGAACGGGACATAGCAAAAGAATCGGAAGGAATATTTTAATAAGGAGACCTAAACATGGACTGGAAAGAGAAGCTGGCCCAGGACACAAAGAGAGACCTGTCTACTATAAAGAAGAAGGCCTTGGATTTGAATTACGAGTTGAATCTCATGAACGAGAAGTATAATAAAAAGATTGAGATAGGAGACAGAGTAAAAGTCTCAGCCCAACCCGAAGCAGGAACCTTCACAGTAACAGGTAAGTCTGAGTTCGGATATGGAATCCACATCAGGGCAGATGGAGAGGAGAGATCCTTCCCTGTAGGGATTGATGACATTGAGAAGGTAGAAGCAGATGATAAGAAGCTAATTGTCTCAGATATACCAGCAGGTCCTGATACTACTATTGATTTATACTTTGATGAAAGTACAGGCACTGTTATAGAAGAGAAGACTCTTGCAGATGGTTCAACAGCAGAATTTACGTATAACATAGACGAGTTTGATCCTGAGGTATATGGAGAGAAAGGAAGAGAGTTTCTAGAGAAGATTCAGATAGAACCTAAAGAAGCAATCCAAGAGGACTTCCATGCCGAGAACATGGAAGAGAAGGAGAGGCAGAGACAGAGTGGAGAGTATGGTCTTCCAGGAAGAGAGAACTCAAGCAAGAAGAAGCTTACAAAAGCAGAGATGGTTCTGAAGGTAAGAGGGTTAGTGGTTAATGCCAGTACTAAGAAGAAATCCTCTCTTAGTTCAGAAGAGCAGGAAGAATTGGATGGATTAAGGCAAGGAATGGCTCTTATACAAGATGCTCTAGATAGAAAAGAAGTAATGAAGAGGATTAGGGAGTTAGAGGAAAAGGAAGGAAGAGTAGGAGAAGAAGTAGAAAAAGAAAGCTCTGATATGACTCAAGGATATAGCGAAGATGAAATATTAAATGAATTGAGTTCTAAGAAGAAAGCAGATGACGGACAGGATAAGGTAAATGAGATATGGAACAGAATGAATGAGTCAGAGCAGCACGGGGTAATGTTTGGACTATTCCCTAAGTGGGTGGATGATGACTTCCATCCTACTAGTGAAGAGATAAGTGGCCTGATGGCAAAGAAGACTATAGGGAGTGTTAAGATAGCAGAAGGATCTAAGGTAGATGAGGTAATCAAGAGTATTGAATCAGGTGAGGATCAATACTTTGGTGTTGCCCATTTCCATGTTTCAAATATGGCAGATTACACACTGATGTCAACTACGATTAGTGACATGGTTGGAGTGTATGATATCAATGAAGAGGAAGCAGTTCAGATTATAGAGGCTCTGACACATGGGGATAAGGAACCTGTAGAATCAACCCTTGAAGAACCCATCTCCCCCAAGAGGGAAGAGTCAAAGGTTGATGAGCCTAATCCCAACATGAAGACTGATGCTGATGGGGAAGGGTTCTACACAGGACAGAGAAGAGTCTTTGATATGGAAAAGGGTAAGGGAATGGAGTATGAGGCTAAGAAGCCGGAAGAAGATACAGAAGGAAATGTAACAAAGGTTTCTTCAGCTATAATTGAAGCTATAGACTCAGGAAGGTATCCAGGCAATGTTATAAGCGATAATGCCTTGAGAGATATTGCCCAAGAGGCTACAGGTATAGAGGAATCAGAAAAGATAGACAGCATAATAAATGAAGCGATAGAGATAGTAAAAGAGGATACAGGAGTGAATGTTAGTGCAGAGGAAGAAGAGATAGAACTAGAAGGTAAATGCACTAAGGAACGCAAGAAGGAGATAGAGGTGTTTAAACATTTAAAGAAAAAGAAGAAAGGGAGTAAGGCAGAAGATATAACGAAGGACATCCAATCCCGAATCATAAACTCAGTCAAAAAGATTGGAGTAGGTGGAAATGCCTTCACTCATGATGAGTTCATTGACTGGTACATGAAGAATGAGAACGTCTTCGCCTCAGTTGCTGATGCCAATAAAGCCTGGACTGAGCTCAAGGAAGAGACAGGACAAGAGCAGGGAGAGGTAGCGGCTTCCTTAATAGAAGAGGCAGGAATCCTTCCAGGTACGGGAGAAGAATTAGTAGCTGGGACTAAAGTAAATACTCCCCAAGGAGAAGGCACAATAGCAGGTACAACTTTTGGACCAATGGGGGGATTGCAGTATGATGTATCTATGGAATCTGGAGGGACAGCAGTAACTAATACCTTTGATGCCAAAGATGTTACTCCTGTTGAGGCAACTACGGCAAGTGAGTCTCCTGAAGACGACATCTTTTACCATGATCAAGGGAAGAAATGGAATGCTGGGAGTGGTTCAGATGCGATAGGTGCTGAGGAAGATACATTTAGTGATGAAGAGGTAAATAAGTGGGTAAATGAAAGAGACGATTTAAGCTTTTTTGCAGCGGGTTTAGGAGTTCCTACTGAAGATGTAGGAGATTTGAATAAGCCTAGCTATAGAAAATGGTTTGATGAGTATAAAGAAAAGATAGTTGAGCATGTAAAGATGACAAAATCCTCCCTCAAAAAGAATGCAGGGTTTGAGAAAGACCTCTCTGAATACATAACCCTGATGGCAGAGCAAGGATACGAGATCCCTGAGTACATCCTTGATGTGACAGGCAAAGAGCCAGAGATGATATTTGAGGCAACCATAGACAAGAAGAAAATTAAGGAGTTTGCAGAGTTGCTGACTCCTGACTTCAATGCCAAGGCAACAGGAAGCAGGATTAAGTTTAAGGAGTTGGAGAAGAAAGAAGAGCCTGTAAGTGAGGTAGAGGCAAGTGTTGAGAAGAAGGCAGATTTTGACATAGAAAGACTTGCTAGTGAATTAATAAGATATACATATACAAAGATGCAAGAGGAAGATCCTAAGGGATTTCTCAATTTTACTCTTGGAGGAGTCGTGGGTGAAAGAGATAAGATGATAGAAGAGGCTAAGGCAATATGGAGAGATTACCAAGAGAATGCCCCTTGGATAAGAAATGATGCTGAATTTAATAGATTGGTTGAGGAGTTTGGAAAGGAAGTAGGAGGAGGAGAAGAGAAAGTAGAAGGAATGGAAGAGTCAGAAGACCCAACACTCAAAGGACCTTCTGAAGGGCCAATGAATCCTTTGAAGATGTCATCCCTCAAAATCAAAGCCTCAGAACTCTCAACCCTCTCAAACAAGATTAAGGATGCCACCGAAGAGCTAAGGGACTATGAGGAAGAGTTAAAGCTGGTCAAGGAGATATCCTCAAAGCATGACTTAAGAAGCTGGATTAAGGAGTTGAAGGAAGAGTTAAGAGGACTAAAGTCAGAGAAGAAAGAACTCAAGGATAAGATGGATAAGGAGAAGGAAGAGGCAGCTCCTGAACCTTTAGAGCAGGCAGCTTCTGAAGAGGGTACACTCCCTTTAGTACCTGAGGTGGAAGAGCAGATAAAGGCTGAGGCTATGATGAAGAAAGGTACTGGAGAGATGGGAATGGGAGATATCCAGGAAGGCGGAGAACATTACGAATGGGCTCAGGCCATAAAAGATGAAGCCCTATTCCTTCAAGAAGATACTGGTGGAAAGGTTAAATTTATAGAGATGCAACCTTTTGATGTTTATCAAGGGCCTTATGCTGTAATAGAGATAGATGGTTCTTCTGATGAGCTTTGGAGTACTGATATGGATGAGGTTTGGTTTATTAAAGGACTTGAGTATATGGGATATATAGATCAGTTGGCTGATGCTATTAGTGGAGATGAGCAAGCCATAGAGGTCGTGAAAAAACAATTAGGTAGGGCAAGAGAAGAGGAAGAGACTGTTATGGAGCATGAGCTTCCTTATGAGAAGACAGTAGAATATGAAAGAAAGAGTCCTGAACTACCTTTTGAGAAGAAAGAGTCACTCAAGAAGAAAGCAGACACTCAAGGAATTTATGACTCAGCTGAAAAGGCCTGGTGGCTTATAGAGGATAAAGGAGACACAAAGTTCTCAGAGTCATCACTCTTTGCCAATTATATGGCCAATACTGAGAAGACTAAGTTTGAGGAAGCCTTAGTGATTGCTGACACATTGAGGAAGAAGCCTGACATAAGGCACACTATTGCTAATTTGGTTAAGAAGGCTGATGAAGAAGTAGAGGCTAAACCAGAGACGAAAGAGGAAGAGAAGTTCAAAGGTATTCCCCCTGCAGAAGATGCGACTCCTGAAGCTTTAACTCAAGCAGCCAGTGATTATGTAGAGGCAACAGAGAAGGTTCAAGAGCTTCAAGCTTCTATTGATGATGTGTTAAAGAAAATATCTGAAGTATCAAAAGGACAGGCAGAGATGGAACCAAAACTTATTGCCTTATTTAAGGGGCTGGACCAAAAGAAGGAAGAGCTAAAAGGATGGTCAGTTGAGTTCTACAACAGAGCTGGCTCACTCAAGCCTGACGATGCAAAGATATCTAAAAAGATAATGGAAGAGATAAGGAAATCAGATGCCTATCCTAAACTTCAAGAGATGATTGCAGACTTAGAAGAGCACGCAAAAGAGAGAGGAGTACAGAAAGTGATTAAGCCATCTGAGAAGATTCATATGAAGCCCGTTAAAACAGAATTAGAAGTGCCTTTAGAGAAAGAGGCACTGGCGATATGGGACTGGCTGGTAAAAATATTTTTGCCGCGCGGAGAGGAGATAGTGTCAGAGATAGATCAGCTCTTGCTAGGGTTTGAAGTTGCTGCTGAAGGAGTGTAAATGAGAAGGAGAGGAAAAGGCGAAGTTAAAGAATGGATAAAACAAGAACAATCTAAGCACCCACTTTGTAAATGTGGTTGTGGTCAAGAAATTCTCATACAGAGATGCCATCTCTATGCAGGCATCCCAAAATATATTCGTGGACATGCTTGGAAAAATAAGAAGCATTCGGAAAAGACTAAAGATTTAATAAGCCTTTCTCATATAGGAATTAGGTGTCCTGAAGAAGCGAAAGAGAAGATAAGGGAATCAAGAAAGAAGTATACTGGAGAAAATCATCCTAGTTGGGTGCCTAAAATTATAATACATTGTAATTGGTGTGGAAGTCCTTTAGAGAGAACTGAGCATCAAATAAGTCTTAGTGAGTACCATTTCTGTAATATGGAATGTTATGGAGCATGGAAGAGTAAGAATATAAGAGGAGAAAAATGTGCTAGTTGGAAGGGAGGAATTAGCCCTTTAAGAGATAAATTAAAACAAACTGAAGAATACAAGAGTTGGAGAACTTCTGTATATAAAAAAGACAACTACATTTGTCAAGATTGTTTTGAGAGAAGTGGAGATCTTAATGCTCATCATAAGAAATTTCTTTCGGAGCTCACAGACGAAGCAATAAAGCAGTTTCCAAAATTAGATTCCTTTGACGCTTGTCTTTTATACGATCCTATGTGGGACACAGATAATGGAATTACTTTATGTAAAAAATGTCATAAGAAAGAACATTGGAGAATAGAAAAAGAGAAAGAGAGCAATTGTAAAGAGACTTTGGAAGCATAATTATAAAAAGAGGAGAGCATAATGGCAGAGAACAAAAAACCTGTTGATCACTATTTCAGTGAATCCAGTACATGGTTTGACTCCAACCCAATAAAGAGAGAAGCTACTTATACAGGAAGAGAGATAACAAAATCTCTCAACGATTCTGTATGGGCTGGCAGCAACCTTTTGGCAGAAGAGATTGAACTGGAACAAAACCTGAAGGATTTAATTGAAGCCGAAGAGGATTACAAAACCATAGAGGACTACCTGCACAATTTTGGGTACCCTAAGGTAAAGATAAGGAAAGCCTTTCAGGAAATCATAGGAGTAGATCCGATAAAGACTTATCTTGATACAGAGAACTTTCCTAAGCCTCCTTCGGTAATCCCACGATACAATTATGGATGGGGAGAGAAATCTGCAGGAGTCTATATGTATGTTCTTCCTTATACAAACAGGTATGCCATATGGAGACAGGAAGGGTTAAAGCGTGAGGTCTACAAGATCTTTATCACAATCAAACAGGCCAAAGAAGCTCTCATAAAAGAAGTAAAAGAGGTAAAAGAAGTCTCTGCCGATGCCGGCTCAAAGAGTACTGAATACTTAATTGAAGACAGGATTATAAAGAGGGTAAGTAAACTTGATATACCTAAGGAAGTGACAGACGGCTTCAGAAGCGTCTTTGCATCTATTCAGGGATTTGAGTACAATGTGCCAAGGAACACTAAGGTTGCCTTCATCAAGAATGCTCACTGTGACGGAGAGATAGATATCTCTGAAAAAGATTTCTTAATCAGGTATGTTAAAGCTCAAGAGGATGACCTGGCAGATGAGGAGAAGTCCTTACTCGATAAGATGAGGAAAGAGAAAGATGAGAGTGCAACGGTAGAGGATGTAAAGAAAGAGGTAGAGAAGTATCAGAAGAACAGGAGCCAGAAATCCTTAGAGGATATAAAAGAAGAGATCAAGATTCCTCAGAAAGACTTTGATGAAGAAGTGTCAAGAAGAAGGTCTATGGATCTGAAGGACTTGGTTGCAGATGGCTTTGAGATGCTTGATGAGGTTAAACAGGAGATCCTCTCTTATGAGATAAAAGTAATAGGAGAATCTGCCGATAAGATTCGTGTAGATGAATACTCCTCAATGGATGAATCTCATATAGACACAGGAAGCGTGACTTTTATTGTAGAGTTCAAGGACTTAGAGACTGGCAACATTACCGAAGGCGGGGTAATAATGTTCATCAAGGGAGGAGACCTTCAGTTCCCTGGAAAGTTTAAAGGTTCAAATGACAGGGAGTATGCCCTGATGGATACAGGCATAGCCTCTTACTTTGATGACATAACAGGGGATAGTATCGAAAGGGCGGAGGAAGAAGGCCCGAGGGCTAAGTCATCCGGGGATGTAAGTGGAGTGCAGGAGAAAGCATATAGTTCATTTGGGTTTGGGAAATAAGGAGACTAATATGGGATGGTTTAATAAGAAGGCTGATGAAAATGCTAAGGCAGAAATCATTGAATTGCTAACAGAGGGGGCAGATCATTTAGGAGAGGCTTATGAATCTTTACGTTCTGCAGCCAGCTTAATGAGAGAGAATCCAGACTTAGGTCCTGAGTATAATATTGTTGGAAATATGGAAGGATATGTTCTTAATTATATTTCTGGGTCTAGTGATAGCCTTATGAATAAAGTAGAAGTGTATATTGAAGAGATAGAAACAGGCAAAGAAGTATCAGAATAAGAAAGGAACTAAATTGAAAGACGAAAATGTTTTAACCAATGTCCATCAAGCTCTTTATGACATAGTTTCAAGTTTAAATTCCATTGCCCAGGACATAGCGGCAATGTTTAATGACGATATAGAAAAAGAACACTTACTCCAACTAAGCTACAATCTTGCTAATGATGCAAATCAGTTGCAGAGCGAAGTGTTCGACGTTTTGGAAGAACCTGAAAAAATAAAGGAAGAAGAAGAGGTCCAGAGCAAGTACAAGAAAGGCAATGTCCTAGTTGCAAGAAAGGGCAGCCTCAAAGAGGATGGATTAGGAAACACTTTTCTAAAGAGGACTGGGGATTTCATAAACAAGGAAGACTCATTCACAGTAAGAAATGTAATAGGAGACCCAAAGAGTAAGTCCTACTGGTATTTCTTAGAGAGTAACAATGAAGAACCCCTGATGATACCAGGAGGCTTTGTAGAAAAAGACTTTGAGGTAAGGGAGTAATTAAAGATGGGAACTATTGACCTTAATGATTTTATCAATGAGAGATTTAAGACAAAAGAGGAGAAAGGAAGTCTGGAAAGGGAATGTAGAAAAGCTGAAGAGGAATTAAATAATGAGATTGCTAAGCAAGGTAAAAAGAATAATTGAGTATATTCCAATCCTCTGGGAAGATGAGGACTGGGAATGGATTTTCATATTAGACCTGCTTCAGTATAAGTTAAAAAGAACTAGAGAATGTTTAGTTGAAGACAGCTTAAACAAGGACATTGGTGAGAGAGAGAAGCAGATACTCTACGCAGAGTCTTTGATTGATAAGATTAGAGAGGATGAAGGACCAAAGAAGATAGGAGATGCTTGGGTAGACTTAGAACAAAAGTACTTAAACAAATTGTGTGACCACTTGGCAAAAAATATCCGAAACTGGTGGGATTAAAGAAAGGACTTAACATATAATGGCAGAGAAAAAGACAGGGCAAGGCGGAAAGAAGAAACAAAGATACCCTATGGGATTAGGGTTCAAGACCCCTCTACCCTCAAAAGTAGAGGCTATGGTGAGGCAGGGGGCTGATGTAACAAGGACCCCTATACAGTTCATTGATGTAGCCAGATTTGATCCAATCCTTTTCTATATCCAACACAGAGATAGAAAGGAATTAAACTTTAGGCTTAGGTATTACTATGAGTTTCATCCGATAGTTCATAATGGGATATCCTTACACAATACATTCCCCTTGAGTGATTTTGTCCTTCAGTGTGAAGGTACAGGTCATCAGAATTACTACAACGATTTTAAGGATGAGATTGGTCTTTTACAACTTTTAATGGATATATCCCAGGACTACTGGCTATTGGGAGAAGCTTTTGTTCATGGTAAATGGGATGACTTCAATAAGCAATGGTCCCATTTCATGCTCTTTCCTCCAGAGAATGTAACGATGAAGTCAACTTACATTCTGCCCGAGCCGATAATGTTTCTTGATGTGGATGATGAGCTGAAGAGATTAGTGAAGTCTCAGAAGCTGGTAGACATTGAAATGCAGAAGATGATGGACCCTAACTTGGTGAATAAGATTGCCGAGAATAAACAGATTCTTCTGAAGAACTGGAACACTACCCACATTGCAAGGAAGACGGCAAGGTATGATTTGAGGGGAACGAGTATCCTGAAGTCCTGTCTTAAGTGGTTGATGCTTGAGGATAAGTTGATGCTCTTGAAGTTTACTCAGATAGACAGGAGCACATTCCCTCTGAAGATATTTAAGGTAGGGAATCCTGCAACAGGTTGGATTCCTGGCAAGAAACATTTTGAGAACTTGAGGGATTTGCTTATAAGTTCTTCCAATGACCCTGATTTCAATTTGATATACCATCATGGCTTAAGTGTAGAGTTCCACACGATGCATGATAAGATAGCAAACCTCTTACCTGATTTTGATCTATGTGAGAAGAGGATACTGTCGGCTCTGTTTATTAATAAGGCTTTATTGCACGGGGAGGGTCCAAATTTTGCTAACGCCTCTGTAGCCATGAGAGCTTTAATGAGCAGGTACTTATTGCAGAGAGACCTATTGACCAGATGGATGAAGGTTAAGGTATTGAAGCCCTTGGCTAAAGCAAGAGGGTATTATAAAACGGCTGACTCAAACGATCCAAGCCAGGAGCATATAAGGTATCAGGGAAAATATTATGCCCTTGATGTTCCTACTCCTAAGTGGAAGAAGCTTAATTTACTTGACAATACTCAGCAGCAGAACTTCATGAATGCACTGAGGGATAAGATGCAGATATCTCATAAGACCTTGATGGATATGTATGATCAGAATTACGAGGAAGAGTTAAAGAGACTTGAGGAAGAGGATAATACTTATGTTGATCCTGCTTTCCATGAGGCAAAGAAAAGTCAGATAGGAGAGAAGATAGTTGCAGAGCAGGTCCTAAAGGGTACTAAGAGCAAGGACTTGAAGCTTGTAGCCAAGGGAAAGAAGGAGCCTGTCAAGACTAAGGCTCCAAAGCAGATGACTCTTCCTGGAATGCCTGGTGGTAAAGAAGAGGTACCAGGAGGAGGAAGGAAAGAGGAGAAGCCTGAAGAAGTAGGGAAAGAGGAGTTACCGGGTGAAGCCCCAGGAGAACAAGTTCCTGAGGAAGCTCCTGAATAAAATCATCCTTATGTGACAGTAAGGAGATAAAAGGAAAGGAGGAATACTATGACAAGTATTCAAGTAGGACTTGACAAGCACCACACTATTAAGAAATTAACAGTAGGCTGGATGAAGGGTTGGCTCTTTGAGTGGTTAAAAGAGATGAAGTATCAGAGAGGAGATTGGAAAGATTACATTAAGAGTGAAAGTGAAGAACGTATTTGTTTTGAGCTTTACACTGATGAGCACATATATCACATCAGTGCCTCTACTCATTTGGATGTAGAGAATGATAAAGGATATTTAGGATGTACAGGAAGTACTCGAAAGCCAAGCGCAGGAGAGACTTGGAACAGAGGAAATGATTTAAGAGATGGAAACTTTAGTTATAAGACTTGGATAGGAATACTGGCAGATATCGTAGGGTTTGAACTTGTAAGTAAGGTGAAACCTTGTAAACCTGCTACATGCGAAGTCAAAGAAGATAGTGAATCATCTAAGAAATAGTTCTTTAAAGAATATTCCTTATCGTTGCTGAGGCGATGATAAGTTAGATGACATCCCATATATTACGTTGCGGAAGTAATGTATGGTTAGTGGGAAAGGTTAGTCTCGGTGGGAGAGTAGCCGCGCCTTCCACAAAGCGTGACAGAGATACCTATTACCACACAAAAGGTTCCTGCCTACTGAAAGAACTTCGGTTTTGCCAATGGCTAGGTAGGCAGGTCAATTCTCAGAAAGGAGAAATTGAAATGATTAATAAAACTGGAAGTCCAGAAAAGATTCTTAGTATCATGAAAGAAGCAAATGAGGCAGTATTAAATTCCAAATGTGAGAAATGCGGGGACCCTCTGTATGGACCCGATTCAGTAATACAGGACAGGCATAAGAATAAAATTATAAAAGCAAGATTAG
>SDBV01008193.1_pt1 | contig 14144 bp, 21 predicted proteins | sample 2277081 | NCBI WGS metagenome assembly SDBV01 (sample SAMN10402039, study PRJNA504765) | marine sediment metagenome | isolation source: marine sediment core GS10_PC15, 223 cmbsf | place: Arctic Ocean: Southern Knipovich Ridge | collected 2010
ACCTGGAGTTCGATCCCCGAACCCTTTGACGCCGCCCGGTAACCGACACCGCGGATCTCGAGTTCTTTCTTGAACCCCTCCGACACGCCCGCCACCATGTTCGCTATCAGCGACCGGGTCAATCCGTGCAGCGCGCGGACTCGTGGCTCGTCGTTCGGACGCGTAACGACCACAGTGTCACCGTCGAGCGCTATCTCGACCTGGTCTGAGAACGCTCGTACGAGTTCGCCCTTCGGGCCCTTCACCGTCACGGTGGCGCCGTCGACTTCGACGGTGACCCCCGACGGGACAGGGATCGGCTGCTTTCCGATCCGGCTCATGTCAATACCTCACAACTCATTCGAAAAAGACCCTCGCCAATATCACCAGACATAGCCGACGACTTCGCCGCCGACATGTCGCTTGCGCGCTTGACGATCGGTCATAACACCCGAAGATGTCGAGATGATCGCTATTCCGAGTCCACCAAGCACCTTTGGAATTTCAGTCGACTTCGAATAGACCCGCAAACCCGGCTTCGACACGCGCTTTATGCCGGTGATAACACGTTTGCGGTCCTTCGTGTAGCGAAGATCGACCTCGAGGATCTTGCGCCCTCCAAGGTTCCGGTCGTCTTTGGTTGCCTCGGTGACTCGGAAGTCGTCGATATATCCCTCGTCACGAAGGATCTCCGCGATAGCAACGCGCGACTTCGACGTCGGCATCCGCACACTGTCGTGCGCAACCTGAAGGCCGTTGCGGATACGTGTGAACATGTCGGAAATTGGGTCGGTAACGATCATGACAACCTCACCACGATGCTTTCGTAACGCCTGGAACTTCCCCGTTTAACGCCATCTCGCGGAAGCAGAGGCGGCAGAGGCCAAAACGACGATATACGGCTCGAGGTCGCCCACACCGCTGGCATCGAGTATAAGAACGAGACGAGAACGCCTTGGGCGCCATGCCGTTTTCAACACGCCATTTGTCGCGCTCCACGGCCTCTTGTTGCCGTCGTTGTTTGATTCGAAGAGCTTTTTTCGCCACTGGTCGAAAATCCTTTTCTATCGCCTGAAGGGAAAGCCGAACGCCCTGAGCAACGCCCGGCCTTGATCGTCGGTCTTCGCGGTCGTGACGATCGTGATATCCATTCCACGAACCTCACCGACCTTGTCGTAGTCGACCTCTGGAAAGATCAATTGTTCGGTCACGCCGAACGTGTAGTTGCCGCGGCCGTCGAAGCTGTCCGCAGATAACCCCCGGAAGTCTCTGATGCGAGGAATTGCGAACGCTATGAGACGGTCGAAGAACTCCCACATGCGAGCACCTCGCATCGTCACCTTTGCGCCGATCGGCTGGCCTTCACGGAGTTTGAAACCAGCAATCGAGCGCTTCGCACGCGTGATCGTCGGCTTCTGACCGGTGATCACGGCGAGGTCACCGACGATCGCGTCGAGCTTCTTCGAATCGGTGATCGCATCGCCAACACCGGCATTGATGACGATCTTCGAAAGCCGCGGGATCTCCATTACGTTCTCAATGTCGAGTTCGGTCTCGAGTTCGCTCGCGATCTCGGTTCTGTATTTCTCTTGGAGTCGAGGCGCCATCACAGCTCCTGTCCACATCGACGGCAGACACGGCTCTTGCGCCCGCCGGCGTCGAATTCGTAACCCACCCGCGTCGGACCACACTTCGGACAGATCACCATCACGTTCGAGACGTGGATCGGCATGTCCTTGTCGATTATCCCGCCCTGGTCCGTCTGGCTGGTCGCACGCTGATGCTTTTTCGCTCGCCCCGCGCCTTCGACGATCACGCGATTGCGTTCGCGCAGCACTGCCATCACGACACCTTCGTGACCACGAATGCCATCTTTGCCGGCGATCACGCGCACCCGGTCGCCGGAGCGAACCTTGAGCTGTTCGTTGGCCATCACAACACCTCCGGTGCAAGCGAGATGATCCGCATGAAGCGTTTGTCGCGAAGCTCGCGGCCGACCGGACCGAAAATTCGTGTTCCACGGGGTTGCTCATGGTCGTCGATCAATACTGCTGCGTTTTCGTCGAAACGAATGTAGCTACCGTCGGGACGCCGACGGTTCTTCTTGACTCGCACGATCACACAGCGGACGACCTCACCTTTCTTGACATTGCCGCCCGGGATCGCCTCTTTCACGGTCGCCACGATGACGTCGCCGATCGAGGCATAGCGGCGCTTGGATCCGCCGAGCACCTTGATGCACAGAACCTGCTTGGCGCCCGAGTTGTCGGCAACCCGCAGGCGCGACTCTTGCTGGATCACTTGGCACGCTCCACGATTTCGCAGACACGCCAACGCTTCATCTTCGAAAGCGGACGAGTCTCCATCATGACGACACGGTCGCCCACCTTGGCATCGTTGTCCGGATTGTGCACGTGGAGTTTCGACGTGCGCTCAAGGTACTTGTGATAACGACGATGCTTGACGGTCGTCGAGATCGTCACGATCACGGTTTGATCCATCTTGTCGCTCGTCACAATGCCTTCACGGGTCTTGCGATCGTTGCGCTCACGAAACGGGGTCACGGCGGCAGCGGTCTTCTTACTCATTGCTTCTCGCTTTCGGCGTCGTCGTCGGTTGCCTCTGCGGGCTCTTCGGCCTCTTCGTCGTCAGTTGCGTCTTCGGCCTCGTCGGCGTCCTCGTCGTCAGCCTCGTCGACGAACTCCATGTCGAATTTGACGATCGTCTCGTCTACGTCGCCGTCGTCAGCCTCGTCGGGCTCTTCGGAGTCCTCTGGTTCGTCGGCCTCGGGCACAAAGATTTCGACGTGCTCACCGGCGTGGTGTGCAGCAGCCTCATTCGCCTCGCCGAGGCGCGCGGCACGCGCCGAACGACGCGCGCGGAATCGTGCCCGCAACGAACGCCGTCCGCCTGTTTCGACGTCGTCGACGACTTCTTCGTCAACGGCCATCGCGGCCTCCTCGCCGAGCACAGTGAGAATCCGCGCAACGTCGCGGCGCAGTTCTTTGAAGCGGTGCGTGCGGTCGAACTGGCCGGTCGCATATTGGAATCGCAGGTTGAACAGCTCAGCGCGCGTCTCCGTAAGACGGCCCTCGAGTTCTTCGAGCGACAGCTCGCGAAGTTCGGCTGTCTTCGTCATTCGCCCTCCCGCATTACGAAACGTGTCTTGATCGGAAGCTTGTGGCCGGCAAGGCGCATCGACTCACGAGCGACATCTTCAGCGACACCGGAGAGTTCGAACATGATACGTCCTGGCTTTACGACCGCGACCCAGTGTTCGGGCGAGCCCTTGCCCGAACCCATACGGGTCTCAGCGGGCTTCTCGGTCACGGGTTTGTCGGGAAAAATCGTGATCCAAACTTTGCCACCGCGCTTGATATGACGAGTGATCGCGATACGGGATGCCTCGATCTGACGTGCCGTGATCCAGGCGGGTTCGAGCGCCTGAAGCCCGTAGTCGCCAAACGCGATCTCGACGTGGCCCTTCGATTGACCCTTCATCCGACCACGATGTTGTTTGCGGTGCTTGGTCTTGCGCGGCATCAACATCAGGCATCGCCGTCCTTGGCAGATCCTGAATCCGCCTCGGGTTTCACGTCGGCTTCGGAATCCGCCTCGGGTTTCACGTCAGCTTCGGAATCCGCCTCGGGTTTCACGTCAGCTTCGGAATCCGCCTCGGGTTTCACGTCAGCTTCGGAATCCGCCTCGGGTTTCACGTCAGCTTCGGGTTTCACGTCGGCTTCCGGCTTAGCGTCGGGCGCGTCTTCGAGCGTCGGCACTGCCCGAGACTTCGGCACTTTTTGCGCCGCGTCCGAACTCGTTGTTGCAATACCCGCGTCATCGAGATGTACCTGACGGCCCGGCACGAGATTGCGAACGTCGGCTTCACTGTCGAGAGCGGCGCCCGTCGACGCGGTGCCGGTCCCGACCGGACGACGGTGACCGGCGAGCGTCTGACCGGTTGCGAGGGCAGCCTCCGCTGCGATCTTGTCTTCGGTCTGACAGGCACGACGCAACGCCGTCTCGCCCTTGTAGATCCAAACCTTCACACCGATCTGACCCATTTTGGTCTTTGATTCGTAGAGTCCGTAGTCGATGTCTGCACGAAGGGTGTGAAGCGGGACGCGCCCATCTCGATACCACTCGGTTCGTGACATCTCGGAGCCTCCGAGGCGCCCCGAGCATTGCACGCGCACGCCATAGGCGCCTGCCTTCATCACGTTCTGGATGGCACGCTTCATCGCACGGCGAAAGCTCACGCGTCCACGGAGTTGTTCGGCGACGTTCTGTGCAACGAGCTTCGCGTCGAGTTCGGGCTTTTCGATCTCGACCACGTTGAGCTGAACGCGCTTGCCGGTCAGCTTGTCGATATGGGTGCGGAGCCGGTCGGCTTCAGAACCGCGTCGCCCGATGACGATTCCCGGGCGCGCTGTGTGAACATCGACACGAAGTCGATCGCGAGTCCGTTCGATCTCGATCCGGCTGATCAGGGCATGGGTGAGACCGCTCGTGATGAATTCGCGGATCTTCCAATCCTCGATCAGGTAGTTCGTGTACTCCTTGTCGGCGAACCACCGAGACTTCCAATCGGTTGTCACCCCGAGCCGAAAGCCGTATGGATTGACCTTGTGGCCCATCAGTCGTCCTCCTCGGGCATCTCAGAAACTTCGACAGTAATGTGGCTCGTCCGTTTTCGAATCGGCGTCGCCCGCCCCCGCGCACGAGGCAACCAACGCTTCGACGTCGGGCCCTCGTCGACGAACACTTTCGATACGTAGAGCTCTTCGGCCTCGAAACCGAGCGCACCGTTTTCGGAGTTCGCGACGGCCGAAGCCAGGGTCTTACTGAGCGGCACACCGGCGTCTTTGTTCGAGAAGTCGAGGATCCGGTTCGCCTCGACGACCGGCATTCCGCGGATCATGTCGGCGACAATACGGATCTTGCGAGGAGACATCCGCACGTACTTGGTCACGGCGCGCACGGACGGCACTTCGTAAGTGAGGTCCATCAGCGCACCCCGGCAGAACGATCGGAACCTGCGTGCGAACGGAACGTACGCGTCGGTGCGAACTCGCCGAGCTTGTGCCCGACCATCGACTCGGTCAAATAAACGGGGACGTGTTTGCGTCCGTCGTGGACGGCGATCGTGTGACCGACCATCTCCGGGATGATCGTCGAACGACGTGACCAGGTCTTGATGACCCGCTTTTCGCCGGACTTGTTGAGCTTCTCGATCTTGCGCAGCAGGTGGTCGTCCACCCACGGCCCCTTCTTCAGGCTGCGTGGCATCAGCGGCGTCCCTTCTTGCGGCGGCGACGGACGATATCTGCGTCCGAACGGTTGTGCTTCTTGCGTGTCGGCCGTTCGAGCTTGCCCCAAGGCGACACGGGGTGACGCCCACCGGACGACTTGCCCTCGCCGCCACCGAGTGGGTGGTCGACCGGATTCATTGCGACGCCGCGTGTGGTCGGGCGCACACCCTTCCAGCGGTTGCGGCCGGCCTTGCCGATCTTGATCAGTTCGGCCTCGGTGTTACCAACCTGTCCGATCGTTGCACGTGCACCGATCGGAACGAGGCGGTATTCGCCGGACGGCAACCGAAGTTGTGCACGGTCGCCTTCTTTGGCCATGAGCTGGACGGCAGCACCAGCCGACCTTGCGAGCTTTGCCCCCGCACCCTCTTTGAGTTCGATGCAGTGGACGATCGTACCGACCGGGATGTTACGTAGCGGCAATGCATTGCCCGGCTTGATGTCGGCTGCCGGGCCCGCGGAGACCTGGTGGCCGACTTTGAGCCCGACCGGAGCAATGATGTATGCCTTGGCGCCGTCGCGATAATGGAGGAGGGCAATGCGCGCATTGCGATTCGGGTCGTACTCGATCGCCGCGACCTTGGCGGGCACGCCCTCTTTCTTGCGCTCGAAGTCGATGACCCGGTAGCGGCGTTTGTGTCCGCCGCCATGGTGCCGGGTCGTGATCCGGCCGTACGAGTTGCGTCCACCGGTCTTGTTTACGTTGTCGACGAGCGCCCGGTCGGGCTTCGTTTTCGTGATCTCGGCGAAATCCGAACTCGTTTGGAATCGGCGACCGGGTGAGGTCGGCTTGCGCTTACGGATTGCCACTGATCACACCCCCTCGAAAATCGGAATCTTGTCGCCTCGAGCCAGCGTGACCATGGCGTGTTTGCGGTTGCGTTGACGCCCCCACGTGTAGTCATGGCGGTTGCGTTTGCGCTTGCCGCTGCGATTCAGCGTGTTCACACGCACCACGGTCACACCGAAAATCGACTCGACTGCTTGGCGGATCTCAGTCTTGTTCGCCGTCTTGTGGACACGGAACGTGTAGGTGTTGTCCATCTCGATGAGGTCGTACGACTTCTCCGACACGACCGGCGCCAAAATCACATTACGCGGATCTCTCATCGCGCTACCTCGAGATGCGGCTGTATCCGAGTAGCCTTGGCAGTCACACACTCGAGCGTCTCGGGAGTGAGCAGGACATAGTCGTTGCGCAGAACGTCGTAACAGTTGACCTGGTCGCCCGGGATCAAGTGAACTTCGGGCAGGTTGCGATACGACCGCACTACCAACTCGTCATACCAATCGCGGATCACGATGAGCGGCCGTCCTTCGATGCCGACCGCTTCGAGAACAGACTTCGCGGTCTTCGTCGACGGGATGTCGAAACCGTGGTCTTCGACGACCCGAATACGATCGCCGCGGGCACGGTCGCTCAACGCCGAACGCAACGCTAGACGGATCATCCGCTTCGGCGTGCGTTGCGAGTAGTCACGTGGCTTCGGGCCGAAGACGATCCCACCGCCCCGCCACTGCGGTGAACGAATCGACCCTTGGCGAGCACGGCCGGTGCCCTTTTGACGCCACGGCTTCGCTCCGCCGCCGCGCCGCTCGGCACGGGTGCGAGTAGACGACGTTCCCGAGCGAGCCGCGGCTCGCTGCGCCATGACGACTTGGTGCATCACGTCTTGGTTCGGCTCGATGTCGAACACTGCCGGGTCGAGAGCGATCTCGCCGACGACCTTGCCCGATGAGTCGTAGAGGTCAATCATCGCTTCCCTCCTTTACCGTCGTTCGTCTTGGCGCCCTTGGCAGGGTCTTTGAGCATGACGAGGCCACCGTTCGGCCCAGGAAGCGCGCCTGCGATCAGGATCAGCTCGCGGTCGACGTCGGCGGAGACCACTCGCAGGTTCTGGACCGTCGTGCGTGCGTGGCCGTGATGACCAGACATCTTCATTCCCTTGATGACGCGCGACGGCGTCGCTGCCATGCCGATCGATCCTCCGTGGCGATGCACGCGGTGCACACCATGGCTCGCCCGCTGCCCCTTGAAGTTGTGGCGCTTCATCACGCCCGTGTGACCCTTACCCTTGGACACGCCAATCGCATCGACGATGTCGCCTGCTTCGAAAATGTCGGCCGTGATCTGTTGACCTGGGCTGAATTCGTCACCGTCGTCGATCCGCATCTCGATAATGTGGCGCGGTGCGCCAACGCCGAGTTTCTTCGCGTGTCCACCGTCGGGCTTGTTCGCCGTGCCGCGTCGCTTCTCGCCGAAAAAGAGTTGGACTGCCGCGTAGCCATCGTTATCGACCGTTTTGACCTGTCCGACGCGGCATCCGCCCACACGAACGACTGTCACCGGTACGACGCGATTCTCCTCGTCGAAGATCTGGGTCATCCCGACCTTCGTTCCAAGAATCCCTTTCATGATTCGTCACCCGTTCCGTTCATGTGCCTGTCAGCCTGCGTGGACCTTGATCTCGACGTCGACGCCGGCCGGCAGGTCGAGCCGCTGTAGCGAATCGACCGTCTTCGGCGTCGGGTCCAAGATGTCGAGGAGACGCTTGTGAATGCGCATCTCGAAATGTTCACGAGCGTCTTTGTCTTTGTGCGGAGACTTGATCACGCAGTAGCGATGACGCTCCGTCGGCAACGGAATCGGACCGTTCACCTTGGCGTCGGTACGCAACGCCGTCTCGACGATCTTGCGCGCCGACTGGTCTACGACCTCGTGGTCGTATGCCTTGAGACGTATGCGGATCCGCTGCTGTGCAGCCATCGTGCTCCTCAGTCGCTTGTAAGATGAGTCATGCGACACGAGGGCAAACCCTCGGGCCTAGAACACGTCGGCCGCCATTCGGGCTGGGTCCAAATCGGCCTTCGGTGACCGACCGGGCGCACCCCGAACGGCGCGCAACGGATCTTCGTTTGAATTTTCGAGACGTACCGGGCCTCGTTTGGAAGCTTCGTAATATCCGCTTCTGGCGAAAACGCCTGGTTCCCGGCCTCCTACCCGCATTCAACCGATGGAGCCGCTAGCGGGACAGGATGTCGCAATAACCTATGGGAGTGTAGTGACCCTTGCGGGACGGCGAAACGGTTTTTCCGGAGGCGGGGCGCTGCGGGTCGTACTAGCCGTCGTAGTTGATCGAGTTGGTCGATCTATGTGTCGCGGATGAGCCCCAATACCTGTCCGAAGGGCGCGCTAGGGCCCCACAGGGGGGCTGAGGCGCGACAATCAGAGCGATTTCGGGACCGATCCCTGACACTTGGCGCCGGCGGAGGCACAACTGGCGGACGCGAGCGTGTCCCGCCGACGCGACGGAGGCGGGCCAGCAGCCCGCCTCCGTCAGGGATTGTGTTGTCCGGCGCCTCACCGAATCGCGCACAGGCCGAATTCACTTCGGCCGGAACCACTTCCGGCGGATTCACCGTGGCGCCCCCTCGACGAAAATCAAAGATTTTCGTCGAAACAACTATCCGGTGATTTCGATGACCCGGCCGGCGCCGACGGTGCGTCCACCTTCGCGGATCGCGAACTTGAGGCCGTCTTCCATTGCGATCGGGGCAATGAGTTCGACGTTCATCTCGGTGTTGTCGCCCGGCATTACCATCTCGACGCCCTCGGGCAGCGTGACATTTCCGGTGATGTCGGTCGTCCGGAAATAGAACTGCGGCCTGTATCCGTCGAAGAACGGACTGTGGCGCCCGCCCTCTTCCTTGTTGAGGATGTAGACCTGAGCCCTGAACTTGGTGTGCGGCGTGATCGACTTCGGCGCCGCAAGCACCTGGCCGCGTGACACGTCGTCTTTGTCGACACCGCGGAGCAGAACACCGGCGTTGTCACCGGCATGAATCTCGTCGAGGATCTTGCGGAACATCTCGAGGTCGGTGGCGGTCGTCTCACGGGTCTTTTCGATCCCGACGATCTCGACCTTGTCGTTCTTCTTGATCTGACCACGCTCGACACGCCCCGTCACAACGGTGCCTCGCCCTTGGATTGTAAAGACGTCTTCGATCGGCATGAGGAACGGCTTCTCGATGTCACGCTCAGGCTCTTGGACGTACTCGTCGACCTCGTCCATGAGTTCGAGCACGGTCTTTTCCCACTCTTCATCGCTTTCGAGCGCCTTGAGTGCAGAACCACGCACAACGGGGACGTCGTCGCCCGGGAAGTCGTAGTCGCTGAGGAGTTCGCGGACTTCGAGTTCGACGAGGTCGAGGAGCTCTTCGTCGTCGACCATGTCGGCCTTGTTGAGGAAGACCGTCATGTAGGGAACTCCTACCTGGCCGGCGAGCAGCACGTGCTCACGGGTCTGGGGCATCGGGCCGTCAGCGGCGGAAACGACGAGGATCGCCCCGTCCATCTGCGCTGCGCCGGTGATCATGTTCTTGATGTAGTCGGCGTGCCCAGGACAGTCGACATGCGCGTAGTGGCGCTTTTCGGTTTCGTACTCGACGTGGGCGATGGCGATCGTAATGCCGCGTTCACGTTCTTCGGGCGCCTTGTCGATGTCTTCGAATGCTGTCGCGTGGACGTTTGGATCGCGCTCTGAAAGAACCTTCGTAATCGCCGCGGTCAGCGTCGTTTTGCCATGGTCGATATGACCGATGGTGCCGATGTTCAAATGCGGCTTGGTCCGTTCGAACTTAGCCTTGGCCATGTCGCCGTTCCTCCGGGTGGTTTTGCTCTTCAACCGTTCAATGCGGCACTATCGACCGATTGGCGGGATCTATTTACTTCAAATTTTCTTACTCGCCCCTGACGTGAGCGATGATCTCCCGGCTCACGCTTTCAGGGACCTCTCGGTATGCAGAGAACTGCATTGTGTACGTCGCACGTCCCTGCGTCCGAGAACGCAGATCCGTAGCATAACCGAACATCTCTGCGAGTGGTACGTGGGATTTGATGACTTGTGCATTTCCTCGCGCCTCCATGCCTTCGATCCGCCCACGGCGGCTCGACAGGTCTCCGATCACGTCACCCATGTAACCTTCGGGAGTGATCACTTCGACGGCCATGACCGGCTCGAGGATCGCCGGCTTCGCCTTCCGCGCAGCCTCTTTGTACGCCATCGAACCGGCGATCTTGAACGACATCTCGGACGAGTCGACGTCGTGCGAATTCCCGTCTGTGAGCGTCACCCGCATGTCGACTACCGGATAACCGGCGAGAACACCCGACTGCATTGCTTCTTGGATGCCTTGGTCGACCTTTGGGATGAACTCGGTCGGGATCGCACCGCCCTTGACCTTGTTGACGAAGAAGTATCCGCCGCCCTCGGCGCCGGTCGGCTCAATGTCGATAACGACCCGCCCGTACTGTCCGTGACCACCTGTTTGGCGCTTGAACGTGACGTCGGTTTTCATGACGGCGCGCCGGATCGTCTCACGATATGCAACCTGCGGACGACCCACGTTGGCATCGACCGCAAACTCGCGCATCATGCGGTCGACGAGGACTTCGAGATGTAGCTCGCCCATCCCGGAGATCGTCGTCTGGCCGGTCTCTTCGTCGGACGCTACGACGAATGTCGGGTCTTCTTCTCCGAGCGCCGTCAGCGCTTTCGAGAGCTTGTCTTGGTCGGCCTTCGTCTTCGGCTCGATCGCGACCTTGATGACGGGGGCGGGGAACTCGATCGATTCTAACAAGATCGGGCTGTTCGGATCACACAGGCTGTCACCAGTCGATGTCCGTTTCAACCCGACGACGGCGACGATGTCGCCGGTCTGGACGGCGTCACGGTCCTCACGGTGGTTAGCGTGCATCTGAAGGATTCGACCGACACGCTCTTTCTTGCCGGTGGTGGCGTTGAGCACTGCGCTGCCCTTGTCGAGGGTGCCCGAGTAGACACGGAAGTACGTGAGCTTACCGACGTACGGGTCGGTCATGATCTTGAATGCAAGTGCCGAAAATGGCGCGACGTCATCGACCTCGCGGATCAGCTCCACATGGGTCTTCGGATCTTCGCCCTTCACGGCCGACACGTCGACCGGCGCCGGCAGATAGTCGACGATCGCGTCGAGCAGTGATTGAACACCCTTGTTACGAAATGCGGAGCCGGCGAAAACAGGTGTAACGGCGAGGTCTAACGTCGCCTTGCGGACCACTCGGCGAAGTTCGGACCCAGAGATCTCTTCATCGCTGAGGAACTTCACCAACAGGTCGTCATCTGACTCGGCGACGGCCTCGATCAGATCGTGGCGAGCGGTCTCGGCCCGATCGACGAGTTCGGCGGGGATCTCCAAGGTCTCGTACTTCTCGCCCATGCCCTCGTGCCAGACGAGCGCCCGCATCGCAACGAGATCGACAACGCCACGAAACTGATCTTCGCTGCCAATTGGAATGTGCATGACGGCTGGTGTGGCGGCAAGGCGATCGGCGATCGACGCGACTGTGGCATCGAAGTCGGCGCCGACACGGTCCATCTTGTTGACGAAGCAGATACGCGGAACCTTGTAGTGGTCGGCCTGACGCCAGACAGTTTCGCTCTGCGGCTCGACACCGGCGACAGCGTCGAAGACTGCGACGGCGCCGTCGAGAACGCGCAGCGACCGTTCGACCTCGACTGTGAAGTCGACGTGTCCAGGCGTATCGATGATGTTGATCCAGTGGCCACGCCAAGGGCAGGTGGTCGCCGCGGACGTGATCGTGATACCGCGCTCCTGTTCTTGGACCATCCAGTCCATGACGGCAGCACCTTCGTGCACCTCTCCGATCTTGTACGTCTTGCCGGTGTAGTAGAGGATCCGCTCGGTCGTGGTCGTCTTGCCGGCGTCGATATGCGCCATGATCCCGATGTTACGGATCTTTTCAAGCGGATACTCACGACTGGACTTTGACATCTCTTGCTGCCTCGTATCGGTCAAGGGAAACTAGTCATGTAATAAGGGGGTGCTATCGCAAAGGGGCGCATTGGCGTGCGGCGGCCTGTCGCTCAACTAACCAATCCGCTCACTCTACGTGAAATCTCCAGCTTTTCTGTCCAAACTCCTCATCAGATCGATGAACGCTGCGCGCAAACGACGAAATCGGTCTTGTGGGCAACTCACCGTGGTGCGCACAGGCCGAATTTACTTCGGCCGGACCCCACTCCCGGTGCCGCCACCGTGGCGCGAAACTCGACGAAAAACAAAGTTTTTCGTCGACTACCACCTGTAGTGGGCAAACGCCTTGTTTGCATCGGCCATCTTGTGGGTGTCGTCGCGCCGCTTCACGCTTGCTCCGACGCCGTTCGAAGCGTCGAGAAGTTCGCCGGCGAGTCGATGTGGCATCGATTTTTCGCGGCGTTGGCGAGAAAAGTTGACGAGCCAACGCATCGACAGCACCGTTCCGCGCCGAGGAGCGACTTCGACCGGGACCTGGTAGGTGGCGCCACCGACGCGTCGGCTCTTCACCTCGAGGTGAGGACGTGCGTTGTCGACCGCGCGCTTGAGGACGACGACTGGGTCTTGACCGGTTCGGTCGCGGCAGAGGTCGAGCGCGTCGTAGACGATCCGTTCGGCTTTTGATCGCTTGCCGGCGAGCAGAATCTTGTTGACCAACTGCGTGACGAGAACCGAGTCGTAGATCGGATCGGCGTTGAGTCGACGGCGAGTCACCGGGCCTTTACGTGGCATCTCGTCATCCCTCCTTGCGGGTACCGTAGCGGGAACGAGAACGCTTGCGTCCGTCGACGCCGGCGGTGTCGAGCGCCCCGCGGACGATCTTGTAGCGAACACCGGGTAGATCTTTCACACGACCGCCACGGACCAACACGATCGAGTGCTCTTGGAGGTTGTGGCCTTCGCCGGGGATGTACGCGGTGACTTCGATCCCGGTCGTGAGGCGAACACGTGCGATCTTTCGCAGTGCCGAGTTTGGTTTCTTCGGCGTGGTCGTCTTCACCTGGATGCAAACGCCGCGCCGTTGTGGCGACCCTTCGAGCGCCGGCGTCGGGTGCTTCTTCTTGGACTTCTTGCGCCCGCCGCGCACGAGCTGCTGAATCGTAGGCACTATTGAATCCTTCGGTTCTCGTTGACGAATACTTCTTCGTGGAACGACCTACCGGTCGTCCGCGCAACACTCTTAACGATCCGAAACCCAGATCGTGAGATCGAGCCCATTTACGCCATGAAGCCTGCTGAGTCTACGTCACGCAGGCGTCGGATTCGCCAACGAGTTTGGTGATCCCAGCCGCGACCCCGAGTCTGAATTCCCGGGTGAACGGGTACGAACCATGTCGACGAGGTCTTTCTCGATTGCGTCGGCAACTATGGGCAAGGCGTCCCAACGGCGCTCAAACTCGAGACGCCGGAGCGGCACTCTCGCAATAAGTTCGGCGCCGGCCGTGAAGGTCTTGCGCCGGGACTCGGCCTCGTCGAGACTCATCGCGAAGGTATTGCTCTGTACAACCTTGAGTTTCGTCACAGAATTGAGCCCAATGCACCTACCTGCGGGCGCGCCGACTTTCAGCGGCCTGTACACGTTGTAGATCGCTACGAGCCCACACTCACGCATCGCAGAATCGGCTCGCAGAATGAACTTGTCTTCATGCCTGACGCTCTTGCGAACTGTGTCCCAGTCTCCCACTACCGCTCGCAGCGAATCTCCTCATAATTTCAGCTGCTGCGTCGGGGCAATCGCGCTGAAACGGCCTCGATTCGAACGAAGTATCACGACATCATCGGTTACGACCCTCCATCCACCCTTCTGGGCGAGGTAAGCGGACAGAGTCGACTTTCCTCTACCGCTGCCGCCACATAAGCCTGGATCCACCGAAAAATATCGAACGTTCGCGCGATTTGTGACCGGATTGCCGCGTGAAAGGCCCCCTGACCTGGGATAATGACTGCGATTAAAGCGTTACAGTCGACCCAGAGCAG
>SDBV01008194.1_pt1 | contig 14144 bp, 7 predicted proteins | sample 2277081 | NCBI WGS metagenome assembly SDBV01 (sample SAMN10402039, study PRJNA504765) | marine sediment metagenome | isolation source: marine sediment core GS10_PC15, 223 cmbsf | place: Arctic Ocean: Southern Knipovich Ridge | collected 2010
CGTCAGGTACTCCCGCACGCGCTCAAAGAAACCCTTCGACTCGGGCAGCACATGCTGATCTTCCGTGGCGGCGAACTTGCGCAGCAACTCCTCCTGCTGGCGGCTGAGTCTCTTCGGTATCTCGACCGCCACCTGCACGATCTGATTCCCGCGCCGCCCGCTGCGCAGATTCGGCAACCCCTTGCCCGGCAATTGAAATACCGCCCCGTGCTGGATCGCCGACGGAATGCGCAGCGGCGTGGTCCCGGTGAGCGTGGGGACGTCGATCTGCGCACCCAGCGCCGCCTGAGTAAAGCTGATCGGCACTATGCAAATCAGGTGATCGCCGTCACGATGAAAGAACTCGTGGTCGCGCACCCGGATCACACAGCGCAAATCGCCGCGCTGCTGCCCCGAGCGGCTGGGCTCGCCTTCGCCCCGCACGCGAATGTTCTGTCCGTCGTGTACGCCGGCGGGAATCTTCACCTCGAGCTGTCGTTCACGCTGCGCGCGGGCCGTGCCGCTGCATTCTCGGCACGGCTTGTCGGCCTGCCAGCCTCGTCCCTGACACTGGGGGCACTCGATCACGCGCCGCGTCACGAAGAACCCCATCGACGTCTGCTGTTCGACCTGGCCATAACCGCCGCAGGTGGAGCAGTTGCGCCGCTGCGTACCCGGCTCGCAACCCTGTCCGTCGCAGCGTTCACACAAATCGGCCCGCTCGAAGCGCAGCGTCTTCTGCACGCCGGTGAGCACCTGTTTGAGGTCGATCTCGATGACCGTCTGGATGTCGACCCCGCGATCCCCGCGGCCGCGCCCCCCAAAACCACCAAACATGTCGCCGAACAGGTCCCCGAAAACGCTGAAGATGTCATCCACGCCCATGCCGGAAAAGTCGTGGATGCCAACTCCTTGCAAGCCGGCATGACCGAAGCGGTCGTAGCGGCGGCGTTTCTCTGTGTCGGCGAGAACTTCGTAGGCCTCGGCCGCCTCCTTGAAGCGCTCCTCGGCCCCGGGCTCCCGGCTGCGGTCGGGGTGGTGCCGCAGCGCCGCCTGGCGGTAGGCCCGCTTGACGTCCTCCGGCGACGCCTCGCGCTGCACGCCGAGCACTTCGTAGTAGTCACGCTTCGTCGTCACCATGGGCCTCTGCACTCAAGCCGGCCAACACAGAGACACAGAGCCACGGAGCAGCCTGCTTGGAGCCATCTCCGTGCCTCTGTGCCTTTGTGGTCTTATCGGAAGACTAGTGCGTCGCGCCTTCGATGTTTTCGTGCTTGTCTTCCTTGTACTCCGTGCACAGGACGTCCGTGGTCAGCATCAGGCCGGCGATACTGGCCGCGTTCTGCAGGGCCACCCGGGCCACCTTGGCCGGGTCGATGATGCCCGCCTCGAACATGTCCACATACGTTTCCTTGACCGCGTCGTACCCGACGTTCTTGCCTTGCGAGAGGATTTCGTCGACGACCACGCCGCCATCCTCGCCGGCGTTCTCGGCGATCTGCCGGGTGGGGAACTCGAGGGCCTTGGCCACGATGCGATAACCGATGGCTTCGTCCCCGGTGACGTTCTTGGCGGCCTCCAGGACCGGCTTGATCGCCCGCAGAAACGTCACGCCGCCGCCGGCCACTACGCCTTCCTGGGCGGCCGCCTTGGTGGCGTGGAAGGCATCATCGACCAGGTCCTTCCGCTCCTTGACCTCGATCTCCGTGGCGCCGCCGACCTTGACCAGGGCCACGCCGCCGGTGAGCTTGGCCAGGCGCTCCTGGAGCTTTTCGCGGTCGTAGTCACTGGTGGTCTTCTCGATCTGGGCCCGGATCTGCTCGATGCGGCCGGTGATGTTTTTCTTCTTGCCGGCCCCTTCGATGAGGGTGGTGTCGTCCTTGGTGATGACGACGCGCTTGGCCCGGCCGAGCAGGTCCAGGTCGATGTTCTCGAGCTTCAGCCCGCGGTCTTCACTGATGAACTCGCCCCCCGTGATGATCGCGATATCCTGGAGCATCGCCTTGCGGCGCTCGCCAAAGCCCGGTGCCTTGACAGCCGCGACGTTGAGCGTGCCGCGGAGCTTGTTGACGACCAGCGCCGCCAGCGCCTCGCCGTCCACGTCCTCCGCGATGATGAGCAGCGGCTTGCCCACGCTCAGCGACTTCTCCAGCAGCCCCACCATGTCGCGGATGGAGCTGATTTTCTTTTCGAGAATCAGGATGTACGGGTCGTCGAGCACCGCTTCGAGCGACGCGGCGTTCGTTATGAAGTAGGGGGAGATGAAGCCCTTGTCGAACTGCATCCCCTCCACGTGCTCCCAGGTCGTCTCCAGGCTCTTACCCTCCTCAACCTCGACCACGCCGTCCTGCCCCACCTTTTCAAAGGCGTCCGCCAGAATCTGCCCGACCTGTTTGTCGCCGTTGGCGCTGATCATGCCGACCTTGGCGATGTCGCTCTTGCCGCCGACCTTGACGGATTGTTTCTTGATGGCCGCGACCGCGACCTCAACGGCCGCCTCGATGCCGCGCTTGAGGGACATCGGCGCGGCGCCCGCCGTCAGGTTCTTGATCCCTTCGGCGAGGATCGCTTCGGCCAGCACGGTCGCGGTGGTGGTGCCGTCACCGACCACGTCGGAGGTCTTGCTGGCCACCTCGTTGACGAGCTTGGCGCCCATGTTCTGGAACGGCTCGGGCAGCTCGATTTCCTTGCTGACCGTGACGCCGTCCTTGGTCACCCGCGGCGCCCCCCAGGACTTCTGCAGCAGCACGTTATGGCCGACGGGCCCCAGCGTGCATTTCACGGTCTTGGCGAGCTTGCGGACGCCCGCCAGGATTTCACTCCGGGCCCGGTCGCTGTACATTAGTTGTTTCACAGACATGTGTGTTCCTCAAATAACAAAGGCAAAAGGAAAAATGCAAAAAACGCCGCGCGACGCAGCCGCCTCTAGCGCAAAGCAACATGCCCGAACACCGGCCTTTTTCCTTTTGCCTTTTTCATTTTCAATTTACTCCCGCACCGCGAGGATGTCACTCTCACGCAGGATGACCCACGTGTCACCCTCGAGCTCGACTTCCGTGCCGCTGTACTTGCCGTAAAAGACCACGTCGCCGACCTTGAGGGACATCTTGCCGCGCTCGCCGGTCTTCTCCAGCAGCTTGCCGGGGCCGGTCGCAATGACTTTGCCGTTCAGCGGCTTTTCACGGGCGCTGTCCGGCAGCACAATTCCGCCCGCCGTCGTTTCCTCAGCCTCGAACGGCTCCACAACAACACGGTCGTCCAGGGGACGAATCTTCAGTTTCTTCGCAGTGGCAGTGGCCATCCTGTCTCTCCCAATTGCGTCTGTTTAGCTTTGATACTGTGTAGTTCCAATTGCAAATGTTCCGTCCATCACGTCATTCCGCCGAGCCGCGTGCCCCGCCCCCGCCGGGGTTGGGGGACCGACACGAGCCACTACATCATGCCGCCCATGCCGCCCATGCCACCCATGCCACCCATGCCGCCCATGCCACCCATCTCGTCGTCCATCCCGCCCGGCATGCCGCCCGGGCCGGCCTTCTTCTGTTCCGGCTTCTCGGCGACCAGGCAGCACGTGGACAACAGGATGCGGGCCACGCTGCTGCCGTTCTCCAGCGCGCTGCGGACCACCTTGGCCGGATCGATGATCCCGTTCTTCATCAAGTTCTGGTATTCGCCCAGCTCGGCATTGAATCCGAAATTGACGGCCTTGTTGGACTCGACTTTCTTCTGCACGACGGCGGGCTCATAGCCGGCATTAGCCGCGATCTGGCGGATCGGGGTGGTCAGAGCGTCCCGCACGATCTTTACGCCGACCTTGGCGTCCTGGCCTTTGACCTTCACGTTGTCAAGCACCGCGCGGGCCCGCAGCAGCGCCACGCCGCCGCCGGCCACCACACCTTCCTCGATCGCCGCCCGTGCGGCGTGCAGCGCGTCTTCGACGCGGGCCTTCTTCTCCTTGAGCTCGGCCTCTGAGGCAGCGCCGACGTTGATCTGCGCCACGCCCCCGGCCAGCTTCGCCAGCCGCTCCTGGAGCTTCTCGCCGTCGTAATCGCTGGTGGTCTGGTCAATCTCCCGGCGGATTTGGGCGATGCGGCCCTTGATGGCGTTGCTGTCGCCGGCACCCTCGATAATCGTGGTGTTGTCGTTGTCGATGCGAATCTTCTTGGCCTGGCCCAGGTCGGTTATTTCGACGTGGTCCAACTCAATGCCGAGGTCTTTGAAAACCGGCTTGCCGCCCACGAGGATGGCGATGTCTTCCAGCATCGCCTTGCGCCGATCGCCATAGCCGGGCGCCTTGACGGCGGCGACCCGGAGAATGCCGCGCAGCTTGTTGACCACGAGCGTCGCCAGGGCCTCACCCTCCAAATCCTCGGCGATGATGAGCAACGGCCGCTTGGCCTTGGCGACTTTCTCCAACAACGGCACGAGCTTGGTCACGCTGCTGATCTTGTCCTCGAAGACGAGCACGAAGCATTTTTCGAGCACCACTTCCATGTCGTCCGGGTTCGTGATGAAGTGCGGGCTCAGGTAGCCACGGTCGAATTGCATGCCCTCGACGACGTCCGTCGTGGTCTCCAGGCTCTTGCCCTCTTCGACCGTGATCACGCCATCCTTGCCCACCTGCTTGAAGCAGTCGGCCATGATCTCGCCGATGCCGCGGTCATTGTTGGCGGAGATGGCGGCAATATTGATGACGTCTTCCGGATTCTCGGCGTCCAGCTTGACCGGCCGCGAGATCCTCTTGATCTCCTCCACGACGGCGCGGACGGCGGTCTCGATCCCGCGGTTGACACCGTTCGCGTCGAACCCAGCCGTAACCGCCCGGAGGCCGCCCTTGTAAATCGCCTCGGCGAGAACGGTAGCCGCGGTGGTGCCGTCGCCGACCACGTCGCTCGTCTTGGTGGCAGCCTCTTTGACGAGCTGGGCCCCCATATTCTCGTACTTGTCGTGCAGCTCGATCTCCTCGGCCACGGTCACGCCGTCCTTGGTGACCGTGGGGCCACCCCAGCCCTTGTCGAGGACCGCGTTTCGGCCGCGGGGTCCATACGTGCTCTTGACCGCGGAGGCGAGCTTTTCGACGCCGGCGAGAATGCTTTGCTGCGCCTCCTGATCGAATGCGAGTTGTTTGACCGCCATACAGGGTCTCCTTCCTACCAGATCTCCATGCCCGGTGGCAGAGTTGTTTGCCTCTCCAGGCCGCTTCGATGCCGACACACCGAGCGACGGGAAGCAACTAGCAAACCAGGTGCCAGAAGGATTCCCCCTCAAAATCGCACACAACTCACGTCATTATAGCACTTTAGGAATTCAGCGCGAGCCGGGGCAAGGCCCGCCGCGTCACGAGACCTGTCGTGCTGGCAGTGCCAAACTGACAGCCGGACGCAGTTGCCACACGCACCATCAGCGGCTAAGGTTGCCCCGCGACGAAGGCTGCCCGCCAGCATGCGGCGCCGCGATTGGGCCGCCGCCGGCGGTCGTTGGGCGGCCCGGCGCTTCAGGAATGGCGCGGTACGTTGCGTCCCGTGTCGTAACCCCTTTTTACCCAACACGGAGTCCTGGCCTCGGTGAGCGTCAGCGCGGTCCGCAATTCAACAGCCTCAGCCAACGGCCTGCTAGCCCAGCGATCGGAGCCTGGACCGAGCAAGAAACAGGCCCGCCGGGCCCTTTGGCGAACGCTCAAGCTCGTCTATCCGCACCGGCGCACCATGATCCTCGGCATGGCTTTGGGGCTTGGGGTGGCCCTCACGTACGCTGGCACGCTGGGCGGAATCCTGCCGGTGCTGAAGGTCATTACCGGCAGTGGGGAGCAGAGCCTCCACGATTGGTTGGTGAGCATCGCCGAGGCCGGTGACCATTGGTACGCCCCGTGGCTGAAACCCATCGCGGCGCTCTTTCCGGCCGGAACCACGCCCGCCGACCAGATGCGGACACTGTTGACGCTGCTCGGCGGTCTGGTGGGGCTGAACCTGCTCGGAAACCTCCTGCGCTGCCTCTCCCAATACCTGGTTCTCAATGCGTCGAACCGCATGATGATGGACCTGCGGCGGAAGATGTATCGCAAGGCCCTTCGCGTGCCGCTGACCGAGCTCGCCGGCAACGTCTCCAATCGCGTCAGCCAGTTCATGTCGGACACCCGGGAGATCTTCGTCGGCGTCACAACGCTGTTCGGCAAGGTCGCCCGGGAGCCGCTCAAGGCCATCTGCGTACTCATCGTGGCCCTGAATGTCGACGCGCGCTTAACGCTCGTCGTAGTGGCCATCGCCCCGGTGGCCGTCATCCTGCTGTGGTACTTCGGTCGCAAAGTCCGCAAGGCCACCACGCGCCTGCTTGAGGGCTATGGCGTAATGCTGGGCGGGCTGGAGGAGACGCTCCAGGGGGCTGATGTCGTAAAGGGATACGGCAGAGAGGGTTACGAGAGAAAACGCATGTGGCGGATTGAACGCCGCATGTTGAAGCAGCTTTTGCGACTCGCCTGGATTGAGGCGCTCGCTTCGCCTTTGATCGAAGTCGTCGGCGTGGTAGCGACCTGCGGCGGGATCGTCTGGCTGGGAGCGCGCACGTTTCGCGGCGAGATCGAGGCAGCAGACTTCATAACCATGGTGGTCCTGCTGGCGGCCATGCTCGACCCTGTCCGCAAGATCGCAAACGTCTACAACGTGGTGCAACGGGCTGGGGCGGCATCCACGCGCGTCTTCGACTTCCTGGATCAGCCGGAGGAGCACTCGCCTCCGAACGCGCAGCGACTTTCGGCCGACGGTCCGCGCGCCGTCTCGTTTGAGGACCTGACATTCCGCTACACGCCGACGCAGGAGCCGCCGGCGCTGCACGAGGTTTCGCTGCAGGTCGAGCCGGGTGAGTGCATTGCGATCGCGGGCCCCAACGGAAGCGGTAAGTCCACTCTTGTCAAGATGTTACCGCGCTTGCTGGAGCCCCAGGTGGGGCAGGTGTTGATCGACGGCGTGGGCGTCCGCGAACTCAGCTTGCGGAGCTTGCGGATGCAGATCGCCGTCGTTTCACAACGGCCGGTGATCTTCGCCCGTTCAGTTTTCGACAATATCGCCTATGGCAAGGCCGGCGCCAGTCTGGACGAGGTGAAGGAGGCGGCGCGGCACGCGTACGCAGCCGAGTTCATCGAACAGTGGCCCCAGCAATATGACACCCAGCTCGGGGAGTTCGGCACCTCGGTTTCCGGCGGGCAGCGGCAGCGGATCGCCATCGCCCGCGCGTTCCTCAAGCCGGCCTCGATTGTGATCTTTGACGAGGCCACGAGCGAAGTCGACGCCGAGAGCGAGCGGAAAATCCACGCCGCGCTCAACGAACTGCGGCAGGGCAAAACGACCTTTCTGATCGCCCACCGACACACCGTCATGGACATGGCCGAACGGATCGTGGTCATGGACGCCGGGCGAATCGTGGACGTGGGCCCGCACGCCGAGCTGATCGAGCGGTGTCCACTGTATGTGGCGCTGTACCGCTCACCGGCCATTGCCTGACGCGTTTATGGCCGCCTGGCATTGGCGGGCGCGGGGCATTCGTGTTGGTTCCTGGGCCGGTACCGATTTCGGCCGGGGTGATTTTTTCTGATTTTTAAGTGTGCAAAAGCGCCGCCATCCGGTCTCTAAATCTGTCAGGCGGCGGCGATTGTTGACAGCCGACTGGCCGCAACCGCGCACGGTCGGATTCTTTTGCCAAGATTGGCGAGCGAACGGCGTATATAGGGATGGAACGGGGTCGGCGACTGACCGACGCGCCTGCCTTGGGCCAAAGGGAGTAAAGGGATGTTCAAAGCGCATTCGCTTACCGGCCTGCTACTGGCAAGCACTCTGGTCACAGGATGCTTGAGCGTTCTGGATGCGGGCGGCCTGATTGAAAGCGGAAACGGAGCCCGGGTCGACGAGAACACCGCCGCCGCCGACGTGGAACGGTCGGAGTGGCCAGCCGTAGCGCCCGACAATCTGGACGGCACCTGGCGATTGACGGTGACCGGTAAGCCCAGCGCAGGCGGCCTGCTCACCATCCGGTATGGGTTGCCGGCGTGTTTCTACAACTCCATGGAAGCAGTCTGGTTCAATGTTGGGTCAAATGACGTCATCGCGGCCACGGGAACCCTGACGCTCACCGGAACCTCTTTCCGCATGCGCTGGTCGGTGGTCTCGGACGAGATCGGTGCCGGCGAATACGTGCTTGATGAATCGGAATCCGTGTTCAGCGGCACGCTCGGCGGCGACGGGGTCGTGCGCGGAAGCGTCGTCATCACCGGTCGCCATGAAGGACGCGAACAGGAATCGGGATCCTACGTCTTCGCCATGTGGCGTGATCGGAGCCTGGATGGAACCTGGGAGCTAGCGGTCGCCGACCGGCCGGACGCCAGCGGAGCACTTTTGATCGAAAACGGATTGCTGCGGAGCTTCACGACGGCCGGGCACGAATACCCGCTCGACGGGGAACCACAAGACACGCAAAACGCCCCTCCGATCGTGACCTGGTACGGAGCCGCGCTGGGCATGAATTGGATTCTCACGACGGACCTCGTCGATGCCGGCGACTATGTCTTCGACGAGGTGGAGTTCGTTTTCGACGGCACGCTCTCCGAGGACGGAACCATCCATGGAACCGTGGTCCTGACCGATTCATACCGCGGCGAGGTGCGGCATGCGGAGTCGCACGCGTTCCGTATGGTGGGCGTCGAGTAAGCAGCCCACGTGACGTGCCCGCTTCGAGCAGCCCCCGAGTAATTCAAGAACGGCTGCCAAGAGCCCCAGAGACGCCCGAGCCGTCGGTGGGACACGCCGTGTCCGAACCGGCCCCCGGCAGCGGTCGACGCCCCCGGGCCGCATACGCCGCGTTAAGACCCGACCACCAAAGCCACAAAGCAGTCGATGTCGAAGAAGTCGACGGAGTCGTCGCCGTTGCAGTCGGCCAGCATGAGGTCGCAGTCGGGATAGGCGGCCGCGTAGCCGGGCGGGTCCGTGACTGCCAGCACGAACGCGTCGATGTCGAAGAAGTCGACCGAGCCGTCGCAGTTCAGGTCACCCACCAGGCCGCCGCAATCCGAGTCGTCCTGGTCGTAGTCCAGGTCACCGTCGTTGTCCAGGCTGCTAGTGTCGCTGAGGCTCCAGTGCTCGAGGTAGTCCGGCGGCATGTTGCAGGGGTCGTCCGCGTTGGTGTCGGGCGTGCCGTAGTAGGTCGGGGCAACGTTCTCCGGCAGCGGTTCAGGGTCACTCGTGTGGCATATGGAGCAGATCGTTACGTCGGCGTTGATGTGGTGTAGCCGCAGGCCAACACCACTGTTGCCAACCGTGCCGCCATAATCGCGGCCATGACATCCGGTGCACCCGACACCGGGGTTGAATGCGGTCCCGTTGGACGAGCCGGTGTACGGATTGTGATCGTCACCGGTGGTGTGGCACAAGTTGCACTCTGTGTCCATGTAACTGCTGGATCTGTGCATCGTGTGCTTGCCGCCCGAGGGAAAGACGGTTCCCTTGGGAGAGGTGCTGTCCGTGAATGCTCCGTGACACAAGTAGCATCCGTCGTTGTAGCGCTCGAAAGCGAGCGCCGTGCCGGCCCACATCACGAGTATGCCCGCCGCAACCACGACTCCCATGCGCGTGATCACGCCGTGCCGGACCTCTGCTGATCTGCGTCCTCGCGTTGAACTCTCTGTGCTTCGCATGCGATCCTCCTGTCTGCTCCTCCGGCGGTGCATAGATACCATTCGCGGCGCCGTGCCGACCGGCTCGCCAAGTGGGAACGATAACCGTCGCGTGGTCAACACGGAAAGATATATTAGAAGGCTCTAAATACTCGAATGTGTGCCCCTGCGACGCTGTGCACTGACCGGCCCGACGGAAAACGCGCCGCGCCGCCCACGCGGAGTGAGCGGCGCCACGCGCGGGGCAATGCTCGGGTTCCTTACGGCGGCCTACGTCTTGTCCTCGTTCTCCGCTTCGGCCGCCGGGCCGACGTCGATCTCGGGCGGACCGCCGGGCAACTCGGGCGGCACGATTTCCTCGTTGGTGTAGTCGTAGAAGTCACGGTACTGCTGGCGGAAGTAGCCGCCCGGCCGCGCCTGCACGCCGTTCAGAACGGCCCCGACGACCCGCGCGTTGACGCGGCTGAACTGTCCGCGGGCGCGGCGCAGGGCGCCCTTGGAGCTGCTCGCCGCGCGGGCCACCATGACGATCGCGTCGACTTGCGTGGCCAGCACGAGGGCATCGCTGATGAGCAGGCAGGGCGGGCCGTCGAAGATCACGCGGTCGTATTTCTTTTTGGCTACCGCGATCAGCTCGCGCATTTGCAGCGAGCCGAGCAGCTCGGCGGGGTTCGGTGGCATGGGGCCGCTGGTCAATAGGTCGAGATTAGGGAGCTCGGTCCGTGACACCGCCTGCTCGAAACTGTTGTGCCCGGCGAGAATGTTGCTCAGGCCCTCGGACCGGGTCTTGGCGAAGGCGGGGCGTATCGCGGGCCGACGGAAATTGCAGTCGACCAAGAGCACGCGCTGATTGCCCTGCGCGAAGGTGACGGCCAGGTTGATCGCCGTCGCCGTCTTGCCGTCTTTCGGGCTGGGGCTGGTGATCAGCAGCGCCCGCTGGGACTCGAGCGGCCCACTGAACATCAGGTGGGCGCGGATCTGCCGAAAAGCCTCCGCCACCAGGGAGTGCGGGGCTACGCGCGTGGCCTGCTCGATCTCGTCGATGTCGGCTTCCTCGTCGTCCAGGAGCGGCACGCTGCCCAGCACGGACATATGGCCGAAGCGGGCCACGTCGATCGGCGTGCGGATGGCCTGATCGGTGAACTCGCGGAGAAACGCCAGACCGACGCCGGCCAACAGCGACAACACGAATCCGCCGCCCAGGTAAATCACCCAGTTGGGCCGGGTTGGAGAGCGGGCATCCCGGGCCCGATCCGCGATTTCCACGCGCCTCTCGCGTTGCTGGACGGCGTGCTGGTGCGTCGCCTCGCGCGCGGCCATGGTGACCTTTTCCAACTCGCGGTTGAGCCGTTCCTCGTCGGTCATAAACCCTTCGAACAGTTGGATGGCCGCGTCCAGGTCGCGTTGGGCGTTCTCCTTTTCTGAGAGTCGCTCCTGAACCTGGGCGAGCATGTTCCGTAACCGGGCTCGCTCCAGCCGCAGGCTCTCGACCTGGCGGTCGCGCAAGCTGCCGGTCAACTCCTCGCGCCGCGCCGCCTCCTTGCGGAACAGTTCCGCCTGCCGCGATCGCATCAGCTTCATATAGCGGTGGTCGTCACCGGCCAGGTTCTCACGGGCGACGCGAATCTCGACGTCCAGGGCCTCGACCTGCTGGCGGTACATGCGCAGCACCGGGTCGGACTCAATGATGAGCCGCATCTCGGCCGACAGCGGCAGGTTGCGCGGGTCCGTGCCGCGCACATTCTCCAACTGCGCGTCGAGGTCGGCTTGGCGGATCTGCAACTCCGCCCGGGTGTTGCTGAGAACCGTGATGGTCTCCACCAGCACGTCCCGCTCGGATTCCAGCGCCGGCATGTCTCTCTGGGAGCGCAGGTCCGCAATCCGTCGGCGGACATCTTCAACCTGCTGCTCCACCTCCGCCTGCGTGTTCTTCAGCGTATTGATCTTTTTGAGCCGCATTTCAGCATCCTGGTCGCCGGCTGCGTCCACGTAACGCTGCACGAGCGTGTTGACGATCAGCGTGGCCTCCTTGCGGTCCCTCACGGCCAGGGCCACGCGGATCAGGGAGCTGTCCCGCAGCGGCTGCACGACGAGCATCTTCTTGAGATCGAACAGACACTTGTCGAAGTCATCGCCGTACCACTGGTAGAACTGGGTGGCCTTGATCTCCGGCTGGGCCAACAGGTCCAGCAGCACGGTCAAGACCTTGATCTGGTTGACCTCGTTCTGCAACTGTTGCTCGATCCACGGTCTGGACGCCATGCCCGGCTGAATCCCGATCCAGTCCTTCGTCGGAGGGTTGAACTTGAGAAGCGCCTGGCCCGTGTACGTCGGCGCGTACCGATAAATCAGGAACGTCCCGGCGACCACGATCGCGTACAGCACGAAGAACGTGATGGCGATCAGCAGTTTGCGCTGCTTGATGATGCGCCAGACGTCCGCCGCGCCGATGCCGGTGCCGCCCTCCGCCGCGCCCGCCTCCGGGGGGGCCGTCGTGGCCGGCGGCATGGGCGGGAGCTGTGCCGCGGGAAGCATTGGTTGGGCGTTGTCAATCGTACTCATATCACACCTCGCGTGCCTTTCACGCCATCGCGCCGGCACCCCGGCGGACCGGGCCGAGCCCCGGCCGCACTAGCGCAGGTTTTCTATTTGCTCTTCGAACTGTCGTTGATAATCCGCATCGCCACGCGCGCGGGCCATATCCAGCCCGCGGTTCAGCATCGTGCGGGCCTCGGCCAGGCGGCCCTGTTGCTGGTACACCTGGCCCAGGTGGAGCGGGAGCGCCAGGTTCTCCGGATTGAGGCTCAGGCCCTCCTCCAGCGCCGCCGCCGCCAAGGCCAACTGGTCGTTCTTGAAGTAGACCCAGCCGACGGTGTCCAGAGCCAGGCCGGCATTCGGAGCCCCCGCCACCAGGGTCCGCAATCGCTCCGCGTAAGTCAGGGCTTCCTGCGGGCGGTACACGCTGGGCTCGTCGGAGGTCACCAACAAGTACGACAGGTTGTTCAGGGCCGACACGTTGCCCGGGTACGAGCGCAAGACGTCCCGATATGTGGCCACCGAGGCCGCGGCGTCACCGGTCTGGTCGTACACCAGGGCCCGGGTCAGCAGGGCGGACAGATGCTCCGGCTGGCCGGGACGAACCTTGGCCAATACCTCGGTCAGCACCGGTAGCGCGCGGGTGGGTTCGCCCGCGGCGGCGCGGTGCGACGCCAGCACCAGCCGCAGCCGCAACCCCGCCGGCGACTCGGGCGGCTGCGCGGCAGCCACTCGCTGCAGGATGTCATCGGCGTTGTCCGGCGGCACCGACTGGCGCAACTCGGTCGCCGCCGCGCCGGCCAGCTCAATACTCTGTATGCCGGCCTCGATCAGGGCGCGTTGCCACTGCTCGCCGGCGGCCTGGCCCTGGTCCAGGCGCTGGTACGCTCGTGCCGCGGACACGCGAATCGCCGGCGTCGGCCGGATGTCCCCCAGGTTCAGGAAGGCTTCGATCACGTCGCGGTAGCGTTTCGCCTTGACCAGCGCGCTGAGGCGTGCCGCCATGGCCCGGGGCGCCCACGCCGAGTCCGCGCCGGCGGCGTCCACCGCCCGCTGGTAATACGTCGCCGCCGAGGAGTAGCTCACCGCGGCGGCGGTCGCATCCTGCTTGGCCTGGAACTCGAAGAGCTGCCCCAGCTCGAACGGCCAGACCGGCTCGTCGGGATGTCGCTCCATGTATTCGCTGATGAGCCGTTGCGCCTGGTCGAACTGGTTCATCCGCAAGTAGAGCACCTGGGCCAACTGCCGTACCACCTGTTGCTGCCGCTCCGCCTTCTCCGGCAGCCGCTCCAGCACCTCCAGCATGCGGCGAAACTGGCCGGCGGCCAGGTCCGGCTCCTCGGTGCGCAAGTACAGCGAAGCGAGCCGTGAACGCACTTCCAACATGAAGGGCGCGTTCGGCTCAATCAGGGCTTCGGCCGCCGTCAGGTCGGCGCGGGCCGCGGCATAGTTCGCCTGCTGCAGCTCCAGCCCGCCGCGCGCCGCGAGCGCCCAGGCGTACTGTGGATTGCCCTCCAGCACGCGGGTCAGATCCGCGTGCGCCGCGTCACGCGCGGACCGCATCAAGTGCAGCCGCGCGCGGGCGGTCAACCCCTGCAGGTCCTCCTCGCCGTATACGCCAAGGTACTCGCGGATCTCGTCTTCAGTGTCCGCGAGCAGCCCCGCGCCGAGCAATGCGTTGATCAGCGTAAGCCGGACCTGCTGAACGCCGGCGCCCGCCTGTGTCCCGAACCGGTCCAGCAGCCAGCGACATGCGTCGATGACCTTGTCCATCCGGCGTTGGCGCTCGTAGAAGTCAATGAAGGCCCGCCCCACGGCCAGATCCGCGCGCTGGCGCTCCCCCGCATCCGCCATCGCCCCGCCCACCATCCGCTGAGCCTCCTGGTACTCGCGCTCGGCCGCATCCATGCTCCCCGCGACGGCCATGAACCGCGCGAGCAGCAGTTGGTGCTCGATCTTGCTCATGCCGGATTGT
>SDBV01008195.1_pt1 | contig 14143 bp, 15 predicted proteins | sample 2277081 | NCBI WGS metagenome assembly SDBV01 (sample SAMN10402039, study PRJNA504765) | marine sediment metagenome | isolation source: marine sediment core GS10_PC15, 223 cmbsf | place: Arctic Ocean: Southern Knipovich Ridge | collected 2010
GTGAAGATATCGGCGGCATCTCCAATTAATCCTTCATCTAAAAACCTATCGATAATCTTTGCCCCCAAACCGCGGATATCAAATGCCGATCGTGAAATAAAATGATATAGAGATTGTTTGTGCCTGGCGCCGCATTTGGGGTTAGAACAGCGATAAATGGCTTTATCTTTGATAATTTTTGAACCGTCGACGGGACACATTACGGGCATTCTAAATGTTTTTTCTTTCCCGTTCCGCAAATTACTCAGTACTTTTATAATTTGGGGAATAACATCTCCTGCACGACTGATAATAACCGTATCTCCAATCTTTACTCCCAACCGTCTTATTTCGTCATAATTATGAAGAGTTGCGCTACTCACCGTCACCCCTCCAACCTCAACCGGCCGCAATTTTGCCACGGGAGTAAGAGCGCCTGTTCTTCCTATTTGAACTTTAATATCTTTTACAACTGTTGTTGCTTCTTTGGGTGAAAATTTATAGGCAATAGCCGCCCGGGATGCTTTCCCTACCACGCCGGCTTTTTCAAGAATTTTATTATCATTCACAATCACCACAATGCCATCTATCTCATACGGCAGTTTGTCCCGATTTTTCTCCCAATAATCTCTGAACTCAAAAACCTTAGCGAGAGACACTACCGCTTTATTGTGGGGATTTGTTTTAAAACTAAAATCCTTAAGCATCTCATGTTCTTTCTCGTGAGTTTCTTGGCCTATATCTGTCGCAAGGGCATACTGGAAAGAATCAAGCTTCCTGGAAGCGGTAATTTTAGAGTTAAGCTGTCTTAACGAACCGGCAGCCACGTTGCGGGGATTGGCATACAGCTTCCCTCCTTTTCTCAACTGTTCTTTATTAATACGGTTAAATTCTTTTTTTGTTATAAAAATTTCACCGCGAACTACCAGTTTTTCCGGAATTTTAAGCTTTGAATTTTTAGTCTCTAGTCTAAGCGGTATTGATTCAATTGTCTTTAAATTTTGAGTAACATCTTCACCAACCAGTCCGTCACCGCGGGTCGAACCCTGAATTAAAACACCTTTCTTATAAACAAGTTCAATCGCCAGTCCGTCAATTTTTAATTCGCAGTAAAAATTAGGCTTCACCCCTCGACCCAAATAATTCTCTACCCGTTCCAACCAATCCCGCATGTCTCCTTCCGAAAAAGCATCATTAAAAGAAAGCATTACACGCTCGTGTCGCACTTTTTTAAATGCTTTGAGCGGCTTACCGCCGATCCGCTGGGTCGGCGAATCTAGCGTAACAAGCTCCGGGAATTTTTGTTCCAGATCAAAAAGTTCTTTTTTTAAGGAATCTAGAGCGGCAGAAGAAACCTCCTCTTTATTAAGGACGTGGTAGGCGTAACGATATCTATTAATCTCTTTTTTTAGTTTTTTGATGCGCTCCTTAGCTCGTATTTTATCCATATAGAAGAACCGAGTTAAGGGGCTGATGTCTCAAAAATAGCTTCTAAAATCCTGATCACCTTACCGCCCGCTGCACGGCCTTCCGATACAATCTGTAGCTCAGTAAGCGTAATTTCTTTTCTTTTAATTTTAAAAGTAACTTCCGGGGAATCATCAAAATCGAATGGGGCGTCTATAAAATCACCCCACGGACATGGCTTAAAAGAACACCAACTTACGGCTTCAATACCGGCGTCTGCAGCAAAAATGGCCTTAGCGGAGTTTACCACGTCGTTGGCGGCGCGGATTTGATAAATTGTGAGAAGCCCTGCAATTCCAGCGGCGCTCAAAAGAATGCCGCCGAGTATAATGACGCTAATGAGCATTACCTGCCCCTCACTCCTTTTCATGTTTATGTATTTATTTTGGATCCGCATATTAGCAATTATTTTACTCCAAATCTTTGGGTAAAATCCGGGCGCTCACCGTAGTCTGGAAATTAATAATGTTGCCCGTAAGCTGAGGGTTAGATGAATCCACCGTCAAAAATGTTGTGATTCGCCATGGATCCCTATTATTATTCAGGTTACCAGTATTTAAAAAACACAAACGATCCACCGTTATATTAGAGGCTGTTAATGGTTCAAAACTCGAACTCGTACAATCTTCTCCGGCACACTCCTCACGCGCAATAACATCACTTTCCTTGCGATAAAAAACTTTATTGCCTTTAGAGTTCATAAACTCTAATTCTTCGAATTGAGACCCGGTACAGGTGGGTGGTGCAACGGTATGGAGATCAAAATCATATCCGGTTCTAATCTCCCGCGCCATTTGCTCAATAACCAAACTGGTATTGCTGTTAACAGCCATTAAGTGATTCACAATCCGCTGAGTCCTTAAAGAGCGGATAAATACTCCAACAATAACCACAATAGCAATTAAAAAAATTGACATAGCAACAATTAACTCGACTAAAGTGAATCCTCGATTAGTTTTTAGTTCTGTTTTCTTCATGGTCGCCAGTCAAAAAAATGGTCCTCAAGATCAATTTCTTGGGTAACTCCTCGTGCCAACCACTGAACAACAGAGTTTACTTTTATCTCGTCCGTCCCACCGTCGCCATTATTATCTATTTCCAAAACATCAACGGTTCTTGTAAAGAGGGTTGGGTTACCGCCCGCGTAACTATACTTTCCGTTAGCGGGATCAAAAAGCAGAGGGTTGCCGGATACGGCGCCAAGTACAGTGCTGTCATAACTCACCTCATAACTGCCGCCTGTTACCGTAGTATTCCACGCATTTCCGTCTGCATAATCTTTATCAATCAAGCTTTTTACCACTTCAATGCCTTCCGCGGCCAAATACGTCGCAACAAATTTTTGACCAACGTCTTTATTAATAGCCAAGGAGCGGGAGAGCAAACCCAAAATACCCAAAAGACCCACTACCGCGATGCTGATTCCGACGATGGATTCAACTAACAGATTTCCTTCCCTATTTTTAAAAAAGTTTTTCATGAATTTTAATTTGTGATAATTTGACCGGCAGTGGAAATAATTATGGAGGTTGTCAAACTGCCATCAATTGTTTGAATGGTAATCGTTACCGGAAAACCAGCCGTGGAGACGACCTTAAGCTCGGGCGGTACAAAAAGAATGTCTAAACCGCCCGCTGGTATCCCCGAGAATTCCAGCCGGGAATTTAAGGAAAAGCTTTCTAATTCCTCGGATGGTGGTGAGGGTATTTGAGTGGGATCTGTTGGGCCATACTCATAGTTAGCCAGGCTACAGCCGCCCTCGCCAAAGTCTTGAAAAAGAATGAAATCACGCGAACCAGACTCAAAGTGCAAACCAAAGGCGCAAGACAAGTAATCCCCCGAAACGTCCGGATCACGATATTTTTGAATAGCAAGAGATTTCGTCCTGTTTAAAAGCCCCACAATAAGCGCCTGATCATGAAAGAGAATAATCTGCCTCTCACCTGAACGATTGTAGGTAATTGCTATACTAGAGAGAAGCACGGTGATTGCAACAACCACCATTATTTCAACCAATGTAAAACCGTTATCGGTTTTTAACTTAATTAGCTTCATTACTTATCATTATACAGCAAAAAAAATTCCCGCATTTATCCGCACTTGTCCCGCCTCCGCAGAGGCGGGATAAACTATCCGCGCATATCCGCTTCTATATATTAAACAAACTAAAGTAGCCGTTTATAATTCTAAAGCCAAAAAATACGGTAACAACAAACCCTAAAACAAAAATAGGGGCGAAAGGAATTTTGTCGCGCATAGTCTTCTTTCCCACAAGCAACAAAAAGGCACCCCATATTCCGCCGAAAATAAATGCTAAAAGCGTTGCTAAACCAACGTCAGGCCAGCCGAGCACCAAACCGGAAACAAAGGCAAGCTTCACGTCACCTAATCCCATTGCCCGGCCGCGGCTTACAACTATTAAAATCCCGAAAAAGATAGCCCCTAATAAGGCTCCTAATAAATGATTCGCAATTACGTCCTGAAAAGGAGAAAATAAAAGCTCGTAATGCCGCAAAAAAGAACTATGAAAAGACGGGAGCCATGAGGAAGAAAAACTTTTAATAAGAATAATGATTATTCCTAATATTCCTAACCCAACGTTCAATTCATTGGGAATAAGATAATGATGGCTGTCAATAATGCTAATTAAAAGCCAAACAAGAAATACCAAAACCCAAACAACTAAAAATCCATAAAAGGATTGAAGCGAAGGATCAAGGGAAAATAGATCAAGAACACCATAAAATCTATGAAGATAAAAAGGGATGGCAACAAAGATAATCCCCGACAATAACTCAACTAGCGGGTATTGGAGAGATATTCGGTGACCGCAATTTCTACATTTTCCCCATTGAATAAGAAAAGAAATTAAAGGGATTAACTCAAACCATTTAAGTTGTTTATTGCAGTAAGGACAACTGGACCGGCCGCCCAAACTTCGGGAATTAAAAACCCTACGCGACGGTTTATATCGCAGAGCAACAACATTCAAAAAACTCCCCACCGAGAGTCCAAACAAAAAAAGGATTAGATAATAAATATATGACATGAAGCAGCCCTCGAAAATTTATACTAAGCTCTTAACGGCCGCCTATTCCAATTGCGACGCAGTAAGAGTTAGAATCTTCGCAATTACAGGTGGGTGGCGGGATAAGGGGACTGCCGATAGGGCTCACGTCATAATTTCCACTAAAACTTTGAATGTCGCTTGACCTGTCATTTTCAAGACAGGCTCCCAATACATAGCTTTGAGTATTAAGTCTTATGTAACCGTATTCTCCTCCCTGGGGATCAAAAGACAGTCCGACAACAACGCTATAAGCGTCATTAGGGTAAGATTGTCTGTTCTCCACGTAATAATTCTCCAGACCATTTTGTATTTGGCGCAAATCAGAAATGCGCCGTACATCCCGTGCACGGGTCCGGGCATTCCCTAAACCAATCAAGATTGTCGAAGAAAGAAGCCCAATAATGGCGATTACAACAAGCATCTCTATCAGAGTGAATCCTTTGTTGTTCATTTCATGTATATAATCAAGCGTTATTGAGAAACGCAGTACTCGTTACCAACGCAGGCGGTCCAACCCGTCGTCGGACAGTTTGCAGATCCACTGGATCCCTCAGTATTTTCCAAACAAATCCCAAGATTATAACCCTCGGTACCAATTATTTGGTAAATATAACTTACGCCTTGCGGGTCGCTCTGCGGTGCGTTTGCTGGAATAGAGGCGGAGTATCCAGAGACCGCGGTATAATCAACTTCAAGAGCGCTCTGAATTGAGCGGACATCCGCAATCCGGCGAGCGTCTCTGGCTTTTGATCTTGCTCCGCCGAGACCAATTACTACAACCGAACTTAAAAGTCCAATGATTGCGATAACCACTAACATCTCAATTAACGTAAAACCCTTATTATTTGACATTTAACTTTTATTAACCATTTATCATCGCCGACCTTTTCGAGTATTATAACACAATTACTAATCTCGCCTGTTTAGAAAGCTCTTGATAAATTATAAAGAGGCAGGAGAATTGAAGCAAAAAGAAGAGCCACCATCCCGCCAATTACAACCATTAGAGCTGGCTGGATAAGAGTAACTAAATTATTAACCATATCCTCCACCTCCCGGGTATAAAAATCACTAACTTTCTCCAAGAGCTGTTCCAGGCGGCCGGTTGACTCCCCTATACTTACAAGTTGAGAAACAAGAGGAGGGAATTCCGGCATCACTTCAAGAGTTTTAGAGAGAAGTTGTCCTTTCCGAATCTGACCCGATGCTTCATGGAGCAGGTCCTGGTAAACGGTGTTGCCGATAGTATGTGATGATATTTCAATTGCTTGGGGGATGGTAAGCCCGCCCTTAATTAATACCCGGCTTGATTCGGCAAAACGGGCGATATAGAGCTTCTGAAAAAGCGGTCCGATAACCGGCACTCGCAAACTCAATTCGTCAAAAACCGCTTTCCCTTCTTCAGTTTGGAAGTAATCAATGATTATAAGTAAAAACATAAAGAGCACAATACCGATCGCCCACCACCATTGAGAAACAAAATCACCGACGGTTAGCAAAATTCGAGTAATAACAGGTAATTCGATATTTGCCTCCGAAAAGATAGGGGTAATTTGGGGTAAGACCACCGAAACCATAACAATTACCACTACAACGAAAAGCACTATCACGAAAATTGGATAAATTAGCGCGTTCTTAACCTTAGCAAACAGCGCAGCTTGTTTCTCCAAATAATCTGCCAAGAAATCAAGCACTTCAGAAAGGCGGCCGGTAACCTCGGCTGATTTCACCATATTAACGTAAAACTCAGAAAAAATACTCACGTGCCGTTCAAGAGCCTGCGATAACGAGAAACCTGCATCAACGTCATTTGCTATCTCAGCAATAGTCTCCTTAAGTAGAGGGTGGCTGGTCTGGCGATAAAGATTAGCCAAACTGTCAGAGAGAGGCACTTGGGAAGCAAGAAGCGTAGCAAACTGCCGGGTGAGAATCATTAAATGGGTTGATTTAACCCGTTTGAAGAAACCAAGAACTCTTGTGTACCAGCGGGTTTCCAAAATCGGCTCCAAACTTAAAACGAAAAGCCCGTGCCCTAAAAGAATACTTGATGCGCCGTCACTATTAGCCGCTTCAACATTGCCAATTTGCAGGTCCCCTTCTTTAGTTCTAGCTTTATAACTAAATTTCATCCCGTTAGAGACAGGTCGCCAAAGGCGACCGTGGATAATGCGGTTTTGACCTTTTTTCAAGTCTTATTCTTAAAATTAAAGTATTACACATATTTCAGATTAGGTTGTCTCTAACGGGATTCATGTTCTCTCAAGTAATATTCCTAATTCGGCTGGATTTAAAGAATAACTTTTTGCCTTTTCTATGGAAATTTCCTTACGCTTTATTAAATTAACAAGTGAGCGGTTCAAAGACAACATCCCTTCCTGAACACTTGTTTCAATAACTAAATCAATCTGATAAATTTTCTTTTCCCGAATGAGGTTTCGGATAGCCGGGTTGGCCAGCATAATCTCAGTGGCCGGAATCCTGCCGCCGCCAACGCGCGGAATCAAACGTTCAGAAATAACAGCCACAAGCGTTGAGGCAAGCTGCGAGACAATCTGACCCTGCTGATTAGGCGGGAAGCTGTCGATCATTCTATCAATTGTTTGGGAAGCGGAATTCGTGTGCATGGTGGAAAATACTAAATGTCCTGTCTCAGCTGCCGTCATGGCCGTTGCCATTGTCTCCGGATCTCGAACCTCACCAATCATAATGACGTCAGGGTCTTGGCGTAAAACTGAACGAAGAGCATCACCAAAAGAAAGGGTGTCAAGCCCAACCTCACGCTGGGAAATAATGCACCGATCCTGTGAAAATAAATATTCAATTGGATCTTCCACGGTAATAATGTGGTCCGTTCTCTTATGGTTAATTTCATCAAGAAGAGCCGCTAAGGTAGTGGATTTCCCGTGGCCGGCCGGACCGACAACCAAAATGAATCCTTGGTTGAGCTTGGTAAAATCGTGAAGAAGCGGCGGTAAATTTAGTTCCTCGATCGTCCTGATTTGAGCCGGAATTAAACGAAGCGCGGCGGCCATAAAAGCTCTCTGCATATAAACATTGACTCGAAATCGGGCTTTTTCCTCAAGACTGTAAGAAAAATCCAATTGTTTCTTTTTAAAAAAAGATGCTTTTTGTTCCTCGGTTAGAAGAGCAAGAACCAATCCCTCAGCATCTTCCTTGGTAAGAATAGTTTCTTTAGCGACGGGAATAAGAATACTGTCCACCCTAATAGTCGGCCGGCGCCCGACTGCGATATGCAAATCGGAAGCGTTTTGGCGGGCGGTAATAAGCAATAACTCATTTAATTTTTTTTTATAATCCATCATACGCTTCGCTTAATTGGTATCACACTATTCTGTTTCCCTAAGCACTTCTTCAAATAAAACTTCTCCCTCTAATGCTTTAATAATACCATCCTGCCTTAGAGTAACCATCCCTTGGCGACGAGCTTCATCCCAAAGCTTACTCTCCGTAAATCCGGTGTTAATAATCTCGCCCAATTCACGGGTCATTTTAAAAATTTCGAAAATCGCTATCCGGCCGACAAAACCCTTGCCGTTGCAAGTCTTGCAACCGGGCTTAGGGTTAGCGTGGTAAATAACATAGGGAGGTTTGAATTTTATATCTTTCCTTAGTGCCGGTGATAACGTGCTTAAGTTATCGGTAATAATTTTCTGAGCTTCCGGCGGCACCTCGCTTTTTTCTTTACAGTCCGGGCAAAGCCGCGCAATTAATCGTTGAGATAACATTAAATTTAACGCCGAAGATAAAAGAAAACCCGGTACTTTAAGGTCAATTAAACGGGGGATGACACCCACGGAATTATTTGTATGCAGCGTTGACAACATCATGTGTCCCGTAAGGGCTGAGTTGACCGCCAACGAAGCTGTTTCAGAATCACGGATCTCGCCAACCATAATCACATCGGGGTCTTGACGAAGAATTTGACGGAGACCGGAAGCAAAACTATAACCAATCTCGGGCTTAACCTGAGATTGGTTAATGCCATCCATAAAATATTCTACCGGGTCCTCTAAGCTTACGATATTTAAGCTTTCTCTATTTATCTTCTGCATCATCGCATAAAGGGTTGTCGTCTTTCCTGAACCGGTAGGGCCCGTGATTAAAATCATTCCATAAGGAGCCTTTATTGCGGCGTCTAAAATCTTAAAATTGTAATCGCTAAGCCCTATTTCTTTTAACCCCTTGAGGCCGGTAGTGGGATCAAGCACTCGAATGGCTACTTTCTCACCGGATGGCGTTGGAAAGGTGGAAACGCGGTAATCAATGTCTCTGCCGAACACCAGCGTCCTAAAACGCCCGTCTTGAGGAATACGCGTTTCATCAAGCCTAAGGCGAGAGAGAACTTTAACCCGGGAAATAATTGGCTTACTAAGCGAAAGCGGCAAAGAAGCAACTTCTTGAAGGTTGCCATCAATCCTAAACCTTAACCTCAAACGTGAGCGCTGAGGTTCAATATGGATATCCGAGGCAGAAACCTCAACTGCCTGCCGGAGAGTTGAAGCAACAATTTTTATGATAGGCGCCTCTTCAGCACTTTTTGCTCCTTCCTCTAATGAAATTAAACGCTCGTCTTCACCCGGTTTTACACCTAACTCTTTAACGGCTAATTCAATTTCACTTCGGTAAGGCGTGTAGCGGCGCCAAACAGCCGTTAGGTCCGAGGGAGTAATAATAAAAACACCTAAAGACAAGCGTTCACGTTTAGCAATGAAGCGGAGGGCTTCTTGTGCTCTTACGTCATCCGGACGGAGCATCCCGACAATAAACATATCTCCCTGTTTCTCAAGGGGAATTACCCGATACGTCTTTGAAGTCTCATAAGGGATAATTTTAAGCAGGTCGTCAGGAATTGCCGCCGGATCAATCTTTTTATAAGGAGCTCCTAACAGTTCACTTTTAACTTTAGCGGCGGCAATTTCATCAACTAATCTTTTCTCATATAATATCTCTTCAGCTGAACGACCGGTAAAACCGGCGTCTCTTAGCGTTTTTTCTGCCAACGATTTATCTAAAACTTTTCTTTCAACTAATTCTTTAAATAAGGCTTGATCAGTCATGGTTTTGGTTTTTAGGTGTTGGTTTTTAGATGTTAACGCGCAAAACTGCCGAAAATCTAAAACTTAAAAACCAACACCTATAACCTAGAACGGTCTAAACGGATTACTTCGTCCGGGAGTAGGAATCGTAACACTCGTGCCATACTGCCTCAAAAGCTTAAATGTGGGTGAATTTAAGACGCTCTCGGGATCAAAAGAAATCCTGGATATTTTACTTACATCCCGAAGCGTTCCCGGCGCCACTATTTCAATTAATTCGGGTTTCTTGAAAAATAGGAAATAAGCCCCAACAAATAAAACGGCAATGATAATAATTGTTGTAAGAATCGCAACCCAATTAATCTGTTTTTTTTCCTGTTCAATAGTAATAGCCATAACGTTATTATTCCTGGTAAAATACTTCGACTGTTAATATCATGTTAAAGCCTTCGCCCGGCAATGAACCCTCGCCGCTGATGGGAGTAAGATGAAAATCTTTTACATTGACTATCCGGACATTCGTTTCAAGTGATCTTAAAAAATTTTTAACATTGACGTACGGGCCACTAATAGAAATATTCAATTCCAGCGCACCCAATCTTTTTACCAAAGGTTGTCTCGACGCCTCAAAAGCGAGGGGTCTTATGGAAAAAGATTTCATCTCAACGTTAGATAAATTAGCAATGGACTGCAGTTGATTTAAAACTTGAGTGACATTCTCTTCTAAAGGGAGGGCTAAAGAAACTGTTTCCTGAAGCTTGGCAATGCTCTGAAATTGACCGATGAGATCCTGCACTTGGCTAACGGCACTCTGTTCATTATTAAAGAGAGTTTCTTTGGAAATCAGAAGAGCCCTCTTTTCGCCAATTTTTTTCATCTCCGGCCGGATAAAATTGCCGTAGACAACAAGGATGCCAATAAACAAAAGTCCCGCTAAACCTATGCTTAAGATTCTTTTAGTTGATGTTTTCATCCCGTTAGAGACAGGTCGCGCTTGCGCGACCGTGAATATTGCGGTCTGACCTTTATAATATATCTCTCTTTATTTTTCAGGTTTATACTCATATTTAAGATTAGATTGTCTCTAACGGGATTCATGTCTTTTACAATGCTGGTTTCTTAAAAAAATCTGGATTGAAAAACAGAGTTAAGCCGAAAGAAACTCCTTCTTCATTAGAGTTCATTTGATTTAAAATAACTTGGTCTATTTCTGGAGATTCATCAAATAAGGCAAGTTGATTTATTAATGACTCACTTGATGCGGCGGCTCCCTTTAAAGTTAAGGAACTCTCTGGCACGGCAAAATCAGCGTCAATATAGTAAATTTTACCAAGAGTATTCTTTTCAAGAAAACTGAAAATACCGGCTGTAAAACCGTGACGATCAAGAACTTTCTTAAGATTTACAAGTTGGGAATAAAAGTTAATAAAATTTTGTTGATCTTCCTGACTAACTTGTCCGCCTAAATTCTCAATTTTTTTATCGAGGTCGCTGGTTACGGTATTAATATAAGAGTTATATCCGAAACGCAGACCAACAAAGATAAAAAGGGAAAAGAGAAAAAGTGTAAGAGAAAAGATAAATAACCGCCAAGGGAATCCAACAGGAATAATCTCAGATACAAATTGATCTTGTAAACCGCTTGGAGATGGAGGAGTTGTTGGTGTTGTTGGGGATTTTGACTCAGGCATAATAAAACAAAATGAAAATTATTATTGAAAGTGTCTTTTTGCTAACCCGACAGCGATGGATAATTGCCGTGTCAGACCTCTAATTGCCGGTTCAATTTCAGGATTATATTCAAAGTTAGCAAACGTTAGTGGAGCAGTAACAGTTAGGCCTATCTCGTTCCCAAAATACTTCTCAATGCCTAATAAATTAGCGCCACCGCCAACCAGAATTAACTTTTCAACTTTTTTTGAATAACGACGTTCATAAGAACCCCGAGCAAATCTCGCTTCTTGTATTATAACATCTAAAAACGGGATAATTAATGTTGATAACTCAGATTCACCACCCGACCCCAAAAGCCCTCGGCGGCGCTTCAATTCTTCAGCTCTTAGGGCGCTTACGCCTAAACTTTTACTTAAGGATTTAGTTAAATGAATACCGCCATAATCAGTCTGACTTGAATGTTTAAGAACGCCTTTCTCTGTAACTATCATATTTGTTGACTCTGCACCGATATCTACCACCATCGTCACCGCATCAAGTTTACCAAGCGCCCTTACTAAACTTAAACTTTCTATCTCCAGGGTTGCCAACCTTAATTCTGCGGCTTTAAAAATTTTTTTATATTTTTTAATTATCTCGTTAGGGATACCAATAAGAAATATGCGTTGAAGGCGCCCACCTCTGGGATTTTCAAATTCTTCTGTTTTAAACCAATCAATCGACACCTCATTAACGGGCAGTGGTACATACTGCTTTGCTTGAAAAACTACCGATTTAGTTGTCTCTTCTAAAGAGAGTAGAGGCATGTCAATCGGCGTAATGAAGACAGAAAAAGCCGGAATTGATGCAAGCACGGTTCTGCTCTTTGGTTTTACTTCATTTAATATTATTTTAAGAAGCTTCGTTGTTTCTTCCTCGACTATTTTCAACGAACTCGTTTGAATCGCTTGGTTGGAATGCTCAAGATATTTTTTTGTTTCTAAAATACTGTAGTTCTCAAGCCTAAACTGTTTGCCCTTTTTAGATATTTCGACAACTTTAATAGACGTAGTTCCAATATCAATACCCAAAACCGATCCGGCTTTTACGAAATTAAATATATCCTGAAAAAAACCTAAAATGTTAATTTTCATTAATACTTACTATTTTAACACATGGTGTTATCAACTGTCGCTGGCACACATTTACTAAAAACAGCGAAACCATTAAAATACTCTTGATGATTTTAACTCGTTTTTGGAGCTATTTTTTAGACGTTATCTTCCCGCCGGTTTGTCTTTCTTGTAAAATCTACCTTCAAAACCGAGAAAGAAAACTTTCCCTACTGTGCAGTAAGTGCCAAAAACAGGTTGAAATTAATAACTGTTTCTACTGTCCAAAATGCGGCAGAAGACTCCCTGATGCAAAAAAGTTTTGCCATCAAGATGTAAGATTCATTCTTGCAGCCGCAACAAGTTATCAAAATAAAGTATCTCGTGAACTGATTCATATTCTAAAATATCAGAAAATAAAAACAGCATTACAGCCGCTTACTAAAATTACAGACTTATATATAAACAAGGTTTTTAGAAATCCGGATTCAAATATCAAAAATTTCCTCATTATTCCTATCCCCCTCCACTCTAAAAAAGAAAGAGAGCGCGGATTCAACCAAGCGTTTCTTATTGCCCGAGCGGTCCGTCAATCTTTGGAAACCCGATTTACCAAACTTTCGGAAGTCGGACTTCCGCATATTGAAACCGGTAATTTAGCACGCGTCAGAAACACGAAGTCCCAAACCGAGACAAAAAACTATGAAAAACGAAAAGAAAACGTTACTGGCTGTTTCAAAATCAAAAATCCCGAAGTCATCGCCGGTAAAAACGTTCTACTCGTAGATGACGTTTTCACCTCCGGCGCTACGATGAGAGAAGCAGTCCAGACCTTAAAACTGGCTGGAGCCAAAAAAATTATCGGATTCGTTATTGCTAAAGCGTAAAATAGAGAAACTAATTTCTAAAACAAACAATTATTTCTCTCTAAAGATTCTACGTTTTAATGAGGTTCCCGCACCGCCGGTAAGATTCGTTGTAGTCTCGCAGAAAGCCCCACTGCCATCAGTAACTTTAAGAGATACGTCGGACGGTAGAGTGTTGAAGATAACGGATACCTTCGGACCGCCGGGCTGATTTGGTGAAGCGTTGCCGAAAAAGTTCCAAACCCATGTCCAGCCCGATGGAGGCCAAACACCGCCTGAACGATCCTCTGTTTTCATTGTGCCGTCCTCTCCATTGAAGTTAGTAATCGCACCTGTTACTACTGGTGTCGGACTCCACTCAAAGTCAACTAAAGGAGGATAATGAGTTGGTGTCGTTTCGGTATCAGCACCACTATCCACCCAATCCGACCAGTCAATTCCATCAAACACTCTCACCCGGGCTGAATATGTTGAATCTGCCTGAAGAGATGCAAGGGGGTCGTACAATAGATAATTTTGATTGAAAGCGCTTTCGGTGTCTGTGTCTGTTTCTAGATGTGTGGTCGGACCCACAAATTCTATCTCTGCTGTTGTGCGAGGGTCTCCGTCCGGGTCGGTATATTCCCACCCCACGCTAAAATAAGGATTTGCATCACACCACTGTTCCACCACTGGTCCATTATTAATAGTAACGTTGTTTATTGTCGGTGCTCGATTAACCCTATCTGCCCGAACTGTGCAGTTGCTGCACGTGTCAGTACTAAATCCGATCCACCCAACTACATCATCACCCCATGCGGCACCCGAAAAAGTCCGGCTAACGTCATTAAAACTCACACCGTAAGAAGTTCCGCGCAAATGCACCCATCCATCCCAATCACTCAAGCCAGAAGGAAAAGACTGAGGATTCAAAAACCGTGCCCAACCGCTTACCTCGCC
>SDBV01008196.1_pt1 | contig 14143 bp, 35 predicted proteins | sample 2277081 | NCBI WGS metagenome assembly SDBV01 (sample SAMN10402039, study PRJNA504765) | marine sediment metagenome | isolation source: marine sediment core GS10_PC15, 223 cmbsf | place: Arctic Ocean: Southern Knipovich Ridge | collected 2010
CGTTCTCAAGTAGGAAGGAGTAATTAAAGGAGGATGATATGGGCTTAATATCAAAGGATTTAATGGAATTAACAGGCTTGGAAGAACAGGTAATCAAAGAAAGACTGGTTAAGAAAGTAAAAGCTGACTCACGTTACGAAGGGTATCGAACACAATATGACGCAGGCGAACTAGCGGATACCTACCCCGATGATAGCTGGGGTTTTATTCTTCTTGTTTTAGGCAATGATCTTAAACAGTTAGCTAAACTAGCCAAAGGAAGGAGTAATTAAAGGAGGATGATATGCCTGTTAAGTTTTGGATGGTATGGAGACATGACACCCCGACAACTAATGTAAGGCATCCGTCTCATGGGTTGGCTTGCCAGGAGGCGGATAGGATAGCTCGCAAGCATCCTGGTTACAAAGTTTATGTCCTAGAAGCGATTGATTACAGGTGGGTGCAGGAAGCACCATTAACCTTTGAAGCTCTTTAATAAATAAATAAGGATTGCTGGTGTCAGGGTAAACTATCGGCATTATGCGGACACTTCAGCCCTGGTAGATTGACGAAACTATTAGACTGCGAAACTCGGATGCCGAGCCAGCAAGCGCCAGCTACCCTGAAGGTGACAACGGGTGCGGTTATAAGTAGTAAACATATCGGCTACTAGCTGGCAAGCCCTCATAAGAGTGCTTAATCGTATGTTAGGCTAGGCTCTAGGGGGCAACCCTGTGGGGTTAGGCTCTTTCGAGGGCTAAGTGTCGTTACTGACGACCAACTCCACAGGGGGAGGAGAAATAAAGGGAGGAAGAAATGGAGAAATGCCCTTATCAAAGAGTAATCCAAGGTGGAGATGAAAGTGGGGCATACTGCAGATTAAGAGATTTCCAGTGTGTCCTTGTTGGTGGATATGAGTGTGAAGAATACAATGAATTTCTAAAGGAGGAATCATAATGGAAGAACTAAAAGAACAAATCCAGGTTGTGATTGAAGCAAGGGAACGGGCGCGAGAGACCAATGCCCTAAGGGTAGCATCATATAACCAATGGGTAGAAGCAAACCAACAACTCCTTGATCGTGAAAGTATCGCTAAGTCTGTTTGCCTTGAAACCGAAGCCATACTCAGGGAATTTGCTCTTCAAGCCTATGCAGAGACAGGGGATAAAGCTGTTGCACCTGGCATTGGCATCAGGATAATGTCTCGCCTTGGTTACGACAGTAAAGAGGCTATGGGGTGGGCGATGGAACACAAACTAGCACTCAAACTTGATGCTTCTGCCTTTGAGAAGATAGCCAAGATGAGCAACCTGCCGTTTGTTACCACCACTGAAGAACCGCAGGCAACTATTGCAACTCAATTAAAAGAGGCACAGGAGGTTAAATAATGGCGAACATAATCATGGTGATTGACCGCATAGCAGACATCTATGATGATGCGGGTGAACTAATAGGGAAAGAGGTCTTTGCCAAAGACGGCAAGGGCATCAAGGTTAAAAACCCACGGGGCTGCGGATTGAAGGAGCGGTGGAGCGTCTTGGACGAAGGGGTAGGCAAGGCGTTTGAATTTATACGAGACCAAGAGTTCCAAGGACATCCCTTTGTTACTGATTTCAAGGAAGTAAAGGATGTTTTTGTTGCCAAGGCTGCCGAGAAAGTCGCAAGTCAATCCGCAGACTCCAAGAACCGAAGCTATGCATTAAGTTACGCCAAAGACTGGTGTATTGCCCAAGTTCAAGGGGGGAAAGACCTCAAAGCCGTAGATATTTTAACCATTGCTAAACTATTCGAGTCCTACCTTGACAGTGGAGTAACAGTAAAGAACAAAGAAGAACCTAAATAACTCTTAGCCCTTATAGCGTTATTAAGAAGGAGGATAAGAAAGTGCCATACGAAGATGTAAAAGTCCAATGTCATTTCTGTAAAAAGAGAATGGAGGGCAACCAGCGATTTATGGTTGGTGGCAAACAAGTGGCAGGAGGGAAGGGACGAATACCTAGATGGCTCAAGGAAAAATTAGAACATCAATGGTACTGGAATGGTTTAAGTAATTGTATAAGAGGGGAATATACTAGCTTTGATTTCTACCTATGTCCAAGGCACAACGACCAACCCCATTATGAGAAGGGAATGAAATGGGCACAGAAACAATTAGATGGGCAAAAGGCTTTAGCAGAGCTAGTCGTTTAATGCCTGGATATTAAGAAACACCTTTTAGTATTCAGTCTTGGAGGGGAAAGATGGACTTAACTGATTGGGCACAAACCATTGCTTTAATACTATTAGCTATAGGGTTTCTATTAAGTGCTTTATCGAGGCAGTAAATGAAACCACAATATGTATTAGTAGGAGGTAGAGAATGACACTGGAAGAGGCTATTAAGCTCAATAACAAAGTGCTGACGACCTTTGATTATAGACTAGAGGAAGGGGAAAAGGCTGCCCTCAAGCTGGGTATCGAAGCTCTGCAACACGAGTTGATATTAAGGGCAAACGGAAATATACCTGATGGATTCTTACTACCAGGGGAGACTAGGAAATGAAACCACTATATGTAGGAGGTAGACAGTGAAACAGTATATAGGTGATGATTTTGTAGTATTGCAATTAGCAGGATTGCGGTGGATTTCAAAGGAGAACCATAGTTGGGGGGATATAGACACCTTCACTTTAACGTGGAACTACAAAGGTGCTGAGAATCACATGAATTACAAATTAGAGGAAGCCAGAAACGAGATGTATGAAAGGGTTAAGGCAGCTTTATTAGAACGTAATAAAGATAAGCAGGAGACTAAATGAAACCTTTATATGTATTAGTAATAGCTATCCTGAAAGGAACAACATAATGGTTCGGGAATTGCTCTTTGATGTAAGTAAATTTGAGGTCAACAGAATTGGGACACCCGCAGACTGGTTTTATAGGGAGTGGTGTTTGGGAACGACAATAAGTAAACGCTTCCTTTCCGCCGAGTATTTTGAGTATAACCATTCGTATACTATCCACTATCTGCTAGGTGTAATGTAGATGAAAATAACCTTACTAATAGCTATCCTGTGCCTGATTGGTGGTGCTTTATTTGGCTATGGCCTTCAGATAGAACGGGACTTTACCGAACTTAGAGCCTTGCCCATTCACCCTGCTAGTGCCATATGGATACTCGAAGGGAACAGAGATACGCACCAGTATTTTGTAGATTACCCTGAAGAAATATGGTGGGACTCAAACCCCGGCGCTGAGGCTGAACACGTCAGGAGATATAACCTGGTAATTGAGTTAATCAAGGTAACTATCCCATGAATACGGGAGGGGGGAAGGATGAAAGGACTTTGGAATAAATATATTATCTTAAAGACGAGCGGGAAGCCATTAGACCCAAACTTCTACGCCATCGTATTAAGGATTGATGGAGGGCAATACACTGAGGCTTGTCGGAAAGGAGCATTGGCTTTTGCCGAGGCAGTTAGAAACAAAAACCCATTACTATCAAACGACATACAGCATAAGGTTACGGAATATCAAGCCAAAGATGATAAGTTTCAACGGCTACTAGATAAGGCTGAGAAATTAGCAGAGAGGAGCTTCCTTAATCCATAGTTGATTACTCTCTATGAGGCTATGATAGGGGAAACTATTGAGGTGGAGGAGAGATGAAATCTATCGAAATTAAAGACGGCAAGCATAAAGGTGAATTAGGGGTAGTTATTGAAACGCAAAGTGATGGTAGCCAAAAGACACTAACCCTTGAAGGTGACATACATTTCTACAACCAAGAAGGATATGAGGAGATGACAGGTAAGACTATTGAAGTTACGGAGGAGAGATGATAGAACACGACACATTGCAGATAGACAGAATCATATTGGAGAAAATACAGTTTGGTATTCAGCAAATGATTAGTTCAGCTCTTTTAAGTGATATGCGGTATGAAAGCGTGGAAGATATTACCGCGCAGTCTTTCATTCAACGGCTAACCTTCTATCTATTTGCCAACAAAGTCCACGAAGAGGACTGCGAGAGCATCGTGAGGGTTTATCCTGCGACAATGTGGGAGGAATTAAAGCGTGATTTTTGGCCGAAGTGGCTAAAGCGTAAATTCCCAGTCAGGTATTCTAGAGATGTTACTTTTCATAACCATAAGCACTATCACGTCTGTCCGCACTTAAACTACAAAGATGATAGAAAACACTTGGATTTTATGATGATTAACGATGTTGAGGCTATGACAGGGAAGGATATTGAGGTAGAGGAGAGATGATGAAAGGTCTATGGAACAAATACATTATCCAAAAAACGAGTGGCAAACCCTTAGATGAAAACTTCTATGCTATTGTTCTGAGAATCGATGGGGGTCGTTATTTGAAGGCTTGTAGAGCAGGAGTCCAAGCCTTTGCAGATGCTGTCAGAGAAGAGAATCCCATCTTGGGACGTGACCTTGACCACAAACTAAATGAACTAGCGGTTGAGGGAATAATACTAAAGATAAAAGATTCTCCAAGGGGTAGCTTTTTTAATCCGTGAGGCTCTAGCAGGGAAGGATATAGAGGTATGAAGAAAATAATATATGCTGAAAGGAGAAAGAGGAGATGGGTACAGAACTAAAAAGGGATTATGTCCGAAGGCTAATGCACGATATTCAAAAGGCACGTAGTATCTTTTATGAAGCTAATGATGGGGATACACCCCACGGAAAAGAGATTTGCGATTCTATCGGAGAAACTGCCGAGCCTTGGTTATTTGGCAAGCAGTGCTTACTTCCAACTTTGATAGAAGCTCTTGAGGGAGAAATAGATGATAGCCTGATAGTTAATCTCTCTACGATAGCACGACATAGCCAGATGTTGAGAATAATCGGCATAGGCTCAAAAAGAAAAGACCCTACAATAGAGGAGATATTTGAAGTAGACAGTGATATAGAGTTATGAAAGAAATCATAGTGAAGGATTTACAGGAACTATTTAGACTCCTTAAAAACGCTAAGTGCCGTCCAATGACTGAGCAGGAGATAGCGGCGTTCAAGGTCATACCGGAAGGGGCTACTCATTACCAGGATTTGAAGTCTTTGAGGGCTGCGTGTCAAACCCTTAACGACAGGAAAGTTCATTACCAATCAGGTTGCTATACAAGTGAAGGGATATTCTGGACATTTGAGGTGATAAAGGATGGAAAGTAAAGACACGGGACAATATGCGCATACACACAAGGTTCCCACATGCGAATGTAGAGCCTGTATACACTCTGAGGGATACAAGGCAGGATATGAAGAAGGATTAGGGGAGAGAGCTGGGGGTATCATCCAATACCAGTTTGGCTATAAGGCAGGGAGGAAAGAGGAGAGGGATACTTGGCTAAGAAAAACAGACATTGAAAAGGCTAGGGATAATTTCACCGGAGATATTATTTTAAGGACTCGTTCTCAGGCATTCAGGGAAGTGGTGGAGTGGGGCAATGAGGAGTGCTATGAACATCCCTATACTAGCCATCTTAAGGGAGAGGAGTACAACCGTAAACGTCACAGATGCCCCGAGTGCTGGCAAGCCCAGCTCAAAGTCTGGGGGATAACTAAGGAGAGAGATGAACAAGACGAAAATCGACTGGGTTAAGAATCCCGATGGTAGCCCAGGCTACACTTGGAATCCGATAACGGGCTGTTTGAATCATGTCAATGGTATGTGCAAGGGCGGCAACTTCCCCTGCTATGCCTACAGGCTGGCACATGGGCGGTTGAAGGATAGGTATATTGATAATCCGAACATCGCCTTGCCAAAGGAGCTGGAAGGGCTAGATTTGCATTCTGAGGATGTGGCAGAGCAGCTACATAACCCCTTCTATCCCCGCTTCTGGCCCGAGAGGTTATGTGACTTACTCTCAAGCACCACTGTGAAAATTGCTAAAGATATAAAGCCGAGGGGTATTTTTACCTGTGATATGAGTGACCTCTTTGGCATTGGGATACCTGGAGAGTGGACTCAGCAAGTCATGGATACCATCAAAGCCTGTCCTCAACATCGCTTCTACCTCTTAACCAAGCAGCCTCAGAACCTAATCAAGTTCAGCCCCTTCCCTGATAACTGCTGGGTGGGTGTGACGGCTACGGATGACAGTAGATTTCGCATAGCTTCCATTGAACTTATGAAGGTTCAGGCAAAAGTTAAATACATATCATTTGAACCTCTACTAGATTGGTCAGATTATTATGCGGGGGTACTTACAAGAGTGAATAGCCTTGGGGATAGGTGGATGAAGCAAGGCGGTATCAATTGGCTCATCATTGGTGCACAGACCAAGCCATACAAGCCACCAAGGATAGAGTGGGTTCGGGAGATAGTTGAAGCGGCGGATAAGGCTGGTGTGCCGGTATTCTTGAAGGATAATCTTTGGGAACTATTTATAAATATACCGCATGAGGATAACTTCTGGGAAGATATGGCACATTTAAGACAGGAGATACCCGGGGAGGGATAAATGCCTATAAATTGTCCTCTTGTTTTCGGTGTATGTGATAGCATCTGTGGTTTCTTTGGAAGTGATAGATGTAATTGGTTCTTCCCGCCAATGAAGTTCTCTGAGCTATACACACCCGAAGAGAGACTCAATAAGTTGGAGCAATCGGAACCAGTCGATGAGCCAAAGTGGGGACGGAAGCAATGGGATGCAGTGCAACAACTTCAAAGCGAGGTAAGAGGTTGGAGAGAGAAACACTCTAAAGCTCTTTCAGAAATTGATAGACTTTTGGCTAAAGTGGATGGTAGTAATAAACAACGTACTAGTTATATATATAGTAATCTTAAAGAGGACGAAACGGAGGATTCTACCGATGTTTCTAAAGCTAAAAGCGAATAGTCTAGTTGCGTAACACCCGCATAACATATTGTAACACCGTAACACTTGCAACAGATGTAACAAGCGTAACATGAGTAACGGAGGTAACATTGGCTGACTTAACTCAAGCTCTATTAGAAGACTGGGTTAGCACCAAAGCTACGGGTAAGTTCCATTACACGAAGGTAATGGATGGGCAAGTGAAGCCAGGCTTATACCCGCAGCTCAGGGTGATGCTGCAACGGTGCAAAGAGAGGGGGATTGCCTTTCCTGTTGATGGGAAGGATGGGTGGTGGAGACCTGCTGACACCAGGTTAGAGGAGATATGCTGGTGGAACAGTGATGGCGTGATTGGGGAAAATATCTTGTTACCCCTAGGGATAAACAAGTATTGCTATGTGCCCCTACCTTCTTTGATTATCGTAGCTGGAAAGTATAATGCTGGCAAGACGGCAATGTGTATCAATATAGTAAACCTCAACCTTGAGAAGTGGGAGAATCGGTTGGATTTTTATGTTAGCGAAGGGGCGGGGATGATGAACGCGAAGTTCAAGAGCCTTAATGCATACATCCCTAAACCTCCCCCATTTACGATGTACCGCAGGACAGAAAACTTTGCTGATGTAATTAAGCCTGACCGCCTGAGTGTTGTTGATTACTTGAGGGTGGATATGGACAAGCCCTACGCTATCGGCTCTTCTTTGTTTGCCATCTATAATAAACTTGGGGATACTGGCATTGCTGTTGTAGCTATGCAGAAACCTCCAGGCGAAAGGAAACTAGCCTTTGGTGGGGCATCAACAGCGTTTGAACCAACGCTTTACATCGGGATGGACAAAGACGTCCTAGGGTTTGAGAAGATTAAAGTTCCCAAGATAACAGCCATTGATCCCTACTTACTAAAGATACACTTCAAGATTAAAAACGGTGTCAACTTCTATGATGTTAATGAAATCGTGGAATAGGAGGTAAGGAATGAAACCACCATTGTTGAGCGATGAGGAGATAAAATCAATCTTTCTTTCTCATTTCACTAATCAGTATGGAGATGAAGCAGCCAAGGATTTAATGGAGCGCTTGCCTGAATGTAACTATGCAAAAGCAATATCCCGGGCCCAATATGACTTAATGATTAAATGGTTCAATGAATGGCTTGATGAGCAGAGGGCATTAAAAGGCTGGGGGTATGAATCCACCCAAGATGGTAGTATTTATGTGGAATATAAGCCTTTAAGATTGGAGGTGAAGTAATGCCTGAGAGTTTGAGGGAACAGATAGACCAAGTGTTTAGTGGTTATGGAAGTGAGTTGCTAGCTTGGAAGTCTTGGGGAATGAACGCCGTTGAAAAAACCCATGACTTGAAGGTGGAATCCGTTGACCAAATGCTCTCCCTAATCATTAAGAAAGCGAAGGGGACAAAGAACCCGCATCCCCAACAGATATGTGTTCTAACACCAGGATTTACACCTAAGATTAAGTTAAATCCTGACTACTTACTATTTAACGAAGCCATCCAAGCCATGATAAAGGAGCTAAGTGATGGCTAAACAGAAAGAAGCCAAAGATACAGTGATGGACAACAAGGACTTTACGAAGCTCGCAAAAGACCATCCCAATGAGCGTGGTATCCAAGAGGTTATCCTTGTTCTCTTACAAGCCCAGGCTGAAAAGACATGGAAGATAGCACAGCAGGAAGAGAGGGAGAGGATATTTGAATGGGGCAATGAGCCCTGTGATGGTGATGAAACTCATTGGGGAACGATATATAGTCCTCTAAAAGAAAAGAGGAAGTGCCCTGAGTGTTGGCAAGCCCTAAAAGGCAAGAAGGAGGAATGATGAACCCACCAGTATGTAGGCATTGCAAAAGACCGATGACCTTTAAGACAAAAGGGAAGAGAGTGTTGCTTTACCTTTGTGAAAATAACGACTGTAAGGGCTGGCACAATTCAGTGGAGGTTATAGATGGATAAGTTAAATGGCGAAGATTGCACGATTTGCAGGGCTGCTACTAATGCTCCTGAGTTCAAACAAGTAGGTGGCATGGATAAGTTAGAAAAAGAGGTAACCCAAATTTTAATCAATGTGTGGAAAGAAAGGACATCTATTACTGAGGCTACATCGCAAATCCGCCAGCTATATAAGCTGAAGTTGCCTGAGAATCCATACCCCGATTACCCAAGGTTTACAGCACAAAGTGAAGCCTATGAATATGCCCTTCAGCAAGTCAAAGAGAAGAACCCTCATTTGGAGGTTGAGTGATGAAGATTGATTCTACGATTTTTAAGGCATCCATCAAAATCGGGGAAGAACGAGCTAAGGTGATTGAGCAGTTAATTGAACTACATTTACAGCCCAAACCTTATTGGCTACCTCGCTTTATATGGCGCTGGTTAATTAAACGCTTACTGTCATTGAAGGTGGTTGAGCAATGATAAGCACAAACATTCAGTGGGATTACACGCTGTCAGATAACTCGCACTTGTTTGGCAGACCTGTACAGGTTTTAGCAGGTTGGGATTGCACGGTAGTTGTTCCAATGACTAGAGAAGAGTGCCATAAAGCCATTGAGGAGGGGAGGTTTATTCCTTTTGAACTAGCTGGCATAGATATTCGCTGTGATTATCGTGCTGGGGAAGAATGGAGGTTGAGTGAAAAGTATAACCATTGAGATGCCTTATATTAAAGACCTATCGGTTAATCACTATCTTGGTAGACGCAGGGGTGGTGGCTACTATGTCAAAAAGGAAGTTAAGGCATGGGGCGAAGAACTAGGGTGGTTGATTAAGACACAGCATATAGAGGACTGGAAACTACCACTTCATGTTACGTGTGATGGGCAATTTGCAGATGCCCGGTCTGCCCCCGACCTCAGTAATCTATCAAAGGTAATTTTAGATGCTATCGAGGAGACTACTGGTATCAACGACAGAGATATGAGGTGGCATGATGGGGAGAGAACGATAAGCCCCAAGGGGTTTTTAGGTAGGGACGAAGAGCCATTTCTAAGGATAACGATAGAGGCTGTGTTATGAGGAAAACACCAATAAAGCGTATCAGCAAAAAGATGCAAGCGATAAAAAGAAAAGAGAAGATTCAATATCAAATAATGATTGACCAGTCAGATGGTCTGTGCTGGGTATGTTATGCAAGAAGAGCCGTTGAGCTGTCTCATACGAAGGATAGAAAGAGATTCGTGCCTAGTTGCCGGGAGTGCCATGCCCCTGATGGAGTGCATAGATACTTACCTGATAAGGAGGAGCTAGAGAATGAGTAAGCAGGAAGAGGTAGATGTTAATGGGATTGCTAAGGAAGGTTTTTGGGGCTATGGGGTTTTCTGGGTTCCAGAGGAATTAGTAGGTTATTATATGGATCAGGATGGCAATTGGAGGATTTATAATGGCAACTAGAGAAGAGATAAGGGAAGGGTTATTCAAGGTCTTATTCCCACATAGCAACGCTGACCACTACACAGGAGACGAGACGGTTCAGAAGGTGCTTGACTATCTCCACTCTCAAGGCGTAGTGATAAAGGTAGAGAGGAAGTTGCCCTTTGTGAGTGGCTTTACCGATATTGAGCCAGAGGAACTAGACAAGGTGGTAGATGCTTTTCGTGATGCCTATGCTGGCTATGTAGCAACAATTCCTTTGATTGATGGTTGAAGTTCCCTTTGTTGTATGTTATAATATCTTTGATGGAGGATATTATAATGGAAGTAAAGGTTTGCAAGCGATGTGGTGTAGAGAAACCGATTGAAAAGTTTAGCCATAATAAAACGAGGCGGGATGGGTTGCAGGATTATTGCAAAGTCTGTAATGGCGAGATAAATAAACACTGGCTAAATCAACATCGGGAGCAATACAGAGACTATCAAGCGAAGTGGTATAAAGATAATAAAGATAAATTCAGAGCAAAGGCAATGGCTTATGCTAGAACCCCCACAGAACGTTATAGGCAGATTAAAAGGCGAACCAAAATTAGAAACATTGGGTTGATAATAACGAAGAGTGAGTTTGTTGAATGGTTTAATGTTCAAGTGTATGTTTGCCATTATTGTAGACGGGAGTTAACCCAAAACAAACACGGTGATTTGGGGAATTTAACAGTGGACAGGAGAGACAACAACAAGCCCTACGAAGCTAGCAATCTTGTTTTAGCTTGCTTGAGATGTAATATGATGAAAGGTTCGTGGCTTACGGAGGCACAAATGGTTGATGCAAGCCGAAGATATTTTGTCGAACCCTTAATAGAGGAGGAGTAAAATGTCTTGGAGACCTAAAGATTGGGAGAACCCGCACGATGATTTTGGTGCTGACTTAGGCAAGATGGGCAGACAGATAGCTTACGAGGCTGGTGCTGATGCCATATTAAAAGCACTCAGAAAGGAGAAAGCTGAGATACCCTTATCAGGGTTACCCAAATTCATTCATAGGAAACCTGCTGTGAGGAAATGAAGTTTATAGAATTATTCTGTGGCATAGGAGGATTCAGACTTGGGCTTGAAAAGAGTAACGGGCAATACCAAGAAGACACAGAAGTTGGAAGATGTGGAGATAGTATCGGCAATCAAGGGGAGCAATCAAAGCAATCCAAGGAGTGGCGGAACTACACTTGTGTCTGGGCAAATGACAACGATAGATACGCCTGCCAAATCTACCGAAAGCACTGGGGGGAAGTTTATGAAGGCAACATCAGAACAGTTGACCCTTCTACCATACCAGAACACGACCTCCTCACTGCGGGATTTCCTTGCCAGAGTTTCTCGATTGCTGGCAAGCGAGGGGGATTTGAAGATACTAGAGGCACACTCTTCTTTGAGATATGCCGAATCCTACGGGCTAAGGGAACTAAGTATGTATGGCTTGAGAATGTCGAAGGACTCCTCTCCCACGATAATGGAGTTACCTTCCAAACCATTATCGGAATGCTGGATGAACTGGGGTATGACTGTCAGTGGCAGGTGCTTAACAGCAAGGATTACGGAGTCCCACAAAACAGGAAAAGGGTGTTCATTATCGGACATCTTAGAGGACAACCCAGACCAAAAGTATTTCCTATCGGAGAAACAGACGAAGTATATTCAGAAGCAAATGGAGTAATCAGCCACTCCATTGACAGCATTCATCACAAAGGATGGCTAAATAACCAGCAGAGAACGATGGTGTTTGTTCGGGGTGTAATGGGAGAAGATAACAAGAAGTGGTTGGAAGATGGCAAGGAATTTAGCCGTAACTTTCCACAAGGTCAGCGAGTATATTCCGTTGATGGTATATCGGCACAGCTAAATGCACAGGCTGGTGGTTGGGGTGCTAAAACAGGATTATATGAAGTTCCTAAAGTAGCCCAAGCCCTGCAAACAGATGGTCAATTAAGGCAAGGGGTAAGTTGGGGAACTGATAAACCACAATCAGCTAGGAATATCAGACGGCTAACTCCTTTGGAATGCGAACGCTTACAGGGATTCCCCGATGGATGGACTGAGGGAATATCAGATACACAGAGGTATAAGTGCTTGGGCAATGCAGTAACAGTAAATGTTATTGAGGCTATAGGTAGACAGTGGAGTTATGAATAAAACAGAGTATAAATATCCCTGCCCCGGTTGTGGTTCTAATGCTCGTCTCTTTCCTTGGGATGACGGCGATTTAATCTGCAAGTCCTGTGGAGTAGTGGTGTATTGGGACGAGTTTTTAGGACGGTATTGCACGTCTCAAGAGCTAACGGAAATGCTCGTCCGCCCCAATATGAGAGGGGCTAGTATGGGGTATATGGATAGGAAACTTTAAGGAGGTTATCTTGGAAGTCATAGTCAAAGAGATTGAGTACACCCGTACCGATAAGTTTTACTTCTACGACTTAAGTGACTTGCATCTTGGGGCAATACATTGCGATGAAGATACACTCAGTGAAAAGGTATATGAGATTAAGAGCTTAGGGAGGCAGGCCATTGTGCTGGGGGGTGGTGATTATGGAGATTGTATCACGCCCAGCGATTTGAAAAGGTGGGATGCAAGGATATTAGCCCCGTGGTTACTGGACGACATGAACACTAAGTTGCTAGTCTGGATGAGAAGCAACTTGGATAATATCGGGCCGGGTATATTAAGAAGAGTTGATGAGATACTTAACCCTATCTGGGGTTCCGTTGTGGGGTTGATAGAAGGGAATCACGATGACGGCATCAGGAAGCACAATCACTATAACTTTATGAAGGAATTACTTATAAAGGCAAACAAGAAGAATACCGTGGCTTATGCAGGGGTACAATGTTTCTTGGTGTTACACTTTAAGAGAAAAAACAGCTCAGAGGTGCATGATATTGTAATCCATGCCCGCCATGGTGAGGGAGCTGCTAGAACATCAGGGGCAAGAGCCTTAGCGGTACTGAGGATGGCAATGAGCACTCCTGACGCAGACATTACATTGATGAGTCATCTGCATGGGCAGGAGTCCCCAGATATTCCCCAAAGACTAACAGTACGTAGAGGCAAGATAAAGGAACGCAACTCACTCGCTTGTATGACGGGGGCTTGGCTTAAAGCATATATGCAAGGTGTTCCTCCAAGCTACCTTGAAAGATATGGTAGCCCGCCCTCTGTTTTAGGATGCCCACGCATTGTCTTCAACCCCGATAAGGGAACAATGACACTAGAGAAAACAAGAAAGACGAGGGCTTTATGAAGAAGTATCAGATATATGCTGGCAGCGGAAAGATGACTGAAGTTAGGAAACCTATTTCTCCGATCTATATAGAGATGGTGGAAGGTTATGGTTATTATAAAGTGCAAGCATTGTGTAATCTTTGCGATAAGCCTATGCTTACGAATAGGTTTTATTGCCCAGAGTGCCATAAGAAGTGCTTGTTAAAGAAAGTTTGTGTACTATGTGGCGATACGTTTAGGAGTTACACGCGAAAGTATTGTAGTAGGCATACTCTGTCGGAGATACATAAATACGGAGCAAGGAAAACCATAGGTGTCAATCGGCAAGCTATCATGGAGATGGAGGGCACTCAGTCTGCTATAGCTAGAGCTATCGGTGTCTCAAGGCAAAGAGTTCACCAAATTTTGTCTGGGGCAATGAAGTAGAGAGTGATATAAATGAAAAACCTGGATAAACACTACCAGAAATACGAACACTACATGAGAAAGGTTAATAGGTGGCCTTGTCCTGATAAGATATACTTTGAGATATGGGAGAGGTTAAAGAAGGAGAAGTAATGGGATATGCCGTAGGTTTAATTGGGATGTGGATTTTATCTGACGGGATATTAAGCTGGACACTTTACCTTAATGCGCCTAGCTACGAGGGTAGTAAGAGGCAGACATTTCTGAGGGACCATTGGGT
>SDBV01008197.1_pt1 | contig 14140 bp, 12 predicted proteins | sample 2277081 | NCBI WGS metagenome assembly SDBV01 (sample SAMN10402039, study PRJNA504765) | marine sediment metagenome | isolation source: marine sediment core GS10_PC15, 223 cmbsf | place: Arctic Ocean: Southern Knipovich Ridge | collected 2010
GAAAATTCAAACGAAATAAACGGCACGGGGTAAATATAAAATTCACAATTCACAATTCACAATTCACAATTCATCAAAATTTATCCTGTTATCCTGTTATCCTGTTAAAAAACATTTTATAGTTTCTGTAAATTCATGAATTCAGGTTATACAAATTGCGATCCGGCATGTAATTTCAATTATTATAGTAAGGGACATGCACCACCAGATATGATTACCTTATGATCGATAAATTAATCATTAAAGGAGGAAAGTGAAATGGAATCTACTAACAATGATTCGGGGGAAAAAGAACAATTCGGAGTAATTACTAAATTATTGGGAGGTTATTGTCATGGGTGTAGGATATGTTCATATGCAGATAAAAAACCGGATACGGTTTTCGGGAAGGTCATGCGCTGGCATAGAACCTGGTGTCCTTCCTGGGCAGCCCATACAAAGATTTATGGCGAAAAACCTCTTTCGTGATATATTGTAAAAAAATTCTTTCGGAGGGAATGCAATGAAAATTTGCTGTTTATTTCTATTGCAATCCTATCCAGTTTTGTTTATATTAATAAACTTTGCTGTTCTTTTTAACATTAATCCATTACATGCGATTATCCTATGATATCAGATACCATATGTCCTGTTGCCGCAATCCGAAATGTCGCCATTATTGCGCATGTCGATCATGGTAAGACCACACTGGTCGACCAACTCCTCTACCAGTCCGGTATGTTCCGAAGCGAGGACCTGGACAAACTCGCCGGAGGTCAGCATGGGCTCATTATGGATTCAAATCCTATAGAGCGCGAGCGTGGCATTACCATTCTGAGCAAGAATTGCGCTCTCCGTTATACCGGTCTCGATGGGATTTCATACAAGATCAACATAATCGACACTCCCGGCCATGCCGATTTCGGTGGTGAAGTGGAACGTGTTCTCAAAATGGCGGACGGTGTTCTGCTTCTGGTCGATGCATTCGACGGTCCCATGTCGCAAACGCGGTTTGTTCTTTCCAAGGCGCTTGAACACGGCCTTAAACCGATAGTGGTAGTCAATAAGATAGACCGTCCGGATGCACGTCCCGACAAAGTAGTGGATGATGTGTTCGACCTGCTTGTACAGCTCAACGCGGATGACCATGCCCTCGATTTTCCGGTAATTTATGCGTCGGCGAAACAGGGCTGGGCAACTACTGATCTCGCTACCTCTAACAGTGATATGCGCCCGGTCTTCGAAGCGATCCTTACCCACATTCCTGCTCCGGCAAATGACCGGTCGTTACCCCTCCAGATGCTGGTAAACACTCTTGACTATTCCGAGTATGTCGGCAAAATAGCCATTGGCCGTATATATGCCGGAGAAGTCACCACCGGCGGAATGGTGACGGTTATCAGCAAGTCGGGGCCAATTACCCATCAGAAGATTGTACAACTCTTTCGCTTTGAAGGTCTGACAAAGATACCTGTGGCTGTAGTCAGCGCCGGGGACATATGCGCGATTTCAGGGCTCGACCCTGTGGAGATAGGCGATACCGTATCGTGCCCAGACTCTCCCGCTGCGCTGCCGACTATCAAAATTGACGAACCAACAATGCACACAACGTTACGGATCAACGACGGTCCTTTCTCCGGGCTGGATGGTAAATCGGTGACCAGTAACAAGATCAAAGAGCGTCTGGAGCGGGAACTCCAGCAGAATATGGCGCTACGGGTTGAACCCGGACGCACCGCCGATGAGTTTGTCGTTTCGGGGCGTGGACTTTTGCACCTTGGGATTCTCATAGAGAACATGCGTCGTGAGGGCTTCGAGTTGTGCGTGGGCAAACCGGAGGTTATCATTCGTGAGATTGATGGTCAGCTCCATGAACCGATTGAACGGCTTGTAGTCGACTGTCCCGCCGACTGCCAGAGCGCAGTCATGAACATTCTTGGCGAACGCCGCACCGAGTTGCTCAATATGGAAGTGGGCACTGGTGACAGTGATTATGTTCACATGGAGTTTCTGATTCCCGCCCGTGGACTTTTCGGCCTTCACACCCGCATGATGAACGCAACGAAGGGCCGTGCGGTCATGCACCATATCTTTGAGCATTACGGCACCCTCCGCGGATCGATTCCGCAACGCCAGGCAGGTGTTATGATTACCAGTGAGACCGGCATGTCAACCGCTTATGCTCTCGATTCTCTTTACGACCGCGGTTTATTTTTCGTCCATCCCGGTGAACCGATCTACGAGGGGCAGGTTGTGGGAGAACACTGCAAGGAAAACGACATCACAGTCAACCTGACGAGACAGAAACAACTCACAAATTTCCGCGCAGTTGGTAAGGATGATTCAAAAAGGATCCGGCCGCCGCGTGACATGAGCCTCGAGATCGCTCTCGAGTACATTCAGGACGATGAGCTTGTCGAGGTGACTCCGAAGCGAATCAGGCTCAGAAAACGTTTGCTGACCGAGAACGACAGAAAAAGAGCCGCCCGTCAAAAGAACAAGTGACATGCCTCCTGTGTTGTTCTTCTCCGCCTGTATCCGCACCTGTCGACAGGGTGAATCGACTACTCCATCAAAAGACTTCTTTTAGCACCCCTGAATAAGGATTACTCCGGCGGGGTCCTCCTGTTTCAACATTTATTCTGGGCTAATCAGGAACTCCTTGACTATATCTTCCGGTTTTTTGGAATTTTATCCGTAAATATCTGGTTTCATCGATGCAATATATTCCTTTATTATAAAACACATGTGCCGGACAGCTATTGAACATTTCAAATAACTTGCATTCATAAATTTACTCCCAGTACCCATCGATGTTTCGAATCCGAAATTAATATAGTAAAAGTGAATTTCTTCAATTTGTATTGTTGGATTATCGCTGATATGTACACTCTTTTTTTTAAGACGGTTAAAGCAATTCAGCTCAATAATATTAAGATTAGGCGTTAAATAATAAATAATTTTATAAAAACATAAAGATTTTTCTTGACATATAAAATAAATAACGTATGTTATAATAAGATAACAATTGTTATACTACATGGAGGATGATATGACCCCAAAAATGCCAAAGGAATTCAACGATTTCAGAAGGCGGCAGATACTTGAAGCCGCATGGAAATGTTTCGCAGAAAAAGGTTATCACGGAACCACGATGCGTTATATTGCCAAGAGCATGGACTTAAGTACAGGTGTTATCTACAATTACTTCAAAAGTAAAGATGAAATACTGGGCGGATTAATGGAGCTGGCCATTGAAACACAGGAAAAAATATTTGAAACAATGGAACAGAAAAATAACACAAAAGAAGCAATTTTAGAGCTATTCAATACTTGTTTTGAGAATTGTCCGATCGAGAATTTTAAAGAGTCATCTAAAGCAAATATCTACATTTGGTCAGAAGCGATAAAGAAGAAGAAAATAATGGAGATGATAAATATTCAATTTGAACAGGCGCAAGATAAAGTTGCTCAATTTGTAAAAAATGGTATTAAAAGAGGCGAGATTCAAGCTGATTTGGATCCTAAAACCGTAGCAATATTTTACATGGCTCTGATAACAGGATTACAGGTACAATCGGTTTTAATCAAAGACTTAGATCCCACTGCATATTACAATGAGATAAAAAAAATACTGTTTCAAAATATGTGGCGATAATTCAATAATGATTCTATAAAGGAATCCTGCCATTAAGAAATGGTAAATAGATGAGTCAGAAAACTAATTATTTCTTTTGATGTAATATTCCTTTCAACTGAAGTCATTATGAGGAAAAGTTAAATGATTTCGAGTACCATTGACAATTCCAAACATTTTAATATCGAACCCACAACCAGCATCATCACTCTGGCGAATCTTTGGGATCATTTGATGGCGCGTGTTGGCTGGAGACGTAACCATCACCGTGTAAAACCCGGATTGTATTTTCTTGGAAATCCCACTGAAGATTCGCCGGTTTTTGTTACAGCCAATTACACACTCAGTTTTAACGCATTGCGGTCTTCACTCGATAATTTTGACTGTTATATCATGGTGTTAAATACAGAAGGCATCAACGTCTGGTGTGCGGCTGGTAAGGGCACCTTCGGTACCGATGAACTGGTGAACCGCATTGAATCAACCAGGCTCCCCGAAGTAGTTCGCCACCGTGCGCTTATTTTGCCTCAACTTGGTGCATCGGGAGTTGCTGCCCATGAGGTCAAAAAGCGTTCAGGTTTCAAGGTTGAATTTGGTCCGGTGCGAGCAGTTGACCTGCCGGAGTATCTAAAAAACCACCAGGCCACACCAGAAATGCGGCAAGTGCACTTCACCTTTCGTGACCGCTTGACTCTGATTTCGGTTGAGTTTTTTTACGCTGTACTGCCGATATTAATTTTGCTTGCAGTCATTGGATTCTTAAGAACGGGTACATTTGGAGTTAATTTCCGGGAGGACGCCTATATAATTACAGCTTTTTTAGCCGGTGTAGTTTTATTCCCTGCCCTGCTTCCCTGGATCCCGACCTCTGATTTCAGTACAAAAGGATTCATCTTAGGTGGTTTGGTAGCTCTCCCGTTCGCCCTGTTGAGAGTATTTTCGCACAATCCGGATATTATCTTTTGGCGGCAAATCTGTGAAGCATTAAACATTATGTTATTAGTTCCGCCAATAACTGCTTTTTTATCATTGAACTTTACAGGTTCGACAACATTCACTTCCAGGAGTGGCGTACGGCGTGAGATATTCAAATACATCCCGATTATGGCTTCGATGTTTGTATCAGGCATCGTGCTGGCCATTATTCTGAAGCTAATCTGATTCTCAGGAGAATAAAATGCCAAATTCATATACTGTTAACACACTCCGGTACAATCCGGATCTATGCACAGGATGTGCGAAGTGCAGCATTGTCTGCCCGCACAGGGTATTTGCAATGAATGGCAAAAAAGCTCGGCTCGCTTGCCCTGAATCGTGTATGGAATGCGGGGCCTGTAAGCTCAACTGCCCGACCGGCGCAATCACAGTTGACACTGGAGTAGGATGTGCTGCCGCTATGATTCTTGCGGCGGTGACCGGCAAAAAAGATGCTGCATGTGGCTGCAATTAAATAAATAATGGTTGAAAGAAAAAAATAAGTTAAACCCAAAATGTTGTGATTCGAAATTATAATGACCGGCTGGAGGTTCCTGTGAAACCTAATCCATATTACAAAGCTCGCACAAATATTAGTTCAATACTCATTGGGGGTAAAAGAGAAGGAAAAGGTAAGTATTACCGGATCGACCGCCTCTGAACCCTTGCTTAGAGAAATATACCAGGAAGTTCTTCGCGCCGGAGCATATACCTCCCTCCATATTGAATTCGAAGATCGACAATTTCTTTTTTATAAATTAGCCAAAGACTTTCAAATAGAACATACTGATCCTTTTCTTTTATACGAGCTCGAAAATACTGATGCAATTATTCAACTAATGCATGATTTTAATCCACATGAATTGACATCTATCGCCCCGGAAAAGAAGCAGAAATCCGCTTTAGCCCAAAAACCAATCATGGAGACTTTTTTGAAACGGTTGAACGAGGGTAGCATTCGATGGATCGCATCACTTTGCCCATCTCCTGCACTTGCACAAGAAGCTCATATGTCATTTGATGAATACTCTGAGTTTGTATTCAATTGTATGAATCTAAACACAGACAATCCTGTGAAGTTTTGGAAGAGCTTTTCTAAAAGGCAACAAAGGATATGTGATCGTTTGAATCTTACGAAAGAAGTGCGATATATAGGACAGGATACAGATCTTCAGTTCCGGTGTGAAGGTCGAAAATGGATAAATTGTGATGGGAAGAACAATTTTCCCGATGGGGAGGTTTATACCGGGCCTATAGAAGATTCGGTTGAAGGTACAATTCGTTTCACTTACCGGGGAATTTATCAGGGCCAAGAAATTCAAGATATATCCCTACGGTTTGAAAGGGGGAAAGTAGTTGAAGCCAGCGCTGCCAAAGGTGAAGATCTATTATTAAAATTACTTGATGTTGATGAAGGTATAAGATACGTTGGTGAAATAGCAATAGGCACAAATGAAAGCATCAACCGATTCACCAAGAATATGCTCTTCGACGAAAAGATGTCTGGACATATACATCTTGCCCTTGGTGCGGGATTTCCTCCAAGCGGAAGCAAAAATGTCTCTGCATTACATTGGGATATGTTAAAAGACATGCGTGAGGGTGGAGAGATATATGCCGATGGAAAACTAATATATAAAAATGGATCGTTTGTAATATGAAATAATTATTATTTATGAAAAGTTTTTTGGATTTTTAAAAAACCGTCATGAAATTCTATAATATTGGAGGACCGTGAAAAAGTCCTTTTTCATACGCCCATAAGTGAAATATACTTTTTCGCTGCTGTCATCAGTCTCGTCAACCTGACGGAAAGTCATGTAAATCAATATCTCGCATTGATCCTTGAAGGTATTATCCTGTACTCTAGCAGTTTTTCACAGAATTTTCCGGTAAGGGATCATTCATCATTGGAGATATAAGAAAAACATATATTCTGGAATCTCTAAAATCTCAAAACAATATTTTTAACCGACAGCCGATTGCTAATGCGTTTGATACTTTTTCGCCCATTAAAGGATTTATAATGTATTGAATGTCAGGCTGCAGTGAAGCAAAAGACGAAAGTGTGAGCAGATAAGTAAATTCCACAGCACTTTCAAATTCATTCACATCTTTTTCGTGGTGATTACACGACTTAAAAAAGTCTTCACAGCTTATTACCGTCGCTATAGCCAGACCTGCTTGATCGTTGTCCCGTCCGGGTATTATGCCGTCATATACAAGGCCTGCTCCAAAATAGTAAATAAATTGATTCACGCTAGGATCTGCGTAACCAAACCGTGAAAAGACTGAAAGCCCCTGATTTGAAGAATCCATTTCAGAAAATATTTTGGATTCTCCCAATACGTACATACCATAATTGCCTATCTGTTTAACCGGTGTTCCAAGCTTATTTTCCCTCAAGATATGATTAAACTTTCCGGTATAGTACCAACCTCCAATTGCAATTTTTGGTGAATTAAATATAGAATGCTCATTATTTTGAAAAAAATATTTCCATTCGCTGCTGAGCAGAAGGCCATCATCTTTCTTGAAAACAACACGAGTACCTTTGGGATTATCAGGATTGCCCGGTACACCATCTAAAACAACAAATTGAAAATAGTATCTTTCATTTGGTAGAAACTTAATACGCAAACCAAGAGATGTGTTGGGGAAAATCGACGGTCCGTTTTTTCCGCTTTGCGAATAATCAGGCCCAATTCCAAAAGAGCTATTAATAAACAATCCGGCAGTCTCGATAACATCGAATTCAGAATTTAGATCATAGAGACCTGCTAAAACAGACAACTTTTCATTTAAAAATTCCCTTTGAATCCATGCTTCATACATCTTCCATGTATTATAAGCATCAATATTACTTAAAGTTTGAACATCACCTACAAATTCGCTTGGGCTTCTTCCATGGTTTCCAAGAAAGTATAGATTGATATCAGTTCCTTTCCAACCTACTAATTTTTCCATTTCAAAGGAAAGAGTAATATCAATATTATCAAGGTACGCCGAATTATTTTTAATTCCACCGGATGCATTTAAAAACAGATCACTTGTATAGTCAAAATTGGGAATAATACCCTTCTCTTCAAGTGTCTGGCGATAACCTTTCCACTGTCCGGTTAAATAACGTCTGTCATGTAATATATCTGCCAGATTACCGGATAAAACATTATCTGAGTTCATTAAAAAGAAACTCATAATTATTAACAGTAACTTTTTGTAATTAATTCTCATTTGAGCCCTCCTTTTTAATGTATGATTTTAATGAAAATCTATTCATTTGTAATGATTATACCTGTCATGATAAAGGCAGACAGGTTTTTACATTTTCCTTCTAATCAGAAAGTCGTACCTGAATCTTTTCAGCAAGTACTTTGTCCACAGCAAACTGACTCTCTCCCATTTGAAATAAATAAGAAGGACTTTTTCTCAGAAGCATGACGGTCAAACCGGGTAGAATGCCCATAGCCATTAGTTTGTTCATAATTTGCCCGTTGTGAGACTTTATATACACAATCTTCACTTTCTCGTTAACTTCGCATTCTGAAAAGGGCAGCACCAGTTTTCTGAGCTTGATTTTGTCGTTACTGCAGCAAATCCCCTTGGGTATAGGCTTTCCATGGGGGCAAACTGTCGGATGTCCGAGCAGTATGCATATATTATTCTCGATATTTTTCTGCAAAACATGCTCAAAAACGCAACCTTGCTCATGAATGTTCTCTTTTTTAACATCGAGCACATCGTTCAGTAAACATTCCGCGAGCCTATGCCTCCGTATGCAGTTTTGAGCTTCATCCCACCCCTTTTCAGTGAGTTGCAGGTAGTGTCCGTCCATTTGCGCATAATCTTTTTTTATTAACTCATCAGCCAAAGGATCATCAAAGATTATTTCCATCTTCCAGTTACTGTTTTCGTCTCTGTTCTCTACCCAGTACTTTTCTAATATTTCCTGTGCTCTATCCGAAATAGTCATTAGTTTATTGCCTTTCAATTATATGTCTTATACGTTTTAGCCATTCAGGTTCAATAGGTGATTCATAGCCGCAATTCGGACATTTTATCATTTTGCACCCGCCGAGCTTGAAACAACCCGCGCACGAATGGCGCTGAACACTTTCATCGAATTCAAACGAACAAAATGCGCATTTCATAACTGTACACCGAGAGTATTCAAAATTAAATTCAGTAAAAAACCGACAAAAAATGCAAATGGAAATATGAAAAGTGCCATTCCTATTGCCATTCCTTTTCCTCTCTCTTTCCAGGCAACTGCAAATTGAGCAACACACGGAACAAACAGCGTTAAAACTACCGCCGATATTAACAAACCGTTCCCGTCAAGCACATCTCCTTTTGCAAGATCAAATAGTCCCGCTGCGCCAAAATCACGCCTGAAAAATCCATAAAGAAAAGCTGGGCTGGCATCTTCAGGTATACCTGCCCATACCACAGGATAGCTCATGAGACGAACCAGAACATCGAATAAGCCAGTAAGCTTTCCAAACCAGATAGCTATGCTCGCAACGACAAAAAGCGGAATAACCTCTTTGAAATACCAAATCATACGCGTGTATGTTTTAATAAATACATTCAAAAAGATTGGTGACCTCAAAGGTGGTAGTTCTATGAAAAATCCCAGATCCTGACCTTTAACAAGGTGCTTACACAAAACTCCAGCTAATATAAAAACCGCAACAATGGTTAAAGCCCATATGAAGAGCATCTTTGGATTGCCGGCCATCAGGCCGAGCAAAACACCCAATTGTGCAGAACAGGGTATTGCCAGAGACAAAAGAAATGTTGCTATAATACGTTCTTTTGTTGTCTCAAGAGTTCGTGTCACAATAGTTGCCATCGTATCACAGCCGAATCCCAAAGTTAAAGGTATCACTGCCCTTCCGCTTAATCCAACTTTTTTGAAAATCCTGTCCACCAGCATGGCAAGACGGGGTAAATAGCCTGTATCCACAATAATTGAGAACGCTATGAAAAATGTCGCTACGATTGGGAAAATAATGGCAATCGCATACCGCACACCCAGAGTAATAATGCCGTATTCTCCTGCAAAGAGATCGAAAAACACGCTAGCGCCAAATATGGCATGAAAAAATGAATCAACCTTTGGATTGATAAAAGTTTCAAAAATATTGGTTTCGATAAAATCAACCATTGTGCCCGCGCCGAATTCTCCTACGAATTTATATAGGCCAAACCATAATACTAATGCCAGTATGGGAATACCCCACACCGGATGTACCATAATCAGGCTTATTTTCTCTTTCCATACCCCTCTTCGTTTCTGCTCATCCAATACAAGATGTTCAATCACGATATCATGGGCCATCGTCTGTCTCTCTTGAGATATTTTAATGGCGAAATTCTGAGGTATATTGGCAACTCCATTTTTAATAGTCTCATAATCTTTCTCCTTTGAAACTTTATCCATTATATCCTGATCATTTTGGATAAGGAGGGTAGCAATAGACCTTTTTGATAAGAAATAATCATTTCGAAGCATTTCGCAAAGCGCAGATAACCTATCTTCAATCTCCTGAGAGTATTTTCTCTCTATCCTGTTGAATCTGTATCTTTTCTCGATTACTTCAACAATTCGAGAACTGAGATTATCAATTCCAATTCCCCTGACAGCAACTGTCTTCACAACAGGAATACCTAAATCATGTTCGAGGTGCGCAATGTGCAACTGCATGCCGCGATCCTGCAATTCATCAAAAAGATTAAGCACAAGAATAACAGGCAATCCCGTATCAATAAGCTGAAAAGTCAGTGGAAGCATCCTTTCCAGGTTCTTTGCATCAACCACATGGAGTATACATTCGGGGTTTTCATGAATAATTAGTTTTCGTGTTACATCTTCCTCTGCCGTAATCGGCTTAAATGAATACATTCCCGGTGTATCTATGACGTTAAATTGGTGATGACTTCCAATCTTCATTTTTCCTGACGTGATGTCAACTGTCGTGCCGGGATAATTGCTGACAGTTACGTAACTTCCAGTCAGAGAGCTGAATAGGGCACTTTTTCCGACATTAGGACTGCCGACAAGAAATATTTTCTTCGAATTCCGAATCTTTTTATTTAAAATTTTTGTTCCATCATGCTCATCCATAATTCACTCTCATTTCGTAGTGATACGCGTACTTTTTATCACTGTTTTAAGAATATTTTGAATCAGTACATGTAAGCAATCCCGGCATTAAACTGTTCCCAAGTCTCACCAGTCCCTGTTTCCCAGTTTTCCATGTCGATTTTTACGGCCACTTTTTTTATTGGATAGTATGATATTCCGAAAGTTGAGACTTTTCGGTCGTTTTTCGGATCGGCTGTCAGACCTGATGCCACCTTATCCTGAGTGTTGAACTGCTCATGTCTTCCAAAAATGACCATGTCCATTTCGTCGGGCAAAAACATTTTACCGAAGTGATATGCAGCTTCTACATAAAAGCCAAAAATATTTTCACCGATAACTTGTCCTTTTTCAGTATTAATTTTCTTTGTGTCTCCAATATTAATAGACGAATACAAGCCTGTTAACTCGAGATTATTCAATTTGTAACGAACATCTGTTTCAATGAGCGTAACACTGGTATTACCCAAGCCGGATGTATTTTGTCCGGTATTTCCGTTGTATCCCGAAAATCCGAGTCTGAGGCTCTTTATACCGTCATATTCCAGCCGTCCTACAACTGCAAGATCGTTAGAAGGAGCTTCACTGCCTTTATGACGGCCTTTCCGTATTCCGCTGCTTGCGGAAAATTTACTGGCATCAAGACTATTGACCAGATACAGCCGATAGTTTATACCATACTGAAGGGACCCGAATATTCCCGCGCCACCTTCCTGCCATGTTGTCGGAATAACATTCTTCTGAACATAAGGCCGTTCAACGCTGTAAAAAAGCGGGGGTTCGTGATATTCGTTCAGATATCCGACCGGCATAAGCAAGGTTCCTGCTCTAATATTAATAGCGTCGGAAATTAGAAAATCCATGAAAGCAAATTCAAGCTCCATCTCTTTTGCGCCATGTTCGTAGTCGATTTCTACATTAAGAAGTATTCTGTCGGTGTATCGATAAGTCCACCCTAAAACCAAACGGTGATTATCCATCTTGTCGACAGAACCATCTTTATTGGTGTTCCCGTAATGAAGCTCACCATAGCCATGAAAATGGATGTCTTCATCTGCAAGTATCGGCAAAGCGGAAGCCGACATAAATAATACCATCAGAATAAGGATACTAACTGCGGATAAAAAAGAAACGTTTTTCATCTTTCTCTCCTTTTGAAAGATAAGGGTTTAAATAGTAAGTTGAAATAGAACATGATAATCATTTTCATTAATTACTCAAAAAAAATTACAGTTACTTTAAAGTTTCCTGTTTCTACAGCGTTTACAAATACCGTATATTTCCATGCGGTGATGATTTTGGGTAAATCCGTATTTTTCTACAAGTTTTTTCTGGAGTTTTTCGATTTTCGGGTCGATCACCTCGATAAAAATGCCACATTTCGTACATATCAGGTGATCATGATGCTCATGCCCGTATTTCACTTCGTAACGGCTGAATCCATCCTCGAATCTCGACTCACGAGCAAGGCCCGAGTTACACAGGAGCTTAAGTGTCCTGTGGACAGTAGTATAGCCGATATTCGGGTCTTGGACCTTTACTGCATGATATAGTTCCTCGGTTGTCACATGCTTCTCAGTGTTTATAAACGCTTCCAGTATTGTTTTTCTCTGATCGCTGTATTTCAGATTTTTGTTTTTCAGAAACGTTTTAAAAATGTTCCAGGCTTTTTCCATAGCACCATACTGAAAATGAATTTCATTTTCTAATTAAAATATCAAATAAAAAATATTTTGTCAAGAAATTTATTCAATCGGCCTGATTAACACATGAATTTTATTCTCGCACAGAGAGAACAAAATTGACTTTACTATACAGGGATTTGATTAATCATGGCCCGGCATCGATTTATAAACCCTAATCTATTAATGGACAATATATTCGATAATCACCGGTCTATTCATTGTCTGAACCACGATTATCATGATGTTTTGATTTATAACCTTTTTTTGTTATCATGGCCAACAGCGCTTCGGATGGTTTTTTAAATGATCCGTCATAATTGAACTTGGTCTCTACACAATTCTAAAGATTGTCAGCGCGACTATTTTTGAAAAAATACCTATTTTACAAGCGCTTAAAGACAACGAATGCATATACTTAGAATCTATAACTCTAACCGGTTGAATTTATACGACTTTTAATTGGACAGTATGATAACGCGATATAAAAAGGGGAATTTGCACTTTCGGGCAAATTCCCTGAATTATTTCAATTAGATATCACTTCTCTTTAAGCGAATTTTAATTCGTTGTCATTTGACGGTTTCGGAGCCCATTTATCGAGGAACCTGTAATGATCCGGAAGGACTGCATGCGCCTTTTTCTCCGCTACTGCTTTTACCTCGTCCAGAAATGTTCTCTCATCATCGGATATCTCGGGTTCATAATACGCCTGAATATTCTCGAGAAACTCACTGAACAGATTCATCCCCGTAAAGGTTGTGTCGGGTTCCAGCCCGGAGTTCAGTACATATTTAAGGGCTGCCTGATTGAAACTCAAATCGGGGTTGATTTTTGCAGCCTCACTCTTGAGAGTATCTATAAAATAATCTCCGGCAAACGGTTTCATGGTAACAACGCCTATACCGCGGTTCCGCAGGTCTTCAGCAAGAGTAGGAAACTCGGGATGCAGATCGGGCGGCCATCCGATATTATGATAGAAGTTATAAGGAAAGAACACGTAATCGATCTCATCGGGATATGTCTCAAAAACCTCATCGAGATCACTCATCTGATGAACCGGAATGCCCACTGCTCGTATTTTGCCTTTGTCCCGGAGTTTGAACACATCTTCCCAGAGAGGCCAGTTAGCCGCTTGCAGATCGGGATCGGTAGATGACCATGCATGAAGGCGGTACATATCTATGTAGTCGCGGCCAAAAAGCCTGAGGTCGCTGTCAAGCTTTTCTTCAACCGTTTGGCTGCCAAGACTTTCCTTGTTAATTGATAATACCACATCATTTATCACTCCGGAAAGATACTTTCCGATCGGTTCATACTGGTAACCGCCCTGGCCGATGTTATAAATGTCAAATGTAGTAATACCGCGGTCGTACGCTTCACGGATCATGTACTCACGTTTCTGGCCTGTATTTTTGGTAAATAAATGGGAGCCGAATCCGAAATTTGACACCATGATACCGGTTTTGCCTAATTCACGGGTCGTTATCCCGCCGGAACTGATATTAATTATAATCGCCATGATATTGACCACAAACGATTGGGAATCAGTCACTGTTATTTTCTGACTTGACGGATTAAAATTGCAGCCGGTTTTAACCGGATTTAGAGTATATTCTCCGTTTTTGGAGACTTCTATTGAAAACTTTCCATTTTCATCTGTTATGGCAGACCTGCGTGTTCCATTTCAGTCATAAGGTACCGATACTGACTGAACGC